>Ga0302279_10007911_pt1 | contig 10650 bp, 11 predicted proteins | sample III_Bog_N3_3_FD_194541 | JGI IMG/M metagenome (GOLD analysis project Ga0302279, IMG submission 194541) | Peat permafrost microbial communities from Stordalen Mire near Abisko, Sweden - III_Bog_N3_3 | ecosystem: Environmental > Terrestrial > Soil > Wetlands > Peat | place: Sweden: Abisko...
GAATTGGGATGATCGAGTCGGCTGGCCGCCTTTGCTTCCCGTTCGAAGCGGTCCGCGAACGACGGATCGAGGGCGACCGCCGCGTGCATCACCTTGAGCGCGATCTTCTTGTCGAGCGCGACCTGGCGAGCCCTGTAGACCTCGCCCATCGCTCCGCTCCCGAGCAGAGACTCGACGGCGTACTTCCCGGCGATCGTACGCCCGACCAGCGTGGGGCGGGTCACCGGCACCTCGGCCTTCTTGGACTGCGTCACGGAACCTCAGTGTATCGAGTGAGCTCGGGGTGGGCCAGCAAGCCGCAGCCCGAGGCCTTAGTTCGGCGCCTGGTTCACCTGGCCACTGCTAGTGTCGTTCGTCCAGTAGACGTTCAACGCGTACGCCGCGATGAAGTACGGAAGGGACTGGTTTTGGACGATGGTCGTGAACGGCGCCGGGTAGGCGCCGATCGGGGCACGCACGACGCTTCCAACGGTGTTGTGGCAAGTCCAGTAGAGGTTCGCGCCATCCGTCGCGATGTACTCCGCGCCAGTCTGGCCGCCCGCGACCGTAGTAAACGTGCCAGGGCTGTTCGGCGCCGTCGGAAAGGTCAGCACGCTCTGCATGCCCGGGTCCGTCCAGTAGAGATTTGTCTTCAGCACGATGATCCCCATGGGAGAGACCCCCTTTGCCACCTGGCTCGGCCCGTCGGTACCAGCGGTCGTGCCGTTGCTCGCGCTGAGGGTGACGCGCCACACGCCAGGGTTTGCCGTGGCGATGGCGGGATCGCCGAAGTTCGTCCAGTAGACGCTGGTGCCGTCCGTCGCGATCCCCGTCGGCAAGGTCTGACCCGTGGCAAGGGGGGTTGCGGCACCCCCGCCAGAAGGCACGCTCATGACGGAGCCGCTGCTGGTGCGGTTCGTCCAGTAGACCGCGGTCCCGGACGGGCTGACGGCGATGCCCGTGGGAATGGTCCCGACCATTGTTGGGATTGGGATGAGGGGGGTCGGGTTCGTGCCCGCGGCGGTGACTCGCATCACGGCCCCCGTCGAGGAATTCGTCCAGTAGACGTAATTCGCGCCGCCGGCTGGGTAAATCGCGAGCCCGGTGGGGCCAGGGCTCCCGGTGTAGAGAGTCGCGATGGGGCCGGCGCCGCCGATCGGTGCGGAGTTGATCGTCCCTTTCGTGAAATTCGCCCAGTAGACGTTAATCCCGTCGGACGCGATGCCGGCCACGTCGCCCGTCTGCGTCGCGGCCAGGTCGACGAGGCTCGTACACGCGACCGTGACGCCGGTGGCCGTCATCGCTCCGACGGTGCAGGTCTGCGCGATCGGCGCCAGGGGATTGGTCTTGACCGTCACCACGTACCCCGCCGCTGCCTGTGTCGTGAAGGCGTTCGTCCCATCCATCGTGAGCGTCAAGTCGTCCGCACCGTTCAGCAGCAGCGTGACCGATTCCCCCATCGCCAGGCCCGTGAGATCGACAGTCACGGTCTGCGTAGTCCCGATGGGTGGCGCGCACTTGACGTAGATGCCCGTCGTGGGGACAGATCCCGCGAATCCCGTCGGGTTGACGACGCTGCACGTCACGGCGGACGACGATGAGACCGCGGTTACGTCATAGGCCGACCCGGTCGGAAGCAACGTCGGGAAGTCGAATCCGAAGCTCGTGCTGCCGCTCGAGTTCGTGACCGTGGAGGTGTCGGTGTGGTTGTCCTGGAGCACGACAGAGTCGTTTAGCGGGAGACCATAGATCGTAACGTGGATCGCGATCAGGACCGGGACCGTGCCGTCGGAGCTCGCGTCCGACTCGCCGCCCGCCTCGTGAGCGTCGTGGGCGTTGTGGTCGGCCGGCGCGTCTGCGGGCGCGTCGCCCGGCCCCGCGTCGATGGGAGGGGGGATCGGAGCGTCCGTGTGCTCGCCACCGTCGGGCTGCGGCCCCACGTCGCCCGCTCCTCCGTCGTGCGTTCCCGCATCGATCCTCGTTGGCGCGTCCGCCATCCCGTCCTCGGGTGCACCCACGTCCGAGGTGTGCCCCGAGTCATGCGTCGCGTCGTGGGACGCCGTCTCCGCACGGCTGGCGTCCAACGTGGGCACCGACGTTGCCGCATCCCCGGCGAGATCCACCATCTCCACTGTGAGCACCTCGCCTGTGCAGCCGCTGAGAAGCGCGGCGCCGAGCGCGAGCGACGAAAGAAGCAGCGGATTCAAGAATAAGTGGCGCATGCGATCTCCAGAGTGCTTCGACGTCGTGACCAATCCGAGACAGATGCCGTCATTGCGACTTCGGAGCGCCGCAAGAAGCGCGCACCCGCGCGGCCTGCACCGACCGGGGATGCTGCGTCAGAAACAAGGTCGCCTTCTCGCCCGCTTCCCGCGTGCGCCCCAGCGCGCAGAGGGTCTCGATCCGCGCGACCGCACGCTCCTCGCCCAATGCCCCGCGCCGGAAGCGGGTGTCCTGCTCGTCGAGGGCCGCCAGCGCAGAGTCCGCGCGCCCCGCACGAAGCCCGGAGAGCGCCGAGCGCAAGGCCTGGGTCTCGTCCTCGAAGGTGTCGGGCTCCGCGTTCGACGCGGCGTTCGTTACGACGGGGCGCGGCGACGCGATGCGCGGGGGGGCTACCGCAGCGCGTACCGCCTCGACCACCGGCTTCGCAGACGGCTCCTCGGGCGGCGGGTTCACCGCCGGAATGGGCGTAGGCTCGGGCGCTGCGCTCATCGTCGGCGCGACCGCCGCGACGGCCCCAATCGCCGTAAGCCCCCCCGGAGCCCCCGCTGTCGCTCCGATCGGCACGAGGGTTTCCGGGTTCGCCGTCGCCCCGAAGGCCACGAGGGCGGGTGCGTCGGAGGTCGCGCGCGCTGCACGACCCGGCAGGTGACCGGAGACCGCGACGTATCCGCCCGTCCCCACTCCTGTGAGGACCGCTCCGATCATCACCAGCTTCGCCCCGAACGCCACGAGAGATCCGCCGGTCGCCGTCGCGCCGATGGTCGCGCCGGCTGTTGCGCCGGCTGTCGCGCCTACCGCTGAGACGCCTCCGATCGCGGCCACGCCCACGACCGGTGCCGTCGCGACTCCGACCGCGGCTGCTGCGCTCAGCGCCGCCGTCGCCTCGACCGCAGCCGCCTGCGACGACGCCGTGAGCGCGACGGCCCCCACCTGGGCCAGGATGGCCGCCTGCATCCGTTTGCGCTGTCGATCACTGGGGCCTTGGCCTGCCGCCCCCGCGATGATCTCCTTCAATTCCGGATCCAGCTCCGTCATGGTTGCCTCCTGTCTCGAGCCCGGTGACGCTCGAGCGCCAGGTTCAGGGCTTCACGGGCGAGTCGAAGTCGCGAGTAAACGGTATTCACGTTGATGCCGAGCGCTTCGGCGACCTCGGCCGCGGGGAGCTGCTCGAGGTCTGCCAGCAGAAAGACCTCGCGCTTTTCGTCGTCCAGGGTCGCCATGAGCTGCTCGAGGATGCGCACGGCTTGCGCTCGCGCAGCCGAGACGTCAGGCCGTTGCTCCTCGTTCGCGTGCGCCCGGTCGATCTGCCCGTCGTCGCTTGTCACGTGGGCGTCCTTGCGGCGCGCCGCTCGCTTGTGGTCGTGGACGGCGTTGCGCGCGACCTGGAAGAGCCACGTGCGAATCGCCGAGCGCCCCTCGAACTCCGGCAGCTTCCTGTGGACCACGACGAACACGTCCTGGACGACGTCCTCGACGGCCGCCGCCTCGACTCCGAGCCGCGCGACCACGCGCCAGACGTAATCGACGTTCTCCTCATAGACCTCGGAGAACGTGGGGGGGCCGTGCGTTGCCGGCGCACTGGCACTCGAAGCGGTCACCGGCGTCACGTTCACCTTTGAGTTAGGGGCCGGCAGCACGGGCGTTCATCAAAATAAGAGAACCTCGACGCCGACGCCTACCCGAGCCCACACCGCGCCTGGCTTGCTGACCGTCGCGATGACGGCGGCGCTCTTCGTGTCTTGGACGACGAACTCGGGCGGGCCTAGAGGGACCAGCGCGCTCGCGTCGACCCGAATGGCCAGCCGGCGGAGCACGCGCCATCGGCCCTGGGCGCCCCCTTCGAGCGTGGCCCAGGTCGCGCTCTGGCTGGTCGGTGTCGGCTTCGTCCCGGCGACGTGCATCCAATCGAGCTCCGCCCCGCCGCAGCCAAGAACCGAGAAGTCACCCCACGTCGGGCCGAAGCAGCCTCGAATCCCGCCGCCGGCCGCGACGACCGTGCTCGGCACGACCTGCCGCGTCGTCCCCTGACCGACGGTCGTAGTGGTGTCCTGCGCCGGGCCCCCCTCGCCGTGAAGCTCCAGCCGTAAGCGCCCCGCGAGCGGCGTCGGGGCCCAGGCGACCACGAGCTCCCCGGCCACATTGGGGCTGGGGAGCTGGTTCACGGTGCCGGCGACGAGGGCCGCGACGGACCAGGAGGGGACCGCCTCGTGCGTCGGCCCTGGCGGCGGCGGAGGCGGCGCCGGTTCGACCGGCGCGGGGGGCGGTGTCGGGGGGGGCTCCGGCGGAGGTTCCTTCGTCAAAAGGGTCGGGTCGATTCGCAGGGCGAGGACCAGCGCGGTCGCCGTCGCGGCCGCCTTGCAGGAGGGGGCGTCGAGCTTGCGTTCGCCGCCGCTCGCTCCGGTCGTCGTGATCTTGACGTGCCAGCGTCCGTCCGCGCTCTTCGACACACGCGCCCGCGCGGTGACGGTCTCCGCGCTATTCGGGCTCGGCCCGAGGAGGTGCACCACGTCCTCTTCGACATCCTCGCCCGTCGGGCACTCGGCGGGGGCCACCCAATCGAGCTTGAGGAACTCCGTACGGCGCGGCGCTTCTGCGTACGCGGCGCCGTGTGGCACCAGGACCATACCTGCAACGACGGCGGCGAAGCATGCACGGTTCACGCGATTCGAGTCTACACGCATCAGTTTGCGGCTTCTAAGAAACGAGGGCCTTCATGGAGAGGCCGCGGCGCGAAGCATCTCCCGGGCGTCGGGACCGCGTGTTTCACAAACGTTCCGAACGCGTCGTCTCTCTGTCCCGCAGGCCTGGCTCAATGAGGCTCGAAACGTACGCACAGGTGGCGTGCGAATCGATCCTTAGCTTCTGCGACGCGCTGCGCCGTACGGGGTGCCGTCCTTGTGGACGTACCCGTCCGGCAGCGCCCGGAGATCGATGTCTGGATACTCCGCGACGTCGAGCCCTGGCGCGTTCGAGCCGATCTCGAGGAGCACGGCCTCGGCGTTCGACCGGTTCTGGATCTGGTGCCCATCGGGGTCGCCCGCCTTGAAGCCGGCCGCGTCGCCCGCCACGAGAATCTCTTCTCCCGAGTCGGTCACGAGCACGACCTCCCCCGAGACCACGTAGACGAGCTCGTCCTCGTGGCTGTGCCAGTGACGCTGGCTCGACCAGACGCCGGGCGCGAGCCGAAGTAAGTTCACCCCGACCTGCGTCAGCCCCGCGGCGGCGCCCAGACGCCACCGCTTTCGAGCCACACACGGAGCGTCATACGGAGCCGGGTAGGCCGTGCCGAACCGCGTCGGCGCCTTCTCGAGATCGATCTTCTTCATGAGTCGCACGCTGGGGTCAGCGGGCGCGCGGGGCAAGTCACCCCTTCATGCCTTCTTTGGCCACCTTGAAGAGCTGCCCCCACGACGGCGCGGCCTCCATCTTCACGAGCTCGCGGCCGAGGTTCGCGAGGTTCTTGTGGTCGGCGAACCACGCGGGGGTCGGCCAGATGCGAAACGGCGCGCGGGCGACCGACTTCTCCGGGTGATCGAACAGGTACGCGTTGTGGACGACGCCGGAGCCCGACTGGATGTCCTCCGGCGGGTGCCCCGGGAACGCTCCCCACGTCGTGCTGACGAGCCCGTAGACCATCGCGGGCCAGCAGTTGACGCCGATGCCGCCGTAGCGGAGCGACGCTAACGCCTTGTCGAACTCGGCCGCGTAGTCCTCTTCCGTCGACGGGTGGATGAAGATGCCGCACGACAGCGTCCCCCACACTTTGTCGTTCGCGAACGCGACGGCTTTGTCGAGAAACTCCGCAGGCGTAGTCACGTCGAGCGTCACCTCGGCGAGCACGCCGCAGAACGCCTCCTGCGTCAGCGCGTACTCCCCCTGCTCGCCCGGCACATCCGGGAGCACCGTCCACGGGACGATCCCTTCGCCGGTCGCGCCGAGCGCCTTCGCCTTCGGGTACGCGCGGAGGAAGCCCTCGTAGCGATCCTGCGCCCCCGGGTAATACGCCTTGCGCGCAGGGGTCTTCGCCAGCTCCTCGTCGACGAGCTTGAGGAACGTCTCCCGCTGCAGCCAGCCACGCGCCACGATGAGCACCTTGGCCGCGTTGCAGTTGAAGCTCGCGTTCTGCGCCACCATGCCCGCCACCTGCCGCGCCTGAAACTTCATGTCGGCCGCGGACCAGGGGCCCGGCACGATGAGAATGGGCGTCACGCACCCGAGCTCCGCCGTGAACGGGCGCGCGTTCTTCGGGTCCTTCTTCGCTTTCCGACGGTCACGTTCGGCCGGATCGGAGCCCCATACGATGGCGTCGTACGTCTTGTCCGAGCCGGTCACGTGCAGCGTGTCGACCTTCGGATGGTTCGCGAGGTGCGCTCCGACCTCGCCGCCGCCGTGGACGATCGCGAGGTAGCCGGCCGAGATGAGGGGCGCGAGCGCCTTCTCGAGGTGCGGCCCGACCCACGCGTTGACCGGGTTCGTCTTCAGGATGACGACCTCGTTGTCGACGACCAGCTTGTAGAAGACATCCATCGGCGCAATCGAGCTGACGTTCCCCGCCCCCAGCACCAGCGCCACCTTCCCCGTCGTGGCCGCGTCGCCTCTGTACGTCGCCCCCTGCGTCGCCGGCTTCCCCTTCGTGAGCCAGAGCTCGCCCGTGTAGCCGCCGAACATCAACTTGTCGTGCGTGTTCGTCGGGAAGACCTTCACCACCGTCTGCCCGTCCGGGCGCGTCTTGACCTTCGGAGGCTTCGGCTGCCCGCCGGCTTCGAGCGCGGCGGCGTAGAGGCGGAGGTTCCGCATCGTCTGCCACGGGCCGGCGATCCACTCCTCGCCTGCGAGCGGCGTATTCACGTCTATTCCCTTGGCGCGGCAACCGTCCTTCACCCAGTCCTCCGCGACCGCGAGCAGAGCCGGAATGCAGGCCCGCAGGAGCTTGGCGCGGTCGGCCGCGGAGAGCTTCACCCACTCGTCCTTCTTCGTCGCGAGAGCTTCGACGAGCGCGTCGCACTCCGCGAGAGGAGTCGGCGGCAGGGGAGGGGGGGGCTCGGGGAATTGCGGAGAGGTCATGGGGTGTGTGGAGGATAGCCGAGGCCGGGCTTGAGGGGTCGGATCATGCCGAGCGCCGGGGCGGGGCGTCGGAGGATTCTTCGCCGTCGCGTGCAGCAGCACCTCGCTCGATGGCGTCCCGGTCCGCGTACCTCTCTCGCGCAGACCTCATCCCCCGGCCCCTTCTCCCTGAAGGGAGAAGGGGAGACCGCGTTGCTCTCTCCTTCTGTGCTTCGCGACTTGCCACTCGATTCTACGTCGAGCTACGGCCCTTTCGGCCCCTTCAGCAGCGCGTCGCTTACCTGCTTCCTCATGCGCTTCACGTCCGCGTTCTTCTCGCCGCTCGGGTCGCTCTTGGCCGCTTCGTCGAGCTCCGCGCCGCATGTCTCCCACTTGCCAGCTGCACACGCGGCCGTCGCCAGCGCACGATGCTGGTTCGCCGTCATCGGATGCGCGCCCGGGTCGATCGGCGTCGGCCCGATAGGCTCCGGGGTCACGTGCGGAGCCGACGGATCGGGGGGAGTCGGAACATCCTTCGGGTCCGCGGCGTGAGGGTCGCCGAACAGATGCAGATAGTTCGCCGCCAGTATGGCGAGAACGACGGCCGCCGCCGGGTAGACGAGCGGAACGTCGCGGATGACCGCGAAGCGGTTCCTCTTCCTCCCGATCGGAACAACGGTTGCGTCGTTCGCGACGGGGGCGAGATCGACGACCTGCGCGTCATGCTCGACGTCATGACCCGACGTGGGCGCCGGTAGGGCGGCTACCGGGGACGTACCCGCGGCTCCGAAGTCCCGAACCTTCGGATCGTGCGTGCTCACCCCGGCCGCGAGGAGCGCGGCATCGAGCTCCTCGGGGCTCATCGCGTCGATGCGATCCATGTCCGCGTCGTCGACGAGGTCGACGAGCGAGTTCCACGCGTCAATCGAGGAGCGAGGCTCGGAAGGCATAGTGCGACTCATAGTTTAGCTCTTCTTTCCGCCAATGCGAGGCTCTGCGGCCACGACCTTCATCGCCGCCCGCTGCATCTTCTCTCTCGCCAGCTCGACCTGCCGGTACGTGAACCCCTTCGCCAGCGCTACCTCGAAAGGCTTCGGCTCTCCCGCCAAGGTCGCGTCCACGAGCGTCACGCAGCAAGGATCGTCCTTCACGGCCTCGCGAATCTTCGCCATCCGCTCGCCTGTACGCTGAAGGGCTTGCCTGTGAGAGACGATCTCTTCGGGGCTGTCCCCCTCGTAGACGGCGTCGGCGAGATCCGCGTGCTCCAGAGGCCGAGAGCTCTTCGTCTCGAGCTTCTTCAGGCCATTGGCGACCATCGAGTTGGCGAAGCTCCCGAGATACTTCGCGAGTGACTTCTTCTCGCGGTCCCAGAAGGGCGCCGTCGGCTCGTACGCGCGCCGAACGGCGTCTTCGGCGATATCCCACGGGTCACCGAGCGTAGTGCCCACGCGGCCGACGACGAGGTACACCACCTTGCGCTTCGCTTCTTCCCATTCGTCCGCCGTGACGTCCGGATGGAGCGGATGAAGCGGACGAGGGGGGCCCGCCATGAAGCAATCACGCTACGCGTGCTCCGGTCGAGCTGTCCTCCGAAAAAGAACGAGCGGCGAAGCGACGTCCTCGAGCCTCGATTTCCGAGGAGGATCGGATGTCCCGGCGCGATCGACCGCGAGAGCGGCAGTCACTACGTCGACAAGGAGAGATTCGAGCACGACAAGGACAGGAGCGAGCGGCGTTCGCGCGGGTTCTTCGCAGACAAGCCAAGAAGCGTAGGCGACAAGGAAAGGATCGAGAGACCATTCCGGGTGAGCGAGGCTCGTTCCGACAGGAACGTGCGCGAGAGTCGCGGATTCGTCCGCGAGAGCGATCGATTCGTCGGCCGGACGCCGAGGAACGAGGCTCGTTCCCCGGGTTACGAAGCTCGAACCTGTTCGAATGCTAATCGAACGGCTGCGGATAGGTCGCGAGAGACGATGAATCGTGGCTCGCAAGCAGAGGAACGAGCGACGAAGCTGCGTGCGCGTGCTTCGTAGCAACGGAAGCGAGCGCGAGAGACGCGAAAGCGGCGACGACAAGCCCGCGTTCGAACAAAACAAACGCGCGAACGTCGCTCGATCGCAGAGAATCGAGGGAAGAAACTCCGCGTGTGACGCTCGAATCCAGAGGACCGGCCGACGAGGTGCGCGTTTGTCGCCGACGGGTCCGGGCTTGTCGATGACGAACCTGCGCGAAGGTCGCTCGAACCTGCGCCTGTCGACCAAGCTTCGACGTCTGTCCGCTTCGTTCCCCGAGGATCGAGCGAAGAAGCCGGAGTAACGAGCGAACGAGTCGCGCCTCTCGCCGTCGTTCTCGCGCTTGTCCGGCTCGAATCCGCGCTTCGGAGCGACTGAAGTCGAGACGCGAGGCACGCGAACGCAGGATCGAGCGACGTTGCCGCGTCTCCGAGCCTCGCTTCCCGCGCTCTCGCGGACGAAGAGACGCGTGGGCCGCTCGTTCCTCGTAGTTCGAGCGAACAAGACGCGCGAGCGAGCCCTGCTCCTCGCCTTGTCGTCGGCCAATCGGAGTAGGTCGCCCACGAATCGCGGCTTGTGCCGCTCGTTCCCTCGCCTCTGAGGCAACGAATCCGCCGTCCTACGCTCACTCCGGAAGAAATCGCTCGAAGTGAAGAAGAACGAGGATGAAAAGCCGGAACAGCGGTTTCGGAGGTCACGCCGAACATCCTCTACACCTTCGGGGCTCGGCCTCGATGGGCGCTCCAAACGGAAACGACGAAGATCTGGCCGAGCTGCTCCTCAAAGTAGAGGTGGTAGTGCGAGCGCCTCAGCAAGAGTCTGCGAATGCTCTTCGGGCCACCGTCGTAGCGAGCGCCGAGGGTCGGTGTTTCTTCGAGCATCGTGAGGGCGTGCCCGAGCTCGCGAGCGAAGAGATCGGGGGCGGAAGGACGGTTCTTCCGCCACCACGTGTCGATCTCACCAACCTGCCCGTGAGCTTCCTCTGAAAGCTCGACCCTCACCGTCCGTTTGCACGCAAGCGTAGCTCTTCGATCACCTTCCGTGCATCGACCGTACGGCCCGCCTTTACGTCTTCGAGCCCCCGTTCGATGGACTGGTGCAGGGCGACCCGCTCTTCGTCGTCGAGGTGATCCCCACCGCTGTCGAGTACTTCATCGAGAGGTACAAGCTCGATCACCTCGCCCTCCGGCAAATCCGTGGGCTCATCGAGAAGAAGGCGACCGTTGTGGACGTGGGCTTTGAGCGACTGCATCGTCCCGAAGTCTACGTCTCCGCGGTCTCGTTGGCCACGGCGTCGTCCTCGATGGCCGGTTCATCGAGAGCGGTGAGGACGTCTGCCGCTTCGGGTCGTTCGAGCCCCCTTCACATGCAGCTTCGTCCGGTTGGGCGCTCA
>Ga0302279_10007916_pt1 | contig 10648 bp, 13 predicted proteins | sample III_Bog_N3_3_FD_194541 | JGI IMG/M metagenome (GOLD analysis project Ga0302279, IMG submission 194541) | Peat permafrost microbial communities from Stordalen Mire near Abisko, Sweden - III_Bog_N3_3 | ecosystem: Environmental > Terrestrial > Soil > Wetlands > Peat | place: Sweden: Abisko...
GGACCTGGCTTTCCTTCAATGGAAAGTCTGCCCGCCGATCTCGTGTCGCTGATAGGTCTGCTTATCTATGACGAAAGCCCTGGTTGACCGCGACCTGGCCAGAAACGGGATGCCGTCGGCGGCTGTGCTCCCGTCCGCGCCAATCATGCAAGTCGCATCGGCGGGCTCCTCGCCATAAAACCTACGCAACCGGCCGCTAAACTCGCCGCGGCGAAATATCAATTCCGTATGGCGGTTGTCGATCAAGCTTAAGAATGCGCCTTACAGGGGAATCGGCTGGCCGAACGTTGAAACAGGCTGAACAGTAGCGTTGACGGGACGTTAATTGGGCCTTCGATACCGGCCTTGCACTTGGCAGTGCATGATTGACGTCAGGACTTGAAACAGGAGCGTGACATGCGTGTCGTCAGAGGGCCTTTGTTCAAGCCGCTGGATATAGCCTTGATGGTCGGCTTCGCCATGGCGTTCGTGCTGCTCACCAGTCTGCGGTTGGCCTAGGGCATCGCCAGCAATCTATTCTAAAATCTAGTCTTTCCTGGCCAGTGGCGGATACGCCTCAGGCGGCATTGGTGCGCTGGCCGGTCATGCCGGCGGCGGCGTGGCGACTGTCCAGGGCGGTGTTGATGGCCTGGAGCAGGCGCTCGGGCTTGATCGGCTTTTCCACCACGCAGCACATGCCCGCCGCCACATAGGCGCGCGCGTCTTCGGGGTCCACGTTGGCGGTGAGGGCCACGATCGGGGTCTGGCCAACGACGCCGTCCAGGGCGCGGATGGCCTTGGTGGCGGTCAGGCCGTCCATCCGGGGCATCTTGATGTCCATGAGGATCAGGTCGAAGCGGCCGCTCTGCACCGCTTCCACGGCCTCGATCCCGTCTTCAACGGACTCGGAGGTGCAATCGAACATCTCCACCAGGGCCTCGGCCACCATGCGGTTGGTGGCGTTGTCATCCACCACCAGGATGTGGGCGGCCACGGGAGCGGCGCCGATGGCCGGGGTGGCCTGGGTGTGAGCGATGGGCGCCATCAGGTCGAACACGATGGTCACGCCCTGGCCGACATTGCTTTCAGCGCGGATAGCGCCGTGCATGCATTCCACCAGTTCGCGGGTGAGCGCCATGGTCAGGCCCGACGACCCACGACGGCCCTCGCCGCCATGAACGTCTTCGGCGCGTTCGAAGATGCGGGCCAGTTTGGCGGGCGCCAGGCCCGGACCCGTGTCGCGCACGCGGCCTTCCAGCACGAGCTCATCGCCAAGGCGGCGGGCCTTCAGACTCGCTTCAACCGCGCCTGATCGGGTGTAGGACAGGGCGCTGCCGATCAGGTTATCGAACACCTGAAGCAGGCGCGCCGGGTCGAGCAGGCCTTGCACGTCAGGGTCGCCGTCGTAAGAGACCAGCAGACTGACCCCCGCCTGCTGAGCCTGATGGGACCAGGAGTCCTGAAGCCTGTCGGCCACGCCGCGCAGCAACACAGGTTCGGGGTACAGATCCAACAGCCCCTCCTCGGCCTTGGTCAAATCCATGGAATCGTTGAGCAGGCGCAGCAGGGCTTCGCCCGAGGCGCGAATGGAGTTCACTTGGGCTAGGGCGTCCGCCCCCATGGGCTGGCGCTGTAACAGTTCGGCCATCGCGACCACGCCGCCGAGGGGCTTGCGGAATTCCTGGCCCAGCAGTTCAACGCACCTGCGCTTATGTTCGACCATGGCCTCGGCGATGCGCTCGGCCTCGCTTACGGCGCTCACCGCCTGATCCACGTCGCGCGAACGGTCTGCGTGATCGCTCAGCATGCGCTCAACCAGCTGGCTGAGCAGGCCAACGGCCAGATAGGCGCCGTCCTGGGTCACCACATAGGCGTCCCGGCGCAGATCGCGGTCGGCCAGCAGATCGCGGCACGTGTCCTGGGCGGAGATTGACGCGTCGACGATCAGGGGGTCGGACAGCATCAGGGCGCCGATGGCGCTATCTGCGAAGCCGGCCAGCATGGCGCGGGCGGTGGCCTCGCGCTCGATCACGCCCACCACCCGCTGGTCCACGCAAACGGCGAAGGCGAGGGCCTGGGGAAAGTCCTGAAAGGCCTGATCGACCTCGGACACCTCGGCGTCCGCTTGGACTGGGGGAACCTGATCGGCGACACTGGCGATGAACGTCATGGCACTGGGACTTTGCGGCTTGTAAGGCCAAGCTACACAACTACCTTTTCAAACTCGTTAAAAATGCGAAGCGATTTCACGCCTTGATAGATCAAGGACATCATAAATCAGTTATAAACGCGGCAATACCCATGCCGGGCCTTCCGCTATTGCTCCGAAGTGGTCTGTTGTTTGATCCAATGCAGGAATTCCGGGTTGGACCCGGCCGCGATCAGCGGCAGGGCGATGACGCAGGGGGTGTCGTAGGGGTGTCCCCGCAAAATAAGCGCGCGCAAGGAGGGCATGCAGGCCGAACGGGTCTTCAGCAGCATGGGAATTTCCGCCTCCTGCTCGATACGGCCTTTCCACTCATAGATTGAGTGCATGGGCGCCAGGATATTGGCGCAGGCCGCCAGCCTCGCCTCGATCGCCGCTTCCGCGGCCGCCTGCGCGGTTTCGGCGTCAGGCCAGGTAGTGTAGACAAGCAGCATCTCATCCATGGTCGGCTCCCGATCCGCTTGCCCTTCTGGCCGGCGCAAGGGCCAGTCGGCGGACAGGGCAAATAGGTCGCATGTCGCCAGTGGGTTCGCCAGCGCAGGCCGCGCTGGTTCTGTTTTCCGGCGGCCAGGACTCCACGGTGTGCCTGGCCTGGGCGCTGGAGCGCTACGCCTGGGTGGAGACCGTGGGTTTCGACTATGGCCAGCGCCACGGGGTGGAGATGATCGCCCGCGAGCGCGTGCGCGAGTCCCTGATCGAGTCCTTTCCGCAGTGGGCCGCCCGGCTGGGGCCCGACCATAGGCTGGACCTGCGCGGTTTCGGCGCGGTGGCGGAGTCGGCCTTGACCGCGCACCGGGCCATAGAAATGACCGACCGCGGTCTGCCCTCGACCTTCGTGCCCGGCCGCAATCTGGTGTTCTTCGTCTATGCCGCGGCCCTGGCCGACCGACGAGGCCTGCCGGCCCTGGTGGGCGGGATGTGCGAGACCGACTATTCCGGTTATCCGGACTGTCGGCGCGAGACGCTGGACGCGATGCAACAGGCTCTGAACCTGGGCATGGAGCGCGACTTTGTCATCGAGACCCCGCTGATGCGGCTGACCAAGGCCGAGACCTGGGCCCTGGCCAAGCGCCTGGGCGGTGAGCCCCTGATCGACCTGATCCTGGAGCACTCCCACACCTGCTATCTGGGCGAACGGGGCGTGCGCCATGCCTGGGGCTATGGCTGTGGAACCTGCCCGGCGTGCGAGTTGCGCCAGGGCGGTTATCAGGACTGGAACGGCCAGGGCCGCCCGGCGCTGGATGCGATCCCGTGACCTACGCCGTCAAGGAGATCTTCCTCACCCTGCAGGGCGAGGGCGGACAGACGGGCCGTCCGGCGGTGTTCTGCCGCTTTGCAGGCTGCAATCTGTGGTCCGGCCGCGAGCAGGATCGGGCGGGGGCCGTCTGCACGTTCTGCGACACAGATTTCGTGGGAACGGACGGGGAGGGTGGGGGCCGGTTTGAGCGCGCCCAGGATCTTGCCCGAGCCATCGCCGACGCCTGGGGCCCCGGCGAGGGGGACCGGATGGTGGTGCTGACTGGCGGCGAGCCGCTGCTTCAGCTGGATGCGCCTCTGACCGAGGCGCTGCACGGCCAGGGCTTCTTCATTTCCGTGGAGACCAACGGGACCCTGCCGGCGCCGCCGGGCATCGACTGGCTGTGCGTCAGCCCAAAGGCCGACGCCCCCCTGATCCAGACGTCCGGCCAGGAGCTGAAGCTGGTTTTCCCCCAGCCCGGCGTCGATCCAGAGCGCTATTCGGCTCTGAATTTCGAGCGCTTTTATCTGCAGCCCATGGACGGCCCCCAACGCGATGCGAACAGTCAAGCGGCGATCGCCTATTGCCTTGCCCACCCCCGCTGGCGTTTAAGCGTGCAAACGCACAAATACCTCGGCATCGCCTGAGCCTTCCAGGCCCCGGCGCCTGGGCGGATAGCTATGGACGAACCTGTTTTTGAGATCACCAAGGCGGCGCAGTTCGACGCCGCCCATTCCCTGGCCGAAGGGCCGCCCGACAGCCGCTATCGGCGGCTGCACGGTCATTCCTTCCGCGTGGAAGCCTCCGTGCGTGGCGCGGCTCAGGGCGAAGTCGGCTGGGTGGCCGATCTTGGCGCCCTGGACCAGGCGTTGCGCGCCCTGGCGGCGGAGCTGGACCATGGCCTGCTTAACGAGAAGCCCGGCCTGAAAAGCCCAACTCTCGAGAACCTGTGCCTATATTTCGCCGACCGCCTGAAGCCGCTCTATCCGGGCCTGTCGCGCGTGGTCGTCTCGCGTCCCACCATCGGCGAGAGCTGCAGCCTCAGTCTTTAAGCCGCGTCCACCAGCACCACTTCGGCGTCGTTGATGGCGCGGATGGTTAGGACCGCTTCGTCGGTGATGGCCACGCCGTCTCCCGTCTCAACCCGCGCGCCGTTGACCTCCACCGTGCCCTTGGCTGGCACCAGATACAGGTGACGACCGGGCAGGGCGTCATAGTCCAAGCGCCCTCCGGCCTTCAGGGTGGCGCCCAGCACGCGCGCATCGGCGCGGATCGGCAGGGCCTCGGCGTCCTCGATGTAGCCGGAGGCCAGCGCCACCAGACGCCCGGCGCGGCTGCCCTTGCGGAAGGGCTTTGCCCCCCAACGGGGGGGACCGCCGCGTTCGGCCGGCTGGATCCATATCTGGAAGATGCGGGTCGGCTCGGTTTCCAGATTGTGCTCGGAATGGCGGATGCCCGTGCCGGCCGACATGACCTGCACGTCGCCGGCCTCGGTGCGGCCGATGTTGCCGAGGCTGTCCTGATGGGTGATCGCGCCCTCGCGGACATAGGTGATGATCTCCATGTCCTCGTGCGGATGGGGCGGAAATCCCGACTTCGGGGCAATCTTGTCATCATTCCAGACGCGTAGCCCGCCCCAGCCCATGCGGGCCGGATCGAAATGGTCGCCAAACGAGAAATGATGGATCGAGTGCAGCCAACCGTGGCGAATGTGACCAAGACTGGCGCGTGGGCGCAATTCAATCATGAGGGGAATCTCCTGTTGCCCAGGAGATAGGAAGGCGTGGTTAATTTGCAACAGTGAAGGTTGCTTGAGAGTCAGCGCCGCTCCGGCGCGCCCGGCGAAAACGCCCCGCCGCCGGTCTGGGCGCGATGCATGAGCAGGGCGTCGGCCAGGACCAGGGCGGCCATGGCCTCCACGACGGGCGCCGCGCGCAATGCCACGCAGGGGTCGTGACGTCCGGTGGTGCGCACCTCGATGGACTCGCCCGCTTCATTGATGGAACGCCGCGGCGTCAGGATCGACGACGTCGGCTTGAACGCCACGCGCGCGATCACCGGCTGGCCCGTGGAGATGCCGCCGAGAATGCCGCCCGCTTGGTTTGACAGAAACTCCACCTGACCGTCGGCGCCGATGCGCATCTGGTCGGCGTTCTCCTCGCCAGACAGCGCCGCCGCGCCAAAGCCCGCGCCGATTTCCACGCCCTTGGCGGCGTTGATCGACATCAGGGCCGCGGCCAGTTCGGAATCTAGTTTGGCGTAGATCGGCGCGCCCCATCCGGCCGGAACGCCGACCGCTTCCACCTCGACCACCGCGCCGACCGAGGAGCCGGCCTTACGCACCTCGCTCAGATACTCTTCCCACAGCGGCGCGGTCTGGGCGTCTGGACACCAGAACGGATTTTCCGTGGTCTGGGCCCAGTCCCAGCGAGCACGGTCGATCTTGATCTCGCCTACCTGCACCAGGGCCGCGCGAACGCTCACGCCCGCGCCCAGGATCTTGCGCGCCACCGCGCCGGCGGCCACGCGCGCGGCGGTCTCGCGCGCGGAAGATCGCCCGCCGCCGCGATAGTCTCGCACGCCGTACTTGGCGAAATAGGTGAAGTCGGCATGGCCCGGCCGAAACGACTGAGCGATATCGGAATAGTCCTTGGAGCGCTGATCCACGTTTTCGATCATCAGCGAGATCGGCGTTCCGGTAGTCACTTGACCCTCGGTGCGCGCGTCCTCGAACACGCCGGACAGGATGCGGACCTGATCGGGTTCTTGGCGCTGGGTGACGAACTTGGAGGTTCCCGGCCGGCGCTTGTCCAGCCAGACCTGGATGTCCTCGGCCTTGAGTGGAAGGCCTGGCGGGCAGCCGTCGACCACGCAGCCGAGCGCCGGCCCGTGGCTCTCGCCCCAGGTCGTGACCCGCAGCATATGACCGAAGCTGTTGTACGACATGGGCCGGGGTTTAGAGCAAAGCCGCCCGTGTCACAAACCCCTCGCCTTTCAGGCTGCCCACGAGGCGGCAAAGCGACGGATCAGGGTCCGGGCGGGACTGTCGGCCAAGGACGCGTCCGCGTTGAGGCGCAGATAAAGGTGACCGCGCGGGCGGGTGTCGGTGGCGGGAAGCCCCTCGCCGGGCGCTCGGAACAGGCCCCGCGTGGCGCTGCTGCGCGAAATCCACAGACTGCGGCGGCCCAAGGGGGTGGTCACTTCCAGCCGGCCGCCGGATTTGAGGAAGGCCTCGCTCACCGGCACGGTCATCCACAGGTCGTCGCCGCGCACCTCCACGCCGGGTTCGGGCATGATCGACACGGCGATGCGCTGTTCCTCCTTGGGCCCAAAACGCGCGATGTCGCCGGACCGCAGGCCGGGGGGCAGCTTGACCTTGCCCTGGCGTCCATCGGCTAGCCGCACGGTCTTGGCCGCCCCGAGAAAGGCCTCGGCGATGGTGACTCTGAGTACTGGGCCTTGAGTCGCTCGCGCGGGCTCGGGCGGCGGTTCGTCCGCGGGGCGGCCTTGCGGCGGCGGCGTCTGGGTCGGCATGGCGGATGGCGCCGCGCTCAGCAGGCGATAGGCGTCCAGCACCCGGCGAAATTCCGCCGGGTCGCCGCCGCGATCGGGGTGGGCGGCCTTGGCGGCGCGCCGGAACGCCGCGCGCACCACGTCCGGCGCTGCGTCGGGCGCCACCGCCAGCAGGGCGCGGGCCTGTTGGGCCGTCTTGATCTCCGCCCGATCGGCGTTCGGCTTGCTCATCGGCTGTCCATCAGCCACGGCGAAGGTCAAGGTCTGGTTAAGCCTCTGTTCCCGCGCACCCAGCGGGTCGGCTATAAGACGGCCATGAGCCAGCGAGACGACCTGATTCCGAAAAGCCCCAGCGAGGCCGACTACCTGGAGCACAAGATGGAGGCCGTGGCCGGGCAGGAGCGCCTGCCCGATGACGCGGATCCCATCGCCCTGTTCGAAAGCTGGCTGGCGGAGGCGCATCAGCGCGAGCCCAATGATCCCAACGCCGTGGCCGTGGCCACGGTGGACGAGGACGGCTTGCCGGATGCGCGGATGGTCCTGCTCAAGGACGTCGATCAGCGGGGCTTTGTCTTCTACACCAACAGCCACAGCGCCAAGGGACGTCAGCTGGCCGCCCATCCCAAGGCCGCCTTGCTGTTTCACTGGAAGTCCCTGCGCCGGCAGGTGCGGGTGCGCGGGGCGATCCAGGAGGTCAGCGCCGAGGAGGCCGACGCCTATTTCGCCAGCCGCGCCCGCTCAAGTCAGATCGGCGCCTGGGCGTCGGACCAGTCGCAGCCCATGCCCGAACGCCACGCCCTGGAGAAAGCCGTCGCGGCCATGGGCCTGAAGTTCGGACTGGGCCCCGTGCCGCGGCCGCCGCACTGGACCGGCTATCGGCTGGTTCCCAGCGCCATCGAGTTCTGGCGCGACCGCCCGTTCCGCCTACACGAACGCCTGCTGTATCAGCGCGAGGGGTCGCGCTGGTCCGTGAGCCGATTGTTCCCTTGAACTCCCCATACGTCATCCTCGGGGCGACCGCAGGTCGAGCCCGAGGACCCAGCAAGCGGAACGCCCGGAGCTGCTGGGTCCTCGGACAAGCGCTGCGTGTTTTCCGAGGATGACGGAGGAAATGATGACGGGGGAAGATGTGGGCTTGGCCCAAGCCTCCGCTTGGCTGGCCGCCCAGGCGGACCGCGTGATCGAGACCCATATCGGCCAAGTGTTCCTGATCGGCGAGCACGCTTTCAAGCTCAAGAAGGCGGTGAACTTCGGCTACCTGGATTTCTCCACGCGCGAGGCTCGCGCCTGCGCTGTCGGCCGCGAGTTGGAGCTGAACCACCGGACCGCGCCTGACATCTACCAAGCCGTCCAGTGGGTGACCCGCGACGGCGGGCGCCTGGCCCTGGACGGGCCGGGCGAGCGGCTGGAAGCGGTGCTGAAAATGCGCCGGTTCGATCCGGACGCGGTCCTGTCCAACCGGCCCCACGCGGTGCAGCGCGCCTTCGCCGAGGATCTTGGCCGCCAGGTCGCCCGCTTCCACGCGGCCGCCCAGATCCAGCCGGGCGGCGCCGACAGCCTGGGCTATGTCATCGCCTCCAACGCCGATCATCTGCGCGCGCTCGCCGCCGATCTCGGCGCCGCAGGGGTCGACGCGTTGATCGCCAAGACGCAGGCCGCGTTCGCGCGCCTCGCGCCCCTGCTCGACGCGCGCGGCGCGGACGGGCAGATACGCGACTGTCACGGCGACCTGCACCTGGGCAATATCCTGGCCGAGAACGGCAGCGCGGTGCTGTTCGACTGTATCGAGTTCAACGACCGCCTCAGTCGCATCGATGTCCTGTACGATCTCGCCTTCCTGCTCATGGACTTGGCGCATCGCGGCCAGGACGCCGGCGCTAACCGCGTGCTGAATGGATATCTGGACGAGGCCGCGCGCGCGTTTGGCGAGGCGCCGCTGAGGGGCCTGGCCGCCCTGCCGCTGTTCCTGTCGGTGCGGGCGTGCGTGCGCGCCCACGTCAGCGCTCAGATGGGCGGGATCGATGAGGCGCGCGGCTACCTCGCCGCCGCTTTGCGCCATCTGGAGCCGTCGTTCGCATCGCTCACCGCCGTGGGCGGCCTGTCCGGCTCGGGCAAGTCGACCTTCGCGCGCGCTCTGGCGCCAAATCTAGGATCGCCGCCCGGCGCGGTGCTGCTGCGCAGCGACGAGATCCGCAAGCGTCTCTGGGGCGTCTCGCCGACCGACCGTCTGCCGGCCGAGGCCTATGGGCCCGGCCAGAGCGAGGGGGTGTACGGGCAAATGCTTCACGAGGCCGAGCTGGTGCTTACGGCCGGGCGCGCCGTGGTGCTCGACGCGGTGTTCCTGAAACCGGCGGAACGGACGGCCGCCGAGGATCTGGCGCGGCGTGTGGGCGTGGCGTTCGACGGCGTCTGGTTGCAGGCGTCTCCGGAGGTCATGGCCGCGCGGATCGAGAGCCGCAAGGGCGACGCCTCCGACGCCGATCGGCGGGTGCTGGAAGAGCAGCTAGGCCGCGATCCGGGCCAGATCGCTTGGCGGAAAATCGCCGGTTAGGCCAGGCGATAGAGCCGCTCGGCTCCGGACGCGTCGTCGCCCGCGACCACGCCTTGCCCCATCAGATGGTTCAGATGCGCCAGCAGCGAAGCGCCGGCGGCGCGGTGCAGGCGCGGGTCCAGGCCGATGTAGAGCCGCCCCACCAGTTCGGGGATGCTCGCCGGGCCGCGCGACAGCGTCTCCAAGAGCTGTCCCTCGCGTTTGAGGCGATGCTCCAGATAGGCCTCCAGAAACGGCGCCGGATCGGTCACTGGCGGGCCGTGGGTGGGCCACAGGGTTTCGTACTGACCGGCCATCACCTTCCTCAGGCTGGCGTAGTAGTCGGTCATGCTGCCGTCCGGCGGCACGATGACCGTGGTCGACCAGCCCATGACGTGGTCGCCGCTGAGGAGGGCGTTCTCCTCGGCGAGGGCGTAGCACAGGTGATTGCCTGTGTGGCCGGGCGTGGCGAGGGTCTTCAGGGTCCAGCCCGGGCCTGAGGTCTCGTCGCCGTCCTCAAGGACCCGGTCGGGTCGATATCCGAGGTCCGAACCTTCCTCCACGCCGGGTTTGCTCGCCAGTTTGCCGGGCGTGGGCCGGGCGCCGATCACCGGCGCGCCGGTGTGGCGCGCCAGGTCGGCGGCCAGGGGCGCGTGGTCGGAGTGGTCGTGGGTGATCAGGATCGCCGTCACACGCTCGCCCTCCAGCGCCTTCAGCAAGGCCGCCAGATGCGCCTGATCCGCCGGCCCCGGATCGATCACGGCGACCTCGCCTGAGCCAACGATGTAGGTCCCCGTGCCGCGAAAGGTGAACGGGCCGGGGTTGTTGGCCACTACCCGCCGGATCAGCGGCGAGACCTGATCGGCGCGCCCGTACTCGAAGTCCATCTCGCGGACATAGGGGATCGCGCTCATTTCGACCCCGTCCTGACGATGCGGCCCGTCCCTTGCGGTGAACAGACCGTTAACCGGTGCAAGGGCGTGAACATGGCGGCTGACATCGCGATTTATGTCTCAAAACGGCTGCAAAGGCCCGCGTTCGCGGTCCTGTGTCTCATGTTGACGCAGATGGCGGTCAGCCTGTCGGATTGCCACCCCGAGCACGTCCCCATGGCGGTGCGCGTGGCGATTAGCCAGAACTAACCCAGGACCCCTGAAAGATCGTATCCCGCCTTGGCGCCCAG
>Ga0302279_10007917_pt1 | contig 10647 bp, 10 predicted proteins | sample III_Bog_N3_3_FD_194541 | JGI IMG/M metagenome (GOLD analysis project Ga0302279, IMG submission 194541) | Peat permafrost microbial communities from Stordalen Mire near Abisko, Sweden - III_Bog_N3_3 | ecosystem: Environmental > Terrestrial > Soil > Wetlands > Peat | place: Sweden: Abisko...
GGTGTTTGAAGTAGTGGTACACCACCGCCACGACCGCGGCGATGATGAGGAACTCGAAGATGGTCCAGATCGTGGCCGCCAGGAAGCCGATCACCGTGACGATGATCCAGAGCGCCAGTCCGATCAGAAGCAGGACTCCTACTGTCTTTGCGAGGACCATTGCCCCTCCTTCGTTCCTCTCTATCGTAGGCGCCGATAGATCCGGGCTGGCAGTGAGTAATGTGTATCGGTGACCACACGATTCGCCAAGGCGATTACCCTCGGAATCGTGGTCTTGAGCGCCACGCTGGTCCCTTCATTGGGGGCGTCCGCGGCGGCGCCCGTCAGTTCGTATTTCATCACCAGCAACCTCCCCACGTCGCTCTCGACGCAGCTGCCACTTCTTCGATTGCACTTCAGCGCCGCCACGAAAGTGAAGGACCTGCCCCAGCTCCGGACCCGTCCCTTCCTCGCCACCAAATGGCAACAGATCAGTGCCCACGACGTACAGGCCGTCGTGACCGGCGCACTGGAACCAGCCGCCATCTACACGATCGATCTGCCTACGCGCATGACGTGTGCGTCGACCTGCCGCTTCAGCGCGGTACGGCCACGACTCGCGTCGGTGGCCTCGAGCACGGTCTGGGAAGAACAGCTGCTCGCCGAACTCAACTACCTACCCGTCGGCTTCACGCCGAACACCGCGCAAAGTGACCCGTCGCTACCGGCGGGCGGCACTTTCAACTGGAAGTACCCGAACCTACCGACAGCCCTTCAGTCGCAGTGGCAGGTCGGCGTCGCGGGCGTCATCCTGCGCGGGGCGCTGATGAACTTCCAGAGCGTGAGCAACCTCCCGACGACCGGTATCGCTGACTCGGCCACCTGGAGCGATTTGATTACCGCCGTGCAAAATCACAAGATCGATCCCGCGACCTATGACTTCGTCAACGTCTCTCAGGGTTCGCCCGAGAGCCTCACCCTCTACGTCGGGAACCAGGTGAAGTTCACCACGCCGGTCAATACCGGCATCTCCTCCGCGCCCACCGCCGCCGGCACGTACCCCGTCTACGAGCGATTCCTGTCGACGACGATGTCGGGTACGAACCCCGACGGGTCGCACTACAGCGACCCGGACATCCAGTGGGTCTCGTACTTCAACGGCGGCGACGCGCTGCACGAGTTCCCGCGCTACTCCTACGGATTCCCCCAGAGCCTCGGTTGTGTCGAGATGCCCTTCGCGAGCGCGGAGACAGTCTTCCCCTACACGCCGATCGGTACACTCGTCACGGTCAATCCGTAGCGAAGAACTTCACAATCCGTCATCATCGATTGTTGTTGTAATTTCTGGGCTCGCTGTTACATTCGACTTAGATGCCAAATCAGTCGACTCGAGCGGGTGCTGGTTCCAGCTGGCCCCTACGGGTCGGACTGGGACTCTGCGTCACGGCGCTCGTGATCGTTGGTTTCCAACTGAAACATGACCACCGCTCCCCCGCCGCGTCGACCACGACGCTGCACGCGACGCCGACCACCACGGCGTCGGGGCCGACGACCAGCAACGGCCCGTCGTCGTCAACGACACCGACAACACCGACCACACAACCCTCGACACCGTCGACGAATTTGCCACCGCCCTACGTCAACATGACGGCATTCAAGCCACCCGGCGCCGGGTGCCGATTCTCGACGGGCGCGCCGATTCCCGCTACGCCGTCCAATGACACGACGACGACCAGCGCGACCACGACCACGACGCCCGCGCTGTCAGCGATCGGACACTGCACCGTGCTCGAGATCGGCGACTCACTCGGTAACGACATCGGCTGGGGTCTCGCACGTCAACTCGGTCACGATCACGAACTGCGACTCGTGCAGGCCGACAAGTCTTCGACCGGACTCCTCACACCGTGGTTCTACGACTGGCCGAAAAAAGAGAAGGTACTGCTCGCTCAGTACAAACCGCAACTCGTGATCATCACCTTCGGTGCGAACGACGAACAGAACCTGAGAGTGAACGGTCAAGTGTTGGCGTTTGGATCGGCGCCGTGGGTGAAGGCCTACACCGCCATCGTCACGAAGATGGCTTCCGCGGCGACCAAGTCCGGCGCGTACGTGATGTGGGTCGGAATGCCGATCATGCAACCCAACGGGTATCGCCAGGGAATGGTGCTCATCAACTCGGTCTTCGCCCAGGTCGCCACGACCGTGCCCGGGATGACCTTCGTGCCCACGTGGGACCTCTTCGCGAACTCCAAGGGTCAGTTCGAAGTGGCCGCGCGAGTGAACAACGTTCCGTCACTGCTTCGTGAGCCTGACGGAATCCACTTCAGTTACGTCGGCGAGAACGTCATCTCCACCTACGTCACGCGCGCCATCGGCAACGTCTATCACGTGCTGATAACCCCCGAGTCGGGGATGTACATCGATCACTGAACGCGTCAGGACACGTGCGCCAAGTGCCCGACCAGCAGCGTCGCGTCCCACGAACAGCCGACGCAGATCAACAACATCAGCGCGACCGCGACGCCGTCGCGGTCGAGTCGCTTCGAATGACGAATCGGATTCTCGAGGAAGTGGTACGAGACCACGGCGCAGGCGAACGCTCCGGCGATCTCGATCACTCGGGCCCACGACGAGGTCGGCGGATGGACCATCTGAAGAGGGAGCATGAGCCACACGTAGTGCCACAGGTAGAGGGAATACGAGACGTCCCCGATATAGCGCAACGGTCGCCACGAGAGCCACGTCGCCACTCCGCCCGGGACGCTCGCCTGACCGGTCCACAACAGGATCGCCGTTGTGCCACAGGGCCACCAGGCCAGCACACCAGGGTAAACACTCATCGTATTGAGTCGCCACACGGCCGCGCCGAGTCCGATCGCGCCCACCACACCGAGCAGCGCGTTCACGCGCGGCGTCCGACGGGCCCAGGCGCCCGGTAATAACGCGATGAGACCGCCGAGCGCAATCTCCCAGAAGCGCGTGAACGGTGAGTAGTAGGCCACCGTCGGACTGATCGGCGTCAGGTGCCACGAGTACCACGCCGACGCACAGATTGCGGCCACCAAGAACAGCCCCAGCGTCGTCGCTCGATTTCGGATCGGCGTCAACCACGTGAGTGAGAAAACCACGAGTGGGAAGACGAGATAGAACTGTTCTTCGACCGCGAGCGACCAGAAATGCGTGACGAGCGACGGAGCGATGCCGGGAATGAAGTAGTTGCTGCCGGTGTGAATCAGTCGAAAGTTCTCGGAGAAGAGTGAGGCCCAGCGCACGTCGCCGAGCAGTTGAGGAACGAAGTTCGTCCCGAGCAGAAAGTGCGCGGCGAAGGTGGTGGCGATGAGGGTGAGCGTGGCGGCGGGCACGATACGGCGAATTCGTCGGGCGTAAAAATACGCCAGGTTGTATCGCACGTGTCGCGGCGGCTGTCGACGGAGCAGGCTCGTGATCACGAAACCGCTGATGACGAAGAACACGTCGACGCCGATGTAACCACCTTCGAATCCCGGCACGCTGGCGTGCGCGAGAATCACCAGGATGACGGCAACGGCGCGAAGACCCTGGATGTCCGGTCGAAACGTTTGGCGCGCCGTCCGGTCGCCCGTCACGGCGCCCGTTTCCACGCGGTCGATATTGGGCTCATCGAGTACGGACACGAGTTCGACGCTACATCGGCGTCAGTTGCGATTCGGGCGTCGCGAGACCCTCGGTGGCTTCAACACCTAGATTGGACGAATCAGCGAGACTGCTCCCACTAAGAAGACGACGAGCCCGATCAAACGCATCGCGGCTGTCGTCGTCACCGGTCTCGCCTTTTACGTGGCGCTGCCGGCCTTCGTCAAAGTCCTGTCGGCGTGGCCGAAACTCTTTCACCTGAGTTTCCTGTGGCTCGCCCTGATGTTGGTCACCGAAGTCGCGAGCTTCATCTGCGCGATGACCCTGTTGCGACTGCTACTGCGAACCAAGCAGTGGTTCACGGTCGTCGCCGCGCTCCTCGTGGGCAACGCGGTGACCAATGTCCTGCCGGCCGGTGACGTCGCCGGTGCGGGCGTGCAGTATCAGATGCTGGCGATGGGTGGCATCAATGCCGATTCGGCGGCCGGCGGACTGGCGGCCGCGTCGATCATTGGTCTCGCCGGACTGTTCATGCTGCCGGTGTGCGTCGTGCCCGCGATACTCGGGGGTCTTCCGGTGAGCCCCGGTCTCGAGCACGCCGCCTACCTCGGCCTCGCCGGCTTCGTCCTCATCGTCGCGTTCGGCGCCGTACTGCTGACGACCAACGCGCTCCTCTCCTGGCTCGCTCGAACGACCCAACGACTCTTGAACTCGATTCCCAAGAGGAAGTCGACGACGAAGGATCTCCCGGAACGGCTCATCGCCGAGCGCAATCTGGTGCGAAGCAATCTGGGACGTCGATGGCGCGAAGCCGTGTTGCTCATCGGAGGTCGCATCGGCTTCGACTACTTCGCACTGCTCTGTGCGCTGCGCGCCACCGGCGCCAATCCGAACGCACCACTGGTCCTCTTGGCCTACGCCGCGACCGCCGTCATCGCCCTGGTGCCACTCACCCCCGGCGGACTCGGCATCGTCGAAGCGAGTCTCAGCGGACTCCTCGTCTTAGCCGGGGTCGGCAGCGCGAGCGCGATCATCGCGACACTCGCCTATCGACTCGTCACGTACTGGCTACCAATATTCGCCGGTGGTGGCGTCTACGTCGCCTTTCGTCGTCGCTACGGTCCGGTCAAGTTCGGCACGGCCCGCCAGGCTTCGTAAGAACGCTTCGCGCGGGGTGCTCGCCTTACTTCTTGTCGTCGAGCAGGTTGACCATGTCGTTCGCGTGCTCCTCTTCGACCGCGAGGATCTCTTCGAGCATCCGTCGCGTCGTCGGGTCGCCGTCACCGAGCCACGCGATGATCTCGCTGTAGGAGCTGATCGCGATCCGCTCGGCGATGAGGTTCTCCTTGATCATCTCGGTCAGGCTGGTGGCCGTCTTGTATTCCGAGTGGGCCCGGCTCGAGAACGTGTCGGGATTGAAATCTGGTTCTCCCCCGAGTTGCCCGATCCGAGCGGCGATCAGTTCGGCGTGACCCTGCTCCTCTCGTGAGTGCGTAAGGAATTCAGCCGCGACGGACTCGGAATCGAGCCCGTGTGCGGCGAAGGAGTGTTGCTGGTAGCGAAGCACGCAGATCAGCTCGGTGGCGAGAGCCTGATTCAGGACCTCGAGGACCCTCGGGAGGTCGGCGCCGTAGGCGTCGGTGATCGAGCCCTTACGAAGGTTCTTGCGGGCGTTCTCGCGAAGTGTTTTGACGTCGCTCAGGAATTTGGCCATTAACTCGCTGTCCTCTCAATGGTTGGCTTGAAATCTCTTGTTGGCGCCACCCTAACAACTGGTTCGACTCGTCAGACCTTCGAGCAATGGGCGCGCACAAATCAGTAGTCCCTTTCGGAACGAGCAACCGGCACCCCGTTTGACAACGTCACGCTCGCCTGGTGCGAAACGTCGCATGTGAACGGTTCTCCCCCACCAAAGAGTTGCCCCGACCGCCAGGTCATTCCCACTCGCGTCAGCACCACTGCCCTGTGCTCGTCGTGTCGCGAAAGGCGATCATTCGAAGTCACTAAGTCAACCGAACCGGCGAATACGAAATACAAGTCAGTCAGCGAAACTCTTGGTGCACCATTCTCTCCACCTGCTCGCTGTAGTTCGCTCGCAAATCGGACGAGCGACGTTCCAGCGACAATCACTTACTAGCAACGCCAATCCTCGCCCTTGCACGAGCCTCGACGTCTTTCTTCCTTAGGCGAACCTGAACTGATTGCCCGGTGGGCGAACAGTTCCGGATCCGTTACTTCGGACCTTAGACGCAACTTGTTACAAACAGATAAGAAAAAATCCCCGGTCGGTGAATATGGGGACACCGACCGGGGATCAGGGGGAACGCGCGATCTAGTAGTAGTGCCTTCGACCGCCGACGGCGTGGCCCAGCGCACCCATGGCCCAGAGCACGAGGCCGACTAAAAGGACAATCATGCCGATCGTCCAGAGAAGCTTGATGGCCAATACGAAGCCGATTATCAAAAGAATCAATCCGAAGACAACCATCGTCTCTTTCCTTTGTTCAGTGAACGTTCATTACGCCCAGTCGGAACTTCCTCACTGCACTAAGAACCCTAGGCACGCGTTCCTTACAGGCTTCTTGGAGGAGTCTGGGAAAATCATGTGACATTGACGTAGCCACGAAAGCGTCACGAGGATTTCCACGTCTGAAATTTCATTGACCGTTGACGTCACCGAAGAAGACGATGGCCCGGGCACACGCCGTAACGCGTGAGCATTTTTGGTAAACCCCACAACTCTGTTTGCTTTGATCTGAATTGAACGCAGTCGCCGGATTTCGTTCCGCGAACCCTCGAAACGTGCGCGTAAACGCCCAATGCAAAGGCTCAACTGTCCATCGTCATTAAGGTTGTATGCAATGGCAGGCAAGAAACCTCGGGGATTGCCCCCTTCGCTTCAGCACGTGTGGATCTCCGGCATTCTCGCGGCGACCGTCGCCGTCGCCGCCATAGTCCTGAAAACGGAGTTCGATCGGCGTCACGGATCCATGCATCATCCCTTCGTCGCCTGGATTACCGTGCCGGTGCTGCTGATCTTTGGCATTTACGCCGTCTCACGACTCGCCGACGGCATGGGACGGTTTTTGGCGCGGCGCTCAGTCGAAGTGGCCGCAGCGGTAGTGCGGCTCGTCGCCACGGGCGTTGGCTACCTGCTGGTGCTGATTGCGGCCTTCGAACTGCTCGGTGTCTCGATCGCCCACCTCATCATCGGCTTCGGTCTCGCCGGCGTCGTGCTCGGCATCGCGGCCCAACAGAGCCTCGGCAATATTTTCGCCTCCCTCGTTCTGCTCTTCGCTCGACCTTTCAATGTGGGTGAGCACATCCGTGTTCGCTCGGGCACGATCGGCGTCGTCGACGCCTGGGTGCTCGGAATCGGACTCACCTACGTGACGCTACAAACTGAGGACGGCCTCTTGAAGGTGCCGAACTCCGTCGTCCTCGCGTCGGGCATCGGCAAGCTCGATACGCCCCCCAATCGACTACCGTGAGGCACTCGAAGCACATCATCAACAATAGGAAAGAGGTTTAACCATGGGCACTACTGGAGACAAGCCGAGGAAGCCGCGCCGCCGAATGGCGCGCGTGTCCAAGTATCCAGATGCGAGTGGCAATCCTCTCGCGGGCTTGACTGGTGACGGCGACGGTGGAATGTCGGGACCGGGCGCCAGTCGCGGACCATCCGAGCACCATCACCCCGTTGGCAAGATCGGTTCCGGGTTCCTTTGGCTACTCGGACGTCGACGAACACCAATGCCACCAGCAACGGAATCCGCTCCGGCACCAGAACATGCTCATGAACACGAACACGAGCACGAGCACCATCACGATCACGGGGACGAATAGCCCTTTGCAAAGAAGTACGTTGTCATTGCCCGTGGAGGTAAAAAGTCAAAGGCAGTTCTATAACGGCCAATTACTCTTCGAAGTAATTTAGTCCCCAACGTCGAATTCGCAAAGTTCACAACCGTTGTGGGGTGTGAAGGTCCGAGAGATAATTCGAGTCCTCCACGCTGGTGGCTGGGTGCAGGTACGCCAGCGTGGTCGCCACCGACAATTTCGGCACGCGACGAAGTCGGGCACAGTGACGGTGCCCGGCGCACTCGGCGAGGATCTCCACGTCGAACTCGTTAGTAGCATCATGAGGCAGGCCAGTTTGGATCGGAGGAAGCGATGACCGAATACGCCGTTGTAATTGAGCGCTCCCCGAACAACTTCGGCGCATGGGTGCCTGATCTCGACGGTTGTGTGTCGACTGGCAAGACGCTCGAGGAAGTGAAGAGAAATATTGTCGAAGCCATTGAGATGCACATTGAGTCATTGCGGGAACACGGTGAGTCAGTGCCGCCTCCAGCCGCGCAGGTCGCCGTAGTTCAAATCGGAACGTAGAACGAGTCCCTTTGTGCGACCCTAGGAGGCGACGACGATGCCCGAGGCGACGAAGTTCTTCGCGGGTGTCAACGATCCCCCGGCCGGTTGCACCGTGACCGCCAACTCCGACGGCCCTGGCGACGAGTCCAGTGTGAACGTGACTTGACCAGGCGACGAACCCATGACCCCAATGGAGACCGGCGATCCCTTCACGATGCCCCATAGTTGATACGTGTCATTTGGTGACAAGGCCGGCATGTTGGACTTCACGAGGTAGCCGGTACCATCGGGCAACATCACGAACTCCGCGAGTTTTTGATCCGTGGCGCTCGTGAGATTGACGATTTGGTGACCGGGCGTCGCCATCGCTCGCTGCACCGCGCTTCGGCTGGCCGACGCGATTACACCTTGTAAATGCGTGACCTGATTTTGAGCGCTCGACAGACTGAGCGCGAGCACGACGATCGACGCGGCGGCGGCGAAGGCCAGTGCTGCGAGAGCGGTTCTCACTCGTCGAGACGATCGAGTGGCGCTCCCGATCGCCACGACGTCGGCGGGGGTCTCGCCAATGAGGAGCGCCGGCATCACCGTCGATTCACCTTTGTGATCCCACAGTTGGCTGGAGATATTCGTCCACAGCCCCTCGGGCAGTTCCTCCACCGAGTTGCCGATCGCTGCGGCGACGGCGCGGTAGCTATCCAGTTCGCTCTGACAGCGCGGACAGGTGGTGGCGTGCTCCTCGATCGCGGCCAGGGTCTCGGCGTCCACGGCGTGCAGCGCCGCAACGGCCAACAGTTCGCTCGCTTCGTCGTGACTCATCATCGATCCGCTCCCTCGATCCCGGACTCCACGAGCGTGGCGCGCATGCGACGCATACCGTTTCTGATTCGACTCTTCACGGTGCCTTCTGGTTCATTCAGAATCTCGGCAACCTTAATGTACGTATAGCCTTCGAAATACGCGAGTTCGATGGCGCGGCGCTCCTCCGGCGGCAACTCCCCGAGTGCCTTCTTCACGTCCTCGGCCAACACGACGTCCCACGCCTCGTGTTGCATGTCGTAGGCGCCGCGCGCGGCCTTGTGCGCGTCGTTGATCTCTCGTTGGCGTCGCGCCGTGAGCGAACGAATGGTCTCGACCGCGCGCGCGTGGCTCTGGGTGAGGAGCCAACTGCGCAAGTTCCCTCGGGTCGCGTCGAAGCGCTCCGGTTGATTCCATAACCGAAGGAAGACCTCCTGAGTGACGTCTTCGGCCTCGGCCGCACCGTTGAGGACGCGACGGGCGAGACCGAACACCGCACCGCCGTGACGGCGGTACGTTTCGGCGAGCGCTACCTCGTTGTAGCGCGCGATCATCGTGACCAGTTGGGCGTCACTCACCTCTCTGATGTCTTCCATACCTATCCACTTCTAGTTCGACACCGATGTCGCCCGCGGATGTCCGCGCCGACACGCTTGTAGTTGCTTGGCCTTTCGGCGAGTCGAATCAGATCAGAATGCGCACCGCGCCGCCTTCGGCGCTCGGTGGGTCATCCGAAGTACGTAGCGGTGACGAAGAATTACTTGTATTCCCCTCGAGGCGCCACGTCTTTCCCAAGCGTGGCGCCACCTCCTTTGGGGCCTGGCGTGACGCCATGCTTACGGGCCGTGGTGAAACTCTTCGGGACCGAACGCACTGCTCCCACGTTGGGTGGCGATCTCGATGCCGTGATCGCGCAGTTCTGACGCCGCCCCCACGGCCGCGCGACCGAACTTCTCGCGAACCTCATCGACGGCGTCGCGCAACGCTTCGTTCGAGACCTGTCGTTCGCGCGATATCGCTTCGGCCTGTTCACGCGGATCACTCGAGCTCGGGTCCAGTCCGAACGTCAACTGCAGACTGTTGTCGTCACGTTCGAGGAACGACGACGCATGGATCGCCAAGAGGCGAACCGAGTTGGCGAGGTCGATCGATTGCAGTAGTGCCTCGGCGATCGCCAGGATCGCGACCTCGTCATCGATGCCGAAGGAGAGTGTCTGTGATCGACTGACGCTCGTGAGGTCGTCGAACCGGACGATGACCGTGATCGTGCGCGCCACGCGACCCTGGCCCCGCAGAGCTCGGGCGACGACCGCCGCTTGGGACTTCGCCGCCTCGAGCACCGCATCGAGGCCGTTCAACGATGTGGCGAACGTCTGGTCGTGTCCGACCGACTTCAGTACCCGATCGGTCGTGACTTCGCGCTTGTCCTCGCCGTGGGCGTAGGCGACGAGCGTCGAGGCCATCGCCACTCCCACGTGCGCCGCGAGCGTCGCTTCGTCGACCTTGGCCAGGTCGCGCACCCAGCGCAGTCCGAGTTTCTGCAGCTTCGTCGCGGTCGCCGGTCCGACGCCCCAGAGCGCGCGCACCGGCAGTTCCTCCAGCCACTTCTTCTCGAGCGCGGGACTGACCCAGACCACTCCGGCGCCCTCGACCAACTGCCCGTCGACGACGGTCGGTTTGGACTCCTTGGAGGCGAGTTTCGCGAAGAGCTTGTTGCGCCCGAGTCCCACGCCGCACAACAGACCGAGTTCGGACATGATTCGCCGTCGCAGTTCGGCCGACGCCGCCATCGGGCGCACATTCAAGCGACGCAGGCTCGAAAGATTGGCGAACACCTCGTCGAGGCCAAGGGGTTCAAATTCGGGCGTGAGATCGCGCACGATG
>Ga0302279_10007919_pt1 | contig 10647 bp, 7 predicted proteins | sample III_Bog_N3_3_FD_194541 | JGI IMG/M metagenome (GOLD analysis project Ga0302279, IMG submission 194541) | Peat permafrost microbial communities from Stordalen Mire near Abisko, Sweden - III_Bog_N3_3 | ecosystem: Environmental > Terrestrial > Soil > Wetlands > Peat | place: Sweden: Abisko...
GACCATCGGCGTGCCGACCGTCCACCCTGTGGCCGAGTAGTTCCCCATCACGCTTACGCTCGTCTCTCCATTGAAGGGGTACGTGAACACCTCGGGACACAGTTGCATGCTGACCGCACACGCAGGTCCAACGGTCGCGTCGATCGGCTTCTTGCCGGCGTCCATGCCCTTGCCGGCCTCGGCGCCTGTCGTCGAACCGCCGCCGTACCCGTAGCCGTACCCACCGCCCCCTCCGCCGCCGTTACCCGGATCGAAGCCCGACCCGTCCGGAGGAGAGCCGGCGTCGGCCTGACTGACCAGATCGCTGCCGCACGCCGCGAGCCCCATCGAATAGGCGACGACGGTGGCTGCAAAGAGGACGCCTGCGTGGCGGAGCATGCGCATTGGTGGAGAGACCTCGCCGTTCTAGGGAGATACGAGCTTCGCGCAGGCGCTGCCCGACGGGACGTAGAGAGCGACGGAGAATGGCGCGGCCGAAAAGTTTGTCAACCCTGGGCTGAGTGACGCGTGGTTGCCGGTGACGAGATCGACGTATTCTCCGGCGGCGATTCCAGGCAAGGCGACCGCGACGGGGGTGGCTGGGGTGCGCACGGCGACCGCGACGACCGTTTCGACGCCCGCGGCTTCGCGCGCGAAGACCAGATCCTCCGCGCCCGCGTGGAGCGTCCGGTACGTCCCAAGGCGGAGAGCCCCCGAGCAACTCCGAGCCGCCCCCAGCGCGCGCACAACCTCGCGTGTCTCCACCTGAAACGGCGAAAGCTCGGCCTCCGTCGGCATAACCCGGCGCGAATCGGGGTCGCCTCCGCCGGCCAGGCCGACCTCGTCGCCGTAGTAGACCGTCGGAGCACCCGGCAACGCGAAGAGGATCCCGAGCGCCATCTGCTGCTTCTTGTAGACGAGTGGGTCGGGCGACTGGATCGCCGCGCTCCACGTGTCGCCGTACGCGTCGCCCGCGCTGACGGACGAAAACCGAGGGACGTCCTGGTTGCCGATGATGAGGCTCATGATCGAGCCGGACCCTGACCAGGCGGTCTCGCCGTCGTGGATCACGTCGTCGATGTCCGCCATCGACCCCGAGGCACCGGCGACCTGGTTCTGGAGGGCCCAGAGGAGCGGGAAGTGGAACTCGCTGTCGAGCCCCTGAGGGCCAAGCTCGTACTGCAGGAGCTGGAAGTCCCCCTCCCCTACGAAGTTCTCGCCGAGGAGGAACTCACGGTGGCCGGGGTGGTCGTACTTCGCGCGGATGGTGTTCACGATGCGTCGGGTCGCGAGGCGCCACATCATGGGGACCGCGTCGATGCGGATGCCGTCGCCGTCGTAGGTGTCGAGCCACCACCGGACGTCGCTCGAGAGCTGGTCGGCGACGCTCGGGTTCTGCCACGCGAGGTCCGCGAGGTACGGCGTGAACCAGCAGTCGATGATGTCGGTCGTCCAGGGGCACGAGCTGCTCCCGCAGATGCACGTGCCATCGGTGTGGTTGAACCACCCGTCGTCCTTGTGCTCCGACCAGTAGGGGTTATTCGTGTGGACGTGGTTGGGGACGACGTCGAAGAGGACGCGCAGACCATGCGCGTGCGCCGACGCCATCATCGCCTTAAGGCTCGCATCGTCGGCCTGGAGCGGCTCGAGGGCGCGCTCCTGCGCGGGCCAGTAGCCGTGGTAGTCGGTGTACTCGCGGCCGTCGGAGCCTGGAAACGTGCCTGGTGGCCCCTGGTAGAGCGGGGAGATCCAGAGCGTGTTGAAGCCGAGCCCGGTGAAGTAGCCCGACTCGATGGCCGCCTGGACCCCTTCGATGGTGCCACCCGCGCGCGAGGCGGGGGTCGTCGGCGTGTCGAGGTAGCCCGCGGCGTTGCGGAAGCGGTCGATGACTATCTGGTAGATGACCGTGTCGCGCAGATCGAACGGCTGCGGCTCGATCCAGACGGTGGCCACAGCGGAGTCGGCGACGCGGCCCGCAGTGTCCTTCGCGGTGAGCGTGAACGCGTGCTTGCCGGTCGCGAGGCCGGAGAGCGAGAGCGTCGCGGTCCCCGCGTGCGCGTCGACGGCGACGTCGTGGCTCGGTACGACGGTGCCGTCGTGGTCCGTCGCGACGAAGCTCGCGGGCTCGATGGCCTCTCCCGTCTTCGCACGCAGGAACGTGGCGTCGATGGTCGCGGCGCCCGTCGCAGAGCCCGTGCCCGACGTGACCTGAAGCTCCGGGACGGAACAGTCAGGCACCGAGACCCACGTGACCTCCTGCCCGTCGCGCATCGCAAGGGTCGCAACGTTGGGGTTGGCGAGGGTGAGCCCGTCGTCGACGATGGCGTACGAGTACTCGCCCGCCGCCAGATCCATGATGGCCACGCGCCACCCGTCGCTTCGTCCTGCGGGCATCCCTGTGCCGGGTAAGGACCAGCTGTCCCAGCTACCGACGGCGTAGACGCTCGCTTGCTCGCTGCTCGGGCGATACCAGACCGTAAGGCCGCACGGGCGCTGCGGCGAACCACTCGCCGCGCTCTGTGTGCCCGTGCTGCAGGCGCTGCCCCCGAAGGCGGTGAGCGCCGTCACGATGGCGAAGGCGCGCGCGCCGACAACGATCTTCGCCGAATCCACGAGGGAACGGTGTAGCGCCGGCACCGAATGCCGGCAACGGGCTCACTCTCCGAACTGCATGCCGAGGACTGGGCCGATGTAGATCTCGGTCGAGTTGACGACGTTGATGTTCGCGGCCGGGAACGGACCGTTTCCCGAGTTCTGGTCCGTCTGCGTGTTGTTGACCCCTTGCGCCGCCGTCGGGCTCGCGAACTCGGCCATCAAGATCGCGCCGAGGTAGAAGCGGGTCCCTGGGGTGCGCCCAAGCTCGATCCCGGCATCGATGTTCAGCGCTGGCGCGAAGTAGGGGGAGAAGCTGCTCGAATAGGTCGACGAGAGGCTGCTTAGAGGGCCCGACCCGCCGTTGCCGCTGCCGCTGGCGGAGCGCGCGTAGATGACCCCCTTCATGGCGAGGCCGCCGCCGACGCCGATCGTCGGCCGGATTCCCTGCATCTTCGGCATGAAGCGGACGCCCACGGTGGCCTCACCGCCAATCCGGATGAAGCTGTAGCTCTCCGAGTAGCTGCCTATGGGGGGATTGAGCGGGTTGTCCGGCGTACCGAACGGGGCCGGATGCTGAATCGAATGCTGCGTCTCGGCGAGCGTCGCGGTCGCGGACGAGTAGTCGAAGCTGCCCAGGAGCGAGCCTTCGATTCCGATGTACCCGAAGCTGTAACCGACGCGGAAGTTGAACCCCCCGCCGGCCGCCGAGCTGCCGCTGATCTTCGTGTCGGTCGTGTAGCCGCGCCCCTGCGCGATGTCGTTCGTCGGTTTGCCGGGCTGGAGCACGCCGAGGAAATTGAGCTGGGTGTAGACGCCGGTCCAGTCGTGCACTCGCTCGGCGATCGGAACCGGCTCGAGCGTGACGGCTTGCATGGTCCGCTGCTGCACGGTCAGGTTCACGCCGAGGACGAACGCTTTGTAGCCGGGGGCTTCGACGCTCAGCTGGTGCGTACCGGCGGGGAACTGCGCCTCGAACGCGCCGCGACCTACCACCTTGCCATCGAGCGAGATGTCGGCGGCTGGGACGTTGACGGTGACGGCGAGGGTCCCGAGCTGCGCGACCTGCTTGAGATCGACGTCGTAGCTCCCCTTCTTTGCGACCGCGAGTGCCTCCGCGACGCTCGCCATCGTATCGCTCTTGGCGCTGATGGTGTGCGTCCCGGCGGGCAGATCCCCCGCCCAAGGGGCCGGACCGACGGGAGCACCGTCGACGAGCACCTGAGTCGTCGGATCGGGCGGCTCGACCTTCACGGAGACATGCCCGGTGAGGATCTCCTTCTGGAGCGGACCGGCCACCGTGACGCTGTCGTGCCCGCGCGTCTCGAACTGCTGGCTGAACGGCTCGAAGCCGGCTTTCTGCACCACGATCTGGTGCTGACCGAGGTTCACGCGAATTGGCTTCGAGAGAGGCGTCCGCCCAGCCGCAGCTCCATCGACAGTTATGGCTGCGTCGGGCTCCGACACCGTGACGACCGCGACACCGGTAAGGGTAGCGAGCTCTTCGAGAACCCGCGTCGTGTCCGCCTTCTTCGCGGCCGACATCTTGTCGCCATACTTCGCGAGCAAGACCTCGTACTCGCGGTACGCGCTCGCGAGATCCTTCAGCTGTCGATAGCTGCGGGCGATGTTGTTCTGCACGCTCTCGCGGGGCGCCAGGCTGTTGGCTTCGATGAAGTCGGCCAAGGCCTGCTGGTAGAGCTCCTCCTTCATGAGCGCGTTCCCGTCGAGAAACAGCCGCTTCGCGCGCGCAAGCTGCGCGGCCGTCGGAGGCCCTGCCGGAACGAGCGGTGGCGTCGGAGCCGGCGCGGCGATGGGCGGCGCGACCGGCGCGACCACCGGAGAAATGGGCGGCGGCGGCGGAGGTGGAAGCGGAGCCACGACGACCGGCGGCGGAGCGGGGGCGACGGGCACCTGGGCCGTCGCGTAGCTGGAGGAGGCCAGCAGTCCAGCCTGAATGACCAGGCAGAGAGCCGCCGTTCGAGGCGTGGAGGAGACTCGGCGCAAGCGCATGACGTCGGCAGAGCTTACGCTTTTCCTCGCGGCGACGGTGAGCCCAAACTTCACGGTCCGCGGCCTACGCGCCGCGCGCTCGCGACGTTAGAACTCTTCAGCCGCGGGGGTGGCGCCAACCTGATGCTGGCCCGCCGAAGTGGGCGCATGGCCGGCCGTCGTGCCGCCACCGGATTTCGGTCGCGACGCGTGGGACGAGGCGTTCGTCGACGGAGTCTTTGCCGGATCGACAATGACCGCACTGGCCGCGGAGGCTGCCGTGACCGCGACCGATGCGGACGCGCTCGTGGATACTGCAGGCGTCGGAGATGAAGCCGCGACGGCCGCGCTGGACGACGTGGTCGTGGCGGCGGTGGAAGACGCCGGCGCGCTTGCGGAAGCCGTCGCCGGTGGTGCTCCCACCGCACCCGTCGCCTCGACGAGCCCGACGCTCGGCGACGCGGCCGCAGAAACGGAGCTGCTCGAGGAGCGCACGTAGAAGAGCCCTCCCGCGACAGCCGCGACGAGCACCGCTGCAGCGACCCCGACGAGCCCCGAGCGCTTCTGCGGAAGTCCAGCAACGCCGGCGATGTCGTCGAGGTGGCCGCTACGAGGGCCGAGAGGGTCGACGGCGACTGCCGATTGGGTGCCGCCCGAAGCAGGTGACACGCGCGCCGCAGCGGCACCGGCGACGACGGATGCAGGCGCAGCCTCGCCCGGGAGCGAGGAGGTTCTCCACGCGCCGGAGACGTCCAGCGCGCGCCAACCGCCGGTCGCACTGGCTCCCGCGACGGGGGCCCCGCCGAGGTCCGCCAGCAAACGCACCAGGCGATCGCGCACCAGGGACATCTCCTGGGGTCGTGCGGCCGGGTCGGAAGCCATCATGTCGGCGCAGAGGTCGTCGAGCCCCTGCGGGGCGTCCGGCACGATCGACCGCAGCCGAGGCGCCTGCTTCATCATGATCTGGAGGATGGTTTGCTCGTACGTCGGCATCTGCTGAATCGGCGGCACCCCCGCGACGATCTCGAAGAGGACCGCTCCAAGCGAATAGATATCCGTCCGGTGGTCGACGGTCGTCAGCCCCTGGGCTTGCTCGGGCGACATGTACTGCGGCGTACCGATGACCATCCCGAGGCGCGTGAGCCCGCCCGCCTCCTTGTCGCTGGCGTCCCGGAGCAGCTTCGCGATCCCGAAGTCGACGAGCTTCACGAGCAAGCTCCCGTCATCGCGGGGTGAGATGAAGATGTTGGCGGGCTTGAGGTCGCGGTGGACGATCCGCGCTGCATGCGCGCGCGCGAGCCCCTGCGCGGCCTGGGCGACCAGAGTGATCGCCACGACCGGAGAGAGCCGCGTCTCGCGCGCGAGCATCGCCGCGAGGTCTTCCCCCTTCAAGAGCTCCATCACGAGGAAGAGCCCCAGCTCCTCGTCCTCGCCCGCGTCGAACACCTGAACGATGTGCTCGCTCTCGATCGCTCCCGTGCTGCGCGCCTCCTGCTTGATGCGCGCCGCGACGTGCGGATCCCGCGCGTGCACCGACGACACGAGCTTGATGGCCACGCGCCGACCAATCTCGATGTGCTCCCCCTCGAAGACCCCCCCCATTCCCCCCTCGCCGAGGAGACGCTTGATGCGATAGCGCCCCTTCACCCCCTTGCCGGCAAGGGGTGTGTTGCTGGGCGCCAGTGCTGCGGCCGCGGCAGGGGCGCCCTCGACATTCATCAGCATCGTCGAAGGGGCTTGCGGCGCAGGGAGACCGACGCCACCGAGGACCGTCCGCGCGGGGCCTGCCAGGGGCTCGGGATGCTCGCTGCGGGTCGACGGCGACACAGCCGGCGGGGTTGCAGGCGGGGAAGGCGCAGCGGCAGACGGAGCAGCGTGCAGGCCCGGATCCGTGGACGCGCTCCCCATTGCCTTACGGTCGTCGTCTTCGGCCGGCATGAATCCTAGTCAAAAACGCTAACGTGATGGCCGACAGCCGTCAATCGAGGGGCGTCTGTTCAGAGTCGCCGACTCAGGCGCTCAGGCGCTCAGGCCGCGCTGGCGTAGAGCGCGTAGATGGCGCCCCAGCTCATCGTGAGGAGGATCGCGAATACGGCGATCACCCAGAAGTCGAGCTTCCGGAGAGCCCGACGGCTGACGACGAGGCCCCAACCCATGGCGAACGAGTGAATGCCGTTCGCGAGATGATACGAGACCCCCAGCGTGCCGAGGATGTAGACGACGAGCGTTGGCGTGTGGAAGTGCATCTCGTGCGAGATGTCGGCGAACGTCTCCGCGTGGCCCGCGACGAGGCGCGGCTGGAGCATCGCGAGCCAGACGTGCGCTCCGAGAAAGAAGAGGACGCCGATCGCGCTGAGTCGCTGGAGCGCGTACTTGAGGTTGGCGAAGGTGCCATAGCGAACGTTGTTGGGGCGTGTCGTACCGAGCCGCGTGAGCCCCCATGCCAGGTGGAGCATGAGCGGCACGAGCACCACGATCAGCGTCGCTAGCTGCGCAAGCGGGTGCGGATACTCCGTGACCGCCTTCTGCCAGGCCTCGGGGCCGTCGAAGGCCGCCAGGTTGTGCCAGAGGTGAGCGACCGTCCACACCCCGAGCGGGAGCAGGGAGAGGATCGACGCGAGCCGCGCGCGAAGGAACGCGGGGGCCGATGAACGGGCGGCGACGGTGGACATGCGCGGAAGGATTAGGGCTGTTCCGGGTCCGATGACAAGCGCGGGGGACGCCCCGAGGCCGAGGACGTACAGTTCCTGCGTGAGCAGGCTCCTCCTTTCTCCGTGGCGCCCGCCCCCCGCCGCGGTGGCCGTCGCTCTCGGCCTCGCCGCGCTCCTCCAGGCGCAACCGGGGCGGGCCGATCTCCCCACGCGACCCACGGTCATCGGGTCCGCGCCGAGCGCGTTTACGTTGGAGCTCCTTCCGAAGAGGGTGCCGCCGCAGCTGCCTAGGGCGCCCGAGCACACCCCCTGGGCCGAGCTGCGGGCGATGGGGCTCGAGCCCGGCACCGTACGGATCGGGTTCGAGGCGCCGGCGGGCACCCTCGCGGTGCTCATCCCGGTGTGCGCCGGACGTTCGAGCGTCGACGGGGCTCCCGCCAACAGCTCCAAGAGCGAGCTCGTGATCGACCTGCCTCGCGATGGGACGGAGCGGGACATTCATTTCGAGCTCACGATCAGCGGCTACGAGCACCGCATCTCGTGCAGTGAGCCTCCGCGGGTGGGCGTCCGCGGCGTGGCGCACGATGGCCTCCTGCCGTTCGACTTCGAGAGCCCCCACGCCGCGTCCGGAGGGGGCCACGCGGTCGTATACGTGCCGTCGGGTCACGACCCCACACGGCCGGCTGCGTTGCTCGTCGGGCTTCACCCGTGGAACGGAAACATCTGGACCTACGCGGCCTACGAAGATTTGCTCAAGGCAGCCCGCGCCGACGACGTGGTGCTCCTGTTCCCGAGCGGGCTCGGCAACTCGCTGTACACGGCCGCCGCCGAGGACGAGGTGCTGCGCGCCATCGACGCCCTCGCCAAGAACCTCTCTATCGACCCCGACCGCGTCACGATCTGGGGCGCCTCGATGGGGGGCGCAGGGGCCACGACCGTCGGGTTTCATCACCCGGACAGGTTCGCCGCCGTCGTAAGCCTCTTCGGCGATTCGAAATACGATCTGACGACCTACGTTCGAAGCATCCTCCACGACGGCCTAGGCGCGCACGTCGTCAACGCGCTCGACATCGTCGACAACGCCCGCAACCTCCCGGTCTGGCTCATTCACGGCGAGGACGACCACGTCTCGCCGATCGCCCAGAGCGCGATGCTCGCACGCGGGCTTCGGGCGAAGGGCTTCGCCGCCAGGTTCGACCGAGTCCCGAAGGCGGGGCACGAAGGGTGGGTCGTGAGCGCATTCGCAGGGCGCTTCGTCGACTTCGCTCTCCACGCGCGACGAGCCACGACCCCGCCCCGCGTCAGCTACTGGAGCGTTCGCCCGGGTGACACCGAGGCGTACGGGATTCGCATGACGCGTGCCTTGCCGACGGGGGACGCGTTCTTCGACATCGAGCGGGCTGGGGACGCGGTGCATCTGCACGAGGCGCGCGGCGTGCTCTCGATCCGTCTGCCGCGTGGGGCGTTCGGTGTTTCGCCGACGGAGACGCCCCCTATCGTGTGCGACGATCCGACCGCACGGAGCGTGACGGTCACGTGGGACCCGGCTCCGTGAATCGCGCGCCCCTCGAGAAGACCGCGATCGTTCTGACCCCTCTCGTCGCGGTGGCGACGGTCGCCCTCGGCCTCCGCGTCGGAGCGTCGTCGCGGGTGCTCGGCGCCAAGGTGTATGCGGCGGCTCCCGGCGGAGGACGCTCGGGGGTCGCGCTCGAGATCGTGACGTGGACCGAGGAAGGGGACGCGCCTGAGGTCATCAGCGAGCCGGGCCTCACGGTCATAGCGTTCACGCACGGTCAGGAGGCGCGGTGGACCGGGAGCTCCAACAAGGACGGGGTCGCCGAGGCGTGGCTCGATCTCCCCGCGCGCCCGAACGAGTGGATAGACGCGAAGGTGACGAACGCGAGCGGGGTCGTGCTGGCGAGCGGGCGCGTCGCGCTGCCGAGCGCGGGCGCAACCGGGTCGAACGAAGGCGCTGCGGTCCATCCTATGCGAAGGACGGGCCCGCTCGCGCTCGACGCGTTCGTCTACGGACGGCTCATTCCGGGGGCCACGGTACCGGTGCTCGTGCGGGTGCGTCGCGTGGGCGATGCGGGCGGACTTGCGAGTCTCGACCTCAAGGCAGAGCCCGAGCCGGGGCTCACCGTCGGAGCCCCCACGTGCGCGTCCGACGCCACCTCGAACGACACCTGGTGCACGGTGCCCGCGACCGCCGAGTTCCTCACCGCATCGTGGAGGCTGGCCGCGCGCGTCCCCGCCGGCCCGGGCGTCCCCCCCCAGGAAGGCACCTGGTACGGCTCGCTCCCCGTGAGCCCTGGGGGCGCGACGTCCGACCTCCCCGAGCGTCTCGATTCAGGCGCCCCTCGTTCGGTCCACTTCGTCGTCCCTCCCGCCACGCGAAGGCTCTACGTCGAGGTCGTCGACGCCGCGGGGGTAGACATGGCCGCAGCGCTCGACGTCGCACCGGCGACGCGTGGGGGTGAGGCCGAGACGGTCCTTCCAGGGCTCGGGCCGGGCGCCTACTGGCTCGTGACGTCGCCCGATCTGCGCGGGCTCGAGACCGGGGCGGGCGCGACGATTGCGCGTCCTTTCCGCGTCGTCTCACGAGAGACCGAATCGGCCCCAGGTGCCGTCCTGCGCGACCTCGTCACGCGCATGCCCCCCACGATCGCACGCCCTCTGGCGCTCGACGGTCTGCTCGCCCCACGACGCCGTGCCGCGGCCGCGAGGCGACGAGGGATGCTCCTGGCGTTCGGCGCCCTGTTGGTGGCCGCCGTCTGCGAGACGCTGCTCATTCTCCAGACGCTCCGGCGTGGAAGGATTCGCCTCGATGCCCTGTCGGAGGCCACGTTCGAGGCGACGGGGGAAGCTGCCCCGCTCGTGCGAGACGGCGAACGCTCTCGCTCGCTCCTCGCGGTCGCGGCTGTCCTCTTCATCACGTTGCTGGGCTTCGCCCTCCTGGCCGGGCTCCTCGCGATGAGCGGGACGGCGTGAGGCGGGGGCGCGCCCGCCAGCACTCTATGGCGAGAGCACTGGGACCCGTCCCACTGTCCTAGTAAAAGTCGGATAGCTCTCAGCTCGTTCGAGCTGCCCGTCCGGCTTCGGCGGTACCGACCTACGTTGGGGAGCTCCTCGTGCAGGTCCGCACGACCGAAAACCTCGGCCTGCGACTCCCAATAAGAGGCGATCGCCTCCGCCCGTGTTGCGAGCGACTCGCTCCCCGGGACGAGAGACTCGCTCGAAGTGACGATCGACCCACAAATATCGATCTGCGCCTCGCTCGGCCTGCCGATCGACCCTCTCGGCGTGACGATCGGCGCTTTCGGCGTGCCGGTCGGAGCCCAGGGGACGCCGATCGACGCGGTCCGTGAGGCGAAAGGGGGCGCTCGGTGCGCCGACAGATGCCCGAGCTGTGGCGTGCGAAGCCATCGGCACG
>Ga0302279_10007921_pt1 | contig 10645 bp, 17 predicted proteins | sample III_Bog_N3_3_FD_194541 | JGI IMG/M metagenome (GOLD analysis project Ga0302279, IMG submission 194541) | Peat permafrost microbial communities from Stordalen Mire near Abisko, Sweden - III_Bog_N3_3 | ecosystem: Environmental > Terrestrial > Soil > Wetlands > Peat | place: Sweden: Abisko...
GCACGTCGTCGCCGTTATCTGGCCCCCGCACGCGTGAGGGTCGCCCGCCGTGCCGATGACCACGCACCCCGCGACCCACTACCGGGTCGTGTGCTCCCGATGCCGCAAGGACGCGGAGGTCTGTCCCCAGCGACAGACCGATCTCGACGTGTGGCTCCGAGCCGTCCGCGCCTTCGAGCGTGTCGGCTGGTGGCAGGACATCGACCAGACGAGGCGAGCCCACGGCCGCAACGACCAGTCGACGTACGGAAGCGGCAAGTGGTTCTGCCCGGCGTGCGCGAAGGCGCGGCCGTGACGGCGGCGTCACCTTTCCAAGGCGTCGTCACGCATGGCGTCGCCTTGCGCGAGGGATTCGAGCACCCACGTCGCGTGTCTCCGCACTCGGGCGTCGGGGCCCCGAGCGAGCGCTTCGAGCTGCGCACGAAGGCCCGGCGTGTCGAGGTCGCGTGCGAGGCTGCTGAATCGGCGGAACTCGCGGCGGTGGCGACGGCGAACGGCATCGACCACGACGTGCCGGAGCCGCTCCTTCACCGGCTCGCTGAGCGGATGGCGCCGGAGCCGACGGAGGATGGACTCGCCGACGTAGCCGCTGCGGAAGAAGACGGGATCGGCTTCGAGGAACGACACGAACATCGAGACATCGCACGGTCCTGGCTTGCCGAGCGCCTGGAACGCGTCCCAGAACGTCGGGGGCCACGCGGCCTGCCACGCCTCGTCGCGCGCTCGGCAGCAGAGCTCCCAGGCACGGCGCTTCTCGTCCGTCCTCCCTCCCTGCTTGAACGCCTGGAACGCGGCGGCAGCCTGAGCCCGGGCCTCGTCGACCCGCCGACCCCTCTCGCGCCAGTCCCAGTCCGATCTCGACATCCACGCTCGTCCTTCCCGCATGATCGACCAGTTCACGGCGGGACGCGAGGCGCACTGCCCTATCGACCGACCGCCGTGAAACTGGGCGGCGCACGTTGCCGTTCGTCGTGGACGCCTCGCAGAATGACGAGATGAGTTCACCATGACCGATCCCGTGCCTCGCCGCGCAGTCAACCTCCGCTGGTCATGGACTGACCTCACGTTCTCGCTGAGCGACCGGAAGCTGGTGATCGCGCGGAGGGGCCGACCGGAGTTGGCGCACCTGACCGCTAGCTGGGGCCATGCGAGTGGCGAGGTCGACGTACACCTGACGTTTGGCCACGAGGCCGCAATGACCGGCGACGTAGAGAAGGATCACCAGTCCCTCTTCGTGGTAACGCCCGACACGCTCAGGATCGCGGGCGAAGCGTCAGAACGTCTCACCAACGGGCTCATGATGCCGTTCGTTCTCCGTCGCCATCGCCGCTACCGGCCAGGGTGGCTCGCTCGGAGTGGATACGTAGTCGTCGCGGCCGGCGATGAGGAACGCGGCCAGCTCCTGAACCTGGTGGCGCCGAAGGCACGCGGCAAGGTTCGCGTCGACCTGCGTGCGCTCGTTGACCCAGCCACCCATCTGGCCGTGCTGAGCGAGAACGTCTTCCCACCGGAGATCCTATCGCACCCCGAGTTCGCCGCCCTGGTCCGAGGGCCCTACAGGCATCCCCTGCCTGTCACCGCCGTCCGTGTGCGCGGCGGAAGGGTCGCGGATCGAGACACGATCCACCTCACGCATGGACCCGACTTCAGGGGTGTGACCGGTTGGTGCGGGATCATGAACGGTCACACGGTGGCGTTCGCCAGGCAGATCAGCGGGTTCATGTACGAGTGGCTCGCACCGCGTGTCGGGTCTCGGCACGCCGAGATGCTTGACCGAATCGTCGTCGGCATGGCGCTCGATGAGATCGACGACCTCCGATCGATCATCCATTCCATCGGCCGCTTCCTACGCGACCCCACGAATCCGGGACATCTCCCCCGTCCGAACGCGGCTCCCGCTATTCGGTGAGTCCGAACCACGCCGGCTGTTCAATTCCGGGGTCACGTCTCCGCAGCCTTTGTGCCCCAGTAATCCACCAGCAGCTCCAGCGCCTCCTCTTGCCACCCCGACCCTTCGTCGAACGCCAGGACGGTCAGGAACTCGGTGACGATTACCCGCTGCTCTGTCGAGAGCGCCCCGAAACGCGGTGGCTCCCGGTCGGGAGGACGTCGGGAGGACGCAGCGAAGCCATGAGGCCCTCGATGGCGAGCCCTCCCGCGGGTGTCTCCCGCAGGTTGTAGTGCCGCAGGGCGTAGTCCATCAGCCGGGGCAGGTAGTTCTGCCAGGAGGACGGGTCGAGGTAGGCGAAGCCGTAGTGGGCGTACTGCTCCAGGTACGTGTCGGTCGGATCGTCGAGCCTGGGGTCGAACGCCGAAGGCTGCTCGTAGTCGTCGAGCGCGTTGCCCCCGCGAAGCGTGATCGGCGGGTCGACCACGAGGTCGGCGCGGAAGACCTCGTGCGCCCGCCGCGCGAGCCGATCGTTCCTGTCGTTCATCACGGGCCCTCGGACCCGAGCCTAGCGATTCCGAGCCGCTCTCGCCTCGTCTGCCGTCTCGAAGAGGTTGCTCGACGCCACCACCACGGTCGCCCCGGCGTCGGTGAGGATGACCACGGTGCCCTCGGCTCCCCGACGCTGGATCGCGGCGTGCTCGATGCCGCCCGCCACCGTGTACCAGACGGCCGTGCCCGACACGCAGTCCCGCACCTTGTTGGCGAATGCTGTGGACGCCTGGGGCCGCACGGCCGGGGCGGTAGCCGGCGGTCGTTTCGCTGACGCCGTCTTCTTTGGCGCGACCTTCTTTGCCGGCGCGGGCCTTGTTGACGAGGGCTTCCTCTTCGCCGGCCTCTTCGAGTTCGGCGCGGCCTTCTTCGCCGGTTTCGTCGCGGCCTTCCCGGGCTTCCTAGTCGCCTTCGTCGCGGCCTTCCCAGGCTTCTTGGCCGTCTTCGGCGTGACCTTCTTCGCCGCTCGCCCCGTCGCAGTCTTCTTCGGCTTCTTCGCCGCCGCTGGGCGTGAGACGGCCCGCTTCGGCGCCGCCTTCTTCGTCTTGCTCTTCTTCGCAGCCATGATCGCCACCTCGGCAAGCGCAGTCTCGCCCACGGCCACCTGCGTCACAACCACGACCTCCGCCGTCCCTCGCTGTACGAGCCTCGGCTGGCGCCACGACGATCGCGTGGTACGAGCACCGCCGCATGAAGACCTACGGGTTCGGCTCCGTGGACGAGGCACGCACGATGCTCGCCAAGCTCGGCGCTCCACCACGGCTCGTGCGACACACCGTCCTCGTGGGGGAGGCGGCCGAGCTGCTCGTGGACGCCATGAAGAAGCTCGGCGTGCGGGTCGACGCGCACTTCGTCCACCTCGGCGTCGTGTTCCACGACGCTGGCAAGATCCGGCATGCCTCGGAGCTCGCCGGCCCGGGACGCGAGCACGAGCCCGCGGGGGAAGCGCTCCTCCTCTCGGCCGGCATCGACGTGGCGGTCGCCCGCTGCTGCGTGACCCACGCTCGATGGGCGGACATGGAGACCTCGTTCGAGGAGCTCGTCGTCGCGTTGGCCGACACGCTGTGGAAGGGCAAGCGGAACGAGGTGCTGGAGAAACTGGTCGTCGAGGGTGCTGCGGCGCGTGTGGGTCGCCCGTTCTGGAACGTCTTCGTCCCGCTCGACACCCTGTTCGAGGACATCGCGGCTGAGGGACCGGGACGGCTCGCACGAAGCGTGGAAGGCTGACGCCAGCATGCCCCTCATCGACCTCTCGCATGTCGTCGAGTCCGGGATGACGACCTACCCGGGGCTCCCGGCGCCCGTCGTTTGCGACTACCTCACCCGTGAGGCATCGCGCACCCACTACGCTGACGGCACGACGTTCCACATCGGGAAGATCGAGATGGTGGCGAACACGGGCACCTACGTGGACGCGCCGTTCCACCGGTACGCCGGACGCGCTGATGTGGCCGACCTGCCGCTCGACCGCCTCGCCGACCTTGATGCGCTTGTCGTCTCCGTCGGCCCCGGCCGGCGTCCCATTGACGCGGCGACGTTCGGCGGCCTCGACCTGCGCGGTCGGGCGCTCCTCATCAACACGGGCTGGTCGAGGCACTTCCGGACGCCGGCCTACTTCGAGGGTCATCCGTATCTCACGCGTGCGGCGGCCCAGGCGCTCGTCGAGTCCGGCGTCGTGTTCGTCGGCATCGACTCGCTGAATATCGACGACACGGCCGACGGCTCTCGACCCGCGCACACGATCCTCCTGGGGGCCGACATCCCGATCGGCGAGCACTTCACCAACCTCGCGGCCCTGCCGGCGAAGGGAGCCCGCTTGCATGCCGTCCCCGTGAAGGTGCGATCCATGGGCACCTTCCCAGTGCGCGCCTACGCCGTCGTGTGACGATCGGGCCACCGGAGATCACGCATGACGAACCGCCCTACAAGCACTCGACTCGCACAGCCCTCTGACCTTGAGGCCGTGACGCACCTGGCCGCCGCCCTCTGGCCGGACGCTCCCCTCGCGGAGCATCGGGACCACGCTGCCGCGATCCTCGCCGGCAAGCCGCCGAGCACCCTCCCGCTTGTGCTCTTCGTCGCCGAGGTCGAAGCCCAGGTCGTCGGCTTCGTCGAGGTCGGACTACGGTCTCATGCCGACGGCTGCGACGCACGGCAGCCCGTGGGGTTCGTCGAAGGGTGGTACGTCGAGCCTCAGCACCAACGTCGGGGCGTGGGCCGCGCGTTGATGACGACTGCGGAGGACTGGTCGCGCTCCATGGGAGCACGTGAGCTAGCGTCGGACACGTGGATTGACGAGGAGCCGTCGCAGCGTGCTCACGCGGCGCTCGGGTTCGATGTCGTCGACCGGTGCGTCCACTTCCGGAAGTCCCTGTGACGGGCACCGTGTCCACGCCCGACGAGATTCTCGCACGGCTGCTCGCAGACGAGATCCGGACGCATGGTTCTGTTCGGCCACCATGGGTCGCCTTTCCCGGCGTGCACCCCTTCGACATCGCCTGGCGAATGGGCGCAGGAGAGACCCACATGATGCTCTGGTCGAGGTGGATCGAGGGACGATCCGCCACCGAGGTCACGGCGGCCGTCGCTCGCCACGGACCCATCCCGGCCGACTGGTCGTGGTGGGTGGCCGAAGCGACCGGCGTCATCGTCGACGCCGATGACCTCTACGACGTTCCCTTCGAGGACGTGCGCGGCAGACTTGCCGACGCCGGGATCGCCGTTGCGGGCGTGCCGAGCGAGAGCTGATGACGGCCAAGGCGTCGCGATGACGAGGTCGAGCAAGCGAGTTCGCAGGCTAGTCGTCGACGGCGTGCCATTCGTGTGGAACGTGGTCCACAAGCACCACGTGCTTCCCGCATCTTCGCCGGGCGCCGGCCGATGCCGAGAGGTCTTCTCTGCGTACCTAAAGGGCATCCGCACCGGACCACTTCGAGTCTGGTTCACCGCGTCCGAAAGCCGTGGCGCCGGCTACCCTGCGGCGGGAGTCGCATGGGTGAGCGAGGGGGGTCGTCTCGTCACGACCAACCTGAACACGCCCGGCGTCGCGGCAGCCATCATCCGAGAGGCGCTGAAGCGCGGGTGGGCCCCGGCGATCTCCCGGGCACCCTTCGTCATCGAGGCCGGCTTCGAGATGGTCGTGCACTTCCCAGACTCCCTCCGCAACGGATGACGCCGGTCCCGAGCGCGGTGTATCCACAGCGGCATGCGCGGCCAGAGCCTGCCCGGAGACCTCCCCGAGGGATGGTTCGCGTCCGACCCGGAGCGAGCCGCATCGCTCCTCGCCGAGCTTGAGCGCGAAGTGCCACGCGGCCACCTCTTGCACGGCGCTCGGATCGAGGTGGTCGCGCATCGTGAGGGCACCGACGACATCCTCTGCCGCCATCGCGACGAGTCGTCGCGGTTCACCGTCGTCCACCTCTCTTGGCTTGGCCGCGAAGAGATCGACGCTCAGCATCCAACGGTCGAGGCGGACGGAGCCTTCGCGTCGTTCCTCGCCTACGAAGCGCGCTTCTCCGGCCGGTGAGCCAGCCATGGTCACCGGGAGGGGCGCGGACCCGCTCGACACGAACGACCGCGATGGTGGGCGGGGAGTGCCCGACGGTCAGTTCACGGCCTCCTTCCGGAGCGTGGCGATGAACGACTCCGTGCCGAGCATCCCCATCTGAACGATGAGCGCCTGGTCTTCGAGGAACATCGCGTGGTTCCACAGCCAGCCACGAAGCCTCATGGCCCAGGTTCGCAAGTCGGTCAGGATCCTGCCGAGCCGCTCGCCCTCCATCGCTTCGGGGGACGTCTCGCGAAGGAACTCGGCGGACGCCCTGTACGCCTGCTTCAGGTCGGCGACGCCCAGGTCGCGCACCTGCGCCCCCGAGACGACGAGCGCGAACCCCGGTTGGTCCGACGTGGTGATGTCCTCCGCCTTCGGCAGGACGAGCACGTGTTGCCTGTGCAGCTCGGCGAGAAGCCGAGCGGCGTCCTGCGTTCCCCGGTCGCCGGAGGGCCTGTACGCCTTCCCCGCGACGCATACCGCGGCGGACGCGATCACTTCGACGATCCTGGACACGTGGAGCGCGGTCAGCTCGGCGTCGAGGTACGTGACGCCGGACCCGAGGGTGTCGAGGACGCGGAGGCGGCGCGCGATGGTGTCGGCGCTCCTCGCGTAGTGGATGGCGGGCGGAGTGGGGTTCATGCGGAGGCGGTCATCGTCGGCCCGCGGAGCTCGCCGGTCGAGGCAATTCCGCGGCCGACCCGGTTCGGAATACGGCGTCCCCCCGCGGGGTTCGAGTCTCGTGAACGCGGCCGATGCCGAGAGCAACGTGAGCCCGACGCTGCGGTCGCGCTTTCGAGGAGCCTTTCTCGGGTGCCTCCTCGGCGACGCCGTTGGGCGCCCGTTCGAGATGATGTCGGCAAGCGACGGGCGCATCGGGCCGGCGCTCGACGCCATGCTCGGTCGCCCCGGACGCTGGACCTACACGGACGACACCGAGATGACGATCTCGGTGGCCGAGTCTCTGACCCGCGTGGGGAGCGTGAGCCCCGAAGACATTCTCGCGACGCTCGCCGCCAACTACGACGCCGCGCGAGGCTACGGGCACGGGATGAAGCGCGCCGTGGAGGCATTCCGCTCGGGCTGTGGGGCGGCGTTCTCCTCATGGGCGGAGGGGTCGAAGGGCAACGGCGGAGCTGTCCGCATCGTCCCCATCGCCTGTGCCTACCACGACGATCCGGTCGCACTTGCCGCACACGCGGACGCCGCTACGGCGGTCACCCACGCACACCCGCGCGGCCGAGCGGGTGCTGTCGCTCACGCGATGGCCCTCGCACACGTTCTCCGTCACGCACCGGGACAGCGCGTCGACGGCGAGAGCCTCGGTGCGGCGGTGCGCGGGGCGACGGCCGTGGCTGGGACGCTCCTGGCATCTCGGGTCGACGCGGCGCTACGGATCGCACAAAACCTCGCCGCTCCGGGAGAGGCCGCTCGCGAACTCGGAAACGGCGTGCTTGCCGAGGAGGCCGTTCCCCTGGCCCTCTTCTCGTTCCTCCGCTGGGCGCCCGACTTCGAGGCCGTCGTCAGGAACGCGATCCTCGCGGGCGGCGATACGGACACGACGGCCGCGATGAGCGGTGCGCTCTGCGGTGCCCTCGTGGGTGAGGAGCGTCTCCCCTCCTCGTGGATCGAACGAGCCGAGACCGGGCCGAAGGGCGTCGCCTACGTCCGCTCGCTCGCCGACGCGACGTTCGACGTCTGGGAGAAGCGCACGGCGCGTGCGTGATCGTCGCGGAGGGGCTCCCGCGCTTCGGGTAGCCTTCGCGTGTGAACCCGAGCGTCGCAAGCTGGCTACCGACCGCGATCTTCGTGCCGCTCGTGGGGTTCATGCTCTACCGCAGGGTCAGGCGGACGTTCGGCCGCCAGCCCGTGACTCCGAAGCGGATGGCCGTGCGGATGGTCCTGCTTTCCGTGGTCAGCGTGGGCTTCCTCGCCTGGATGCCCACCGCGAACGGCTCCACCGCCGCCGTCGTCGGGCTCACCCTCGGCGTGGTGCTCGCGACCTACGGGCTCAAGCACACCACGTACGACGTGACCGCAGCGAGCGCCGGCTACACGCCGAACCCGTGGATTGGGCTCATCGTGACGGCCCTCTTCCTGGGCCGGTTCGCGGCCCGGATGTTCTCGGTCTACGAAGCGCGAGCCCTGACCGCAGCGGGAAGCCCAGCTCCGAGCTTTCAGAAGAGCCCGCTCACGCTGGGCATCTTCTTCCTCATGGCCACCTACTACGTCGCGTATTACGCGGGCGTGCTCAGGAAGGCGCGGGCAATGGGTGCCGCGGAGCCCGCGCCATAAAGGTCGCCAACCGCGAGGCCACGCGAGGTCGAACGACGACGGGCGTGACCATCGAGGTTGTGACGTGCGGATGATCTACGCTCGCAGCCCCATGCCGAACTCGCTCCGCACGAACCTGAACGCCCTGGCCGCCGAGTTCGCGTCGTCGATCATCCAGGCGATCCAGGACTCGTCCCTCGCGGAGATCCTGGACATCGAGCTTCCGCCTTCTCCGCGTCGAGGTCCAGGTCGGCCCCGCGGGTCCGCCACGAAGGTGCCACCCGCGAGGGCGGTCCACCCATCCGCGAGCACCGCTCCCGCCGAACCTGCACATCGTGGACCGGCGCGAAGCACGGACGCGGACGCCGAGCTCGTCGTGAAATACCTGCGGAGCCACCCCGGCACGACGGGCGAGGCGGCGAGGCGAAGCCTAGGCCGGGAGAAGAACCGGTGGAACACGTGCGTCGCGAGGGCGATCCTCGACGGGAAGATCCGCAAGCAAGGCGAGCGGCGCTCCACGCGGCACTGGACGGCGTGAGGGGTCTCACCATGTCGCCATGGGCGGCGTGCTCAACGACCGAAAGCTGCCGCAAGTCACGTCACCATCACCATCAGGCGCGGATCGCGCTCGACCTCCTCGCGTGTCGCGACCACCACACAGCCGACCGTGGCCCGGGTCAGCGCGACGTGCATGCGGACGTCGTACCTCTTCTGCCCGAGGGACAACTCGGTCACGACGATCCACGGTCGCTCCAACCCTTTGAACCTCAGGAAGGTGTCCGCAATCAGCCCCTCGCTCACGTCGTCATGATCGGCGCGAACGACGTCGTGCGTGCCGATCTTCGGCCCTTTGCACAGCTGCGTCCGCGTCTGGCCCGCCAGGGACAGCACCGCGATGTCGTGTCGGTCGATGCCCCCTCCCAGCGCCTTCTGAATCTCGTTCGCGACCCGGTCCGTAACGGCTCCGTCGCTTGGCGCGACCACGACGCGAAGTTCCGCGAACGGGGCGGATGGGGGCTCGGGAGCCCCGTGGCCGCGCGGCCGGTATTGGTCCGCGAACAGCGCGAGCGGCTCTGGGCAGCGGTACCGCTGCCGGAGCGATAGCGTGGCCGGAAACAGACCGTGCGGGACCTTCCGATCCTCCCAGAATCCCTGGGCGTCGTCGCCGAACGCCCAGAGGGGGCGGTCGGCAGCGACGGCCTTCACGAGCTCCCAGTCGTTCGCCGACAGATCCTGCGCCTCGTCGACGACCACCGCGTCGCAGAGTGCGTCGAGCGCGGGCACCGCATCCATCGCGGCCTGGAGGGGGGCGAGTTCCCACGTGTCAGTGGTCCACTGCGCCTCGGGCGCCCCTTGCTGCATCGGAACTCCGGCGCGGGCCAGGAGGGCTGCCGCCAGCTCCCGCACTGTCCACGCCTCGGCCAGCCCCTCGGCACGCAGTCCCGTCGCTAGTGCGCGGGTGGAGCAGAGGAGAACAGCGCGCTTCGACTGCGCCGCGAGCCTGCGCACCATCTCGCGGGCGAGCATCGTTTTTCCCGTACCGGGTCCGCCGGTCACGAGGAAGCGCGGGTTCTGGTCGATGAGATCGAGCTTGTCGAGTTGGTCCTGGTCGAGCGGGACGAGCTCCTCGTCGCGCAGGCGGACGCGCCCGCCGAGGGTCAGCTTCGGCGTCCAGGTCTCGCACCAGAGCGCGTGGAGCGCCTCGATCCAACCGGTCCCGCGAAGAGGCCACGCGCGGGTAAAGAGCCGCTCGGCCATCTCGAGGAGGGCCGTCTGGATGTATGGCAGGTCCTGCTGTCCGAGGACCGCCCCTTCGAGATCTCCCTGCGTCGGTGCGACGGTGAACGGCGTGTCGGGAAACGCGGTGGCGATGGCCACCCAGGGCGAACGCCCGTCGCACTTCTCCTCGAGCTTGTGGGCCAGCTTCTTCGCGTACTCGTGTGCCTGCTCGCGAGGCGCCATTTCCATCCGCCGCCCGTTCTGGAGCCAGCACCCCTCGCGCTTCTCGACGCTCCCGCCCTTGACCTCGATAACGAGAACGCCGCGGTTAGGGATCGCCAGCACGAAGTCCCCCTCCCCCTCGAAGTTCGCGGCCGTGCGGATGCGCATCGAGTGCCACGCGAACCAACCTGGAGGCAGACCGGCTGCGAGTGCGCGATGGAGCGCCTGCTCCGCCCGACTCCTCGTAGGGACGGGACTGCCGCGCGGATGAAGGCCAGGAGCGGGCAAGCTACGACTCTATCGAAGGACCCGCGGGCGCGAGAGGTCGTTGAGCACTGTGCCCCGGATCACATATCCCCAGGGGGATCATAGGTCCCGTGCCAGCCGATGACGATGCGGTCGAACGAGTCCACGTAGTACCGAGCGCCCGCGGGGATGAC
>Ga0302279_10007922_pt1 | contig 10645 bp, 6 predicted proteins | sample III_Bog_N3_3_FD_194541 | JGI IMG/M metagenome (GOLD analysis project Ga0302279, IMG submission 194541) | Peat permafrost microbial communities from Stordalen Mire near Abisko, Sweden - III_Bog_N3_3 | ecosystem: Environmental > Terrestrial > Soil > Wetlands > Peat | place: Sweden: Abisko...
GTCGCCAGTTCGGCCAGCGTCGGCCCGCGCGCGGAACTCTATGCGACATCGAGCGGCAGCGCCTTCGACACCGTCGTGCTGAGCGCCGGCACGCTGGAAAACAACAGTTTTGCCATCAGTACCGTGATTTCCTCCGGCGGCTCGGATTTCGTCGCCGGCTATTACGGGCTGAATGCGTCCGACAGCGCCGCGAGCATCGACACCAGCGGCGTGCAACAGGTGTTCTCCGGCGGCATCGCGTTCGCCGCGACCATCCGCTCCGGCGGCGCGCAAGCCGTGTGGGACGGCGGGATTGCCAGCAGCGCCGTCGTGCAGTCGGGCGGTGAGCAGCACGCGTCGAGCGGCGGCACAGCCGTCGCCACCACCATCGAGGCCGGCGGCAAGTTGGACGTGCTCGGCGGCGGCAGCGGACTGTCGGCCCTGGTCGAAGCGGGCGGCGGCCTCGTTGTGTCAGCCTCGGGCAGCACCACCGACACCACCATCGCCTCGGGTGGTATCGAACTGGTGCAAAGCGGCGGCGTCGCGTTCGGCACGACGCTGGAGCCGGGCGGTGAGCTTGTCCTGCTGCCCGGTGGCAGCGCCAGTGGCACGGTCGGCGGCAGCGCCGTCACCCCCGATGTCGTGCTGAACGCGGCACAGCTCTCCACCTGGGCCAGTTCCGCCAGCGCCGTCGCGGTCGGCAGCGGCGGCACGCTGTATGTGTTCTCCGGCGGCACCGTCAGCGGCGCCACGCTGTCCGGCGGTGCCGAGACGGTGGCGGCCGGCGGCAGCGATGCCGGCGCCTTTCTGTCCGGCTACTCCGCCAGCCTTACCCTCGCCGGCCGGGCCAGCGGCGAGACGCTCAGCGGCGGCGCCATCCTGTTCATCCAGTCGGGCGGCGTTGCGACCGGGGTGACGGTGGCATCGCGCGGCGTCGTCAGCGTCGCCAACGGCGGCTCGGCGAGCGGGCTTTTGGTGTCGGACGGGTACGTGGCGGTCAGCCAGGGCGGCACCGTCACCGGCATCGACTCCCCGGTCGGCGGCAATGTGACGGTCTCCGGCGGCACCGTGTTCAGCACCCAGTTGCCGCTGGAGGGCGAATTGCTGGTGACCGACGGCGGCAGCGCCTTCGACACCAGGGTCGGCTTCATCGGCTTCCTGACGGTGGGCAGCGGCGCGGTCGCCAGCGGCATCGAACTGAGCGGCAAGCTCGCCTACCTGATCGTCGACGCCGGGGCGACCGTCGAGGGGGGCGTTGCGATCGACGCGCAGAGCATCGCCGACATTGGCATCCTCGGCACCACGATGCCGAGCGCCACGATCAGCGGCTTCAGCGGGCCGGACCTGATCGACCTGGCCGCCGTCGCCTACGATCCGGCCGGCAGCGCCTTCTATTCCGGCGGCACGCTCACGGTCAGCGAGGGCGGGCAGAGCTACGCGCTCGATCTGCAACCGGCATCCACGTTCGTCGGCGGCAGCTTCGTGCTGACCTCGGACGGTGCCAGCGGCACCCTGGTGCAGTTCGTCGGCTCGTCCAGCTATCTCGTCGCCTCCGGTGGCACCGGCACGTCGCAGAGCGTGCCGAGCGGCAACGAATTGCTGGTCCGCGCCGGCGGCATCAGCATCGGCGCCACGCTGGGCGGCGACGGGCCGTTCATGACCTACCAGCTCGACCCGGCCGACGGCGGCACGCTGCTGCTCGACAGCACCTCGGCCACGCAGGGCGAGGAATTCAACGCCGGCACGGCCAGTGGCACGGTGGTGCAGTTCGGCGGCAACCTGTTGAACGAAGGCAAGGTCATCGCCGCCAGCATCGCCAGCGGCGGCCTGCTGTTCAACAACAGCGGTTCGGCCGACGCCGTCGTCGTCGGCAGCGGCGGCATCGAACTCGACGAAAACGACGGCAGCTACGTCTTCTCCACCGTCGTCGATGGCGGGCTGGAGGGGCTGGCGGACGGCGCCATTGCGTTCGACACCACGGTCAACAGCGGCGGCGTGCAGGTGATCGGCGGCAAGGTGCAACTCGGCGGCAATTTGGTGCCGCTGCTCGGCGGCACCGCCGAGTCGGCCACCGTCAATGCCGGCGGCGCACAGTTCGTCAACCAGATCGGCTCGGCGATCTCGACGCGGATCGACGGCGGCCGGATGGTGGTGAACGCGGGCGGCACCGCGGTGACGCCGCTGATCGGCGCGTCCGGCACGCTCGACCTGGAAAGCGGCGGCATCGCCAGCGGCGGCATCGCCTTCGCCGGTGCGGCCGGATTGCTGGCGATCACCGGCACCGCGCTGCCGACGGCGCCGATTTCCGGTTTTGCCCCAGGCGACAGCATCGACCTCGCCGGCATCGCCCCCGGTTCCGCGCCGTCCGCCAGTCTCGACGCCGCGACCCAGGTGCTGACCATCCACGCGGCCGACGGCAGTTTTGTCCTCACCCTCGCGGGGGCCGCCGCCGGCACGCTGTTCGACGTGACCAGCGACACTGGCAGCGGCAGCCTGCTGACGGAGCTCGCCTGCTTCGCCGCCGGCACCCGCATCGCCACCGATCGCGGCGAGGTCGCGGTCGAGGAACTGACGGCGGAAAATCATGTCTATACGCAATCCGGCCGCCTCGCGCCGGTGCGCTGGGTCGGGCGGCGGCTGGTGGATTGCCGCCGGCACCCGCGCCCGGAGCAGGTCATGCCGGTCCGCATCGCCGCCGGCGCGTTCGGGCCGGGCCTGCCGGCGCGCGCGCTCGAATTGTCGCCCGATCATGCCGTGTTCGTGGACAGCGTGCTGATCCCGGTGCGGCATCTGGCGAATGGCGGCAGCATCGCGCCGGTGCGGCGCGACAGCGTGACGTACTATCATGTCGAACTCGACCGCCACGACGTGCTGCTGGCCGAGCGCCTGCCGACGGAGAGTTTTCTCGACACCGGCAACCGCGCGGCCTTCGCCGATGGCGGCTGCGTGACCGACCTGCACCCGGATTTTTCGCGCCGGACCTGGGACGCCGAGGCCTGCGCCCCCCTCGTCCTTGCCGGACCGAGGCTGGAGCGGGTGCGCAGGCGCCTCGCCGCGGTCACGCCGCCATCGGGCGGACGCGTTCGGCCGGGCCATGCCTCGGTTTGACGCCGCGTGGCGCGGGATGATTAGTGTTTCTTTAACGTAACTACTAGGGCGTGCTTCGGCTAGGCGGCTCAGGCCGGCTCGGGGGGCGGCGCCACGCCGCCGGACGCGGACCGGCAAAAGCCCGCCCATGGCGGACAGTCGGACTGCGGCACGACCCAAGACGGCCCCGGCTTGAAGTCGCCGCTGGTCTGCCCTAGAAGCGTCGCCGCGCCGTCCCGTTCGTCTAGAGGCCCAGGACACCGCCCTCTCACGGCGGTAACACCGGTTCGAATCCGGTACGGGATACCAAGCGATTGCAATAAGTCAGGCGGATTCAGCCGCAACTCCCGGCGTGCCCAACAGCGAATTTGCGGCATCGACGCGGGGCGACACGCGCAAGCTGCGTCGGCGTTCGGGCGACGCGTCGCACCGGCACCGTCGCCGGCCGATCCGATGGCCGCCTCCGCCGACAGCCTGACGGCTGCGCAGTGCCGCCGTCGATGCCCGCGGGCGCGCGGCCGTGGCGGGCTGCATCTGGCGGTCGATACGGCGTACCCCGAATCAGGCTATGCGTGGTCCGGCAGGATCAGGGAGGCAGCCCATGCTGGTGCTCATCGCCGGAATTGTCGTCTTTCTCGGCGCGCACAGCTTCACGTCGTGGCGCGCTGCACGGGCAACGCTGATCGCCCGGACCGGCATCGGGCCGTACAAAGGCCTCCATGCGCTGGTCTCGCTGATCGGCCTGGTCCTGATCGTTTGGGGTTTCTCGCGCTACCGGGCGGACGGGCTGATCCCGGTGTGGACGCCGCCGCTGTGGACCCGGCACCTGACCATTCTGCTGATGTGGTTCGCCTTCGTGTCGCTGGCGAGCATGAACCCGGCGCCCGGCAGGATCCGGGGGTGGCTGCGCCACCCGATGCTGGTCGCCATCAAGATCTGGGCGCTGGCCCACCTGCTCGCCAACGGCGACGCGGGCGGCATGCTGCTGTTCGGCGCATTCCTGGCCTGGGCCGTGTTCGACCGGATCGCCGTGAAGCGGCGTGGCGACATCGGCGCGCCGCGCGCCGCGTCGTTCACCCGTGCCGATGCGATCGCGCTCGCGGTGGGAACGGTCGCCTATGTGGCGATGATCCTGCTGCACCCTGTCCTGATCGGGGTTGCCGTGATCGGCGTCTGAGCGCTCAGGCCGGCGACGGCGATCCGGCGCGACGCTCCAGAAACGAGTCCGCCCAGTCCGCAATCGCGGCCGGCACCGGCAGCAGCAGATGCGCCGGACCGCCGAGAAACCCCTCGAAGTCGTCGAGCAGCGTGTATTTCACCGCGATCAACACGGCCGAGCCCGAGCAGATCGCCTCGGCGAACTCCGCGCGCATGCCGCGCCCGTCGGCCTCGGCATTGCCGAAGCGGTTCACCACCAGCACGTCGATGCCCGCTGCGGTCGCGTGTTGCAGCAGGCAGGCCGCCTGCGCCAACGCGTCCGGGTCGAGAATGCAGGCCGTGGCCCCCGGGCCACGCGGCCGGTCGAGGCGGATGGTCGCGCCGGTGCGAATGTCGTCGAGCCACATGCTGCGCTTGCCGTTCGGCAAACGCGCGCCGAAGCGTTGCAGCAAGCCGCCGACGGCGACGCCGCGTGCGGCGATCAATGCCACGGCATCGGCAAGAATGCCGTCGACGTCGATGGAATTGTCATAGAGCAGCACGCCCACCCGGTCCGAGACATCGGCCAGGGGCTGCGAGCGCGGCAAGGTGACTGGCTGGCGGATCGGCATCGACTGTCCTCGCGCTCGTGGGTCGGATGAAGCCGGGCGGCGGCGGCAGCCGCACGACAAGATTCAGCCATACAAAAGTCGTGCCAACAAGACCCGAAACGCGGGCGGGAATTCGGAACGCTGCAATGCAAAAACGCGTTGTCACGTCGGCCGCATCGTCCTAGTGTGTCATGAAGGCTGTCCTTTGCCGAGCAGGCTCGGCGATCGCCCCAACGCAGATGGAGCGGCTCGATGCACGGCGTGAGCGCCACGACCAGCGTCGTTACGGAACGCCCGCAGCCCGGCCGGGCAGAAATGTCGCTGTACGGCATTTACGAAATCTCCAAGATTCTGTGCGGTCCCGGCAGCCTCGAAGATATCCTGGTCACCACGTTGAGCGTGCTGAAGAGCTTTCTCGACATGGGCAACGGCCTGATCGCCTTGCTCGATCAGGCGGGCGAGGCGGACATCGTGGTGTCCGGTTCGTTCGGCCGGGCCGAGGCGCGGCAGTATTTCGCGGCGTTGCCGGAAAAGGCGATCGGCCAACTGGTCGCCGCCGAAGTGCCGCTGGCGGTGGAGAATGTCCGCGAGGACAGCGTCTATGTCTGGGACACGACAGCGTGGGGGCCGCCCGGCCTGAACTATTCGTTCATGGGCGTGCCGATCAAGGACCGGCAACGCGTGATCGGCACGCTGACGATCGATCGCGCCTGGACGCGGTGGGGCGGCGTGCAGGTCGATGACGACCTGCGCTTTCTGAAGATGGTCGCCAACCTGATCGGCCAGACCGTGCGCCTGCATCGCCTCGTCACGCAGGACCGCGCGCGGCTGCTGGAGGACCAGTCCAGGCTGGCCAAGCAGCGGACGGACAGCGTGCCGGATCCTGCCGGCAGCTCGTATGGCCGCATCGTCGGCGACAGCGCCGAAATGCGCCGTGTGCTGGACAAGATCCGCATCGTCGCGCGCAGCAACTCCACCGTGGTGCTGCGCGGCGAATCCGGCACCGGCAAGGAGCTGTTCGCGCAGGCGCTGCACGATCTGTCGGGGCGCAGCAACGGGCCGTATATCAAGCTCAACTGCGCGGTGCTGCCGGAAAGCGTGCTGGAATCGGAATTGTTCGGCCACGAGAAGGGCGCATTCACCGGCGCGCTGGCGCAGCGCAAGGGCCGCTTCGAGTTGGCCGACCGCGGCACGCTGTTCCTCGACGAGATCGGCGAGATTTCACCGGCGTTCCAGGCCAAGCTGTTGCGGGTGTTGCAGGAAGGCGAATTCGAGCGGGTCGGCGGCACGCGCACGCTGAAGGTCGATGTTCGCCTCGTCGCCGCGACCAACCGCAACCTGGAAGATGCGGTGGCGAAGGGCACGTTTCGCGCCGATCTGTACTATCGCCTTTCCGTGGTGACCGTCCAGGTGCCGCCGCTGCGCGACCGCCGCTCCGACATCCCGCTGCTGGCCAGCGAATTCGTCCGCCGCTTCAACCAGGACAACAAGACCAGCCACGCGCTGTCGCGCTCGGCGCTGGAAGTGCTGAGCACCTGCTACTTCCCCGGCAACGTCCGCGAGCTGGAGAACTGCATTCGCCGGACAGCGACGTTGGCGCAGGGCGACATGATCGGCGAGCTCGACTTCGCCTGCCGCAACGATAGCTGTCTGTCGTCGGTGTTGTGGAAGGTGCCGGACGAGCCGACGCCGAAGCTCGCCGTGCCGCTGCCGATCCTGCCGTCGCCGCCGCGCGCGGCAGTCGCGGCCGTGGCCGCGCCGGCGGAGCCCGCCTTTGGCGAGCAGGCCGAGCTGCCGTCGCATCGTGGTTCCGAGCGCGACGCGCTGTTGGCGGCGATGGAAAAATCCGGCTGGGTGCAGGCGAAGGCGGCCCGGCTGCTCGGCCTGACGCCGCGCCAGATTGGCTACGCCATGCGCAAGTTCGGCATCCCCATCCAGAAATTCTGACGGCGGCGGACGCAGGCTGTCCGGTGTGCGACACCGGCGCGTCGGACCGGTTGTCGCAAACGGGACAGCCGTTCGGCGAGGGTCGCGGTCGGGCGGGGAAAACCCTTGGCGCATCCGCGCCGCGCGGTGCTGGCACGGCGGTTGCTGTGACTGCCGCATGCGCATCACGCGCCGGAGTGCGGGCGAATCATGAGCGCCAGTGTCGACACGCTGGAGACCGTCCGCGCCGCGACCGGCGAAGGCTATAAATATGGCTTCATCACGGACATCCAAGCCGACGAGGCGCCACCCGGCCTGGACGAAGCGACGGTGCGCTTCATCTCGGCGAAGAAGGCCGAGCCGGCATGGCTGCTGGAATGGCGGCTGAAGGCGTTCCGCCGCTGGCAGACGATGACGCAGCCGGATTGGGCCAAGTTGTCGATCGCGCCGATCGACTATCAGGGCGCCACGTACTACTCGGCACCGAAACGCGCGGGCGGGCCGACATCGCTCGATGAAGTCGATCCGGAATTGCTGAAGACTTACGAAAAGCTCGGCATCCCGCTTGGCGAACGCGCGGCGCTGGCCGGTGTTGCGGTCGATGCGGTGTTCGACAGCGTCTCGGTGGCGACGACGTTCAAGGAGACGCTGGCCGAACGCGGCATCATCTTCTGCTCGTTCGGCGAGGCGGTGCGCGAACATGGCGATCTGGTGCGGCGCTATCTCGGCTCGGTGGTGCCGCAGGGCGACAATTTCTTCGCGGCCCTGAACTCGGCGGTGTTCAGCGACGGCTCGTTCGCCTACATCCCGCCGGGCGTGCGCTGCCCGATGGAACTGTCGACGTATTTCCGCATCAACGCGGCGAAAAGCGGCCAGTTCGAACGGACGCTGCTGATCGCCGACAAGGGTGCGTATGTCAGCTACCTCGAAGGCTGCACAGCCCCGCAGCGCGACGAGAACCAGTTGCATGCCGCCGTGGTGGAACTGGTGGCGCTGGAAGACGCCACCATCAAATACAGCACGGTGCAGAACTGGTATCCCGGTGACGCGCAAGGCCGTGGCGGCATCTACAACTTCGTCACCAAGCGCGGCGCCTGCCGTGGCGACCGGGCCAAGATATCGTGGACGCAGGTGGAGACCGGTTCGGCGATCACCTGGAAATATCCGAGTTGCCTGCTGGAAGGCGACGGTTCCATCGGCGAGTTCTACTCCGTCGCCATCACCAACAATCGCCAGCAGGCCGACACCGGCACCAAGATGATCCATCTCGGGCGCAACACGCGCTCGACCGTGGTCAGCAAGGGAATCTCGGCCGGGCGCGGCCAGAACACCTATCGCGGCCAGATCAAGATGATGCCGAACGCCGAGGGCGCGCGCAACTATACGCAATGCGATTCGCTGCTGATCGGCAAGACCTGCGGCGCGCACACGGTGCCGTATATCGATGTGCGCAATCCGACCGCGCGCGTGGAACACGAAGCCACCACATCGAAAATCGGCGACGACCAGTTGTTCTACTGCCAGCAGCGCGGGCTGACGCAGGAGGACGCGGTGTCGCTGATCGTCAACGGTTTCTGCAAGCAGGTGCTGAAGGAACTGCCGATGGAGTTCGCGGTGGAAGCGCAGAAGCTGCTCGCCGTCAGCCTCGAAGGCAGCGTCGGATGATCGCGCACATCGCAACCGCATCGTGGAGCCGCACGTGACCGCCATTCTCGACATCCGCAACCTGCACGCGCGCATTGCCGGCGGCCAGGAAATCGTCAAAGGCGTCAGCCTCGTCGTCAATCCCGGCGAGGTCCACGCCATCATGGGACCGAACGGCGCCGGCAAATCGACGCTGTCCAGCGTCTTGGCGGGCAAGCCGGGCTACGAGGTGACCGAAGGCCACGCGAGCTATCTCGGCCGCGATCTGCTGTCGCTCTCGGCCGACGCACGCGCGCGTGCCGGCGTGTTCCTGGCGTTCCAGTATCCGGTCGAAATCCCCGGCGTGAACAACATGTATTTCCTGCGCACCGCGCTGAACGCGGTGCGCCGCGAGCGCGGCCAGCCGGAACTCGACGCGGCGCAATATCTGAAAGCGGTGAAGGCCAAGCTGAAACTGCTGGAGATCGCCGAAGACCTGCTGCAAAGGCCGGTGAATGTCGGGTTCTCCGGCGGCGAGAAGAAACGCAACGAAATCTTCCAGATGGCGATGCTGGAACCATCGCTCGCGATCCTCGACGAGACCGACAGCGGGCTCGACATCGACGCGCTGCGTGTCGTCTCCAACGGCGTCAACCGGCTGCGCAGCCCGGACCGCGCCATCGTCATGATCACGCATTACCAGCGCCTGCTGGACTACATCGTGCCGGACTTCGTGCATGTGCTCAGCGAAGGCCGCATCGTCGCCTCCGGCGACAAGACTCTCGCGGCCGAATTGGAACGGCGCGGCTACGCGCATCTCGGCAAAGCGGCCTGAGCATGTCCGGCATCGCCACCGACGCCAACGTGCTGACGCAGCAACGCGCCTTCCTGGCCGGCGCGGCGGCGGCCGTGGAACCGGCGTGGCTCGCCTTGCGGCGCGCGGACGCCATGCAGCGCTTCGTCGCGCTCGGGTTGCCCGGCCGCCGCGACGAGGCATGGCGGTTCACCAACCTGCGCCCCCTCACCGGCGGCAACGGGTTGCCGCTGCCGGGCAGCGATGCTGCGCGCGATCCGGCGGGGCTGGCCGGGCATCGTCTGCCCGGGGTCGCACATCGCATCGTGCTGCTGAACGGGCGGCTGGCGCCGGAGCTGAGCCAGATCGGCAAACTGCCACAGGGCGTCTGGCTCGGCTCGGTCAGCGACTGCCTGGAGAGCCGGCCCGATCTGGCCGAAACACTGTTCGACAGCGGCGATCTGCAAGGCGCACAACCGTTTGCCTCGTTGAACGCCGCATTCTTCGCCGACGGGTTTGTGCTGGCACTCGATCCCGGCGTCGAATTGCAGCACCCGGTCGAGGTGCTGCACATCGGCGCCGCGCCGGACCGGTGCGCGTGGCACGTGCGCAACGCCATTCTGGCCGGCGCCGGCAGCCGGGCGCAGGTGGTCGAGACCTGGACCGCCAGCGGTGCCGGCTGGGCCAACGCGGTCACCAGCATCGAGCTTGGCGTGGCGGCGGCGCTGCGTCACGTCACGGTGCAGGCGGCCGAACCGACCGCAATGCATCTGGCGCTGGTGCGCGCGCGGCTCGACCGCGCGGCCGACTACGACAGTTTCACGCTGATCTGCGGCGCACGTTTGTCGCGGCAGGACATCCAGGTGTGCGTGGCCGGCGAGGCCGCCAGCTTCGCGCTGAACGGCCTGTATCTGCTACGCGGCGACCAGGAAGCCACGATCTCGGTCCTCGCCGACCATCAGGCGTCGGGCGGCCAGACGCGCGAACTCGTCAAGGGCGTGCTGACCGATCGCGCGCACGGCGTGTTCCTCGGCACCGTCGCGGTACGCGAGGGTGCCGACGCGACCGACGCACGGCAACTCAACCGCACGATGCTGCTGAGCCGGCAGGCGCGCGTGGACAGCAAGCCGGAGCTGACAATTCACGCCGACGAAGTGAAATGCAGCCACGGCGCCACCGTCGGCGACATCGACGAGGCGGCGCTGTTCTATCTGCTGTCGCGCGGCATTCCGCCGACGACGGCCAAGCAGATGCTGATCGCAGCCTTCGCCGCCGACGTGTTCGACGAAGCCGCATTGCCGCACGACACCGACGCGCATGTGCGCCGCTATCTGGAACGCTGGTTGGAGAGCGGCGCATGAACGTTGCATTGGCATCGCCCCCTGCGCTGGCGCCGCCAACCGGCGCGATGTTCGACCCGCGCGCGCTACGCGACGAATTTCCGATCTTCGCCCGCAACCCCGGCCTGGTGTTCCTCGACACCGCGGCG
>Ga0302279_10007923_pt1 | contig 10644 bp, 11 predicted proteins | sample III_Bog_N3_3_FD_194541 | JGI IMG/M metagenome (GOLD analysis project Ga0302279, IMG submission 194541) | Peat permafrost microbial communities from Stordalen Mire near Abisko, Sweden - III_Bog_N3_3 | ecosystem: Environmental > Terrestrial > Soil > Wetlands > Peat | place: Sweden: Abisko...
GGCGGACAGTCGCGTGCTGCTGTTCGGCACCGAGGGCGCGACCGATCCGGCGCTGTATCGACAACTGGTGGAGGGCGCGGCGTGACCAAGGTTTACGGCATGGCGATGTCGGGCAATTGCTGGAAGGCATCGCAAATCCTGCGGCTGACTGGCGTGCCGTTCGATTGGGTGGAAACCGACAGCAACGCGGGCGCGACGCGCACCCCGGACTTTCTGGCGATCAACCCGAACGGCAAAGTGCCGGCGGTGGTGCTGGACGACGGCACGGTGCTGACCGAGTCCAACGCCATCCTGCTGCACTTCGCCGAGGGCTCGCTTTGGCTGCCGCCGCCGGGCCTTGCGCGCACGCGGGTGCATGAGTGGCTGTTCTTCGAGCAATACAGCCACGAACCCTACATCGCCGTCGCCCGCAACATTCTATCCTATCTCAAATCCGCCGACCGGTTTCCCGAGCGGATGGCACAATGCCGCGAGCGCGGCGCGCAGGCGCTGGCCGTGATGGAGCGGCGGCTGGCCGGCCACGATTGGCTGACCGATGCCGGCCCGACCGTCGCCGACATTTCGCTTTTTGCCTACACGCACGTCGCCGACGAGGGCGGTTTTGTGCTGGCCGACTATCCCGGCGTCGCCGCCTGGGTGCTTCGTGTCGCGGCGCTGCCGGGGATGACGACGCTGCCGCGGGCGGACTAGCCGGTTGCCCAGCCGGCTGCACCGCTGCCATACTCGGACGGAGCCGGAGTGCCCGCCATGGACGACGTCTTTGCCCGTCGCGACCTGATCGATGCCGCCGAACTGCGACGGCTGTGCGAGCCCTCCGACCGCGCCGGCTTTGTGCAACTTGGCGGCCCTCTGCTGGTGATCCTGCTCGCTGGTCTGGCGCTGCACGCGACCCTCGGCACCGTCTGGGCGGTGGTCCCGTTCCTGATCCTCGGTGTTGCCATCAACTTCCTTTACGCCGGCCAGCACGAACTGAGCCACTGGACGGTGTTTCGCACCCGCTGGCTGAACGAATGGGTCGGCCGCGCCTTCGGCTTCATCTCGTTCTTTCCGCGCAGTTTCGACCAGATCCAGCACGGCGCGCATCATCGCTGGACGCAGGACTGGGCGCGCGACGGCGAACTGGTGCGACCGCGCTACACGCGTTTTTCTTACCTGTTGTGGCTATTCGGGCCGACCTATTGGTACACGCGGTTTCGCCGCATTTTGCGTTTTGCGTTCGGCGTCGTCAGCGAGCCGTACATCCCGGCCAATCGGCGGGCAGAGGTAATCCGTGAGGCGCGCTGGCATGTTGCAGGTTACGCGCTGATCTTTGCCGCTTCCGTGGCGACTGGCAGTTGGGCGGCGGTGACGTACTGGCTGGCGCCGATGCTGCTGACCAAGGTGGCGCATCAACTGCAAAACACCATCGAGCATCTTGGCCTGCCGCACGGCCCGAACATTCTGGAGAACACCCGCAGCACGCGCACCAACGCGATCCTGCGCTTCCTGTGCTGGAACATGCAGTACCACACGGCGCATCACGCGTTTCCCGGCGTGCCGTTCTACAACCTGCCGGAGTTGCATAACGCGCTGTTCACCGCGCGCGGCACGGCGCCGCCGACGATGGGCTATCTGGAATTCCAGCGCGACGTGCTGCGCGCGCTCAGCGGCGGCCGCACCGAGGCGGATTTTCCGGATGATCAGGCGTGGATCGAGGCGCGTTGATATTTATATCGTCATCCCCGCTTTCGCGGGGATGACGATATTGAAGACGCTAGCGGCATTTTTCGCGAATGGATCAGTCCATGCAGCGGTTAGAAATCTTCCAGGCCCTGTGGGCGATGGAGCATCGCCGCCCCGGCGAGGCGCAACCGCCGTTGGCGGAAAACTTTGATCGCGTCAAGGATGCCGGCTTCGACGGCATGGCGATCGACCTCGGCGCGCTGAGTTTTGCCCAGGCCGAGGCGACGGTTCCGCATTTTGCCCGCACCGGCCTGCGGGGTTTGCTGACGGCGTTTCCGCGTTCCATCGAGGATCTACGCCCGGCGCTAAAACTGGCCAAACGCATCGAGGCGCCGTTCGTGGTGGTGATCGGGCAGGTGATGCCGCTGTCGGTTGCCGGCAGCATCGCTGTCATCCGCGACTGGCTGCGGGTTGCCGCCGAGGAACAGACAAAAATCCAGTTCGAGACGCATCGCAACTGCATCACCAACGACCTGTTTGCCACCGTGCAGTTGCTGGATGCGGTGCCGGACATGCGGCTGGCGGCGGACCTGTCGCACTACGTCGTCGATCGCGAAATGCCGTGCCCGCCGCCGCCCGAGTTGCAGGCGCTGATCGCGCGCGTGCTGGCCCGCTCGGACAGTTTCCAGGGCCGTGTGGCCGCGCGCGGACAGATTCAGATCGCGCTGGAGTTTCCGCAGCACCGGAAATGGGTAAACCTGTTCGCCGATTGGTGGCGCGCTGGGTTTGCTTCCTGGAAGGCCCGCGCCGGTGCCGACGAGTCTGCGATTTTCCTGTGCGAGCTTGGCCCGCCCGACTACGCCATCACCGACGCGAACGGGGCAGAATTATCGGATCGCTGGGCGGAGGCGCTGGCGCTGCGCGACATGGCGAAAGCGTTGTGGGATGAGTCGGGCGGGGCCTGACGGCGCTACCCCCCCAGCATCGCCACCACCTCCGCCACCGCCGCTTCCTTCGGCGCGATGGTGACCAGCGCGCCTTGCTGCCACTGCGTCAGATACGGCACGGCGCGTGTGTTCTGGCCCTTCTCGTCGAATTTCACCCCGCAGCCGCCGACCGAGGCGCCGGGTGGCACGTCGGTGGCAAGCACCGCGGCGCGCAGCTTGTCGTGGTCGAAGCCGCCGGCGCGCAGCACCGCGTCGAAAAACACGCGGGCGCCGGCGAAACACACGAGACTATGGCCTGAGCGCGGCGGCGCGCCGTATTTGCGCTGATAGGCGGCGGCGACGTCGGCCACGCCGGGCGCGACGATGTCGGAGACGCGATATTGTGTGACGTCCACGTTCATCACGCCGTTGAAATCGGCACCCAGCGCCTGCGCCGTGTCGTTTAGCGAATAGCCGCCGCCGGCGCCGATCGCCATGCGCGGCCGCCAATGCGCCTGCTTCAGCGCGCGGTGCAGCAGCACCACATCGTTGGCGTGGCCGGTGTGCAGCAGCACGTCGGCGGCACCACCACGCAGCCGTTCCGCCAGCGGCGCGAGGTCGATCGAGGTCGCCGGATAGGAAATCCGCTCGACCAACTTCAGCCCACGTTCCTTGCAGTGCTGCTCCTGCGCGGCCGCGACGGCGGTGCCGGTCGGGCCGTCCTCGTGCAGCAGCACGACTTTGGTGGTCGCGGCCTCCGCGTGCCACAGCGGCAGCAGCAGGTCGGCGACGGTATCGACCGTCAGCGTGCCGACGGCGCTGGCCATCGGGCCGCTGCGAAACGTCAGCTTGAAGCCGCGCTCGGTCAGCGGGTCGGCCAGCGCGTCGAGTTCGAAATACGGCACCCCGGCCAGTTCCGTCACCGCCGAGCCGGCGATGGCGACGGCGGCGGCGTAGGAGCCGAACAGGCAGGCAATTTTGCCCTGCTCGACGAGGCGCTGGGCCTCGGCGGTGGCTTGTGCCGCTTCGGTGGCGTCGCCACGCAGCAGGGCCACCGGCCGGCCGAACAGCCCGCCGGCGGCGTTGCGCTCGTCGGCGGCGAGGTCGAGGCCGCGGAAACTCTCGTCGCCAAGCAGGGACAGGCTGCCGGAGAACGGGAACAGGGCGCCAAGTACAATCGGCTGCACGGTGGCCGCGCGGGCTGCTCGCATGGCCGCGCCCCCGGCGGTCGCGGCCGCGAGGCCGGCGCCGAGTAACTTGCGGCGGGTCGTCGGCACGCTGCGTCCTCCGGTCGGTGCGATGGCCCAAACATCCGCCGCTGCGCGCGGCGGCGCAACCCGGTTTCGGGTGACGGCTTGACGACATGCGGCGCGCGGGCAAAGCCTGCCTGCCGTTCAGCCGGAGGCGCCGAGGATGACCGTTCCCGCGACCATGACCTATGTCGCCACCGACGGCGCCGGCGCGCCCGAGGTGATGCGGCTGGCGACCGGCCCGGTGCCGGTGCCGAAACCCGACGAAGTGCTGATCCGCGTGCAGGCGGCCGGGGTCAACCGGCCGGACGTGGCGCAGCGCCAGGGGGCCTACCCGCCGCCGCCCAATGCCTCGCCGATCCTGGGCCTGGAAGTTGCGGGCGAGGTGGTCGCACTCGGTGCCGAGGTGCGGGCGCTGCGCATCGGCGACCGCGTGTGCGCGCTGACCAACGGCGGCGCCTATGCCGAGTATTGCGTCGCACCGGAACCGCAATGCCTGCCGTGGCCGGCCGGCTACGACGCGCTGCGCGCCGCCGCCCTGCCGGAGAATTTTTTCACCGTCTGGGCCAACGTGTTCGGCCACGGCCGCTTGGCCGCCGGCGAGCGGTTGCTGGTGCATGGCGGCAGCTCGGGCATCGGCGTCACCGCGATCCAGTTGGCGCACGCGCTCGGCGCGACCGTGTATGCGACCGCCGGCTCGGACGAAAAAGTGGCGGCCTGCGTGACACTGGGTGCTGTGGCGGCGATCAACTACCGGACCGAGGATTTTTACGAGGCGATCAAGCGGCTGACCGACGGGCGCGGCGTGGACGTGGTGCTCGACATGGTCGGGGCACCGTATTTCACCCGCAACCTGCGCTGCCTCGGCATCGATGGCCGCCTCGTGCAGATCGCCTTCCTGCAAGGTGCGACGGTGGAAAAATTCGATCTGACGCCGGTGATGGTGCGGCGCCTGAGCATCACCGGCTCGACCATGCGGCCGCGCACGACCGCGCAGAAGGGCGAGATCGCGGCGGCGCTGCGGCGGACGGCGTGGCCGCTGCTGGCGGCCGGGCGCTGCGCGCCGGTGATCCACGCGGTGTTCCCGCTGGCCGATGTGGCAAAGGCGCACGCGCTGATGGAGAGCAGCGCGCACATCGGCAAAATCATGCTGCGCGTGGTGGAGTAGGGCGGTGATCCTGCACGCGGTGGAGCGCGGCGAGGGCGTGCCGGTGGCGCTGCTGCACGGGCTGTACGGACAGGCCAGCAACTTCGCCACGGTGCAGAAGCGGCTCGCGGTCGGCCGCCGGGTCATCGCGCTCGACCTGCGCAACCACGGCAACAGTCCGCACGGGCCGGCGATGACCTACCACGCGATGGCCGAGGACGTGCTGGAGACGCTTCGCGCGTTGGGCGCGTTGCCATGCGCGCTGATCGGGCATTCGATGGGCGGCAAGGTGGCGATGTGCGCGGCGCTGGAGGCGCCGGCGGCGGTGTCGCGGCTGCTGGTGGCCGACATCGCGCCGGTTGCCTACGACCACGCCGGCTTTCACGGCCGCTACGTCGCGGCGATGCGGGCGTTGCCGCTGCGCCCCGGCCTGACCCGGGCGGAAGCCGATGCGGCGCTGACGGCTGCGGTGCCGGACAAGCCGACGCGAAGTTTCCTGCTGCTCAATCTGCGCTTCGGCGCGACGCCCTCCTGGCGGCTCAACCTGCCGGCGATCGAGGCCGCCTTGCCGGCGCTGGCCGGCTGGCCGGCGCAGGACAGCGCGGTGTATCCCGGCCCGGCGTTGTTCGTGTCCGGCGCGCGCTCGGACTACGTGCTGCCCGAATATCGCGACGCGATTCGTGCGTTGTTTCCGGCGTCGCGCATGGTGGTGCTGAAGGACTCCGGGCACTGGGTCCACGCCGACGACCCCGAAGGATTTCTGTCGGTCACGGAAGCCTTCATCCCGGCTGCTTGACGGTTTTCCCCGCGTCGGCCGCGCGCCACAGATACCAGGAGGCAAAACTACGATACGGCGCCCAGGCTTCGCCGAGGGCTGCCATCTCGCGCGGTTTCGGCTGCGCTTGCAGATCGTACAGCAGCCGATAGCCCTCGCGCACGCCAAAATCGTCCACCGGCAGGATGTCCTTCCGCCCCAGCGTGAAGATGAGAAGCATTTCCACCGTCCAGCGGCCGACGCCGCGGATCGTGGTCAGGCGTTCGATCAGGGCGGCGTCGCTCAGCCGCGTGGCGGCGCGGCGGGTCGGCACCACGCCCTCGGCGGCTTTGGCCGCGATGTCGCGGATCGCCAGCGTCTTGTTGGCGGAGAAGCCGCAGGCGCGCATCGCCGCGTCGCTGGTTGACAGCACCTGTTGCGGCGTCGGGAACGGGCTGTCCGGATGCAACGCGACGAAGCGGCCGAGGATGGCGCGGGCGGCGTTGCCGTGCAGTTGCTGGTAGGCGATCGCCGAGACCAGCGCCTGATACGGGTCGCGGTCCTGCTCGACTTCCAGCCGGCATGGCCCGACGCGCTTGATGTGCGCGGCCAGGATCGGGCAGGTGGAGCGGAGATGGGTGGTGGCGGCGCGCATGCCGGCATCATCTCACCCGATCGCGACGGCCGCCATCCCGATCAGGATGCCGATCAGCGCCACCGGCCAACTGAGCCGCCAGACCGCGCCGAGATTGGCGCCGCCGCCGGCGAGGTGGACCACCACGGCGGTCAGCTGCGGCGCCATCAGCAGCGTCAGCGAACTGTTTTGGACCGCCGGCAGCACTGTGGGTGCCAATCCGGCGGCGCGGCCGAGGGCGGATTGCAGCGGCATCATCGCGCTGTTGCCGCCGGTGTTGGTGCCGGTGACGAAGGCGCCGCCGGCGGCCAGCAGCGGCCCGGCATAGGGCGCGAGGCCGCCGAACGCGTGCGCCAGCGCCGCCGCCAGCGCCTGCGGCACGCCGGCGTTGCCGAGCGTGCGCGCCAGCAGCACGAACAGCAGCAGCACCAGCGCCGTGCGCGGCATCCGCCGCAGCGCCTGCCCGGCGATCGCCAGTCCGTCGCGTCGCGCCGCCAGCAGCGCCAGCGCCGCCACCCACAGTGCCACCATCGCGTGATTGAGCGGCAGCGCCGGCAGGTCGCCGAATGGCTGCCACGAAGGCGGGTGCTGCCACAGCGGTCGCGCCAGCAGCATCGCGGCCAGCAGCAGATACGGCGCCGCCGCCGTGCCGGCCTGCCACCAGCCGCCGGCGCCGCGCGGCGGATGCGCCCGCAGCAGCCGCAGCGCCAGCAGCGGCCCGGTGGCGAGCAGGCCGCTGACTTCCCACGGCACCACGTAGTGGCAGCCGACCAGCAGCGCCGCGAAGCAGGCGAGCCAGAAAACATGGCCGAGCCGCTCGCGCGCGGTAATCGTCACACCGACCAACGACGCGTAGTACCAGAACAGCAGCAGCAGGAACGGCAGCGCCGCCGAAAGTTGCACGGCGTTGCGCAGCGCCATCGCCTGCGCCGGAATCCCGGCCAGCGCCGCGCCGACCGAGGTGCCGGGGCCGAGCCCGCCCCACGGCACGATGATCTGCGCCAGCATGGCGATAGCAGCGGCGGCGGTGCCCGCCAGCCCGATGCGGCGCAGCGCGCCGATGGCGAACACCGAGCCGACGCCGAAGCCGGTTACCGCCTCGGTGAACGGGCCGAGCAGAAAGGCGGCGTCGAACAGCACGCCGGCGTGGCTGCGCGTGGTCTCGATACCCGGCCGCTCCGGCCGGCCGGTCGCGGCATGGAACAGCAGCCCGCCGGCCATCACGCCGACCGGGATCAGCGCCAGGAACAACCCTTGCGACAGGCTGGCGGCGACGAAGCCGGGCAGCCCGCCGAGCCCGTCCGGCAGCGCCAGCAGGGCCGCCGGCAGCGTCAGCACGATGGCGGCGGCGCACGCCGGCATCGGCCCGGTCCGCCCGGACGCGAGCAGGCCGACCAGCACGATCAGGGGCAGCGCCTGGACCAGCAGCGTCATCGCCGCACCATGCCCAAGCCGCCTGCGCGTCGCGATCCGTCACCGCGCGCGGAAACGTCAATGCTGCCACGCTTGCGCTGCCACCGGGCAGCGGGAGTAAGGTGGCGAGGCTGGGGAGGAACCCGATGCCGCGGATCGGCCGCTTCATCTTCATCGGCGACGACGACAAGGCCGGCGCCGACCGCCAGACCGCCAGCCTTGCCGGCATGGCGGTGGCGCTGCTGCTGGTCGTGGTCGGGCTGTTCCTGATCCGGCAGTTGCACACCAAGACGGTGTTGGAAGACTGTTTGCTGGCGCAGCGCAGCAACTGCGACATCTTGCTGGCCGGCGGCCGCTGAGGCGCCGCCGCGTCGGTCACGTCGGCACGGTTGACGCCGCCCCGAACTTAGCGAAGCTGCGTCCGCGGGCCGTCACTGCCGCCCGCCTGGGGAGGCAGCATGCGTATCGCCGACATGGACTGGCAGATGGTGGAGGACTGGGCGCGGCACGACGACCGCGCCGTGCTGCCGATCGGCAGCACCGAGCAGCACGCCGGCCTGTCGTTGCTGACCGACTCGATCCTGGCCGAACGCGTCGCTGTCGAGGCGGCCGAGGCGGCCGGCGTGCCGGTGTTCCCGGCGCTGCCGTTCGGCGTGGCGCCGGCGTTCGCGGCGTTTCCCGGCAGCATCACGCTGCGGGTGGAAACCCTGACCGCGGTCATGCGCGACGTGCTGGACAGCCTGAAACGCTCGGGCTTCCGCCGCATCCTGATCGTCAACGGCCACGGCGGCAACGTCGCCGCCGGCTCGTTCGCGCAGGAATGGATGATGGACAACCCGGACTGCCGGGTGCGCTTCCACGAATGGTGGAAGGCGCCGGCGACCTGGGCGAAAGTGGTGGAAACCGACCCCGCCGCCTCGCATGGCGGCTGGATGGAAAATTTCCCCTGGACCCGCCTGCCGACCACGCCGACCGAGGGCGAGAAGCCGCTGGTCGATACTGGGCATCTGCGCACGCTGCCGCCGTTCGAACTGCGTACGCTGCTGGAGGACGGCAGTTTCGGCGGCAAGCTGGCGCGCAGCGACGCCGAGATGCTGGCGATCTGGGCGGTCGCGGTCGAGGAGACGCGGGCGCTGCTCGATGCCTGGTGAGGCGGCGGCGGTCGAGGCGTGGCTGGCGGCGGCGACGCCGCGCCTGCTCGACGAGCTTTTTACATTTCTCCGCATCCCCAGCGTCTCGACCGATCCGGCCTATGCCGGATCGATCCGCGCGGCGGCCGACCTGCTGGCGCAACGCCTGACCCGCATCGGCATGCGCGACGTGCAGTTGCTGGAGGGCGGCGGCCACCCCAGCGTGTTCGCGCAGCGCGCCGACGTGCCGGGTGCCCCGACCGTGCTGCTGTACGGCCACTACGACGTGCAGCCGCCGGAGCCGCTCGATCTGTGGCACTCGCCGCCGTTCGAACCGAGCGTCCGCGACGGCCGCCTCTACGCGCGTGGCGCCTCGGACGACAAAGCGCCGCTGTGGATCGCCGTCTCGGCGCTGGAGGGGTGGCTGGCCGTGCATGGCCGTCTGCCGGTCAACGTCAAAGTGCTGCTGGAAGGCGAGGAGGAGAGTAGCAGCCAGTCGCTGCCGGCGATCCTGGCGGCCAATCGCGACCTGCTCGCCGCCGACGTGATGCTGTCGGCCGACGGCGGCCGCTTCCGGGTCGAGCGGCCGAGCCTCAACACCTCGCTGCGCGGCGTGCTGTCATTGGAAGTGCATATCCGCACCGCCGCGACCGACGTGCATTCCGGCCGCTACGGCGGCGCCATCGGCAATGCGGCGCTGGTGCTGGCGCGGCTGCTGGCGACGCTGCACGACGAGCGCAACCGCGTCGCCGTCGCCGGCTTCTTCGACGGGTTGCAACGGCCGGGCAACGCCGACATGGCCTCGATCCACGCGCTGGCGCTCGACGAGGCGGCGTTCCTCGCCGAGATCGGCGCGCGGCCGGGTGCCGGCGAGCCGGGCGTGCCGGTGCTGGAAGCGATCTGGTTCCGCCCGACCGTGGAGATCAACGGCATCACCGCCGGCTATCAGGGTGCGGGCAGCAAGACGGTGATTCCCGCCGAGGCGCGCGCGAAACTCACCTGCCGGCTCGGCCCCGGCCAGGACCCGGCGCAGGTGGCGGCTTCGGTGGTGGCGCATCTGCGCGCGCAGTGCCCGGCCTGGGCCGACCTGATTGTGGACAACCCGGGCGACGGCGCTGCCGCCTATGCGGTGCCCCAGGACGATCCGTTCCTGGCGGCAATCGGCCGGGTGATCGCCGACGTGCATGGCCAGACGCCGGTGCGCGTCGGCCTCGGCGGCACGCTGCCGGTGGCGTCCATGGTCAAGCAGGGGCTCGGGTTGGAGACGGTGATGCTGTCCTACGCCGTCAGCGACGAGCGCGCGCATGCGCCGAACGAGTTCTTTCGCCTCGCCAGTTTCGACGACGGCCTGAAGGCGTGGGCGCGCGTGCTGCCGGAACTGGCCGCCGCGCGCCCGTAGCCGAGCGCGCTACTGCCCGTATTTGGCGGTGAAGCTCGCCTTGCCGATGGTGGCGAAGTGGGTGACGAAGCCGACCACGGCCGCGGTCGGGGTGGGCGGCACTTGCAGCTTGTCGGCTTTCACCGCGAACAGCGTGAAGATGTAGCGATGCGGCTTGTCGCCTTTCGGCGGGCACGGGCCGCCATAGCCGGGCGCGCCGTAGTCGGTATTGCCCTCGACCGCGCCCGCCGGTTCCTTGCCCGGGGCGCCGGCGCCTTGCGGCAGGCTGCTGACGTCGGCGGGGATGTTGTACAGCACCCAGTGCCAGAAGCCGCTGCCCGTCGGCGCGT
>Ga0302279_10007925_pt1 | contig 10642 bp, 7 predicted proteins | sample III_Bog_N3_3_FD_194541 | JGI IMG/M metagenome (GOLD analysis project Ga0302279, IMG submission 194541) | Peat permafrost microbial communities from Stordalen Mire near Abisko, Sweden - III_Bog_N3_3 | ecosystem: Environmental > Terrestrial > Soil > Wetlands > Peat | place: Sweden: Abisko...
GGGCGCGCTCCTGCTGCACCGCGCGAACGCCGGGGCGCGCCGACTGGCCGGGCAGCACGAGCTGCCCACGGCCGAACAGGCCAGGATCTCTCCCGCCCGCGCGGCGCGCGGCAAGCTGCTGGCGCGCCGGGTCCGCAGCATCACAAAGCACCGGATGACCGAGTCGATCCACGCGGCGCCGGCGCCGCGGGGACGGCTCGCTGCCGGGCTCGTCTGGGTGCCGCTCGACCAGCTCGACGGCATCACCCTGTCGGGGCCGCACCGGCGGTGGGTGCGGGAGATCCTGGGTGAGCGAAAGAAGTAGCGCAGGCGGGACGCCTGCGCCACTACTCTACATCAGATCCTCGATCCTCGCCTTCGACTCGCGCACCCCTTCGATCGTGGTGCGCGGGCCCAACTCGAGGACCAGGATGTGCTCCGGGCGCCAGAAACTGCTGACCATCCGGAAGTCGACATGGCCGGTCCCGATCGCCTGGTGGTCCTGCCCCTCGGCGTTGACGTCGTGCAGGTGGAAACCGAGGAGGCGCGACGCGTTCTTTTCGAGCTGCTGACGGTGGTCGAGCAGCCCCATGCTCCGCTTGATCTCGGCGTGGCCGGTGTCGTGCCAGTACCCGACCGGCGCGGCGGCGGGCAGGCCGGCCAGGAAATCCGGAAAATCCGCGTCCACCGGCAGCTCCTCGAATTTCTCGCGATTCTCACATCCGAGCTTGATCCCATGCTGCGCGGCATAGTCGAACACCTTGGCCAGGTTCTTCTGCGTCCGGTCCCAATAGGGTCCCATGCGCGCGCGCAGCTTGGCGACCGATTTCCCGAGCAGCGCCTGGTAATCCTTGTCGTCGGCGACGTCATCCGACGGGTGGGCGTCGAGATACCGCTGCAGCTTGCGGGCGGGGTTGAACCAGAAAAATATCACGCTGCCCAGATGGCAGACCAGCACGCGGGACTTGACCTGCGCCGCCGTGTCGATCGAGCGCTTGGTATGCCGCAGCCACTGGTCCTGCTCGCGGCATCCACCGACGATGGCTCGAACAGGTTGGGCGCCGCCTGCATCACCCCGGTCGGCAGCGGGCAGAAATTATGGGTGGAGCTGATCTTGATCACCCCTTCGTTCAGCGCCTTTAAGATCCCCGGCACCAGAAGGATGCGGATGCCGTGGCTCAGTTCGGCGTATTCGAACCCAAAATCGGCCATCTCCCGCAGCATGGCATAGCCGTCGGTGTGACGGTGGGAGCACCAGGCGGTGGACAGGGCCAGAGTCGGTTTCACGAATGATGAAACTTCACGCCCGCCCGGGGGCAGTATTGCCCGCTTCAGCTATTGTAACGGCGGCGCAACATCGCGGTGAAAGCCATCACCTTTTCCTTGCGGCGGCGTTTCTCGCAGGGCTTCTCGTAGTAACGCTTGGCGCGGACTCCCTTGATGATGTTTTCGCGATCGAGCTTCTTCTTCATGCGCCGAAGCGCACGGTCGATGGGCTCGTTCTTGCGGATCTTGATTTCAATAGACATGGACGAATGGACGGTCGGTGAAGGTAAAAGAGGTACAGTAGGCCAAACCTAAATCCGTTCGTCAACGGCTTTTTGAAGTGCGGACTTGGGGCCGTTTCCGGGAGGGAGCGGGTCCCGACCGCGCTTCTCAACAGCATGGGCTTTCAGCCCATGTCATCCCCGACACGGGCTGGAAGCCCGTGCTACGGCTGAGTACCGATTGATCGGTACGCTCACCACACGGTTTCCGCTTTGCCCTTTTCGCTTTCCGCTTTTGTGTGTCCCTGTGCCTTCCACGGACACCAATTTCGTCCATCTCCACGTCCACAGCGACTACAGCCTGCTCGACGGCGCCTGCCGCATCGACCGGCTGATGGACCGCACCGTCGAGCTTGGGATGAAGTCGCTGGCCCTCACCGACCATGGCAATCTCTTCGGCGCGATCGAGTTCTACACGGCGGCCAAGGCGAAGGGGATCCAGCCGCTGGTCGGCTGCGAGCTTTACCTGGTCGAGGGCTCCCGCCTCGAACGCCACGGCCGCTCGGACGACGGCAAGACCATCTTCCACCTCGGCCTGCTCGCGCGCAACCTCGCCGGGTACCAGAACCTCCTCAAGCTCGTGTCCGACGCGCACCTGCAGGGCTTCTACTACAAGCCGCGCACCGACTTCGAGACGCTGGCCAGGCACAGCGCCGGCCTCATCGGCTTTACCGGCTGCCTGGCCTCGCTGGTGCCCCAGCACCTGCTCCACGATCGCGAGGCCGAGGCCCGGCAGGCCTGCGGGCGCTTCGTGGAAATCTTCGGCCGCGAGAATTACTTCGTCGAGATCCAGGACCACGGCCTGCCCGAGCAGCGCAAGATCATTCCCGGCCTGCTCAAGCTCGCCGGCGAATTCGGCCTCAAGGTGATCTGCACCAATGACGTCCACTATGTCCGGGCCGAGCATGCCGGGCCGCACGACTCGATGCTCTGCATCCAGACCGGGGCGAAGATCGAGGACCAGAAGCGGATGCGTTTCGACAGCTCGCAGTTCTACCTCAAGTCCCGCGACGAGATGGCGGCGCTCTTCGCGGAGATTCCCGACGCGGTGACCAACACCCAGGCGGTCGCGGAGATGTGCGAACTGGCCATCCCCTTCCCCAAGGGCAGCGAACGCTACCCGAAGTACCCGCTGCCGCCCGAGGTCAAGGCCGGGCGCTCGGACTTCCTCCGGCAGCTCTGCCTGGAGGGCCTGGTGAAGCGCTACGGCGCCAATTACGCGCCGGCGCTGCTCGAGCGCGCCGACTACGAGCTGGGCGTCATCGGCAAAACCGGGTTTGAGGACTACTTCCTGGTCGTCTGGGACTTCATCGACTGGGCCAAGGCCAAGGGCATCCCCGTCGGCCCGGGCCGCGGCTCCGGGGCCGGCTGCCTGGTCGCCTACCTGCTCGGCATCACCAACATCGACCCCCTGCGCTTCAACCTGATCTTCGAGCGCTTCCTCAATCCCGAGCGGGTGTCGCCGCCCGACTTCGACGTGGACTTCTGCATGCGCCGCCGCGGGGAGGTCATCGACTACGTGCGCCGCAAATACGGCGACCACTGCGTCGCCAACATCATCACCTACGGCACGCTCGGCGCCAAGATGGTCATCCGCGACGTCGCACGGGTGAACAGCCTGCCGTACGCGGACGCCGATCGGCTGGCCAAGATGATCCCCGACGAGCTCAACATCACGCTCGACCAGGCGGCGGCGAAATCGGCCGAGCTGCGCGACGAGCTGGCGCGGAATCCCGTGGCCAAGCGGATCTTCGACCAGGGCCTCGTCCTGGAGGGCATGGTGCGCAACACCGGCAAGCACGCCGCCGGGATCATCATCACCGACCAGCCGCTCACCGAGTTCGTGCCGCTCACGCTGCAGGAGGGAGACGTCACCGTCCAGTTCGACATGAATGCGGTGGGCAAGCTCGGCCTGCTGAAGATGGACTTCCTGGGCCTGAAGACCCTCACCGTCATCGCCGACGCCGTGGAGAACATCCACCGGACCGCCGACCCGAAGTTCGACATCGAGCGGATCCCCTTTGACGACGCCCGGACCTTCGCCCTGCTCAACTCGGGGCGCACCACCGGCGTCTTCCAGCTCGAGTCCGCGGGCATGCAGAACCTCTGCCGCCAGCTCCAGGTTTCAACCATCGATGAGATCATCGCGCTGATCGCGCTGTACCGCCCCGGCCCGATGGACTGGATCCCGGACTACGTCCGGGGCCACCGCGACCCGAGCACGGTGACCTACCCCCACCCGCTCCTGGAGAAGGTCTGCCAGGACACCTATGGCGTGATGGTGTACCAGGAGCAGGTCATGGAGGCGGCCAAGGTCATCGCCGGCTATACTCTCGGCGGGGCCGACATGCTGCGCCGGGCCATGGGCAAGAAGGACGCCGCGGCCATGGCGAAGGAGCGCGACAAATTCGTCGCCGGGGCGAAGCGGCTCCACGACATCGACGAGAAGACCTCCCACGCCATCTTCGACATTCTCAACAAGTTCGCCGGCTATGGCTTCCCCAAGGCCCACGCCACGGCCTACGCCATCCTCAGCTACCAGACCGGTTACCTCAAGGCGAACTACCCGGTGCAATTCATGGCGGCGGTGCTCAGCACCGAGCTGGGCAATGCGGAGAAGGTCGCCCACTTTGTCGCCGAGTCCGAGGCGATCGGCATCCAGGTGCTCGGTCCGGACGTCAACGAATCGCGCGAGGCCTTCACCCCGGTCGGCCCGAAGATCCGCTTCGGTCTCGCCGGGATCAAGGGCGTGGGCGAGCTCGCCGCGCGGCGGATCATCGAGGAGCGCGAGCAGAACGGGCCGTTCCGCGACTTCGATGACTTCATGGCACGGGTTGACCCGCGGGCGGTCAACCGCCGCGTCCTCGAGCACCTGGCCAAGACCGGGGCGTTTGATTTCAGCGGCGCCTCGCGCCAGGGGATTTTTTCCAGCCTCGACACCGCCATGGCCGCCGTCGCCGCCACCGCCCGCGACAAGGCCGCCGGCCAGCACAGCTTCCTCGACATCCTGGCCGAGCCGGCCCGCGGCGCGCCGGCCCCGGCCGACCGGGACGGCCGCGCCGGCCTGGCGGTCGCCGCCGCGCCCGCCGCCGCGGGGGATTTCTCCGCGGCGGAGCGCCTCGGCTTCGAGAAGGATCTGCTGGGCTTCTACATTTCCGGGCACCCCCTGGACGCCTATGCGGGGCTGGCGGAGGCGATCGGCACCCACGCCGCCGAGGAACTGCTGCAGCAACCCGGGCGCACGGAATTCCGGCTGTGCGGCATCGCCGGGGGCATCGCGAAGAAACTGTCAAAGAAGGACAACCGGCCCTGGGCGGCCTTCACCCTGGCGACCCGGACGGGATCCAGCGCGCTCGCGATGTTCGCCGACGCCTACGCGGCCTACGGCCCGGCCCTGGCGGAGAACAGCCCCGTGATCGTGCTCGGCAACATCATCTCCGGGTCGGACGGTTCGCGCATCAACGTCAAGGAGTGCTACCCGCTGGACGCCGCCGTACCCGGCCTCATCCGCAAGGTGACCTGGCTGCTGCACCCCGATCACGCGGAGACGCCGGCCTTCCTGCGCCTCCTGCGCGAGACGATCAACGGGCAGCCGGGAGACACCAAGGTGTCATTTGGCTTCATCTTCGAGGACCGGGTGGCCCCGATCGCCGACGCCAGCCCGGCCCTGGCGTGGAAACTCACCCCCCCGGTCTTCCAGCGCCTGCGCCAGCACCCGGCCATCGCCGGCGTCCAGCTCGAGACCAAGCGGCTGGAGCTCAAGGAAGACCGGAGATACAGAAGGTAGGTCCGGAAATTAGTAATTAGTAAGTGGTAAGTAAGAGTTGGAAAGTGCGGCTTGTCCCGCCTCCACTTTCTACTTACTAATTACTACTTACTAATTTCCGAATGTTTGCCTTCCTCACCGACCGCCAATGGATGTGGTGCGCCGCGGGATTCTATCTCGCCGGGGCCCTGCTGGGCTCGCTGTCGCTGCTGCGCCGCGGCCGGCCGCTCGGCGGGGTGATGTACGGGCTGATCGCGATCGGCTATGTGCTGCAGCTGGCCGGCCTGTCCGAGCGCGGGCGGGTGGACGGCGAATGCCCCCTCGGCAACACCTTTGAAATGCTCCAGTTCATCGCCTGGTCGGCCATCACGCTCTACCTGCTGATCGGGGTGACCTTCCGCTCCAGCTTCCTGGGCTACTTCACCGCCTCCCTCACGGCCGCCCTCACGCTGCTCTCGCTCGCCGTGTCGGCCTGGGACCCGCCCCGGCCGACCCGCCTCTTCGGCGGCAACCCGTGGATCGAGTTCCACGCCGCCCTCGCCGTCTTCAGCTACGGGGTGTTCGCCCTGCTGGCCCTGACCTCCCTGCTCTTTCTCCTGCGCCACTACTCCCTCAAGTCCAAGCGCCTGGGGGGCCGGTTCACCTTCCTCCCGTCGATCTTCGAGCTCGATCTCATCGGCGTGCGCCTGCTCGCCGTCGGGGTGGCGCTGCTCGGCGGCTCGCTCGTGGTCGGCTCGGTTTACTGGCTGCGCGACGCCCGCGACCTCACGCCGGCCAACCATCTGGTCACCGCCGCGCTGTGGATCGCCTATGCGGTCGCCCTCGGGTTGCGGCTGCGGGGGCGCCTCCTCGCGAAGCGTTTTGCCTGGACCTGCCTGGCGCTGTTCGCCGCCGCGCTGGTGTCGCTCGGCGCGGTGGAGGGCCGCCGGCATCCGGCGCCAGCGCCATCGGCTGCGGCGCGCCCGGCGCCGGCCCGGCCCATCGCCGCCCCCGGCGTCGTGCCGTCATGACCCCGGCCGAGTTTTTTGTCCTCGGCGCGAGCCATCACACCACGCCCCTCGCGGTGCGCGAGAGGCTCGCGCTCGCCGCGGAGGCCGAGTCCGCGCTGCACGCCGAGCTGGCGGCGCTGCCGGGCGTGCGCGAGATCGCGCTGCTCAACACCTGCAACCGGGTGGAATTCTACGCGGTGGCGGCCGAGCCCGGCGCGGCCGCGCGCGTCCAGGCGGCCTTCTGCGCGCGCCAGCGGTTCGACCTGGCCGAGTTCGACCGATTCCGCCTGAAGCTCACCGGCCGCGCTGCGGTCCAGCACCTGCTCGCCGTGGCCGCCGGCCTCGATTCGCAGGTCGTCGGCGAGACCGAGATCTTCGGCCAGGTCAAGGAGGCCTACGCCGCCGCCCAGGCCCGGCGCTCGGCTGGCCCGGTGCTGAATCGAGTCTTCCAAAAGGTGTTCCAGTCGGCCAAGCAGCTGCGGACGAACACCCAGATCGCCGTCGGCCAGGTGAGCATCGCCTACGTCGCGGTCGAGCTCGCGCTCAACGTCTTCGGCAGCCTGGCGGCGGCGCGCGTGCTGTTGATCGGCGCGGGCGAGATGGGCGAGAAAACCGCCCGGGCGTTCCGGAGCCGCGGCGTCTCCGCCCTCACCGTGGCCAGCCGCCGCCTCGACCGGGCGATGGAGCTGGCCACCCAGCTCGGAGCCACCGCGCTGCCCTTCGAGCAGGCCGGCTCCCGGCTGGGCGATTTCGACGTCGTGGTCTGCGCGACCGCCGCGCCCCACACCATCGTGCCGGTCGCGGCCGCCAGCGCCGCGATCAAGCGCCGCCCGGCCCGGCCCCTGCTTTTCATCGACCTGGCGCTCCCCCGCGACGTCGATCCCGCCGCGGCGGGCCTGCAAAACGTCTTCCTCTTCGACCTCGACGACCTCGCCGCCATCGCCGAGAAGAACCGCCGGGCCCGGGAAGCCGAGGTGGCCCGGTGCCGGTCCCTGCTCGACCTGCGCGCCGACCTGCTCTGGCAGCAGGTGGAACCGCGGCTGGCGGCGGGCGCCGGCGGGGCGTCCGGGCTGCCCCCGCTGGGCTCAGGACCCGAGTTCGTCAGCGGCACCACGCGGCCCGGCGGTTGAAAACCGCGCCAGCGCGCGCACCATGCCGGCGATCAGCTCATCGAGCGTGATCGGCTTGCTGATGTAGTCGTCCATGCCCGCGGCGAGGCAAAGCGCCCGGTCACCCTGCATGGCGTTGGCGGTGAGGGCGATGATCCACGGACGCGCGGTCCCCGCCCGCTGGCGTCCGCGGATCTGGCGCGTCGCCTCGAGGCCGTCCATCTCGGGCATGTGGACGTCCATCAGCACGATATCGTAGGCCTGCCGCTCCAGGGCCTCGAGCACCTCCTTGCCGTTGGCCGCCACGTCGGCCCGGTAGCCGAGCTTGGCCAGCATGGAGACGGCGACCTTCTGGTTGACCGCGTTGTCCTCCGCCAGCAGGACGCGCTCCGAGCGCCGGGCCGCATTGCCCGGCTCGGGCAGCGCGTGCCGGAGCACCTTGTGCACGTCGTGCACGTGGAACAGGTCGACCAGGGCCTCGAAGAGCAGCGACGGCTTGACCGGCTTGGTCAGGAACGCCGCAAAGAGCTCCGGGCGGGACACGAATTCCCTCCGGCCCAGCGACGAGAGCAGGACGAAGGGGAGCTCCCCGGCCGTGCGGTGCTTGCGGATTTCGGCCGCCAGCATGCCGCCGTCCATTTCGGGCATCTGCAGGTCGAGCACGGCGGCGTCGAATTCCTCGCCCGCGGCCAGGCACGCCAGCGCCTCGGCCCCGGACGCCGCCGCCCGCGCGCTCATGCCCCAGCCGTTGGCGAAGCCGGTCAGGATGCGGCGGTTCGTCGCGTTGTCGTCGACGATCAGCAGGCGCTTGTCCTCGAGCTGACCCTTGCCCGTCGCGAGGAAGAGCCGCGGCTTGCTGACCAGGGCGTCGACGACGATCGTGAAGGAAAACGTCGACCCCACCCCCTCCTCGCTCTCCACCCACATGCGGCCGCCCATCATCTCCGCCAGGCGCATGCTGATGACCAGCCCGAGGCCCGTGCCGCCGAACTTGCGCGTCGTCGAGGCGTCCACCTGGGAAAACGAGCGGAACAGCCGCCCCATGGCCTCGGCCGGGATGCCGATGCCGGTGTCGCGCACGCTGAAGCTCAGCTGGCACCGGCCGGCCTCCGAGGTTTCGGCGCGGACGCTGAGGACGGCCTCGCCCTGCTCCGTGAACTTGGCCGCGTTGCCGAGGAGGTTGACGAGGATCTGCCGCAGGCGCGTGGCGTCCCCGCGCACCATCCCCGGCACCCCGTCGGCGATCTCATAGAGCAGGTCGAGGCGCTTCTCGGCAAACTGGGGCGCGAGGAGATCGAGCACGCCCTCGACGCAGTCCCGCAGGCTGAAGGTTTCGGCCTCGAGCTCGAGATGGCCCGACTCGATCTTGGAGAAATCGAGGATGCTGTTGATCAGGTTGAGCAGCGTGTCCCCGCTGTGCCGGATGGTCTCGGCGTACTCCCGCTGTTCCCGGGTGAGCGACGAGCTCAGCAGCAGGCTGGTCATGCCGATCACGCCGTTCATCGGCGTGCGGATCTCGTGGCTCATCACGGCGAGGAACTGGCTCTTCGCGAGGTTCGCCCGCTCCGCCATGTCCTTGGCGGCGCGCAGCTCATCGGCCTGCCGCTTGAGCTCCGTGATGTCGACCACGGTCGCCACCTGCTGCTTTTCGCCCGAGGCCGGGTCGTGGGAGAGGTGGATCGTCAGCACCGCCCAGACGATCCGGCCGCCGGGATGCATGAACCGCTTCTCCACCGAGAAATGGTCGATCTCGCCGCGGTCGAGCTTCTCCAGCAGGACGCGCTGCTTCTCCCGGTCGTCGGGGTGGCTCACCCGCAGGTAGCTGTCCGGGTCCCGGGAGTCCTCCAGCGACACGCCCGTGATCTTGATGTGCGCGGCGTTGACCAGGCGGGAGTCCGGCCGTCCGCCCTGCGACCACGAGATGCCGACCGGGGCGCTCTCGAAGATGAAGCGGAACTGGGTCTCCTGGCGCTTCAGGCTGGCGGTCATCCGCGCCGCCTCCGCGGCAGCGCGGGTCTGGACGTTGACCAGCACCCGGGCGAGCGCGGCGCAGAGCAGGCTGATGACCAGGCCGCCCAACAGGATGAACCAAGGGAGCCTCTCCCCGTGGGGATTGAGCGGGTCGAGATTGCTGATGACCACCGTCCAGCCCTGGCCGTAGATGTTGCAGCCCACCGTGGTGCGGTAGTCCGCACCCGGGCGGTCCGCCGCCCCCGCCGCCAGCTTGTGGTGAGCCGCGAAGATCAACCGGTCGGGGACCGCGGCGGGGCCCTCGAATACCGCGCAATCCAGCCCGACCGGCATCTCGTCGAGCACACCCTGCATCAGCAGGTCCGACTCCAGGGAGGCATAGACCCAGCCCTGCAGGGCGTCGCGCCGCGCGGCCACCGACTCCGGGGCGATCCCGGTGCGATAGACAGGCAGGAACATCAGGAAGCCCGGCACCATCTTATCCCCGCAGAATACCGGGAACTGGGTGGTCAGGACCAGATCGCCGGTATCCCGGGCCGCCTCCGCCGCCTGGCGGCGGCGATTGCCGCGGCCGACCTCGGCGCCCAGGGCGGCGCCATTCACCGCCTCCGGCTCCATCTGGGTCACGACATAGAGCGCCACGTGCTTGACCTTGTCCTCGACCTTGAAATTGGGCCGCCCCTCCGCCCGTTCCCGCGCCTCCACCTCGGGGATCTGCGAGCGATCGATGCGCTCGATGTAGCCGATGCCCAGCAGTCCCTGCTGCAGGGCGGGGCTGACGCTGGCCACGTAGGTCCGCCAGACGGTGGCCGTCGGGTGCGGGTAGAGCTGGGCCAGCGCGGAGGCGCCGCGGAGCGCCTCGCCGGAACTCTCAAAGCGGGAACGGATGGTCGTCACCACCAGGTCGGCGTAGCGTTCGAAGCGGATCTGCTCCGAGCGGCGGACCTCGCCGCGCACCATCCACCAGCCCGCCACCGATAGAAACACCCCGAGCAGCCAGATCCCGACCGGAAGGAAACGGCTGCCTTTTTGCAAAAAGGTCCGCGGCGTGGAAGTTCCGGATGGCATGACCAACCTGACAATCCGCCAAAACGACCGGGAACTCAACGCGTAACGCTTAGGGTATAAACCTTATGGGCAAGAGCACGGGCGGCAGAGCAACGGTGCCTTGAACATAGACGCGGCGTTCCGCCGCGTGCCTGGGAGGGACGCAGCAAGATGCAGCGTCTACGTTGCTGAGGAAGTAGCGCAGGCGTCCCGCCTGCCGTCGTCGATACGGCA
>Ga0302279_10007928_pt1 | contig 10637 bp, 9 predicted proteins | sample III_Bog_N3_3_FD_194541 | JGI IMG/M metagenome (GOLD analysis project Ga0302279, IMG submission 194541) | Peat permafrost microbial communities from Stordalen Mire near Abisko, Sweden - III_Bog_N3_3 | ecosystem: Environmental > Terrestrial > Soil > Wetlands > Peat | place: Sweden: Abisko...
CCGTGCGGCGGATCGTCGGTGTCGAGCGGGACCCCGACCTGGCGGCGGCCGCCCAGGCCAACCTCGACCGTTGGCGTGGACCCCGACGTTGCCGCGACGTCTCGATCGTCTGCGCCGACGCCCAGGCGTTCCCGGTTCCCGACGACGTGACCCTGGTCTACCTGTTCAACCCGTTCATGGGGGAGGTCTTCGACCAGGTGGTGACCAGGATCGGCGAGTCACTGGCCCGGCGTCCGCGCACCGTGCGGGTGATCTACTTCTATCCGATCATGCACGACTCGCTGATCGATGCCGGCTTCACCCTCGAGCGGCACCACCGGCACGTGCTCTACGCCTGGGCCACCTACGGCATCGGTGGTGCGGCGACCACCCCGTAGACGTGTGCCGGTCGGACCGGCACCGCCTCAGCCGATCGTCTCGCCGGTCCCCACGCGCATCCAGCCACGTCCCGAACCGGTGACCTCCTCGGCTCCCCCGCCGACGCCGTCGGTACCCAGGTGGTGGGCGCCGTCGTTGTAGCCGAGCAGCGTCCAACGACCGGCATCCACCTCCCAGCTGGTGAGGGACGCGTGCTGGGTCCGCAGCTGCATCCGTGCCCCCGACAGTCCGCCCACCACCGGTGTCTTGGCCAGCAGGGATGCCTCCACCACGCCGGCGTGGCAGGCCACCACCACCAGCTCACCGGGGTGCCGTGCGGCGACCGCATCGAGCGCGTCGGACACCCGGTTGACGAATCCGGTCCAGCTCTCGCCCCCGGGGGCGATCTCGTGGTCCGGGTCGGTGTCCCAGTCGGGGTTCCCGAACCGGACGCTGAACTCCGACCAGTCGAGCCCGTCGGCCTCGCCGGGATGGAGTTCGCAGAATCCGCACTCTTCGACCACCACCGGCGCCGGGCCGACCACTCCGTCACCGTCGACGGCCGCCAGGGCGGGGGCGAGCAGCACGGCGGTCTCGACGGCCCGGGGGAGGATGCTGGCGTAGAGGGCGTCGGCGCCGGCCAGTTCACCGGTCTCGGTCAGCCGGGCGGCCAGCACGGCCACCTGGGCCCGTCCCCGGTCGGTGAGTCCCTCACACCCGATCGGGCCCCCGCACCGTCCGGACACGTTGCACACCGCCTCGCCGTGGCGGACCAGCACGATCGTCGTGGCCGACGGGGACACGGCACCCATGGTCCGGATGCCTGCCGGAGGTGGGGTGGGCGACGGTCCTTCGGGCGCACCGGTGCCGGCCCCGGTGAGGGCGTCGAAGCCCGTGCCGGCCGATTCGGGTGGGGTCACGCCAACTCCCCCACGAAGTGCTCCAGCTGGCGCAGCGTGCGGCACTCGACGACCTCGTCGCAGTAGGTGGCGTACTCCCCCACGATGGAGTCACCCGAGTCCCAGTAGGCACGGGGCTCGGGATTCAACCAGTAGACGTGGCGGGCACGGGCACGGATCTCCTTGATCACCCACGATCCCGAGGCGTGGTAGTTGTTCCGGGCGTCCCCCAGCAGCAGCACGCTCGACCGGGGGGTGATCTCCTCACCCCACCGCTCCCAGAACACGGTCAGGGCGTGCCCGTAGTCCGAGTGGCCGTCGACCCACACCACGTCGGCCTCGGTGTTGATCCGGTGCACGGCCTCGGCCGGATCGTCGACCCCCTCGAAGTACGAGGTGACCTCGTCGATCCCGTCGATGAACACGAAGCTGCGCACCTTGGAGAACTGCGAGCTGATGGCGTGGACCAGGTGGAGGGTGAACCGGGCGAACGAGGCCACCGATCCGCTGATGTCGGCGATCACGATGATCTCCGGCTTCGACGGCCGCGGGTAGCGGAACCGGGGTTCGACCGGCACGCCTCCGGTCGACAGCGAGTGACGAACCGTCGAGCGGAAGTCCAGGGGACCCTTGCGGCCGTGGCGGCGCTTGCGGGCCAACCGGACCGCCAGCTTGCGGGACAGTGGCGCCAGGGACTTGCGCAGTGCCACCAGTTCGTCCCGGGTGGCGTGCATGACGTCGATGTCCTCGGGCAGCGGCTTTCGGATCGACTTGGCCAGTGCCTCGCTCCCCCGGTCGGCCACCAGGCGCCGTCGGATCTCGCTCTCGATCTCCTTGCGCAGCTGGTCGATGCGGGCCTGGTACTCGTCGCGTAGCAGTCGCTCCTCGAGTGGGGTGAGGGTGACGTCGGGACCCCTGTGGTCGGCCTCGGCGTTCTCGGCCGAGGTGGCCTGGCGGGCCTGGGCGACCAGGCGTTCCATCACCCGTTCCAGGTCGAGGTTCCGCAGTGTCCGGTAGAGGTAGTACGTACCCCCGACGGGCCGGCCGGCCTCCATGCCCCCGTAGCGGCTGACCGCTTGGCGGGCCACGGCCTGGATCATCGAGTTGTTGGCGCTGAGGAGCGCCTTGTAGAGCATGTCGGCCAGCTCTTCGGGGGTCATGCCCTCGCCCCCGCCGCCGCCCCGACCCTTGCCCGGACGGCCACCCTGGCCGGGGGTCTGGGCCCCCTCGTCGTCGGAGTCCGTTCCGGTTCCGTCCTCGTCCTCGGTGCCGTCGATGGTGTGGTCCGGGCCCCGCAACGAGAAGTAGATCTCGAACGCCGTTTCGTAGGCGGGCCAGTGGGTCGACGACTTCACCAGGCTCGCACCCAGGGTGTACTTGATGGCCTCCCGGTCCTCCAACGGCACGTGCTTCAGCGTCTCGGCCGCGTCGAGGTGCTCCGACAGCGACACCGGAATGCCGGCGGCGCGCAGCTCGGCCACGAATCCGGTCAGGAGGTCCAGCACGTCGACGCCCTGCTCAGCCCGAGGTGTCCAGGCCGGCGAGCTCCTTGGAGGCCCGGTCGATGTCCGAGCGGTACTTGAGCAGGATGTGCAGGGTGTCCCGTGCCTGTTCGACGTCGATGGAACCGACGCCCAGCACGACCAGGGTCCGGGCCCAGTCGAGCGTCTCGGACACGGACGGGGCCTTCTTCAGGTCGAGCGTGCGGATCGAGCGCACGATCCGGGCCACCTGATCGGCCAGCGACTGGCTGATCCCGGGGACCCGGGTCTCGATGATGGCCCGTTCGCGCTCCATCTGCGGATAGTCGATGTGCAGGTACAGGCACCGGCGCTTGAGGGCTTCGGAGAGCTCCCGGGTGTTGTTCGAGGTGAGGAACACCAGTGGGATCTGGCGGGCCCGCACGGTACCGAGCTCGGGGATCGAGACCTGGTACTCGGAGAGGATCTCGAGGAGCAGCGCCTCGGTCTCCAATTCCACCCGGTCGACCTCGTCGATGAGCAGGACCACCGGTTCCGTCGACTTGATGGCCTCGAGCAGCGGTCGGGTGAGTAGGAACTCCTCGCTGAAGATGTCCTCTTCGAGCTGCTCCCAGGACTGGCCCGAGTCGGCCTGGATCCGGAGGAGCTGCTTCTTGTAGTTCCACTCGTAGAGGGCCTTGGACTCGTCGAGCCCCTCGTAGCACTGGAGTCGGATCAGCCGACTACCGGTCAGCCGGGCGACCGACTTGGCCAGTTCGGTCTTGCCGGTGCCTGCCGGCCCCTCGACCAGCACCGGCTTGGCCAACCGGTCGGCCAGGTACACCACGCCGGCGATGCCGTCGTCGGCCAGGTAGTCCACGCTCGCCAGGCCCGTGCGCACGGCGTCGATGGAGTCGAAACGGGGCGGGCCCGCCTCGGGAAATCCCGAGGTGATCTCCTCGGTGCGTGCGGCACGGTCCGTGCCGGTCTGGTCGGTGGTCATGTACGTACCTGGCCTGTTCCTGTGACGACGAAGCGGATGGAGGTGAGCTCACGCAGGCCCATGGGGCCGCGTGCGTGGAGCTTCTGGGTGGAGATGCCGATCTCGGCGCCGAGGCCGAGCTCGCCACCGTCGATGAACCGGGTCGAGGCGTTGACCACCACGGCGGCGGCGTCGATCTCGGCGGTGAACCGACCGGCGGCGGCGATGTCCCGGGTCACGATGGCCTCCGAGTGCCCCGAGCCGTAGCGGGTGATGTGGTCGATGGCCGCGTCCAGGTCGTCCACGACGGCCACGCTCAGGGTCGGCCCGAGGAACTCGCCGGCGAAGTCCTCCTCGGTGGCGGCACCCATCGCGGGCACGATCGCACGGGAGGCTTCGTCCCCCACCAGGGTGACCCCGGCGAGCGCGAGCGCCACCCGGGGCAGGAACGTCGGGGCCACGTCGCGGTGCACCACGAGGGACTCGGCGGCGTTGCACACCCCGGGGCGCTGCGTCTTGGCGTTCACCACGATCGCCTCGGCCATGGCCAGATCGGCTCCGGCGTCCACGTAGACGTGGCAGTTGCCGATGCCGTCGACCACGTAGGGCACGGTGGCGTGCTCCTCGATCGAGGCGACCAGGGACGAGCCACCCCGGGGGATCAGGCAGTCGATGATGCCCGTGAGCTGCATGAACTCGACCGCACCGGCCCGGGTGGTGTCGTCGACCAGCGCGATGGCGTCCACCGGCAGCCCGGCCTTGACCAGGCCGTCTCGCAGGGCGGCGGCCACCACGGTGTTGGTGGAGATGGCCGACGACGAGCCCCGCAGGAGCACCGCGTTCCCCGACTTGAGGCACAGACCCGCCGCGTCGCTCGTCACGTTCGGTCGGTTCTCGTAGATGATGCCGATCACCCCGAGCGGGATCCGGACCCGCTCGACCCGCAAGCCGTTCGGACGCACCCACCCCTCGACCACTTCGCCCACCGGATCGGGAAGGGCGGCCACGTCACGCAGGCCGGCGGCCATGGCCGCCACCCGGCCGGCATCGAGCCGGAGCCGGTCCAGCGACGTGGCGTCGGCGCCGGCGCCGGTGGCCCGGGTCACGTCCACGGCATTGGCGGCCAGGATGGCGTCGCTGCGCTCGTCGATCAGGTCGGCCGCCACCAACAGCGCGTCGTCACGCACGGCCGACGAGGAGCGGGCCACCGCCCGGCCGGCGGCCTTGACGCGTCGACCGAGGTCGAACAAGGGAGACGAGGTGGACTGCCGCACGCCGGCAAGCGTAGTTGCCGCGATTCGGGGCCCGTGGCGAGCGGCGGGCGGCGGTCCTCAGCCGAGCACGACGAGATCGTCGCGGTGGACGACTTCGGCCGCCACGTCCTCGGGGAGTTCGTCGGACCGCAGCCCCGCCCACCCGGCCACGTCGTCGGCCGCGTGGCGCACCAGGCCCTTGGCGAAGACGGTGCCGTCGGGACCGACCAGCTCCACGGCGTCGTCGACGCCGAAGTCCCCCTCGACCGACACGATGCCGGCCGGCAGGAGCGAGCGGCCCCGCTCGACCAACGCCTCACGGGCACCGGCGTCGACCGCGATCGAGCCCGAGGCGCCGACGGCAAAGGCGATCCACAGCTTGCGGGCCGGGAGCACCACCTCACGGGGTCGGAACCGGGTCCCCACCCCCGGTGCGCCCGATGCCACCGAGGCCAGCACGCCGGGCCGGGCGGCATCGGCGATCACGGCCTCGATGCCGGACCAGACGGCGATCTTGGCCGCGGCCAGCTTGGAGCCCATCCCCCCGCTACCCACCGCCGTCCCCGGTCCACCGGCGATGGACTCGAGCACGTGATCGATCTCCACCACCTCCTCGATCAGCGAGGCGTCAGCCTCGTGCCGGGGGTCGCCGGTCAGCAGGCCGGCGGTGTCGGTCAACAGCACCAGCAGCCCCGCACCCACCAGGTGTGCCACCAGGGCGGCCAGCCGGTCGTTGTCGCCGAACCGGATCTCCTCGTCGGCCACCGCGTCGTTTTCGTTGACCACCGGCACCACGCCCAGCTCGAGCAGCCGCCCGAGCGTCTGGCGGGCATGGAGGTACTGGCTGCGGTGGACGAAGTCGAGCGGGGCGAGGAGGACCTGCCCGGCGGTCAGGCCGTACCGGTCGAGGGCGTCGCTCCAGACCCGCATGAGCAGGTGCTGGCCGACGGCGGCCACCGCCTGGAGCGTGGCCAGGTCGGACGGTCGGGGCCGTCCCCCGGACAGGCTGGTCCACCCGGCGGCGATGGCACCCGAGGTCACCACCACCACCCGGTGCCCCTCGGTCCGCGCCTGGGCCACTTCGCCGGCCAACTTGTCGATGGCGGACGTGTCGACCGTGCCGTCCGCCGTGGTCACCGAGGACGATCCGATCTTGACCACCAGGGTGCGTACCGAGCCGGGGGCGGTCATCAGCGCTGGCGGCGCCGGCTGGCCGGCTGGCCGGTGAACTCGGGCTGGTCCCGGTACCAGGTGAAGGAGAGCTCGGCGATGTGGACGGTGTCCCCGTCCCGGGCACCGGCCTTGGCCAGGGCCCGGTCCACCCCGAGCCGCCGGAGCCGACCCTGGACGTAGTCGGCGGCTTCGTCGGTGGTGACGTCGTTGAGGGCCACCGCCCGCTCGGCCACCTTGCCGACCACCGCGAACTCGTGCTCGCCCACCCGTTCGACGGTGAACCCGTCGGGCAGGGGTCGGTGGATCACGATGGTGCCGTCGGCCTCCGGCTCCGCACTGCGGGCACCGGCGACCAGGGTGGCGAGCCGGCCCACCAGGGCGGGGATGCCCTGACCGGTCACCGCCGAGATCACCAGGTCGGGTCGGAACTCGTCCTCGTCGTCGGCCGCATCGGCTGCCTCGCGTTCCGCCCGGTCGAAGGTCTCGGCTTCGGCGGCAACCGGAAGGTCCTCGGGTGCCACCATGTCGGCCTTGGACCCCACCACCAGCCGGGGACGTTCCAGGAGGTCGGGCTGGTAGCGCCGTAGCTCGTCGATCAGGACCCGGTGCTGTTCGGCCGGGGGGACCCCGGTCACCGGGTCCAGCTCGACCAGGATGACCAGTGCCCGTGCCCGGGTGATGTGGCGCAGGAACTGGTGCCCGAGCCCCTTGCCCTCGGCGGCCCCCTCGACCAGTCCCGGGATGTCGGCGACCGTGTAGTTCGTCTCGTCGTCGGCCCGCACCACGCCCAGGTGCGGCTCGAGGGTGGTGAAGGGATAGTCGGCGATCTTCGGCTTGGCCGCCGAGATCCGGGAGATCAGTGTGGACTTGCCCACATTGGGATAGCCGACCAGGGCCACGTCGGCCACCAGGGCCAGTTCGAGGTCGTACCACTCCTCGTGGCCCTTTTCGCCCTGTTCAGCGAAGGTCGGGGCGCGCCGGTTGTTCGACAGGAAGCTGGCATTGCCCCGTCCGCCGCGGCCACCCTCACCGGCCAGCCACCGGTCCCCCGGGTTGGCCAGGTCCGCCATCAGCGTCCCGTCCGCCCGACGGGCCCGGGTGCCCACCGGCACCGGCACCTCCAGATCCGCCCCCCGGGCACCGTGCTTCTTCTTGCCGCCACCGTGGCCACCGTTGTCGGCGCCGCGGTGGGGGTGGTCCCGGAAGGGCAGGAGCGAGGACTGGTTGGTGGTGGCCACCAGCCAGACATTGCCGCCACGGCCACCGTCGCCGCCGTCGGGTCCACCCTTGTCGACGTGGGCCTCGCGTCGCATGGCGACCGCGCCGGCGCCGCCGTCGCCGGCCTTGACATGGAGTTGTGCCTCGTCGACGAAGCCGGACATGGTGACGATCCTACCGATCGGGTCTTCCCGGCCCCGGGACGGGACGACGGGTGGGACCGGCGACACCCCGATGGGACAGGGACGGGACGCCGGGTGGGGCGGGGATGCGAGCGGGGCGGGGTGGGGTGAACGGGGGGGGTGAACGGGGTGGAGCGAGCGGAGCGGGTGCGGGAGGCCGGAAGGGCCCGGTCAGGCCTCGACCAGCAGCGTGTGGCGCAGGTGGTCCATGGCCGCAGTCACCCCGAGCGCACGGGCCAGGGCGTCATAGGTGCCGTACTCGAGGAGCAGTGCGGCCAGGAACTGCTCCATCGTCTCGGGCACCACGTGCAGGATGGCAGGTGCGTACTTGGCCACCTGGTCGGCGGCCTCGGGGTACTCGGCCATCAGCCGTTCGAGCAGTCGCTCCATGGCCGCAGCCGACAGTGCGTAGTCCTCGATGATGGTCTCGTCGGGGACGCCCAGGAACGCCAGCACCAGGGCGGACAGCACGCCGGTGCGGTCCTTGCCGGCGCTGCAGTGCATGACCGCGGGTAGGGCGTCGGCCGAGGCCAGCACGTCGATGGCCTGGGTCAGCACCGGCCCGCCCTCGGACACCATGGCCCCGTACCGGGAGGCCACGTACGCCGCCTCCTTCCAGTCGGGCAATTCCTCGGTGGCCGGCAGCACGTCGGTCAACGGGAGCCCGACGTAGCGGACCGGAACCTCGTCGACCGGGAAGCTCCCCCGTTGCTCGGCTTCGTCCAGGGTGCGCAGGTCGATGACCGTGGTCAACCCCAGATCGACCATCTGGGCCCGGTCCGCCGCCGTGAGTTTGTTCAGACCGTCCGCCCGGAACAGTCGGCGCCAGGCGACCATCCTGCCGTCCGTGGTCCGATAGCCCCCCAGGTCGCGGAAGTTGACACATCCCTCGAATTCGAGGGTCCGGGAGGGCACGGAGGTGTGACTCAGCCGGCGGGGACGACGTCGACCAGCTTGCGGCCCTTGCGGCTCGCGAACTGGACGGTTCCGTCGGCCAAGGCGAACAGCGTGTCGTCCTTGCCCAGGCCGACGTTCAGGCCCGGGTGGAACTTGGTGCCGCGCTGGCGGACGATGATCGCCCCGGTGCGGACGTCACTGCCGCCGAAGACCTTGACGCCGAGGCGCTGGGCGTTCGAATCGCGTCCGTTGCGGGTGGACCCGCCACCTTTGGTCTTGGACATGTCAGGTACTCCTTGAGAATCGTGTGGAGAGGATCGGGCCGGACCGCCCGGCAGCAACGCGCCCGGGACTGCCGGTGGGTCAGGTCAGGTGTTCAGCCGGCGGTGATGCCGGTGATGGCGATGGTCGAGTACCGCTGGCGGTGGCCCCACCGGGTGCTCTGGTTCGACTTGTTCTTGTAGGTGTAGCCGCGGATCTTCGGTCCGAGCTCCTCGCCCTTGACCGTGGCGGTCACCGTGGCGCCGGCCAGCTGGGCCGGGGTGGCCAGCACGGTGTCGCCGTCGACGACCAGGACGGGCTCGAAGGTCACCTCGGCCCCGGGCTCCTCGCCCAACAGTTCCACCCGGAGCTCCTGGCCCTCGGCCACTCGCTCCTGCTTGCCTCCGGTTTTAATCACTGCGTACATAGGGATGACAGCCTACAGCTCCGGGTCGTCAAATACTATTCCCCTGCCCTGGCAGACCTCGCAGGTGGTGGACATCGACTCGATCAGGCCTTCGGAGACCCGCTTGCGGGTCATCTCCACCAGGCCCAGCTCCGAGATGTCGAACACCTGGGTCCGGGTCTTGTCCCTGGCCAGAGCGGTGCGGAGGCTGGCCCCCACCTTGTCCCGGTTCTCACGGATCTCCATGTCGATGAAGTCGATGACGATGATCCCGCCGATGTCCCGGAGCCGCAGCTGGCGGGCCACCTCTTCGGCCGCCTCCAGATTGTTCCGGTAGACGGTCTCCTCCAGGTTGGTCGTCCCCACGTTCTTGCCGGTGTTGACGTCGATCACCGTCAGCGCCTCGGTGCGGTCGATGACCAGCGAGCCTCCCGACGGGAGGTGGACCTTGCGGTCGAGCGCCTTGTGCAGCTGCTCGTGGACGTGGAACCGCTCGAAGATGGGTAGTGCCTCGACCTCGGGGTCGAAGTACTCGACCCGGTCGGCCAGCTCGGGATTGACCGCGCCCACGTAGTCACGGACCTGCTCGTAGAGGGCCAGGTCGTCGATGACCACCGCCCGGTACTCCCGGTTCAGCTCTTCGCGGATGACCCGCACGGCAATGGCCGGTTCACGGTAGAGCAGCGCCGCCCCCTGCCCCTTCAGGGCCTCCGAGGCGATGGTGTCCCACTGCTCGACCAGGCGGGCGATGTCGTGCTCGAGCTCCTCGGCACTGGCCCCGGCGGCGGCGGTGCGGACGATGAGCCCGTGCCCCTCGGGACGGACGGCGTCGACGATCCGGCGCAGTCGCTTGCGCTCGGCATCCTCCAGACGCTTGGAGATCCCGTAGGCGGTCGAATTCGGCACCAGGACCACGAACCGACCCGGCAGCGAGACCTCCTGGGTCAGCCGGGCACCCTTGGCGCCGATCGGGTTCTTGGTGACCTGGCAGAGGATGGTCTGTCCCGGCTTGAGCAGCTGTTCGATCCGGGGCTGACCGCCGCCCTTGGGCGACTCCACATCGTCGGTGTCGTAGCGGACGTCCCCGTGGTAGAGCACCGCGTTCTTCGGCGTGCCGATATCGATGAACGCGGCCTCCATGCCGGGCAGCACGTTCTGGACCCGCCCCCGGTAGATGTTCCCGTCGATCTGGGTGGCGTCGTCGGAGGCACGGGAGATGTAGTGCTCGACCAGCGTCCGGCCCTCGAGCAGGGCGATCTGGGTCATCTCGGGCCGGACGTGGACACAGATCTGGTAGCGGCCGACAGCCTTGCCCCGACGTTCGCGTCCGCCGCGCCGACCCTCGCCACGGGCACCCTCCGGTCGGGCTCCGCCAGCTGCCGGTCGCAGCGAGGTCCGGGGCTCACCGGAACCTGCGGCCGGATCCGACACCGCCTTGGTGCCGCCACCCGAGCGACCGCCGCCATTGCCTCCACCGCCGCCGGAGCGGTTGCGGTTGCGGCCACCGCCCGAGCGCGACGACGCACCGGACGGTGTGGATGCCGGAGCC
>Ga0302279_10007931_pt1 | contig 10631 bp, 12 predicted proteins | sample III_Bog_N3_3_FD_194541 | JGI IMG/M metagenome (GOLD analysis project Ga0302279, IMG submission 194541) | Peat permafrost microbial communities from Stordalen Mire near Abisko, Sweden - III_Bog_N3_3 | ecosystem: Environmental > Terrestrial > Soil > Wetlands > Peat | place: Sweden: Abisko...
ACCCTGAGCTTGTCGAAGGGTGAGCCTGTCGAAGGGCGCGTTAGGCGCCGACGATCGTCGGCGGTTCGCCCGTGATGTCTTCGATCTGCTTCGTCTGCGCGCCGAGGTTCGTGATCGCGATGACCTCGTCGCCCGGCTCGAGCTTCTGCAAGCGCACGCCCTTCGTCGAGCGGCCCGCCTTGCGAATCTCGGCCACGCGGATGCGGATCACCTGATTGCCCGACGTAATCAGCAGGATCTCGTCCTCGGCGTTCACGAGAATTTGGTTGACGACCGTACCGATGTCTTTCTCTTTGGCAAACGCTTTCACGCCCTTGCCGCCGCGCGACGTGTGCCGGTAGTCGTCGATCGGCGTGCGCTTCCCGAACGCTTGCGACGTGACGATCAGCACCTCGCGCCGGTTCGCTTCCTCGACGTCCATCGCCACGACCGAGTCGCCCGGGTCGAGCCGGATCGCGCGAACGCCGCGCGCGTTGCGGCCCATCGGGCGGACGTCCTTCTCGGAGAAGTGCACGGCCATACCGTCCTTCGTGCCGAGGATGATATCGTCCGAACCGTCTGACAGGTCGACGGCGAGCAGTTCGTCGTTCTCATCGAGCCCGACCGCGTTGAGGCCGCTACGGCGGATGTTCGCGAACTCACGCAGCGGCGTCTTCTTGATGACGCCGCGCCGCGTGACCATCACGAGGTAGCTGTCCTCGTCGAAGTTGCGGACCGGGAAGACCGCCGTCACGTTCTCACCCGGCGGAAGCGTCAGCAAGTTTACGAGCGCCGTGCCGCGCGCTTGACGCGTGGAGTCCGGAATCTCGTACGCGCGCAGGCGATACGCGCGGCCCTTGTTGGTGAAGAACATCACGAACTCGTGCGTCGAGGCCATGAAGAAGTTCTGCACGACGTCCTCGCGTTTGAGGTTCGCGATGCCGATCACGCCGCGCCCGCCGCGGTTCTGCGCGCGGAACGTGTCGACCGATACGCGCTTGATGTACCCGCCCACGGTCGACGTGACGACGACCGGCGTATCCGGGATCACGTCGAGCATGTTCAGTTCGTCTTCGAGCGGCACGATCTGCGTCCGGCGCGGATCGCCGAAGCGCTTCTTGATGTCCTCGCCGTCGCTTTTGATGATGCCGGCGATGCGCGGCGAACCGGGCGCGAGGATGTCCTTGAGATCGGCGATCGTGGCGAGCAACGCGTTGTACTCGTCCTCGATCTTCTGGCGCTCGAGGCTCGTGAGCGTGCGCAGACGCATGTCGAGGATGGCGTTGGCCTGGATGACGGAGAGCTTGAAGCGATCCATCAGTGCTTCGCGCGCCGTTTCGGTCGACTCGCTCTCGCGGATGATGCGGATCACTTCGTCGATCGCATCGAGCGCGATGCGGAAGCCCTCGAGCACGTGCGCGCGCTCTTCGGCCTTGCGCAGTTCGTACTCGGTGCGGCGGCGGATCACGACCACGCGATGCGCGATGAAGTGCCGCAGCATCTTCTGCAGCGAGAGCACCTGCGGTTCGAGCGTCTGCCCAACGCCCGGAATCGTCGATGGCGCGGGCACGAGCGCGAGCATGTTGAAGCCGAAGGTCGACTGCAGCGGCGTGTGCTTGTACAACTGGTTCAGAACGACGTTGGGCGTGGCCGTGCGTTGCAACTCGACGATGATGCGCGTCCCGTGGCGGTCGCTCTCGTTCTTGAGGTCGGCGATGCCCGCGATCGACTTCTCCGCATGCGCCTCGGCGATCGCTTCGACGATGCGCGCCGTCGTCACCTGAAACGGCACCTCGCTGATCACGATGCGGAAGCGGCCTTTGTCGTCTTCCACGATCTCGGCCTTGCCGCGCATCGTGACGGACCCGCGTCCCGTCTTGTAGGCGTTGCGGATGATCTCTTTGCCCATGACGGTGCCGCCCGTGGGGAAATCCGGCCCCTGCACGATATCCGCCAGCGCTTCGTCCACGATCGCTTCGTCCTCGACCTCGTGGTCGAGCAGGTACGCGATCGCGTCGCAGATCTCGCCGACGTTGTGCGGCGGAATGTTCGTGGCCATGCCGACCGCGATGCCCGACGAACCGTTGACGAGCAGCTGCGGGAGGCGGGCCGGGAGCACGATCGGCTCCGTGCCTTGGTTGTCGAAGTTGGGGATGAAGTCGACCGTGTCTTTGTCGATATCGGCGAGCATCTCCATCGCGATGCGCGCGAGCCGGGCTTCCGTATAACGGTACGCGGCCGGCGGGTCGCCGTCGATCGAACCGAAGTTTCCGTGACCGTCGACGAGCGGGTAGCGTAGCGTGAAATCCTGCGCCATGCGCACGAGGGCGTCGTAGACCGACGAGTCGCCGTGGGGATGGTAGCTCTTGAGGACCTCGCCGATGACACCGGCGCACTTGCGGTGCTGCTTGTCCGGCGTCAGGTTCATCTCACGCATCGCGTAGAGGATGCGGCGCTGAACCGGCTTCATGCCGTCGCGCACGTCGGGGAGCGCGCGCGACGCGATGACCGACATCGCGTAGGAGAGGTAGCTCTCCCGCATTTCGTCTTCGACGTTGACCTGGGAAACTCGATCTCTATTCAATAGCCAATCCTAGACGCGGGGCGCGCGTCGTACGAGCGACGAAGGGGAGCCGGACGCCTATCGGGGCTGGGGGCGCGGCTTGATGACCGCCCCCACGAAAAACCCGACGATGCCGCCGACGATGGCCCCCACGATCGCGATGAAGAATATCTTGCTCCCGAGCCCGCCCCCGTGCTGACCGAGCGAGAGGAACCGCGCGGTCACGAAGAAGGCCTCGAAGAGTGCTGCGACGACTGCCGAGAAGACGCCCGTTATGACGCCGACCACCACGTCGTTCGCTCTCCACCACATCAGGAGTCCCTTCGCTCAGGCACGTCCCACTTCTTCTGTATGGGGCTCTTACCGGCGGCGGCCGGGAGCGTGAAAACGACCGTTCGACACGTGGCGGCGGACCTCGCGGCCTTCGAGCGGATCGCCGCCCGTTTCGCCGCGACGCTGCGCGCGGGAGACGTCGTCGCGCTCGAAGGCGAACTCGGGGCCGGCAAGACGACCTTCGTGGCGGCCGTGGCCCGCGCGCTCGGCGCGGCCGACGAGGTCGCGAGCCCCACCTTTATCTTCCGGCACCGCTACGCGGGATCGCCGCCGATCGAACACCTCGACCTCTACCGGATCGACGATCCGGCCGAGGCCGTGGAGCTCGGCCTCGACGAGGCCCTTGGCGGCGATGCGATCGCGTTCGTGGAGTGGCCCGAACGCCTCCCGGGATTCGTGCCGGCGGACGCGCTGCGCGTGCGCATCGCAGGCTCGGGCAGCTCCGCGCGCACGCTCGACATCAGCGGGCACTGACCGTGCGCTGGCTCGGCATCGACGGGGCGCTCGGCCCGTTTTCGGCGGCGCTGGCGGACGACGCCGACCCCGCGTTCGAACGGACCGCCGTCGCCGCGGGCAGCGACGCCCTCGAACGCGGGATCGGCGTGGTCGACGAGGTCCTGCGCGGCACGCCGCTCGCTGCGCTCGCGGGCATCGCGGTCGGCGCCGGCCCCGGCGCGTTCACGGGGCTTCGCATCGCGCTCAGCTACGCGAAGAGTTTCGCATTCGCCGCGAACGTGCGGCTCGTCGGCGTGTCGTCCTACGACGCGCTCACAGCGCCGGATCCGCCTGCCGTTCACGCGACGTTCGTGCACGGGCGTGCGGGCATCGCCTGCGTGCGCTTACGTCGCGCGGACGACGCGTTCACGCTGTGCGGTACCTACGAGCGCTTGGCGACGGCGCTCGCCGAGCGCCTGCCCGCGGGCGAACTCGTGGCCTTCGGAGCCGCGGAGGGCGTGGCTCCCGCGCTTGGCGAACGGGGCATCATCGTGCGCTCGAACGCTAACGAAATCGTTGTCCCGGCCTTGCGCGTCGTCCGCCGCGCGATGCGGATGCCGTTCGCCCAAGACGCACACGGCGTGCGCGCCGATTACGGCGAAGCGCACTACGCCGAACGCGAACCGGATCCGCGGCGCAGGTGAAAGCCGACCTCGATCCACGTTACGCGGATCGGCCCGAACGCATGACGATCGAGCGCATGACGGGTGCCGACATCCGCGCCGTGATGCGCATCGAAGCCCTCTCGTTCACCACGTCGTGGCCGCAGAGCGCGTTTGCGAGCGAGCTCAACGACAACAAGCTCGCGTACTACTTCGTCGGCCGCGTTCCCGGCGGCGACATCGTGGCCTACGGCGGCATCTGGGTGATCGTCGACGATTCGCACATCACGACGATCGCGGTGCATCCGGATTGGCGCGGCAAGAAGTACGGCGAGGAGATGCTCGTGCACCTGTTGCACGAGGCGACCGATCGCGGCGCGTCATGGATCACCCTTGAAGCGCGCGAATCGAACGAGGTCGCGCAGAACCTCTATCGCAAGTACGGTTTCACGACGGTCTCGACGCGGCGCGCGTACTACAGCGACAACGGCGAGAACGCCGTCGTAATGTGGGCCGGCAATTTGCGCGGCGAACTCTATCGCAATCGCCTCGCGACGCTCGAGCGCGAGTTGCACGCCGCGGCCGGCGGCAGCACAGAGCGTTGAACGGTTTCGACTTCGTAGCGACGGCGCGCGCGATTCGAACGGAGCTCGCCCAGGAATATCGATTCGCCCACGTGATCCGCGTCGCGCGCCTGGCCGATCGGCTCGCGCAACGATACGGCGAGGATGCGGGGCGAGCCCGGCTCGCAGGCGTCCTGCACGATCTCTGCCGCCTCTACCCCGCCGAGCGCTTGGTTGCGGAATGCACGGCGCGCGGGATGCCGATCGACGCGTTCGAAGCCCGCCATCCGATCGTGCTGCACGCGCGGCTCGGCGCCGAGCTGGCCCGCGAGCGTTTCGGGGTACGAGACGAAGGCGTCCTGGATGCGATCCGCCGCCACACGGTCGCCGCACCGGTGATGTCCCGGCTCGACGCGATCCTCTACCTCGCGGACGGGCTCGAACCGGGGCGTCGTTTCGCCGGACGCGAAGCCCTGGAAGCGCTGGCGTTCCGCGATCTCGACGCGGCCATGCTCGGCCTCCTGCGTTCCGGACTCGACCATCTGCGCGCCCGCGGCCTCGAAGCCGCCCCGCAAACGCTCGCCGCCCTCTCCCGCTACGAAGCTCTCGAAAGGACACCGCTCTCTGCCTGATCTGATCGCCCTCGCCCGCGACGCCGCACTCGACCTCAAAGCCGAAGACGTCCTGACCCTGCCCCTCGACGGCCGCACGATCGTCGCCGACGCCTTCGTGATCGCGACCGGCCGCTCGAAGATCCAGACCCGCGCCATCGCCGACGCCGTCGTGACCAAGGCGCGGGCGGCCGGCTTCCCGGTCGCCCGAACGGAGGGATACGCCGACGGCGGCTGGATCCTGATCGATCTCGGCCCGGTCGTGATGCACGTGTTCACGCCCGAACAGCGCACGTTCTACAACCTCGAGCGGCTCTGGGGCGCGCCGGAAGCTCAAGCCGCCCGCACCTCGTGAAGGGCCGGACGCGCCGCGAGCGGCGCATCAAGGACTTCGTCAAGCGCGCCGGCATCGCGGTCTTCCTGATCGTCTTCCTCGCGAGCGTCGTGGGCGTCGCGGTCATCGCGGTCGTTCGTTAGGAAACTCTGGACGCTCGTTCGGGTATTGAGCAGCGTGACTCACACGAGGAACCCTATGAGACTGATGAGCGCCGCCGCGGCAATCGCGCTGGCCTTCGGATCCCTCGCGCTGCCGGCCGCGGCGCGCGACCAATACGTGACGGACGGCGCGGGGATGTTCAAAGCGTCGACCGTCGCGAGCCTGAACCAATCGATCGGCGATTTTAGCCGCACGACCGGCAAAGAAGTCGTGGTCGTCACGGTGCCGTCGCTCGACGGCGCCACCGCGCAGGAAGCCGCCGAAAAAGTCTTCGCCCAGCAGCAAGTCAACGGCGTCCTGATCTTCCTCGCGAAGGCCGAGAAGAAGGACGGTATCCTTCCGGACCGTGCCGCCGCGGCGTTCTTCCCGGCCGGCACGCTCACGACCATCCGGGATGCCATGCGCGGCTACTTCCGCGAGGGTGACTACGACGCGGGCATCACGACCGGCGTCAACCTCGTGATCGATCAGTATCGCAGCCACGAACGCGCCCTGCCCGCGAGCGTACGCCAGACGTCGTACGCCGCACCGAGCACCTCGTCTTTAGGAGGCGGAATGTCGCTCTTCTGGATCATCCTGATCCTCATCGCAGGTTTCCTCATCATCCGCGGGATCTTCCGCGCGATCGCCGGTCCGCGCATGATGCCCCCGGGCTACGGCGGACCGGGCCCCGGTATGGGGATGGGCGGTGGCTACGGCTACGGCGGGGGCGGTTACGGCGGCGGGGGCGGCGGCGGCTTCTTCAGCGGCCTGCTCGGCGGCCTCGGCGGCGCCTTCATCGGAAACGAACTCTTCAATCGCAACAATGGCGGCGGCGAGGGCTTCAACAGCTCGGGCGTCGTGGGCAACGACGGCGGCCAGCAAGACGCGAGCGGCTGGCAGTCCGACGCCGGCCAGGCCGACCCCGGAAACGGCTCCTTCGGCGACTTCGGTTCGTCGGGCGGCGGCTTCGGCGGTGGTGACGGCGGCGGCTTCGGCGGCGACGGTGGCGGGGGCGGCGGAGACGGCGGCGGCTGGTAGACCGGTCGCGCCGGCGCCGTACGGTGCACGAGCGGGCTCGGGGATTTCCCCGGGCCCGTTTCGATTTCAGCGCGTCGTGACGTAGGGCTGGATCGCGTTCAGGCGGGCCTCGGTCATCCCGCCGACGTCGAGGAGGTCCTCCGGTGATGTAAACGGACCGTTGACCTCGCGGAACGTGACGATCCGCGACGCCAGCGACGCACCGATCCCCGGCAACGTTTCGAGCTCGCTTTCGCCCGCGCTGTTGAGGTCGACGACCGACGTCGGCGGTTCGGCGTTCGCGTCGCCGAGCGTCGGGGCGGCGCGCGCGCGCCGTTTGCGGTGCCGCCGCCCGTGGCGCTTGGCATGGCCGCCGGAAGACGCTGCGGACGCGTAGCCACCGTCCCGTTCACCGCCTGCCGGAGCTTCGGCGCCGCGCACGGGCACGACGAGTTCCTCGCCATCGGTCAGCGGCTCCGCGAGGTTGACCGCCACGAGATCGGCATCGCCGCCCGGCCCGCCCGCGGCCTTGAGGGCATCGACGCCCCGCGCGCCCGGCGCGAGCGCGTAGACGCCGCTGTGGACCACGTCGCCCGCCACGTACACCGTCAGCCGGGCACGATCGCGGCGCAGCGGCGGCAGCGTGGACGCAGCGGGCCCGGGAGCCGCCGGATCCGGTGCGAGGCCCGTGGCAACGGCCGGCCCGGGGTCGTGGTGCAACGCGCGGAACGACGCCGCGGCCAGCGCGGCGGTGACGACGGCGGCGGCGATCGGCAGACGCAGATTCATGCAAGCTTCCATCGCGACGACGGGCACGATCGGCAAGGCCGCGGAACAGAACGATATGTCCGAACACGCCCTGCCGGCGCTCGTTGCGCCCGGCGACGCGAAGTCGTACGACTTCCGCACGATCGAAGCTCGCTGGCAAGAACGCTGGGAACGCGACGGCCTCTACCGCGCGAACGACGACGATCCGCGCGAGAAACGCTACGTGCTGGAGATGCTTCCGTACCCGTCGGGCGATCTGCACGTGGGGCATGCGAAGAACTACACGCTCGGCGACGCAATCGCGCGCCTCACGCGGATGCGCGGTTTCAACGTCGTGCACCCGATGGGCTTCGATGCGTTCGGACTCCCCGCCGAAAACGCCGCGATCGAACGCGGCATCGATCCGAATCTGTGGACGCGCAGCAACATCGCGAACATGGAACGCCAGATCCGCTTGATGGGAACGGGCTACGATTGGTCGCGCGAACTCGCCACCTGCGACCCGAGCTACTATCGCTGGAACCAGTGGCTGTTCTTGCGGCTGTACGAGGACGGCCTCGCCTACAAGCGTGAGGCGCCGGTCAACTGGTGCCCCAAGGATCAGACCGTCCTCGCGAACGAGCAGGTGATCGACGGGCGTTGCTGGCGCTGCGATTCGCTCGTGGAGCGGCGCAATCTCTCGCAGTGGTTCTTGAAGATCACGGCGTTCGCCGACCGGTTACTCGCGAGCATCGACGCGCTCGACGGCTGGCCCGAAAAGATCCGCGTGATGCAGCGCAATTGGATCGGGCGCAGCGAGGGCGTCACGTTCTCGTTCGACGTGGACGGTTTCGATGCGAGCGACCGCGTCTCGGTGTACACGACCCGGGTCGACACGCTCTTCGGCGTCACCTATCTCGCGCTCGCGGCGGAACATCCGCTCGTCGAGAAAATTCTTGCGCGTCATCCGGAGCGTCGCGCACACGTCGCTGCGTTCGCGGCGAGCTTGAAGAACAAGTCGGAACTCGAGCGCACGAGCCTGATGGAGAAGTCCGGCGTGTTCACGGGCGCCTACGCGCGCGTTCCGCTCTCGAACGAACGGGTGCCCATCTGGGTCACGAACTACGTGCTCGCCGAATACGGCACCGGCGCCGTGATGGGCGTGCCCGCGCACGACGAGCGCGATTTCGAATTCGCCGTGAAGATGGACTTGCCGATCGTGCGCGTGGTGGAGAACCCCGCGGCACCGGAGCACGCGCCGCCGGCGGCCGCCTACGTGGAGGACGGCCGGCTGGTCGCGAGCGGCGATTTCTCGGGCCTCGCCTCCGAGGCGGCTCGCGTCGCGATCGGCGAGCGACTCGTCGCGCTCGGGCGCGGCGAACGCACCGTCAACTATCGCATCCGCGACTGGCTGATCTCCCGACAGCGCTACTGGGGCACGCCGATTCCGATCGTCTACTGCGATGCGCACGGCGAGGTCGCGGTTCCGGACGCGCTGTTGCCCGTGCTGCTGCCGCCCGACGTGCCGATCACGGGCGAAGGGTCGCCGCTCGCCCGCGATCCGAGCTTCGTCGAGACGACGTGCCCCACGTGCGGCGGCCCCGCGCGCCGCGAAAGCGACACGATGGACACGTTCTTCGAGTCGTCGTGGTACTACGTGCGCTACCTCGATCCGTCGAACGCAGCAGCGCCGTTCGAGAGCGCGCGCGTCGATCCGTGGCTCAACGTCGATCAATACATCGGCGGATCGGAGCATGCCGTTCTGCACCTGCTCTACGCGCGCTTTTTCTATAAGTATTTTCACGACAAGGGCTGGGTGCACGGGCCCGACGAGCCGTTCGCTCGCCTCTTCAACCAGGGCATGGTGCTGCGCAACGGCGAGAAGATGTCGAAGAGTCGCGGCAACGTCGTGGGAATCGACGAGACCGCGGATAAGAGCGGCGTCGACGCCATGCGCCTCTTCTTGCTCAAGGCGACGCCGCCCGAAGACACGATGGAGTGGACGGACGACGGCATCGCGGGTCGCGTGCGCTTTCTCGATCGCGTGTGGCGCGCGGCCGAACCGCTCGCCGAGCGCGTGCGCGACGTGCCGCTCGACCGGCTCCCCGACATCCGGGGCGAGGCGCAGCGCGCGATCGTGCGCGCGGTGCACGCGGCGCTCAAATCGGGGTCCGAGGAAACGGAGACGCGCCGCTTCCACTACAACACGACGCTCGCACGTCTCGACGAGTTGGTCAACGCCCTCACGAAATTCGGTCAGTCGGAACACGCCGCCGCCGATCCGGCGCTCCTCTACGCCGCGCACGCGCTACCGGTGCTGCTCGCGCCGTTCGCGCCGCACATCGCCGAGGAACTCTGGCAGCGCTACGGCTACGCGACCTCCGTGCACCTGGCCACGTGGATCGACTACGAACCCGCGGCGCTCGCGCTCGAATCGGTCGAACTCGTGGTGCAAGTGAACGGGAAGATCCGCGGCCGGCTCGCCGTCGCGCCCGGAATCGCCGAGGCCGACGCGCTCGCGCTCGCGCACGCCGATGCGAACGTGCGTACGCACCTCGCGGGCAAGACCATCCGCAAATCGATCTTCGTACCCGGAAAGTTGATCAGTTTCGTCGCCTCGTGACGTCACAAATGGAGCCAAGACGTCCCGCCGCGCGATTTGCGATCCGTCACGACTTTGCGGGCACCGCCACGTGCGCTTGACGACGTTCGCCACACTTGCCGCAGGGAGTACCCGAACGCGGTTACCCGCCCTAGCGATGCCTCCGCGCCGCTCCGATGACCCTAACATCGCCCCCATGCTCGGGGAATCACATCACCGTGAGGGACGATGAAGCGAAAAAGATCGCGAAGGAGTCGCATGCTCGATCGAGACCCGGAGGTCCGTCAACTGCTCGAGGTCCTCGCCCAGAAACAGATGGGTGAGACGGGCTCGGGCGCGCAACGCCTACGAAGTCGCGCCGACGCGGTCTTCCACTGTTTGGCGAGCGCGCTCGAGGTGGATGAGGACCGGCTCCGCAGACTCGCGGACGATGGATCGAAAGATGCGGCGATGGAGCGCGCCTACCAGCGCCGCCTGATGTTCGTCGCGGCGATCGATCGCTGACTCGACCTCGCTAGAGGGCCGTCGTCTCGAACATCAACATCGTCACGCCGCCCGTCGCGAAGTTGGGCACGTCGGCCGCTGCGGCGCCGCCTTCGGGCGAACCGAGCGCCGATTGCAACGCGTCGAGCGAATCGAAC
>Ga0302279_10007934_pt1 | contig 10627 bp, 8 predicted proteins | sample III_Bog_N3_3_FD_194541 | JGI IMG/M metagenome (GOLD analysis project Ga0302279, IMG submission 194541) | Peat permafrost microbial communities from Stordalen Mire near Abisko, Sweden - III_Bog_N3_3 | ecosystem: Environmental > Terrestrial > Soil > Wetlands > Peat | place: Sweden: Abisko...
CTCGCTGCTCGACGACGCCGACGTGACCATCCGCCGCAAGACCGCCGAGGTGCTCTTCGAGCTGGGCCGCGCCGACGCCGCGGCCCAGCTCCGCCTGGCCCTGGTGCGCGACGAGGACGACGAGACCCGGCGCTGGTGCGCGCTGGCGCTGACCCGGCTGGGCGAGGGCGCCCCGCGGGTGCGCGATCTGCTCCAGGATCACGACCCGCGCTGGCGCCGGCTGGCCGCGCTGGCGCTGGCGGAGAGCGGCGACGATCGCGGCGTCGACACCCTGATCGGGTGGTGGCGCGAGGCGTACCCCGCCAAGCCGGAGGCGACGCCGGCCAACCCGTACCCGCGGAAGCCGACGCCGATCCCCATCCCCTTCGAGCGCGCGCGGGAGATCGCCGCCGCCCTCGGGAAGATCCACGCCAAGAGCGCGGTGGGGCCGCTGCTGGCGGCGCTCGACGACGTGCGGCTGCGGCCGTACCTGGCGCGTGCCCTGGCGGCGATCGGCGACGAGGCGGCGCGGCCGGCGCTGGCGGAGAGGCTGCGCGGGGAGCGGTATCAGGTGGCCCGGGTGGCCATCACCGAGGCGCTGGTCAAGCTGGGGGCGGGGCCGGAGCTGCGGGCGCCGCTGGTGCGCTTCCTGGGCACGCCGGATCCGCTGCCCGACGGATTGCGCTTTGCCCAGCAGGGCAAGGTGCTGGAGCAGGTCGGGGGGCCGCGCGAGCGCGACCGCGAGCGGCTCCAGCGCTTCGCGACCAGCGGCGTCGCCATCGGGATGATCGTGCCCAAGCTGAGCCGGAAGGAGAGGGAAGGGGACCTGGGGTCATCGCCGACCGAAGGGGTGGTGCCGCTGCGGGTGATCTGCCGTGCCCGTTCGATCGACCGCCGGGCCGGCGAGGTGCGCGTCGGGCTGCGCGCCGGGCCGCCGCCGGCCAAGGCGGACCACGAGTCGCTGGTGCCCTCCCGGGCGCCGGACGTGGATCCCCGCAAGACGAGCGTGCTGGCCGTTCCGGCGGTCGACACGGCGGTCGAGGTCTTCGCGACGTTGCCCTCCACGGTGACGGTGAAGCCCGGCGAGCTCGGCGATTTCGTCGTCTATGCGACCCAGAACGTGGAGGTCCTGGCCTGCGCGGTCGTGCCGCTCGCCGAGGAGTTGCCGCCGCCGCCGCCGGAGCCGTGGACGCCGGTGGAGGAGAGCGCGCCAAACCCTTGATTGACGCCACGAACGACGCGGCTAGAGTGCGCGCCGTGTCGGACCAGGAGCGCAAGGGCAAGTCGAGCAAGCACGACGAGGACGAGCGGGAGGAGCACTCCCACGAGGCCTCCGAAGACGCCTCCGACAAGGCCGAGGAGACCGAGTCCGACGAGGACTCTGACGAGACCTCCGAGGAGACCGAGTCCGACGAGGGCGAGGAGAGCGAAGGCGAAGAGGGCGAAGAGAACGCCTCCGCCCAGCGCGTCGCCGCCGCGCTCGGAGTCGGCAGCGCCGAGGGCGTCGTCGAGGGCGAGGCCGGGGAGGGGGACGAGCCCGCCGCCGTCCCCAACCGCTCCGCCCGCCGCGCCGAGGCCGCCCAGCGCCGCAAGAAGCGCAAGACCGGCACGGACGGCGCCGAGGCCGGCGCACAGAAGAGCATCGACGACGGGGACGACGCCGACGTGGCGCTGCCCAGGGACAAGAACGCCCGCGCCAAGGAGCTCCTCAAGCGCCGCCGCGACCAGGCCTCCGGCGCGAGCGAGGGCGGCACCCGGCCCATCCAGCTGCTCCCGGGCGAGATGGTCGACGACGCGCTGGCCCGCTCCAGCTCGGCGGTCAGCAAGTGGATCCGCGACAACTTCGGGATCATCCAGTGGGTGATCCTCGGCTCCCTGGCCGCAGGCGGGGCCTTCCTCTTCTACCAGAGCCGCGTCGACACCACGGTCGCCGACGCCTCCGCCGAGCTGATGACCGGCGTCCGCGCCGACCGCGGCCGCATCCTCCCCGAGGACAAGCGCTCGGACGAGGAGAAGGAGGCCGATCCCACCAGGGTCTACAAGACCGCGGACGAGCGCTCCGACGCCGCCCTGGCCGGCTACAAGAAGGTGCTGGCCGACCACGGCGGCACCCACACCGCCACGCTCGCCCGCCTCGGCGAGGCCGGCGACTACCTCGACAAGCGCGACTGGGACCACGCGCTCGAGAGCTACAGCGCCGTGTCCTCGTCGACGCTCGCCGGCGCCGACGCCGACGTCAAGGCACGCGCCCTCGAGGGCATCGGCTTCGCCAAGGAGGGCAAGGGCGACCTCGACGGAGCGCTCGCCTCCTTCAAGGAGCTGGAGGTCGTCGACGGCCGCGGCAACAAGGAGCTCGGGCTCTACCACCAGGGCCGCATCTGGCTGGGCCGGGGCGACAAGGACAAGGCCAAGGACTTCCTCAAGCAGGCGCACGACAAGCTCGAGCAGCCCAGCAGCGAGGGCCAGGCGCTCCGCTACCTGCAGCAGATGACGGACGAGAGCCTGCGCCGCATCGATCCCAGCCTGGTCCCGGAGAAGCCCCCGGTCATCGGCGGCCCCAAGGGCGGCTCGATGAGCCCGGACGAGCTCGACAAGCTCCGCCGCAAGTACGAGGAGATGATGAAGAAGGCGGGAGACCACCACTAGTGCGCCCGCGCCTCGTCCTTCTCGGCCTCTCGGTGATCGCCGGCGCTGCCGGGGCTGCCGGCTGCGACACCCTGCGCAGCGCGACCGCTCCGGAGCTGCCGCTCTGGGTCCACCACCCGGGCGGCGCCCTCTCGATCGAGGTGCGGCGGACCCTCACCGCCGAGGTGCGCCAGGTGGGCGAGCTCTACGAGCGCGGCCAGCCGGAGATCGACGCCGCGCACCGGCGCGTCTTCGTCGGCTCCTCCGACCACGGCTTCTACGCGCTCCGCGCCGAGAACGGCTCGACCCTGTGGCGCTTCGAGACCCTGGCGGCCGTCCAGTGCGAGCCGCTCTACGACGCCGCCGAGGACGTCGTGTACTTCGGCTCCAACGACGGCGCCCTCTACAAGGTGGCGGCCCTCGACGGGGCGCTGCTCTGGCGCTTCAACACCAACGCCGAGGTGGGCCGCCGGCCGGTCATGCGCAACGGCGTCCTCTACGTGGTGAACGCCAACGACACGCTCATCGCCATCGACGCGAAGAGCGGCAAGCTCAAGTGGCACCAGCACCGTACGCCCGCCTTCGGCATGGAGGTCGCGGGGTACGCCGGGCCCGCGCTCGGCCGGGACAAGGTCTACGCGGCGTTCTCCGACGGGACCGTCCAGGCGTACTCGCTCGAGGACGGCTCGGAGCAGTGGCCCACCGTCGATCTCGCGGCCGAGGCCGAGCAGGCCGCCGGCGGAGATGTGCCGCGCTACCTCGACGTGGATACGACGCCCATCGTGGACCACCACCCGACCGGGACCGTCGTGTACGTGGGCAGCTACGCCGCGGGCCTGTTCGCGCTCGACGCCGAGAACGGCACGCGCGTGTGGGCCAACGACAAGCCCCTCGGGCTGACCCACCTGGTCCTCTGGGAGCAGCCTGCGCACCCGCCTCGCAGCGGCGACGGGCCCGAGGTGCCGGCGCGCCGGCTTCTCCTGGGATCGTCGGGCCTCACGGGGCTGTGGGCGATCGACCCCACCGACGGGCACACGGTCTGGCGGCGCAACCTGCCCGAGGGCGGCATGACGGCGCCGGTGCCGATCGAGGGCGCGCTCCTGGTGGGGACGACCCGCTACGGGCTGTTCCTGTTCTCGCCGCTGGACGGTGGAATGATCGACGGGATCCAGACCGGCAACGGGTTCGCGATGACCCCGGCCGCGTACGGGCGGCGCGCCTTCGTGCTGTCGAACGGCGGGACGCTGGTCGGGCTGAGCGTCGAGCCGCCCGCGTCTGCGAGCGAGCGACCCAAGATCTGATCGCGTGACCCGGGGAGCGCCGATGGCGTTCCCCGACGGTTCAGGTTCACTCCGGGAGCGATCCCGAGGCGCCGACCACGCACGCGCGCCGGTCACCCCGGGGCAGCCGAGAGCGTTCGGCGATGTCGGGTCCAAGCCGCGATCTCCCGAGGTGTCGATCGCCGAGCCCAGGCGTGTGCTCAGGCGCGACGTGGGGGCGCGCGGCGTCGCCGTCGGCCAGGCCCGGAAGACGCTCGAATCCCCTACTATCGCCGCTTCGAATGGATCGCATAAGAAACATTATGTCAACTGCGTGCGCCATCGCGGACGGGGGGGCCAGGCTTCAGACTCCCGGCCGCGGCGAAGGTTCCCCGTCGCCGAACGCCTCCGCCGTTTCGCAGCGTGCCTGGTCGCGAGACCGGACAAAAGAAAACCGCCGGAACCTCTCGGTCCCGGCGGCCTCACGCCCTGGGATGAACTGCGGCGGCCGTCAGTCGCCGTCGCTCGGGATCTCGCCCGTGAGCAGCGTCATGTCCATCTCGTCGTCGGTCATGAGCTTGGGCGCGGGCCCGATCGGTGACCACAGGGCGACCTCCCCGGGGCGGGCCAGCGGCTTGCCCGTGGCGAGGCGCTCCTCTTTCCAGCCCTGCACGTGCGCCGGGGCCGTGGCGTCGATGGGCATGAACCGCTGCCGCCGGTAGAACGCCATCGCCCAGGTGGCCTTCTCCCAGCAACGCACGACGATCTGCTCGAGCTTGAGACGGCGGGCTTCCTCGCGCATCGCGTCGAGGAGGCTCGCCGCGATGCCGAAGCGCTGGTACTCGGGGTGGACCCGCACGTCGACGAGGTAGGCCACGCCTGGCGACTCGTCGTGCCACGCCAGGAGCCCGGCCACGACGTGATCGGCCTCGGCGACGCGGACGCTGTTGTGCCGCGACAAGGCCACGAAGTCTGCCTGGGAGAACGCCGGCACCTCGGCCCCGTCGAAGCCGACTGCGTAGTACATCGCCGAGCAGAGGCGATCGATCTCGACCAGCTCCGCGAGCTGGGCCTCCTGCAGCCCCGTCGTGATGTGGATGCGCGCGGGGGCGTTGCGGTCGTCGTTCGATTGCATTCGGCAGATCCTCCCAGGCAGGCGGCGTAGGCTCAAGATGTGTCCGCGAAAGCTCCTTCGCGGCGCTCCCGATGGCTGGAGGGTCACATCTTCAATCGTGTCCCCCGAAGAGCCGGGCCACGGCCTCGCCGTCGGTCGCGGTGAGGGGTACGAGCATGGCGAGCGCTGCTCCGGGCGGCGCCTCGTCGTTGGTTTCGAGGGCGATGAGCCGGACCTCGCCCGGAACGCTGGTCGCGAGCACCGCGACCCGCAGAGCCGGGAGGGTGTCCAGCCGCCGAGGCGCCCGAGGCTGCGCCGCCGCATGCCCCGCGGGGGCATCCCGGTCGGCGATGGACGCCGGCCGCTGGGTCTGCGGCTCGGGCCGGTCCATCTCCGGGAGGGTCCACACCTTGGTGTTCTGCGAGGGAGGCGGTGCGCTGATCGGCTCCTCCGGCGGCGGACCGTGCGGCGCCTCGTGCGTGTAACCCGGCGCGAACGTTCCCGGCCGCAGCGTGTCTTCCGGGCCGAAACCCTCCGCCCGGGGGGCTGGGGGCGACACGGGCGGCGGTGTCGGGGCATCCGGGACCGGCGCGCCCTCTGCCATGTCCGCCCCGTTGGCGCGGAGTCGGTCGAACGCTTGATCGATCACGTCGTCCGTGCCGCCGTCGGGCCGGTACTGGAGGACGCGGGTATCTTCGTCCAGATCGTCGAACATCGACACCGGGTCCGGGGTCGGTGCGGGCGCGGGAGCTCGCGAGACCGAGCCAGCATCCAGCCCCGACGATCTGGGGGCAGCGCTCGCCTCGGGGATCGGAGCGGTGCGCGCCGTGTGGCGCAGGGCAGCCTCGTCCTCGAAGGTGCGGCGGCGCCGGTGGTTCCGCGCGGGCTCGACGGCGCGGGCCTTGTCCGCCGGGCGCGCCTCGCCGATGAAGGATCGGCGTCGCTTCGGGGTGACGGCGGCGATGGCGGGTGGAGGCGTCGCCGGATGGGCGGTGGTGATCGCGACGGCGCGCGGTGTGGCCAACGGGACCGGCACCGGGGGCCTGGGAGCGGACGCAGGCGAAGGCCGGCTGGCCTCCACGGCTCGGTGCGGAGCGGCCGGCGCTGCTTGAGAGGGCGCCACCGCCCTGGGTGTGGCGGGCGCTGCCTGGGCGGCGTTGAGGCCCGGAGCCCCCATCGTGACCGGCCTCGGAGGCGGAGCTGGCACCGAGGGGGGGCGATGCGCTGACGACGGCGTTACCTGGGCGGCCTGGGCGGCCTGGGCGGCCAGACCCGCCGTTGGCACCGGCGGTGGCGGGTACATGCTGCCAGGCCGCGGAGGAGGCAACGGAGGCTTGGGGGCGATGCTCCCCTCCGGCCGGCGGGGTGGCGGCGGCGGCGCCGAAGGCCGCGCGCCTGGGGCCGAAGGGGAAGCCTTGGGGCCATCCTGGGAGGGCCTCGGCAAGCTCGGTGCAGGCGGGCGGGGGGCCAAAGCCTCTGCCACCACCGGAGGCACCACCGGAGGCACCACCGGAGGCACCACCGGAGGCACCACCGCAGGCACGATGGGAGGAGGCGGCGCAGCAGACGGCGTGTTGACCCTGGTCGCGACATCCGCCGCGGCCTTGAATAGCTCCAGGGCGCGGATGTCGGCGTTGACGTCGGAGGCCTGCTCGGCGGCGCGCCGTAGCCATTTCAGCGACTCCGTGTGCTCGCCGCGGGCCCACAGCGCGCCCGCCGTGGAGAGCGCCCAGTGAACGTCTTCGTCGTCGTCTTGCTTCGGCGTCGGGATCGGCGCGTCCATCGGGGCCCCCTTGGGTTGTTCGTGTACCACGACTGCCTGTGCGGCGTCTTTGGACCCGAGACCTCGTCCTATCGCTTCTCTGTGCGGGGCGCTCAAGTATCATGCGGCCTCATGAAGCAAAACTTCTCCCTTCCCTGCCCCGGCGGCCTCTGGGCGGGCGCGGTGTTGACGGCTGCGCTCGCCGTCGGGTGCGCCCCTTCGACGTCGGCGCCCCCGAGCGACCCATCCACCGCCGCGGTCCCGAGCTTCGGCGCGGGTGACATGCCGCCGGGGACCCACGTGCAGGTGGCCCGCCAGGGGCAGTGGTATGCGGCGGTCGTCGTCCAGCCGCTCGGCGAAGGCCGCTTCCTCGTGCACTACGACAACACCGGGAACGAGTGGAACGAGCCCGTGGGCCCGGAGCGCATCAAGCCGCTCGGTGCGTCGACGTCGGCCGGCGGCCCGGCCCGTGACTACCACCCCGGCGAGAAGGTGCTGGTCAGCTATCAGAACCGGCTCCTCTTCGCGGACGTGGTCACCCAGGTCTCGGCGGACTCCTGGCGCGTGCACTACGACGGCTACGGCGCGGAGGCCGGCGAGACCGTCGGGCCCGAGAGGCTCCGTCGGCCGTTCGCTGGACCGACCGCGCACAACGTCGGGAGCGCGGTGACGGTCGACGTCAACGGCCAGTCGGTCGCTGGCAAGGTGCTCGCCGCGTCCGCCGCCGATCACTGGGTGGTGCGCTTCGAGGCCTTCGGCCCGCAGTACGATCAGGATGTCGCCGCCGACCGCATCAAGGTCGCCGCGGTCGCCCCGCCCCCCGCGCCCACGGTCGCCCCCCTGCCCGCTCCGCCCAAGCCGCCGGAAGCCAAGCCCGAGGCCAAGCCGGAGAAGCCTGCCAAGGCGGAGAAGCCTGTCGAGAAGCCCAAGCCTGCCGTGGTGGACGGCGCCCCCGCGGCGCCCCCCGGGCCTCCCGCCGTCGGCGAGAGCGTGCTGGTGACCCAGCGCGGCGCGTGGTTCTCCGCCACCGTGACCGCCGTGGGTGCCGGCACCGCCAAGGTCAAGTTCGCCTCCGGCGGCGAGGAAGAGATCCCTGCCGACCGCATCGTCCGCGACCCCGGCTCCCTCAAGGGCTTGCACTTCCAGCCCGCGCAGCTCGTCCTCGTCGATTACAAGGGCGTCTGGGTGCCCGGCAAGGTGCTCCGGCCGGAGGGCAAGGACTACAAGATCCGCTTCGACGGCCAGGGCCCCGAGGGGGACGAGGTCATCGGACCGAAGCGGCTCCGCCCTCGGTGAGCGAGCCCGTGGGCGCGGCCGTCGCCGTCCCCCGACGAAATCTTCGGTGAGGGGCATGGGTCTGCTACCGTGGCGGCCGTGACTGGGAACGCCTTGAAACTGGGCTTGGCGGCAGCGACGCTGGTGGGACTGGGCGTGGTGGGCGCGGGCTGCGCGACCTCGACCGAGTTCTTCAACGAAGGGCCCGGGCAGCCTGCCGACCGCACCACCGGCACCGTCCCCGAGGGCGTCATCGGCGTGTGCCGGCAGCCGAACACGGCGCGTCCCATCATCGCCGACCAGAAGCTCTGGGAGCACGCCCGGAGCTGCACGCCGCGCACGCCCCCGCGCTTCATCCGGCTCGGCTACACGCCCGTCGCCGCCACCAACGAGGCGGACGCGCTCAAGGAGCAGGAGCAGATCCTCGCGGCGCTCAAGGACGGCGAGAAGGAGGACGGCAACAACAAGCTCGTCACCCTGATGCGCAACCTCCACGAGCGCGGCCTCAAGGACCCCTCCCTGCGCGACCGAGTCTCCCGGCAGACCACGCACGACTACGTCTGCGACTACACGTTCCTGCTCAACACCATGGCCCGCCAGCACGACAAGCTCGCGCACGGCGAGAAGTGCGCGACCAACGCCTACGACACGGTGACCCGCGCCGAGACCTGCCTCTTCGACGTCTCCCACGAGGAGGCGGTGTGGCTGACCGGGAGCTGGTCGTGCGTCACCCACACCGGCGCGCTCGGCTCCGCGTCCTCCTGCTTCCTGATGTGCGGCTACGACGACTACTGCGCCAAGCACGTCTCCTGCGCCACGCCCGACATCGATCTGACCATGTGCGCGCTCGGCGTCTGCGTCCCCGAGCCGCGCGCCGGCCTCTGAGGTTGTTTATCAGCCTACTCGCGACCCGATGCCCTCCGACGGGGATGCGTCGGCCTCGGTCACCGTACAGGAATACGGCTCCCTCGGCCTTCCTAGCCTCGGGCCGCTCGCGACGGCTGCTAAACAACCTCAGACGTGGCAGACGGTGGCAGGAGGGGGGCCTCCCCTCTCCTGCCCGCCTGGTCTCGACTACGCCCCGACCGCGCTCTGCTCGATCAGATCGTCGACGACGTCGTGGAAGCTGTTGTTCTTCGCGTAGACCGCCAGCTGCCGGTCGGCGCTCGAACCCTCCTTGAGGATGGTGCGGATGCGCTCGAGATCGTCGTGCGACTTGAAGATGTCGGCGGTCTCGCTGACGAACTCGAGCAGCTCGCCGATGAGCTCGCGCACCGGGAACTGCTCCTGCTTGCCGAAGTCGATGAGCTGGCCGTCGAGGCCGTAGCGCACGGCGCGCCACTTGTTCTCCTCGATGAGGGCGCGCGAGTACTCGCGGAAGCCCAGGTTGCGCCGGTAGAGCAGGTAGAGCTTGCCCATCAGCGCCTGGATGAGGGCGGCGATGGCGACGGTGTCGTCGATGCGGGTGGTCATGTCGCAGACGCGGACCTCGACGGTGTCGAAGAAGGGGTGGGCGCGCACGTCCCACCAGATCTTCTTCGCGTTGTCGATACAGCCTGTCTTCACCAGCACGTCCACGTAGCTCTGGAACGCGGCGTAGGAGCGGAACGTCCCCGGGATGCCGGTGCGCGGGAAGCGCTTGAAGATCTCGCTGCGGATGCTCTTCAGCCCGGTGGCGCGGCCGAGCCAGAAGGGCGAGCTGGTCGAGAGCGCCAGGATGTGCGGGAGGAAGTAGCGGATCTGGTTGGCCAGGGCCATCGCCGTGTCCCGGTCCTTGATGCCGACGTGGACGTGGAGCCCGAAGATGAGGTTGGCGCGGGCGACGTCCTGGAGATCCTCGACGATGCCGCGGTAGCGGTCGCCCTCGGTGATGTCCTGCTTCTTCCAGTCGCTGAAGGGGTGGGTGCCGGCGGCGACGATGCGCAGCCCGTTCCTCTTGGCCAGATCGTTGAGCGAGCCGCGCAGCTCGGTGACCTCGGCGCGGGCCTGCTTGATGTCGCGGCAGATGCCCGTGCCCGTCTCCACGACGGACTGGTGCATCTCGGGCCGCACGCGCTCGGCGAGCACGGCGTTGGTCATGCCCTCCTCGAGGAGCTTGCTCACGTAGGAGCGCAGCTCGCGCGTCTCGGGGTGCACGATCTGGAACTCTTCCTCGATGCCCAGGGTGAACTGGCCGTCGAGGAGACCCGGGGGTGTCGTCATCGTTCTCGCTCCTCTGATCGTCTAGCGTCGCGCGTCGGGGGGGGCCGCGGTGAAGCGGGCCGCCCTGCCCCCGTCAGAGTCGTGGGCTTGGCGGCGAAAATCAACCGCTACGCGCGGTCATCGTCTTCGAGGATGAAGGTGGGCACCGTCCCCGCCCCCGCGCTGACGTTGCAGAGCGTGGTCGCGGAGAGCCGGGTGAGCGCCCCCCGCGTCTCGCCGCGGAACAGGTAGGGGTCGATCTCGATGTAGCGACGGGAGAAGAACAGCTCCCCGGCGGCGCCGATCTCGGGGAACATGGCGCTCGGCAGCGCCACCCGGCGCTGGAGGACGGACGGATCGTGGATCGCCACCCGGAGCGCCCGATCCCACGCGTCCTGCTCGAGATTGGCGCCGATGAGCACCCCGCGGCCG
>Ga0302279_10007936_pt1 | contig 10626 bp, 7 predicted proteins | sample III_Bog_N3_3_FD_194541 | JGI IMG/M metagenome (GOLD analysis project Ga0302279, IMG submission 194541) | Peat permafrost microbial communities from Stordalen Mire near Abisko, Sweden - III_Bog_N3_3 | ecosystem: Environmental > Terrestrial > Soil > Wetlands > Peat | place: Sweden: Abisko...
CTCGGCTCGCCGACGTCGACGCCACGTTCGAGATCGCCCACGACCACCTGCAACCCCTCGTCGACGCCCTCTGATGCCGGAGCACAGAATCATGCCGGCTCCTCTTGCGAGGAGAGCGCGGGACGAGTAGCCATCCGCTGCTCATGGCCAAGCCGATCGTGAAGTGGGCAGGGGGGAAGTCGAAGCTCATCTCTGCGCTCCTGCCCCGCGTGCCGACACGCATCCGGACGTACGCGGAGCCGTTCGCGGGCGGTGCTGCGCTGTTCTTCGCGCTGTCGGAAGATCGCTCGCGGACGTTCGAGAGAGCCGTCCTGGCCGACACGAACGAGGACCTCGTCGCCTGTTACCGCGCTGTCCGCGACGATGTCGAGGGGGTCATCGCCGCACTCGGCGGCTACGCCTACGAACGCGAGCAGTTCTACCGCGTGCGGGACGAGGACCCTCGTGGCATGAGCGACGTCGCGCGAGGGGCGCGCCTGATCTACCTCAACCGAACCTGCTTCAACGGGCTATGGCGCGTCAATCGCAGCGGGAAGTTCAACGTCCCGTTCGGTCGTCACACGAATCCCCGCATCGTCGATCCCGAGGGGCTCCGTGCTGCCGCGGCGGCGCTCGCGCGCGTGGAGGTGCGAATCGACGACTTCGCCGAAGTGACGAAGACGCTCGGTGCGGGCGACTTCGTCTACTTCGATCCGCCCTACGTTCCCCTGTCCAAGACTGCGTCCTTCACATCGTACGGCGCGAGCGGGTTTGGCCCCGCCGACCAGGAGCGGCTCGCCCGTGAGCTCGGCGAGCTGGCGAAGAGGGGCGCGTGCGCGATGCTGTCCAACGCGGACACCGAGGTCACTCGGGAGCTCTATCGTGACTATGCCGTCCATCTCGCGAGCGCCCCGCGCGCGATCAACTCGGTGGCGGCGCGCCGGGGTGATGCCCGCGAGCTCATCGTGACGAGCTGGGGGAACCCAGGCGTAGAAGCGACACCGGCACCCGGGACGACGCCGCGCGTCGCGCTCAGTTCACGATCTTGACGGGCTCGAACGCGCCCGACGGGTCGATCCGGATGGCACGGTAGGGGAGCTCTCCCTCGCTCGTCAGCAACACGATCGCCGCGCCGTCCCGGACAAAGAGGTCGACGTCCGTCACCGTGGCGCCGCCGTGGGCTTCGTCTCCGAAGAGCACCATGTCCGGCGCTTCGCCGATCGCGCCCAGAGGCGCGAGCCGCATGCGGACCGAGCTCACCGACTTGCCCAGGAAGGGGCTTGGCGTGACGCCGAGGCCTACAATCATGGTCTGCCCCGCGAGGTCAGCCGTATGGATGGGACCCCCCACGTCCCACGGCAAGACGAGCGCCGCGGACCTTCGCGTCTCGCATCGATCTGCGTTGCAACGCACCTGCGTCACCACGCGCTTGTCGAACCAGGTCCATGTCCCCTCATGGCCCGCGCAGGTGAACGTCGCGTCCACGTCGACAGCCACCGACCCGGGCGTGCGCCGCCAGCTTCCCCCCTCGTAGGCCGCCATCGTCATCCAGGCCTGGTGCTCCCCGGCCTGCACGTCGAACGACTTGAGCCGCGCAACGGTGGCCTCGTGCGTTCGACACGCCTCGAGCTCGGCCGACGTGCCGACGAATTCACCGAGGTCGACCGTGGGGGCGAGCTCGCCTTTGGCGGGGGGAACGGTGCGCGCGTGCCACTCGTGCCACGCAGCCCACACCAGCTGGTCATGATACAGCGCGACCGTATCCATCCAGGGGACGAGCGCCACGACCCACGGATCCGAGTCCTGCACCGGCCGCACGAGCTCGAAGCGATCGAAGCGGCCGCGTGCTGTGCGGAGAAATCCGATTGTCGAGTCGTTGGTTGCCGGAGCCATTGCGGCCGGCGCCTCGCTACATGCGGCCGTCCCGAGCGGCGCGCCCGGGCGGCCACCGAACTCACAGGTCCAGCGCTGCTCGCGAGGACGGAGAAAGGAGAGAGTCAGCTTCCCCTGCTCGGTCCGAGTCTCGTCGGGTTTGGATCTCAAGGTGACGGGGAGCGGGGGGAGCTGCGCCTGCGTCAGCGGCGACGCGGGAGCCGGCGCAAGATGACGACTGGGCGGCGGGAATCGGCGGGGTGCGGCATCGATTCCCACGGCAGCGGCCGCAGCAAGCAGCGCGTCGAGGAGATCCTCGACGTGAGACGGCGTCGGGTCGGCGTGGGCACGCAAGATGAGCCCATCGAGAACGGCAAGCTGCGGATCACGCTTGAGAAACTCGTACGCCGTGAGCGCGGCGTGGCTTCGGTCGAGATCCTGGCGGCATCGTATCGGCCAGGCGTCCTGCGGGGAGGCCGGCGCCGGCAGCTCCGGCAGCGCCAGCTCGATGCGCTGAAGGCGCGTCCCCGTCCGCTCGCCTTCCGCCAGGGGCGCCCCGAGCATGCACTCCGAGTATCCGACGAGCGAGCTCGTGATGGTGAGCATGGCGGTGCGACGCTGTCTCCGATGGCGGAGCTCGCGCAGCAGGATGCCGATCCCGAGGCACGCTGCGACGAGCACGATCAGGCGAAGACGCCGCGCCCGTCTCATGCTGGCGAGGGTCGACAGGAAGCTGTCGGCAACGGGCTGCACTGCGGACCTTGTACAGCACCGTCGCCTGCTCCGAAACGACGGGCGACGCCCCGGCGCACGGGCCCTCGCCATGGCCCCATCGAGAATGTAAGCTGAGGTCGCTCCAGCTTTGCGCCCATGAAGATGCTCGCCAACGATGCCCATGTGCTCGCCGAGGACGACCTCAGGCGGCGGGTCAAGCGGGAGCTGCGCAAGCGCGCGAGAGGAATCCGCAAGGCCACGCCGGCCGAGGCGTGCGCAGAACGATCGCGCCTCATCATCGAGCACCTCGGCGAGGTGCCCGCGCTCAAGAGCGCCAGAAGCGTCGCGCTGTTCTGGCCGATGCTCGACCGCCACGAGGTCGATCTCCGCACTCTCGACGAGGCCCTGCGTGGAAGAGGCGCCCGTGTGGCATACCCATCCATCGACGCTGACTCCGAAGAGCGAAGAATGTCGTTCCACTTCGTGGGCGACACGGCCGAGCTGATCGAACGTGGGCATGGCTTCGCCGAGCCTCCCGATGGCGCCACTGCGATCGCCCACGACCTCCTCGAGCTCGATGTCGTCGTCGTACCCGGCCTCGCGATGGACCCCACCGGACATCGCATCGGATACGGGGCGGGCTACTACGACGGAGCACTGGCCGGGACATCCGTCGTCAAGATCGGGGTCATCTTCGACTTCGAGCTCGTGACGGAGGTGCCAGCCACGGACGGCGACGTTCGGGTCGACTGGGTGGTCACGGATCGGCGCACGGTCGTGGTCAGCACCACGCACTACGGCGAGCCCCCGTGCCCGACTTGACCCTGACACTCGTAGTGCTCGCCGTCGGTGCCCTTGGCATCGCGTTCCTGTGGATGAGCCAGGTGGCGCGCGAGCGACGCAAGCTACGCGTCGAGGAGGGCGAGCGCGCAGCGAGGCTACTGGAAGACGCAAGGCAGACGGCCCTCGGGATCACCCGGGACGCCGAGCTGCAAGCCAAAGCGAGGACCCTCGAGGCCATCGAGCTCGCGAAGCTCGAGGCGGCAAGAACCGCCGATGAGGTCGCCAAGCTCGCGGCAGCGCGCGAAGAGCGAGCCGAGCGGCGCGAAGCCCTCGCACTCGAGAAAGAGGCGTACCTCAAGGCGCGCGAGGAGGATCTCGCAGAGCGGGCTCGGGCAACCCGCGAGGAAGAGGCGCGCGCAGCGGCGCTCGGCCGCGACGCGGTACAGCTCGTGAGCGAGCAGCGCGCGAAGCTCGAAGCGATCGCCGGGGTCAGCGGCGAGCAGGTCCGGCGGGAGCTGATCGAAGAGTTCCTGGACGAGGCACGACGTGCTGCCGCCAAGGAGAGCAAGGCCATCGAGGATCTTGCCCGCGAAGAAGCCGACCGACGGGCGAAGCGAATCATCGGGCTGGCCATCCAGCGCTACGCAGGGGAGCACGTACAGGAGCGTGCCGTGACCTCGATTCACCTCCCGACCGACGAGATGAAGGGACGCATCATCGGCCGCGAGGGGCGCAACATCCGGGCGCTGCAGGAGGCGTGTGGCGTCGACTTCATCGTCGACGATACGCCGGAGACGCTCGTCATCAGCGGGTTCGACCCAGTTCGCCGCGAAGTGGCACGCATCACGATCGAGCGGCTCATTCAAGACGGACGCATTCATCCGACCCGGATCGAGGAGATGGTCGTGAAGGCCCAGGCCGACGTTGACCGCACCGTCACCGAGGCCGGCGAGCAGGCGCTCGTCGAGCTCGGCCTCCTGCGCGTTCATCCCGAGATCTTGAAGCTCCTTGGGTCGCTGAGGTACCGGTACTCGTATTCGCAGAATGTGCTCAGGCACTCGATCGAATGCGGCTTCCTGTGTGGCCTCATGGCAAGCGAGCTCGGCCAGGACGAGAAGGTGGCCAAGCGGGCTGGGCTGCTACACGACATCGGCAAGGCGGTCAGCCACGAGCAGGAAGGCGGGCACGCCGTCATCGGCGGCCAGCTCGCGCGCAAGTTTGGCGAGGACGCTATCGTCGCGAACGGGATCGGATGCCATCACGACGACGAGCCCGCCATCAGCGTCATCGGCAACCTGGTCGCGGCGGCGGACGCGCTGAGCGGGGCAAGACCGGGCGCGCGGCGCGAGATGCTCGAGGGGTACGTGAAGCGGCTCGCGGACCTCGAAGCGATCGGGCAGCGCTTCGTCGGGGTCGAGCGGACCTTCGCCATCCAGGCTGGGCGCGAGGTACGGGTCATGGTCGAGCCAAGCGAGGTCAGCGACGCTGAAGCGGCGCTCCTCGCTCGCGAAATCAGCAAGAAGATCGAAGAAGAGCTGACGTATCCCGGCCAGATTCGCGTCACGGTCGTGCGGGAGACCCGTGCCGTGGACTACGCGAAGTAAGCCGCGGCGCCGGCCTTCAACGCGTGAAGACCACCTCGGTAGGGTTCGTGTATCCCATGTCGTGCGGGAGCGACTGCTCGGGGAGGCCGCGATGGGTATCGAGCGTCGTGAACCGGAGCCCGAATAGCTCCACAGGACGGGCAAACACGTGCGCCTGCGGTAACATGCGCTCGACAGAGGCCAGATAGGACAGCGCAAGCGGATTGGCGAGGCGCTGCATGTCGCCATACTCGGTCTCGCTCACGGCGACTGCGTCGAGCGCGCCTCCCGCGATCGACTCCGCGTTCCACGACTTCGACGGCGCTACGAGCACCGGGAGCGCGCTTGCCGCGACGCTCGCGCGCGCGACCGCGATGTCGGGGTTCCCCAAGCTGGGCGCAAGCGACGGTGAGTAGAACCACGGCCCCGTGGCAAACCCGACCTTCGCGATGTCGCCACGGGATCGGACGAAGTCAGCCGCATCGTCGCGCGGATCGCGTCCGCCCATGCTGCGGTCGAGGGCCAACGCGAAGAGCAGCGCCCAGGTCGCGGGAAACCCCACGACGACCATCGCGGCGCGACCAGCGTCCCGCCGCCAACGAGTCATCGAGGTCACGAGCGCGCCGGCCCATAGCAGCAACGCGGGCAAGAGGGGTAGCGCGTACCGCGCGAACTTCACCGACGCGAGCCCGATCACCACGTAATAAGGCAGGGCGAAAGCGGCGACGATGGCGTCCGCGCGGCTGCGACGGACACTCGCACCGACGACACCTGCGAGAACCCAGAGGAGCAGCGGTGTCGTCAGACCCCAGTCGAGGTTGTGGGCGACCTGATACACGAAACCCGATCCGGTCCCCCTGAACACCGCTCCATGGCCGGCGCTCATGTGTTGTGCCTCTCGCTGCACGTCCTCGAGGACACCCCCCGGGTTGAGAAGAAGCGTCGGGCATGCGACGACAAGTGCGGTGACGAACGACAGGAGCGTGACCACGACAACCGGTAAGCGGCGAGGCTCGCGAATCCACCAGACGACGAGGACCGGGAGGAGCATCAGCGCCCCGTTGTACTTCGACGCGGCAGCGAACCCGGACCACGCGCCAGCCCAGAGGATGCTCGTCGGGTCGCCGTCCGGTGCGGACGCAGCGCGAGCCGTGAAATAGAACGCCCCTGCCACGAAGCAGGTCGCAGTCACGTCCACCGTCGCCCAGTGGCCATGCTGTACGGCGAGCGGCGCGCAAGCGTAGAGGCACGCAGCGACGCGCCCCGCGCGCCGATCGTACAGGGCGCGCCCCGCGCCACAGAGGAAGAGGCACGTCGCCGCACCAAGCAGCGCGGTTACGAGACGAGCAACCAGCAGTGCATGGGCTCCCGGGACGCCTGGGGCAGGGTCGGGCCCGATGAAGCCCACGGCGCGGCCCAGGTGAATCGCCGCGCCGTCGAGCAGCAATGGAAGGGCGCCGTACGCGTAGAATTTCGGGTCGAGCTGCAGACGAAACGGGTCGAGCGCGTGCGAGACGACGACTGCCTCGTCCGGGTGGAACGAGAAGAGGCGGCTTGCAGTGGGGAGGGCCCAGTCGATGTGCCACAACCGAACGGCGAGAGCGGCTGCGAAGATCCCTACCGGTACCGCGTTCGAGACGATGGCGCGCGCAACGGGCGATCGCGCGCGGCGCGCCTCTGCGACCGATGGCTCCGTGCGGCGCACGTCAAGTCCGCTACTTGAGACGTGATCCCGGGGCCGCGTCGTCGGCGATGGACGCAAGGAGCAAAGAATCGCTCGCTCCCGTGGCGAGGATCATTCCGTGGGAGACGAGGCCCTTGCCGAAGTCTCGCGGTGCGAGGTTCGCCACGACGACGACGCGACGTCCAACCAGAGCCTCGGGCGCGAACGTCTGAGCCAGCCCGGCGACGATGACGCGGGGCTCTGCCTCGCCAAGATCGACCAGCATCCGAAGCAGCTTGTCCTTCTTCGGAACCCGCTCGCATGCTCGCACCAGGCCAACACGGAGATCGATCGCCGAGAACTGCTCGTACGTGATCGGCGCGCCGGCTCCGTCAACGCGTGTGGTCCCCTCGCCCGGCGTCGTTGCAGGAGTGACGGGTTCCTCGACCTTGGGGACAAGCTTGTCGAGCATCGCCTGCTCCTGGTCTTTGTCGAACGTTGGGAAGAGCGGCGTTCCGGCCGTGAGCGAATCGCCTCGGTGGCTGAGCGCAGCGCCGGGCCACAGATCGTCGCCCACGGTGACGACGAGACTGGCCAGCCCAAGCTGCCGCCGCATCTCGCCGCTCTTGTTCGGGAGAACCGGAGACACCATGACGCTGAGGCGCCCCAGCACCTCCAGAAGTGTCGCCAGGATGGCGTCCACGCGCGCCTGGTCGCCGCGCTTGGCTGCTGCCCAGGGGGCCGAGTGATCGACGTACTGGTTCGCGAGCGCCGCGACGGCCCAGGTGCTTTCCACGGCGCGATGAATCTCGAGTGCTTCCCAGTGCCGGGCCGCCGCCGACTCGAGCTCGCGAATACGCCCGAGAAGCTCGCTGTCGAGGTCGGCTTCGGGAACCCGCGGCGGTACTCCGGCCGAGAGCTTCGTGACGAGGCCCAGTGTGCGCTGGAGGAGGTTGCCGAGGTTGTTCGCAAGGTCGGCGCGGTAGTTCGCGAAAAGGTTCTTGTGGTCGAAGTCGCCGTCCTGACCGAAGGCGATTGCGCGAAGGAGCTGGTAGCGGACGACATCGGCTCCCAGCTCGCGAGCGAGGCGCAGGGGATCGACGGCGTTGCGAAGCGACTTGCTCATCTTCTGGCCGTCGACGGTGAGAAACCCGTGGGCGAAGACCTGACTCGGTAGCTCGTCCTCACTGAACCCCGCAGCAAGCAGGAAGGCGGGCCAGTAGACCGCATGGAAGCGAAGGATGTCTTTGCCGACGAGGTGCACGGCACGCGCGCCCTTGTCGGCCTTCGTTCCGGGCTCCAGCCCGGGCCAGAACCGCTGGAGTGGATCGGCATCCCCGCCGAGCGCGGTCCAGTAGTTCGCCAGCGCATCGAACCACACATACATCACGTGCGCCGGGTTTCCGGGTACGGGCACGCCCCACCGAAAGCTCGTGCGCGACACACTCAGATCCTTCAGGCCGCCAGAGACGAAGCTGATCACTTCGTTGCGACGACTCTCGGGCTGGATGAAGTCGGGTCGCGCCTTGTAGAGGTCCAGCAAGCGCTGCTCGAAGCGCTGGAGGCGGAAGAAGTACGTCTCCTCGCGGACCTTCTCGACGGGCTTCAGGTGCAGCGGACAGACGTTGCCCGGGAGCAACTCCTTCTCGGTCTTGAACGACTCGCACCCGACGCAGTACCAGTCTTCGTAAGACCCGAGGTAGAGCTGGCCGTTGGCTTCGACGCGCCGCCACAGCTCCTGGACGCGTTCGATGTGGCGAGCCTCCGTAGTGCGAATGAAGTCGTCGGGGACGACGGAAAGGACGGGCCACGCCTCGCGAAACCGGGCACTCATCTCGTCGACGAACGCCTTCGGTGTCTTGCCCGCTTCGGCCGCAGAACGCTCGATCTTGAGGCCGTGCTCGTCGGTCCCCGTCAGCATCCGTGACTCGTCGCCTCGGAGCATGTGGTAGCGGCGCAGCGCGTCGGCGGCCACGCTCGTGTATGCGTGCCCGAGATGGGGCACATCATTCACGTAGTAGATGGGCGTCGTGATGTAGAAGCGGCTCGGCATCGAGCGGCTGATCTATCACGTCTACGTCTGAACCGACTTCCGACGGATCCGCGGGGGCTGGCCGGCGCGCGACACGCGTGGCGCCCGCTCGAGGGCGGCCCGCAAAGGGGTCATGAAGAGACGGTCTATGGCTACCCGTGTTTCGCGTGGCGGGGGCGCGTCAGCAGCACGCCCCACTGCCCACGACGCGAGCTCGGCGGGCGCCCGACAAACGAGCGTGACCTCCTTCGAACCCTGACGAATCGCGGTCGCCTGATAAAGGGTGAGCACGGACGCATCACCCTCGTGAAACGTAAAGACGCGCCAGTCGACCGGTCCCGAGAGATCGAATGGGTAGCCGTCGATCTCGAGTGAATCGCCGTCGAGCGCGATTGCGACGCCGCGGGCGTCCGACAGGTAGATCCGCCGGAGCGCCTGCTCATCGCGCCGAGACAACTCCTCCAGAAGGACCCTGGCGCTCCCGGCGCCGAGGAACAAGTCGCTGGTCGGCGCCGCGAGCTCGAGGTCGGCGTCCGGTACCGTGATGGCCCGCGACATCAGCTCACGCGCGGCATCCGAGTCCTTGGCACTCTCGAGGCGAAGCCTCAGAAACCGGGTGGCCGCGGGCGTGGTGAACGCGAGCAGCGCCCGACTTCGGGCCGTGTTGGCGAGCACCGCCAGGCCGAAAGGGTCTCCCCATCGTGCGACGGGGGTGCGCCCCTTGACGTCGAGTCGTGCGAGTCCGACGTCATCGATCGCGAGCCATGCGCGGGGGTGGCCCGTGACGCGTGAGGCCCGTACGCGACGCTCGATGAGGGCGAAGGCCGCCAGCCCCGCCAGCACCGCCAACGCCGAGCCGAGGTACGATGTTCGCGCGGCCAGGTGTGCCACCAGACCCGCAGCGGCGCCGCCAAGGAGGGCGACCGCGATGGACACGGGACGCCCTTCTCCTGCCGGGCGACTCTCGGCCGACTCCAGCGGCAGCCGAGTTTCGCCGGGTTGTGGTCGTGCCGCCCGAATCACCATCGCCGTCCTTGGGAAGGGTAGGCCGCACGAGAGAGATCGTGCGCTACCTGGGAGGCTAGCACCGGGCCGGCACAGAGGCCCCCGCTCCAAGAAGATTCCGATCGTTTCCGGTTCCGTAGCCTCGAAACCCGTCCCGCTACTTGATGTTCGGGTTGTTCGGGTCGGGGTCCATCGAGTCGGGAACGCCGTCCTGATCGAAGTCGCGCACCGGACCCGTAAATCCAGTAACGCTCGGCACCAGCCCGTTGAACGTATCGGTCAAGAACCGGATGCTCGTCGCCTGGAGGGCCAGGTACGAGGTGTTGATCGAGAACGGTGGATTCGCCGCGGCATCTCCAGCGCCTGCATCGCTGAGGAGCACGAACGGAGCGGAGGTCGTGTACCGACTGTACGGGATCGCGTACTCCTGAAGCGAGGTGGCGTACTGGTAGTCTTCTCCGTGCGTGCCGGGCATGGTCTGAACCAGAACGGCCGTCACGCCACTCACCGGCGTGTTGTTGATGAGCCCTGCATCGTTCGGCGCAATGTTGGCGAACGGGACAGGGTCGGGAATCATCGCCTGGTTTTGCACCATGGCAAGCGTGTCGACCCCGGCGTTGGTACCAACATTTGGGACGGCCAGCCCCAGGCCCATGGCGCGCGCCAGCGCCTCGTTCGACTCGTTCGGCACGTAGTTGTCGTAGACGACCTCGATCTGCAGAACGTTCTTCGGTGAGAGCAACCCGCCGTCCGGGCCTGCGCCCGGCTTCTGCACGAGGAACGCGGCATAGTTGATGGGATCACCGGGATCGAACACTGTCTGGAACAGGGTCACCAGCGGATGAGACTCGGTGAAGTGATCGCCAATCAAGCCGAAGTTGAAACCTGCGGCCAGCGAGAGATCGTACGAGACCTTCGGCGAGTGGGCCGCGAGCTCGGTCGCAATACCTCCCCCGGCAACGTTCAGAATCCAACTCTGGATGAGAGGCTCGATG
>Ga0302279_10007939_pt1 | contig 10624 bp, 6 predicted proteins | sample III_Bog_N3_3_FD_194541 | JGI IMG/M metagenome (GOLD analysis project Ga0302279, IMG submission 194541) | Peat permafrost microbial communities from Stordalen Mire near Abisko, Sweden - III_Bog_N3_3 | ecosystem: Environmental > Terrestrial > Soil > Wetlands > Peat | place: Sweden: Abisko...
GGCGACGGCCGCCACGGCGCCATGCGCGCCGACGACCGCGATGAAGATCGGCGACGTGAAGAGACCGACGACGACGCCGGTCGCGTAGGCGATCCAGCGCACGACCGTGGGACGTTCGAACGCGCGTAGCAGGAGCCACGAACTCGCGAGGATCGCGTCCGTGACGGCCACGTACTCGCGCACTTGTTGCGACAGATGCAGTTCGATCGGCGCGATCGCAACGAGCGCCGCAAAGATCGTACCGCCCACCGTTCCGCCCGCGACGCGCCGCCCCAGGAAAAACGCGAGAGCGATGCCCGCCCAACCGAGCAGCGCGGGAAGCACGCGCATCGCCGTGACGCCGTCGCCGAACGCATCGGCCCAGAGACGCGCTGCGAGGTAGAAGAGCGGACCGCGCTGCGGCTCCTCGCGCAGCGAGGCGAGCGTCGCGCCGAAGCCGCGCTGCGGATCGAGGCGATCGATGGCGAGCAGTTCGGCGCTCGGATGCACGCGGCCGTCGAAGAGCCCGTAGAGGTCCGGCTCGTCGTGGCCTGTGATCCGGAGCATCGAGAAGGCTTCGTCTTGCCAGAAGATCTTGTGATCTAGACCCGTCATCCGTCCGGCGACGCCGGTCGCGATCGCAACGAGCGCGAGGGCGAACACGAGCGTGCGCGTCGGCGCGGCCCCGTTCACACGCACGCTGCCGGCGTCGCCGCGATCGGCGCCCGATGTGTCATGCGTCTCGTTTACGCACGCGCCTCACGCGCGCCTAGCCCACGCGCAGATCACACCAATTTCTCATCTTTGTGTGCGTTTGTGATACGGCGCATTGACGTCGCCCACAGTCGACTCGAAACAATGTTGCTCGGCATCCAGGACTCCGATTGAGCGAGTGTTCGCACTGCATCGCTTCGGAGGTCCTCGATGCGCTCGTTCCACCGGCTGCTCGTCATAACGGCGCTCGTTCCGCTCGCTTCGCTCGTTGCTGGTTGCAGCGGCGGCGGCGGAAGCATTCCTTCCACGCCGGCATACCTGACGGCACCGATGCGCGTGACCCCCGCCACTGCCGCTCCGACCGCGAGCGCCGCGCCGATCGCCAACACGGTGATCCAGCCGCTCAATCCGACATCGACGCCAACTCCCGCGCCGACCGGCGTTTCGACTCCGATCGCGACCCCCACGCCGATCGCAACGCCGACGCCCATCGCAACGGCGACGCCCATCGCAACGGCGACGCCCATCGCCACCGCGCCGCCAACGCAGCGTCCGACGGCGACGCCGACGCTCGCGCCGACCGCGACGCCGCAACCGGTCTCATCGCCCACCGCGAACGCGGCGCTCATCTGCGTGCACTTCGCTTCGAACCCGATGTGCCGGCCGCTCCCCGCAAGCCCGAGCGTGAGCGCGAAGAGCTCCGCCTGGGCATCGCTCCTCTTCCAATCGGGACGCGATAGCTTCGGCGGCATCGTGACGACGAACGTCTCCGATCCGTTCACCGACGCGAACGACGGCAGCGAACCGCTCGAAGAACTCACGCCCACGACCGCGACGGTCGCGCAGACGGTCAACTGCGGCGCCGTGAGCTGGGGCCCGACGATGTGCGGCCGCGACGGCCTACAAGGTAAAGTCCTGAACGTTCCGGCGGACATGCTGCCCGCAGGAAACTCGGACCATCATTTCTCCTACGACGATCCGAACGCGGGCGGCGAGTACGATTTCTGGCTCGCGACGCCACCCGGAGCGAAGGGCTCCACGCTGACCGTCGGCGGCGCCGGGTTCTGCCGCTGGGGCAGCGACGGCACGAACTGCTCCGATGCGGATGCGACGAACATCGCCACGAGCATCGGCGGCCTCGATCCCGCCCTGATCCAGAACGCGGAGAGCTCGCCGAACGGGACGCTCGGCTACGCGATCTCGGTAACGGCGCTGTGCGCGGATACGACGTACGTGTACCCCGCGTCCGCGTCCGACGGCTTCAACACCAATTCGTCGCCGGCGTGCGCCGGTGCGCTCGCCGCCGGTGCGCGGCCGCCCGAGGGCGTGCGCTGGTTCCTCAACAAGAGCGATGCCGACATCAACGCGACGAACAACCCGCCGTACGTAAAGGCCATCCTCCGCACGATCGACCGGCAGCATTACGGCGGAACGATCGTCGACACGAATTGGTCGGGCGCTCCCGGCTTCGCGATGAACTTCCATCGCGGCAACTACAACTTCGCCGCGACGGAAGCGGGGATCCCGTACTCCCAGAACATCTCGATTCCGATCTCGACGAACGGCATCAATCCCGCCACCGACATCGTGTTCTGCTCGAACGGAACCTGCTAGCAGGTTATTCAACGGAACCTGCTAGCAGGTTCTATTCAACGGAACCTGCTAGCGGAGTTCTTCGTGGCACGGACCCTTCGACAGGCTCAGGGTGACATCGATCGTACGAGTGATCCACCGTCACTGTCCCGAGCTCGTCGAACCTGTCACCTGAGCTTCTTGAAGCTGTCACGCTGAACTTCTTGAAGTTGTCACCCTGAGCTTGTCGAAGTTGTCACCCTGAGCTTGTCGAAGTTGTCACCCTGAGCTTGTCGAAGGGGCGCTCATGTCGATCCCGAGCGCGCCGCCGGCGGCGATTCACTGCCGGCATTTCGCGAAGAGTCCGATGTGTGCGCCGCTGCCCGAACACCCGCGGGTGAGCCCGTTCTCGGCGGCGTGGGTGGCGGCGCAAGGGCAGCCCGGACGGCCGCTCGTGTTCTCCGATCTCGGGCTCGCCCCCGACGCGCAACCGAACGAACGCGACGACAACTCGCTGCCGCTCTACCCCGATGCGGGAACCGCGAGCGTCGCGCACGTGGTGCACTGCAGCGGAGCGCCCTACAGCGCCGCCGTGTGCGAGCGGTTCCACATGGCGGGCGCGCTCGTGCGCATTCCGCGCGACGCGTTCCCGGCCGGCAACTCCGACCATCATCTCTCGGTGGAAGACGACGCCGCGAAACGCGAACTCGATTTCTACGGCGCGAAGCTGCCGAGTAGCGAGCCGAACTCGCCGCTCGACGCGATCGCCGCCGGTCAGTGTCCGTACGACGGCGATGGAAGCGCGTGTAGCGGAAGCACCGCGACGCAGATCGCGACGTCGCTCGGCGCGCTCGATCCGGCGCTCGTGCTCGCGGCCGAAGGCGACCCGCACGGTTCGCTCCCGTTCGCGCTCGCCACGTCGCTCTTGTGCGCGTCGTCCGCGTGGGTGTATCCGGCGAACTTCTCCGACGGTGCGAACACGGACGCCACGCCGGCCTGCCGCGGACACCTCGGGCGCGACGGGCGGCCGCCCGAAGGCGTGCGCTACTTCTTGAACGTCTCCGATGCGGAGATCGACGCGACGTCGAACTTACCGTACGACAAAGCGATCCTGCGAACGCTCGATCGCGAGCATTTCGGCGGCACGGTCACCGATACGAATTGGCAAGGCGCGCCGGGGCCCGCGCTCCAGTTCTTGCGCGACGGCTGGGCGCCGATCTTTCGCGAGGCGGGCGTGCTTCCGTGGGTGCATCGCTTGCCGATCACGTTCGCGGGCATCGACCTCCCGCACGCGCTCACGTTCTGCAGCAACGGAACGTGTTAGCCGATCGCGTTACGCCGTATACGCTTCGTAGGGTGCGACCGGTAAGAGGATGTCGTCGAGGCGCGTGAAGATCGCGGGATCCACGTCGAGATCGGCGGCCGCAGCGTTGTCGTCGACGTGTTCGGGTTTGGTCGCGCCGCAGATTACGCTCGAGATTTCCGGGCGTCGCAGACACCACGCGAGCGCGAGCCGCGCGAGCGTGGTGCCGGCTTCCGCCGCGAGCGGCGCGAGCTTCTGCACCGCGTCGAGCACCGGCTGCGTGAAGTAGTCCGCCATCATGCCCGCGGCCTGACCCGCCGCGCGCGTGCCCGCCGGCGGATTCGCGGCGTCCACGTACTTGCCGGTCAGGATGCCCATCGCGAGCGGCGACCACACCACGTTGCCGAGTCCGAACTGCGCCGTGGCCGGTAGCACGCGATCTTCGATGCGCCGCCAGAGCGCGCTGTACTGCGGCTGGTTGCTGACCGGCTCGGCCCAACCGCGCGCGCGACAGAGCGTGACGGCGGCGCCGATCTGATCCGCATTCCATTCCGAGACGCCCCAGTAGAGCACGTGGCCTTGGCGGATCAGATCGTTCATCACCCCGCACGTCTCTTCGAGCGGCGTGTGGCGATCGTAGCGATGGCACTGATAGAGGTCGATGTAGTCGGTGCCGAGCCGGCGCAGCGAGTGACGGCACTGCTCGAAGACGTGCTTGCGCGACAAGCCGCGGTCGTTCGGGCCGTCGGCCATCGGAAAGAACACCTTGGTGGCGAGCACGATGTCGTCGCGGCGCACGCCCTCGAGCGCGCGGCCCACGACCTCTTCCGCGCGGCCGCGCGCGTAGACGTTCGCCGTGTCGATGAAGGTGATGCCGAGTTCGTAGGCGCGCCGGACGCAGGCCCGGGCCGTCTCCTCTTCCACCGCGCCGCCGTAGGTGAGCCACGAACCGAGGCCCACGACGGAAACCGAAACGCCGGCGTGCCCGAGATGACGATATCGCATGGAGTACGCTCCGTGCGGCGGCGCGGAAGCTCCTCTTGACGTCGAACGTACGTTCGATTACGATCGGGGCCCATGGCTGCCGCTGCGCGTTACGCCGAGCTGCATTGCCGGTCGAACTTCAGCTTCCTCGAAGGGGGCTCGCACCCCGAGGAGCTGGCCGGGCGAGCGGCGGAACTCGGCCTCGCGGCGCTCGCCCTCACGGACCGGGACGGCGTCTACGGCGTCGTCCGCTTCACGAAGGCCGCCAAACCGGCCAACCTCGACGCGATCGTGGGCGTGGAGTTGACGCTGGACGCGCCGGAGCTGCGCCCGAAACGGCGCCGCGACCTCACGCCCGCGGAATCCGCCCGGCAGCCACGCCTCGTGCTGCTGGCCGCCGACGCGCGCGGCTACGCGAACCTGGCGAGCGCGGTCTCGGCCGCGCAACTGCGCGGCAAGAAGCGCGACGCGCGGCTGCGCCCGGCGGATCTCGCGGGCAAGAGCGACGGGCTCGTCGCGCTCTCGGGTTCGCGCTACGGTTGGGCCGAAGAAGCGCTGCAGCGCGGCGACGTCGCGACCGCGCGCGAACGCGCCGCCGTGCTGCGCGATCTCTTTCCCGGCAGTTTCTATCTCGAACTGCAGCACCACTTACGGCCCGAAGACGCGCGGCTCGTCAACGCGCAAGCCGCGCTCGCCCGCGAACTCGAACTGCCGTGCGTCGCCACGAACGGCGTCGCCTACGCCGAACGCCGCGACGCGCTGCTCTGCGACGTGCTGACGTGCGTGAAGTACGGCACGAACTTGCCGAAAGCGGGCACGCTGCTGCTGCCCAATCACGAATTCTATCTCAAGAGCGCGGCGCAGATGGCGCGGATCTTCGCGCCGTATCCGGCGGCACTTACGAACACGCTCGCGATCGCGGAACGGTGCACGTTCCGGCTCGACAAGCTCGCCGGCCAGTTCCCGCTCTTTCCGATTCCCTCCGAGGAGACGAGCGCGCATGGCTATCTGCGCACGCTCGTGATGCGCGGCGCGAACGAACGCTATGGCCGGCCACTCGCCACGAACGTGGAACGGCAACTCGAATACGAACTCGGGATCATCGCGCGCATGGATCTCGCGGGTTATTTTCTCGTGGTGTGGGACATCGCGCGCGCCGCGCGGGAGCTCGGCGTGCTCTGCCAAGGGCGTGGTTCGGCCGCCAACTCCGCGGTGTGTTACGCGCTCGGCATCACGGCGGTCGATCCGATCGGCATGAACTTGCTCTTCGAACGCTTCCTCTCCGAAGAGCGCAACGAGATCCCCGACATCGACATCGATTTCGCGCATCAGGATCGCGAGAAAGTGATCCAGTACGTGTACGATCGCTACGATCGCGAACACGCGGCGATGACGGCGGAGGTCATCACCTATCGCACGCGCTCCGCCATCCGCGACGTGGGCAAGGCGCTCGGGCTCTCGCTCGCGCAAGTCGACGCCGTCTCGAAAGAATACGACGCGCGCGAATCGCTCGCCGGTGCCACCGGTACCGGGGACGACGGCGCCGGCGCGCTGCCCGATTCCGTGCGCCGTCGCCGCGACCTCGACGCCGGCTCGAACCAGCGCCGCTCGCGCGCGGATGCGGGCGACCAGCCCGCGCAGTCGCCCGGACGCGCGTACGTGCCGGGTTTCGAAAGCGCCGACGACGGCGCCACGCGCACGCCGGGCAAAGCCCGCCCCCACTATGGATTCGGCAGCACCGATCTCGGCCCCGACACCGATCCCCACGTGCGCGGGCCCGTGGGCGGTGCGACGGGCCATCTGTTGCTCGCGCTCTGCCGGCGCATCGACGGATTTCCGCGCCACATGGGCATCCATTCGGGCGGCATGGTGATCACGCGCGATCCGCTCGTGCAGGTGGCGCCCGTGGAATGGGCCTCGATGCGCGACCGCACGATCGTGCAGTGGGATAAAGACGATCTCGCCGATCTCGGCCTCATCAAGATCGATCTGCTCGGCCTCGGCATGCTCTCGCTATTGCGCGATGCGTTCGCACTGCACGCGCGCCGCTACGGCGATACGAAGCCGCCGCTCGCGCTCGGCGCGATTCCACCCGACGACAAGGCCACCTACGAGATGTTGCAGCGCGGCGATTCGGTGGGCACGTTCCAAGTGGAGTCGCGCGCGCAGCAATCGATGCTGCCGCGCTTGAAGCCGGCCTGTTTCTACGACCTCGTGATGCAGGTCGCGATCATCCGCCCCGGTCCGATCCAAGGCGATATGATCCATCCGTTCTTGCGGCGGCGCAACGGCCTCGAAGCGGTCACGTACCCGCATCCCAAACTGAAGCCGGTGCTCGAGCGCACGCTCGGCGTGCCGCTCTTCCAAGAGCAAGGCATGCGTATGGCGATCGAAGCCGCGGGGTTTTCGCCGGGCCAAGCCGATCAGTTGCGGCGCGCGATGGGTCACAAGCGTTCGCGCGAGCGCATGGCGGAGATCTATCCGAAACTCGTGGAGGGCATGGTGCAGAACGGTATCGACCGGGAGGCAGCGCACCAGCTCTTCCACATGCTCGAAGGCTTTGCCGACTACGGATTCCCCGAATCGCACGCGGCCAGTTTCGCGCTGCTCACCTACGCGTCGTCGTACGTGAAGTGTCACGAACCCGCCGTCTTCCTCGCCGCGATCCTCAACGTGCAGCCGATGGGTTTCTACTCGACCGAGGTGCTCGTGAACGACGCGCGGCGGCACGGCGTGGTCGTAAAGCCCGTCGAAGTGAACGCGAGCGAATTCTGGAGCTTCGTCGATACGGAGGGTGCGACGCGACTCGGGTTCCACGTGGTGCGCGGACTCGGGGAGGCGCAGCGCGAGCGGCTCGAAGCGGCCGTTGCCGGCGGCGCGTTCGCCGGCCTCGACGAGTTCGCCGCACGCACGGGCTTATTGAAGGACGCGCTCGAGAACCTCGCGATCGCGGGCGCGTTCGCACCGTGGTTCGCGACGCGCCGCGACGCGATGTGGGCCCTACGCGGCCTCGACGAGCGCGCGGCCCGCGGGGAGCTCGGCCGCGGCATGGACGTAGCGGAACCCGAGCCCGCGTTCGACGCGCTCTCGCCGCGCGAGCAGACCGCGTTCGACATCTGGGGCACCGGGCTCACCACGGGCCCGCAGCCGATCGCGCACTACCGCGCCGAGCTCGACAAGCACGATGCGATCGCGGCCGAACGTCTCGGCGCGATGCCGAACCATCTCGTGTGCAAGGTGGGCGGCATGGTGATCACCCGCCAGCGCCCCGGCACGGCCAAAGGCTTCGTGTTCCTCACGCTCGAGGACGAGACCGGCCTCGTGAACGTGATCGTGAACCCGCGGGTGTACGAGCGCAACCGCCGCGCGATCCGCTCGTCGGTCGCGCTCGTGATCGAAGGAACGCTGCAAAAGGATCAGGGCACGCTCGACATCATCGCCAAGCGCTTCTGGCCGCTCGACACGGAGGACACGATCAGCGGCGTGCACGCACGCAACTTCCACTGACGCGCAGCCCGGGCACTCGTCCGGGTTCCGATAACTCCGACATCACGAGAGTGACTTGCTTCCGCCGCCTCGCGCCGCTCCTCTTCGGATGCCTGCTCGCGGCAGGCTGGCTAGCGCCGGCGCTCGCCTCGTCCAACGTCACCGTCGCGGCATCTGCGGCATGCGACCGCTCGGACCCGGCAGGCCCGAGCGGCTGGGCGTCTCGATCGGATCGGCCCAGGCCGTGGTCGGCTCGACGTTTTCGAAGGCCGTCGCCCGCGCGGACGCGGACGCGTATCGCGTGAAGGCCGAGCACCACGCGCGCGCACGCGCGGCGGCCGCCCGCTACGCTCCACCGATCGAAGCGAAATAGTAGGGCTTTTTCCACGATGGTCGCTCCGCGTCCGCGGTGCTACGCTTTTTCGATGAGCGATACCGAGCAGGGCACGTCTTATTTCGTCGGCAGCGGCATCGCCGCGCTCGCCGGCGCCGCGTTTCTGATCCGGGACGCAAAGGTCGACGGCAAGCACATCGTCATCCTCGAGGAGTCGGACGACTTCGGCGGCGCGCTCGACGCGCACGGTTCCGCCGAGACGGGCTACTTCATGAGCGGCAGCCGGATGTTCGAGAGCAAGTATACGTGTACGTTCGGCTTGCTGTCGTCGATCCCGTCGCGCACCGATCCGACGATCTCGGTGACCGAAGAAACGAACCGCGTCCGAGCGGAGAACAGCTGGTACGACAAGGCACGGCTCGTCGACATGAGCGGCGCGATCACGGACTTCCATCCGCTCGGTTTCACCGAACGCGACCGCACCGATCTGCTCGCGCTCCTCGCGGAGCCGGAATGGATGCTCGACTCGAAGCGGATCACCGATCGCTTCGCGCCCGCGTTCTTCGAGACGAACTTCTGGTACGAGTGGTGCACGCTCTTCGCGTTCCAGCCCTGGCATAGCGCGATCGAATTCAAGCGCTATCTTCTGCGCTTCATCCACCACTTTTCGACGATCGACACCGAGGAGGGTATCTACCGGACCCACTACAACCAGTACGACTCGATCGCCGTCCCGCTCGTCACGTGGCTGCGAGGCCACGGCGTCGAAATTCGTTTCAACACACGCGTAACCGGCCTCGGTTTTGCGCAAACCGCGGATCGGCGGATCACGGTCGACGCGATCGAATGCGAGGCCGCGGGCGACGCCACGTCGATCGCGGTCGGCCAACGCGATCTCGTGTTCGTCACGAACGGATCGATGACGGCCGACAAAGCCTTCGGTTCGATGACGGCGGCACCGGTCTTGGATCGCAGCAAGCGCAGTGGTGCGTGGCAGCTCTGGGAAACGCTCGCACGCGGACGGCCGGCCTTCGGCAACCCCGCGACGTTCGACGATCACGTCGGCGAATCGGTGTGGGAATCGTTCAGCGTCACGGTGTCGGAGCCGCTCTTCCTCGAGCGCATGCAAGCCTTCACCCACAGCGTGCCGGGTCGCGGCGGGCTTACGACGTTCAAGGATTCGAACTGGCTGATCACGCTCTCGATCTTCCATCAGCCGTTTTTCCCGGACCAGCCCGCGGGTACGGCCGTGTGGTGGGGCTACGGGCTGTACTACGATCAACCCGGCAACTTCGTGAAGAAGCCGATGTCCGCGTGCACGGGCCGGGAAATCCTCGAGGAAGTGCTCGGACACTTGCATTTCGACGACGACAAAGACGCGATTCTGGCGGCGTCGACCGTCATTCCGTGCGTGATGCCGTACATCACGAGCCAATTTCTCGTGCGCAAGGCCGGCGACCGTCCGCGCGTGATTCCCGAAGGCTCGACGAACCTCGCCTTCCTCGGGCAGTACGCGGAACAGCCCGACGATGTGGTCTTCACGGTCGAATACTCGATCCGTTCCGCGCAAACGGCGGTTTATACGCTGCTCGGCCTCGACCTCAAAGTACCGCCGGTCTACAAAGGCGCGCGCGACCCGCGCGTGGTCTTCGCAGCGCTCGAAACGCTCCACCGGTAATTCTGGCTCCGCGCCCGCTCGCGGCTCGGCGGGAGCGTCAAAATCCCCTGAGGAAGCTCGTTCGCGCTTCTCCACCGCACCATCATCTTTCGCTACGGACGCGTAGTCGGGCTGATCTGGAATATGAAATGCTGGGCCGCCGGTTGAACCCGTCGTTACGCGAGCGCTTCACGATCGTCGTCGCCGCCGCTGCGTTCGCATTCGTCGCACGTACCGCGAGCGAGGCGCTCGGCGCGTCGATTCCCGACGGACTCTACGAAGCGTTGTCCGAGGCCCCTGACGTCGCCGCAGCCGGACTCGATGCGACGCTCGCCGGCAGCCTCGTTCTCGCGACGTCGTTTGCGGCCTTGGGAGCGACGACGAACGAGGCCGCCCTGCGGGCGCTCGCGACGAACCGCGAGATCGTGCTTTGCGCGCAAGAGCAAAAGATGCCGCCGCTAACCTACGCTCGTCGCCTGTATTCGAAGAACGTTACGCTCGCGGACGGCACGTCGATCGTGACCTTCGAAGGCGGCTGCGAGGACGGCAACGATAACGACGTCATCTATATTTTCGGCGCGCGCGGTTCGAAACC
>Ga0302279_10007941_pt1 | contig 10621 bp, 7 predicted proteins | sample III_Bog_N3_3_FD_194541 | JGI IMG/M metagenome (GOLD analysis project Ga0302279, IMG submission 194541) | Peat permafrost microbial communities from Stordalen Mire near Abisko, Sweden - III_Bog_N3_3 | ecosystem: Environmental > Terrestrial > Soil > Wetlands > Peat | place: Sweden: Abisko...
TATCTGCACCGGGAAGGATCCGGTCACCGAATATCCTTCGGCGACGCGCGGCGGCGTCTGGCCACTCAACTGGTTGAGTGATTGGCTGATCGGGCATTATTCGTCCCAGCACTTTGTTCCGGTTGCGAAGTTCGACGACTTCGCCTGCCTCTAGCCAAATCTGAAGCTGTTTTGTGTCTCGAAGTTGCCGGAGATTCATCGTTTGCATGAGGTAAATGTGACACAAAATGTGTCACAAGTTAAGGTCGGGTTACTCGTAGCGAAGGGCTTCTGCGGGGAGGATTTTGGCGGCTGTGGAGGAGGGGTAGAGGGTGGCTAACAGAGCTACGCCGAGGGAGAGGGCGGTGACTAGCAGGCCGTCTGACCACGCGGGGGCAAAGGGGAGGGTGTCGATGTTGTAGATGGAGGCGGTGAGGGGGATGAAGTGGTAGTGGCCGCCGGCCCAGGAGGCGGCGTAGCCGAGGGCGAGGCCGGCGGCGGTGCCGAAGAGGCTGATGAGGAGGCCCTGGAAGAGGAAGATGCGGCGGATTTGGTTGGGCTGGACGCCGTAGCTCATCATGACGGCGATGTCGCGGGTCTTTTCCATGACCATCATGGTGAGGGCGATGAGGATGTTGAGGGCGGCGACGAGGACGATGAGGGCGATGATGATGAAGGTGACGATCTTCTCGAGGGTGAGGGCGCGGAAGAGCTCACGGTTTTCTTCCATCCAGTTGGTGGCCTGGAATCCGGGGCCGGCGGCTTGCTCGATCTCGCGGGAGCGCTGGGCGGCATCGTAGAGGTTGTCGATTTTGAAGCTGATGAGGGTGATGACGTCGGGCTCGGAGAAGAGCTTTTGGGCGTCGGAGAGGCGGACGAAGCCCATGGCGTTGTCGTATTGGTAGAAACCGGAGTGAAAGATGCCGGCGAGGCGGAAGGGCTGGAGGCGCGGCAACATGCCGATGGGGGAGAGCTCGCCCTGGGGGCTGGTGACCATGACGGTGTCTCCGACGGAGGAGCCGAGGGTTTCGGCGAGGTCGCGGCCGAGGACGATGGGCGGGAGCGCGGCGGTGGGGGAGCCGACGGAGGTTGGAGCGGGGGCGAGATCGGCGGCGGAGCCGGAGGTGATGGAGCTGAGGATGTCGCTGACGGTGCGTTCCTGGGCGGGGATGATGGCTTTGAGGAGGGCGAAGCCGGCGCGGGGGCCGTTGTTGGAGACCATGACCTGCTCATACATGCCGGGGGCGGCGGCGGTGACGTGAGGGAGATGGCGGAGGCGTTCGACAAGAGGCTGCCAATTGTTGATGCCATCGGCTTTGACGCGCATGAGCTCGACGTGGGCGGAGTTGCCGAGGAGGCGGTCTTGCAGGTCGCGCCTCATGCCGTTGGTGATGGCGAGGGCGATGATGAGGGCGGCGACTCCGGCGGCGACCCCGGCGATGGAGATGAGCGTGACGAAGCCAACGACTGCCTGACGGCGCTTGGCGCGCAGGTAGCGGAGGGCGATGAAGAGCTCAAATCGCACGGGTGGGCCTACTTCGAGCCGGTTGGGGTTTGGGCGGGGACGACGGCTTTGGCGGCGGCGACGTTCTCGTGACGGTCGTAGACACGGACGGTAACCAGGTGCTCACCCTTCGGGTTTGCGTCGGGGCCGGCTGGAAGCGGAATCTGGAAGGCGTAGTGCTCGTGTTTGGAGTCGGACAGCCCGCCAACTGGCTCCATGTATTGCCAGGGGCCGGCGTCGAGGGAGAATTCGGCATGGGTGATGGGGGAGATGGTGTCCTGGGCGTCGAAGGCGACGGGGATTGCGCCGGAGCAGGGGGTGGGTTCGCAGGCGGCGACGGGCTGGGCGGCCTTTAGATTGGAGATTTCGGGGGGGGTGGTGTCGAGTTCGAAGCGCTCGCTGATGAGGTCGCCGGTGAGTTCTTCACCGGGGACGTGGGAGGGGGCGTCGCTGGCGACAATTTTGATCTGGTAGCCGCCGTCGGGGACGGCGACGGCGTCGAAACTGTAGGACTTGTCGGTGATGGCCTTCCTGAGGAGACGCCAGATGTGTTCGCCGTCGCCGCGGAGGAAGAGGTCGAAGGTGAGGTCATCGCCGTTGTCGTCGTGGGCGGCCCAGCGGACGGTGACGGCGGTGCGGTCTTTGGTGGCCTGGAGCGGGGCGCTGGCGTTGGCCGCGTTGGCGTCGAAGGTGGTTGCGCCGGGCTGCGCGGGCGAGGGAAATGCGATGGAGATGGAGCCGGGCTGGTTGGCCTGGACGGGCTGAGCGCTCAAGCGCGCACCGGGGACGACCAGGACGTCGTCGACGACGGGGGCGGCGTTGATGGGGAGGTAATTGACGCCGACTCCGCTGACTTCGCCTTCGGAGGCGAGGGTGACTTTCCATTGCAGGTAGCGGCCGGGGGGTGAGGCGATTTTGCCGGCAGTGGCCGGTTGCCAGTCGGACCAGCCCCAATCTTTGGCACTGCGGACGGGCTGCTCGACATTGCCGGAGCGGGTGAAGAGCTGGTAGTTGCGGGAGCTGGGGTCGACTTCGAGGTGGCCCCAGCGGGCGAGTGCGCCGGCGTCGAGGACGTCGCTCATGTAGCTGTGGTCGTCTTCGCCGGGATAGGCGGCGTAGCGGCGGATGCCGGCGGCTTCGAGTGCCTTGGGGTCAGTGAGGGCGTAGAGCTTGCCGGTGTTGGCGGTGCCGATGAGGTAAACGCCAGGAGCGGGCTGGGCGAGGGTGACGGCTTGCTGGGCGTCGACATGGGCGAGGTCGGCGGAACTGCCGTCGGCGTGGATCAAGAGGATGCGGCCGCGGTTGCCGGTGAGGGCGAGGACGCCGTCGGCTGTGGCGGAGAGGGTGTAGACGATTTCATCCTTGCCGGACCAGAGTTTGCGGGGGGCGGTGTCCGGGGTGAGGGCGTAGATTTCGCTGCCTTCGGGCAGGGTGGTGCTGGCGTTGGCGGCCTGGACGGAGCCGGGCTGGGTGAAAGTGATGGTGATGCCGACGCCATTTTGGACGGGGAGGGGCGGGAGGGGATTGTGGGTTTTGTCGCCAACGTCGGCGGCGTAAATGGTGCCGTCGGGGGCGACGGCGAGGCCGGTGATTTCGCGGCGGGGAGCGCTGTAGAGGACGTAGCCTTTGCCCTCGGGCGAGATGCGGTAGACGAGGCCGGAGCCGTCGCTGCCGGCGAGCAGGTTGCCGGATCTATCCCAGGCGAGGACGCGGAGGTGGGCTTCGTCGGTCTTGAGGAAGACTTCAGCCTTGGTGGGGGATTGCTTGAGGTCGACGCGGTAGACCGCGCCGGGGCCGCCAGTGGCGATGTAAAGGCGGCCGGAGGGGTCGAAGGTCATGTCCCAGATGTAGTGGGACTTGGACTCTGGCTTGGTATCGGATTTGGGGTCGGGCTTGGGAGTGTCGGGGCTGGCAAGTTCGGGGGCGGCGAGGTCGAAGACGACCTCGGCGGTGGACTCGTCGAGGGGTTTCTCGGGGTTGGGCCTGAGGCGGTAGACTTTGCCGTCGGGGAGGGTGGCGGCGTAGAGCAGGCCGTCGGGGCCGAGGCGGAGGGCCTGGATGGCGAGGGATTTCGATTCGAAGATGGTGGTGGATTTCGGATCGCCGCTGGTGCTCTTGGGACCGACTCGGAGGACGGAGGCTGGGGAGCCGGTGGCCAGGTAAATTGCCGCGCCAGTGGTAGCAAAGTTGTCGGAGGCAATGGCCCAGACGTAGGTGGAGGGGGTGGTGAGGATTTCGCGGGTGGATGGGCCGACGCGGAGCTTGCCGTCGGAGGTGATTTCTACGCCGCGGGGGACGCCGTGCTCGAACTCATCGGGTCGGGATTGGGTCCAGAGGTGGGTGCCCTGGGCGAGGAGCGGCGCGGCGGCGAAGAGCAAGAGAGCGGCGATGAACGGCGAATTGCCGTGGAAAACCAGCGGAAAGCGGCGGTGGAGGAGGGCGAGACGGGGCGAAATCATTCTAGGGTGAGTTTACTAGAATTGGCGCGGAAGGGTCGTGAGACGGGGAAGCAACTGTGGAATTGGAGGGGCCGGGGGAAATGGCCCATGGTAGAATTTTCTTAAACCAAAGGGCAATCAGGGTTCCCCCAAGCACGCAAGTTCGAACGACACGAGGTGGCAATTTGATTTCACGGGAACTGAAAATCCTGTTCTATATCCTTCTTACTATCCCACTCGCCATCTCCGGTTGGCTTTACCGTGTTTTCTTCGCACCTCGGAAGGGCACGGCCATGGTCCAGTTAGGGCCTGGGAAGCGGAACTACATCAAGGGCTGGATCAATGTCGACGCCAACTTTATTTCCGCCAAGAGCGATTGCATTGCCGATTTTCGCCGCTCGCTGCCGTTTCACGATAACTCGATCGATGGCATCTACTCGATCAATGTGATCGAACATATTCCCGATCTGGACTTTCATTTCAAGGAGGTTTACCGGTGCCTCAAGCCGGGCGGCAAGTTCCGCATTGGCGGTCCTAACGGGGACGCGCATATCGCGAAGTTCATTGCGGGGGATCTGGAGTGGTTCTCGACGTTTCCCGATGTGCGCAACAGCGTGGGGGGACGGTTCTCAAACTATCTCATCATGCGCGGCGAGCACCTGCATATCCTTACCCGGTCTTACGTTGAGGAACTTGCAGGGAACGCGGGATTCAAGGAGTTTGCTGTGTGCTGCCCGGTGGTGGAGACGACGTTTGGCGACTTCTTCAAGGAAGCGATGGCGACCGAGAGCCATGAAGCGGACCCCAAGTTTCCGAAAGCGTTTCTGGTGGAGTCGACGAAGCCTTTGTAACGGCACTGGCGCTAAGAAGGTGGTTGCGGGCGATGGCTGCGAGTGGACTTGCCCTGTGGGCGGGTTGACTCAGGGTCGGACGCCCGCATTCTGTTTTCGGCGGCTTGTTCGCCGGCCCCGATGCTGGGCATGGGATGCAAACTCAGGAAAGCCAAGAGTGAAGCACAGGGTTGTAACGCGGTGCGGCGCGACAATAAATCGATTGGAAAAGTTTCGGACGATCTCCACACCGCTTTTTCGACTCTTCCATACGTGCCGTCTTTAAAGGCAGCGTGGCCGACAATCGAGCCGTTTCCGGGACTCCAGATAACGAAGGAACTGCTGGCGCGAGGATGCAACCAAGCTGATGTTGGAGACGCGAGGTAGGAGCAAGACGTATTGTGGATCGAGAAGTTGAGGCAGCCGGATGAGGCTGATCAAGCGGGTTCCTCACTTCGTGCAGGATGACAAAGTTCAGCGGGTACCGAGGCTGGATTGGTTTTAGTTTGCCAGCACAGCGCGGTAGCGGACTTTGTTCTTTTTCACTTTTTCGATGGCTTCGTTGGCTTTGGCCATGGGGAAGCTTTCGATCTGGGCCTTTACGTTGTGGCGGGCGGCTACGTCGATCATCTCCCTGAGGCGGTGGGGGCTGCCAATGGGGCTGCCGGTGATGGTGCGGATGCCGGAGATGAGCGGGAAGGCGTGAACGGTGATGGGGGCGGGCGGGACGCCGACAAAGCAGAGAGTGCCGGCGGGGCGCAGAGCCTGGATGTAGGCCATCCAATCCTGGTTGGCGTTAATGGTGGTGAGGATGAAGTCGAAAGTGCCGGCGACGGCGCGCATGGCTTTGGATTCGCGGGTGTTGACGAAGTGGTGTGCGCCGAGGGCGCGGGCTTCTTCTTCCTTGCTGGCGGAGGAGGAGAACGCGGTGACCTCCGCACCGAAGACGCGGGCGAATTGGAGGGCCATGTGGCCGAGGCCGCCGATGCCGACGATGCCGACGCGGGAGCTGGGGTTGACGTTGTGGGAGCGCATGGGGCTGTAGACGGTGATGCCGCCGCAGAGCAGGGGCGCGGCGTTCTGGCTGGCCAGAGCGTTGGGGATGGGGATGACGAAGCGGGCGTTGACGCGCACACGGTCGGCGTAGCCGCCGTGGCGATGGACGCAGGTGGCTTCGGAGGACGGGCAGAGGTTTTCCAGTCCCTGGGTACACCACTCGCATTGCCCGCAGGAGTTGGATTGCCAGCCGACGCCGACGCGCTGGGCGATTTCGATGGTCTGGACTTCGTTGCCGATGGCGGCGACCGTGCCGATGATCTCGTGGCCGGGGATGAAGGGGTACTGGCTGATGCCCCAGTCGTTGGAGATCAGGTGGAGGTCGCTGTGGCATACGCCGCAGTGGGAGATACGAATCTCGACTTCCTGGGGTTTCAGTTCCCCCGGTTCGTAGCGGAACGGCAACAATTCCGCGCCCGCCGCATGTACTGCAAGTCCATGAATTAGAGCCATATCTATCCTGGAGGCCTCGTCGAGGAGCGTTTGGGGATGAAGCCGGGCGAGCAGACGCGGGCCGGCGAGTGAGTTAAGAAAATTCAGGATGGCCTGGGGTCAGCCAGCGATACAGGATTAGTGTAACCCGCCCCCAGCCTCGATGCGGAGGTTGAGGATTTGCTGGCCGGTGAGGACGCCGCCGGCGGGGGCTTGGGCCACGACCTGGAGGGACTCGCCGTGAAGGCCGACGTCGGAGCCGCTGCGTTGGGGTTCCATGGTATTGACCATGGAAAGCGGGAGGCTCTGGAGGACCTGGCCTTCGAGAGAGGCTTGCGACTCGGGTAACAGGAGACTGACGAAGATGCGGTCGGCGGGGTGAAGGCCGCGCAGGCGGGCGGAGGCGGCGTCAAAGGTGGCCGGGCGACCCTGGGGACGGGTGGCCTCGAGGGTGCGGTCAAGCGATGCGGAGCTGGAGACGAAGATGCGCATATTGCCGGGCTCGAGGCGGGCGGGGATGGTGAAGGGGAGGCGGATGTTGCGGGCGGGCTGATGCCATGGGCGGATGGTGGCCTCGACGGCGACGGTGTCTCCGGCGTGAACGATGCCGGAGGAGATGAGACGGACGGCTTCGATTTCGGCGCGGAGGTCCTGGTCCGTCTGCTCGATGCGGAGATGGATGGATTGGATGGGCTGGAGGCGGGAAGCGTTGTCGTAGAGGCGGTTGAAGGTTTCGCCGACGGAGAAGGCGGCTTCAAGCTGGGCGGCCATGGTGTCGGAGGGAGTGCCCCAGGAGTCGATGGGGATGGGCGGCTGGGCATTGCCTTGGCCGGCGAGAGCGATTTGGCCGGTGACGTGGTAGCTGGAGCCCGCGCTGCTCCGGTTGGTTTCGAGGAGGATCTGGTAGATGGTGACGAGGACCGCGGAGGGGGTCAATTGGGGGAGATCGAGGATCTCGACGTTGCGCTGCGATGGCTTGCCGGAAGCGGGCTGGACGTCGATGGAGACGGGGATCATGTGGGCATGTGCGCCGAGTTGGCCGCGGATGGCGGAGGCGCGATCTTCAGTGAATGCGCCGATTTCGCGGCCGGTGTTGATGATTTTGAAGGCGTTGAGGGGGGAGGCGAGGGTGGCGAGGACTTCCGCTGTGGTCATGGGAAGCGAGACGGGGCCGGCCTGGAGGATGGGGTGGCCGCAGGCGAGGAGTTGGGTGGGATCGACGTAGGTGACGGTGCAGGTAGCGGCGATCTCCATGTCTCCGCGGACGAGCTGGAGGCTGACGGCGGAGCCCGGGACGACGGGGTAGTTGTCGGGGAAGGTGGTGGAGGATTCGGCGTTGCCGAGCGGGCCGCCGGCGGAGACGGTTTCGAGGCCGGTGCCGGCCATGCGGTCCTTCCAGAGGCGGATAGCTTCTGGGGCGAATCCGCTCATGAGGAGAGGTGTTTCCATGGCGGTGAAGGTGGTTTCGCCGGACGATTGCGGCGTGGCGCTGGTCAGTGACGCCGGCGGGGGCAGGTCGCGCACTTCGAGCATGTCTTCGATGGGGGTGATGCCGGCGATGGCTTCTTTGCTGAACTGGCCGATACGGTAGGAGAGCGCGCCGAGGAGCTTGCCATCGATGTAGACGGGGCTGCCGCTCATGCCGGCGACGACGCCGGTGTATTCGGCTTTTGCCCCGTGGAGGCGGGCGAGGATCATGTCCTGGCCGGGGCCGCGCGCGCCGCGCAGGATGCCGAGGATTTCGACGTCCATGGGCTCGGGCGCGGTGCCCTCGAAGACGGTCCAGGCGACGCCCATTTGGCCGCGATGGACCAAGGCGAGGGGAAAGACGCCCACGCTGGAGGGCGGCGGACCGGGGGTCGCGGCAGGCGCAGGGCCGGCGGCGAGCGCGGTCGTGGCGCAAGTTGCCAGGACCAGGGTGACGACAGCGAATGCCGCCGCGAAAAATTGCTTGGGGGGTGTTTCCTTCAGCCGGTTCAGCACGTCTACCAGCTTATAAGGTTTCACCGCGGGTTGTACCCGGAGGACCAGAGAACGCGGGGCGAGCGGCCAATTTGGCTGGCAGGGGAAGCCAAGTCGGAAGCGCGCGCCGTATGCTGTTTGTAACCGAGGTTTTGATGCCGACACTAAAGCTGACTCCGATCGACCGATCTCACCGTTTGTTCAACGCTGTCCCTCCGGGGTCCCGATTGCCGGGGATTCTCTCCCTTTTGGTGCTGATGGCGCTGGTGAGCGCGCCGTGCTTGCGGGCCCAGGCACAGCAGCCGGCGCCGACGCCTCCGCCGGCGCAGCCGGATGCGTCTTCGCCGGATTCGGGTGGTCCGGGGTCGGATTCGGGGGCGATCGTGGTGCCGAAGAAGAAGGCGCCGGCGGACGATACCCCGCCTCCCGCGCCGGTTGCGCCGAAGGTGAAGGCTCCGGAGGGAATGCCTGCGGTTTCGCTGCATGTGGAGGTGCCGGAGGTGACGGTGGATGTGGGGGTGCTGCTGGAGAAGACGCACCAGTTTGTGCCCAACCTGAAGCCGGGAAATTTTCGGGTATTCGAGGACGGCAAGGAGCAGAAGGTGATCGGCTTCAAGCGGGTGGAGGCGCCGATTACGGCGCTGATGATCTGCGAGTTTGCCGCGACCAGCTATCGCACGATTTACGAGATGCGGAATTCCGCGTACGCGTTTGCCCAGCAGTTGCGGCCGCAGGATTACGTGGCGCTGATGACCTTCGATTTGCATTCGCAGATCGTTACGGATTTTACCCAGGACAAGCGGGAGATTCTTCAGGACATCAATTCGCTGCGCGTTCCGGGATTCAGCGAAACCGATGTCTTCGATGCTCTCTACGAAGGGCTGGACCGGCTTACGCGGATCGACGGGCAAAAGTACATTATTCTCATCGCTTCGGGGCGGGATACCTTCTCAAAGCTGACGCTCGACAAAGTGATGGACAAAGTGAAAAAGACGCCCAATGTAACCATCTTTACGATTGCGACGGGCGCGGTATCGGCCATTATGAGCGAAGCGCGGGGCGGAGGCGGAATGAACGCTTCCATACGTGAGATGGACTATCTGCAGGCGCAAAACCAGATGCAGACGTGGGCCCGGATGACTGGCGGGATGTACTTCTCGCCACGTTTCGTGGGTGAGTTGCCGGATGACTTCAACGCGATCAATGAGGCGATCCGGTCGAAGTACGAACTGATTTACCATCCGACGAATACGGCGCAGGATGGGGCCTTCCGGAAGCTGCAGGTGATGCTGGTGGACGACGAGGGGCAGCCGCTGAAGATCCAGGACGAGAAGAAGAAGCCGCTGAAGTATGAGCTGATTTATCGGAATGGGTATAAGGCTCGGCAGGAAGTGGAGTAGGAGACGGAGTTGTGCCCGGCGATCCTGCGATCGAAGAGCAGCGAAGCTTACCCACACAATGGCCGTGACGCCGCCATCCTGCAAAACATATTCATCCTCAGCTCGGGGCCTGTGTTCTTCAAGCCGACACAGGCCCCGTGCAGCGGATGCGTCCGAACGCGTCTAGCCCCAGAGCGAGACGTAGGCGGCGTAGAGGTAATACGCGACGACGATCACGGACATGATGCCTGTGGCTGTCAGGCTGGCGCGGACGATGGGTTGCAGCCGCTCGAGTTTGGCTGCGATCTGGCCCTGCACGGCTTTTTCGTGCGCGAAGGCCTCATCGAGGAAGACCTGAGTGTCTTCATTGCGGGTGAGGTTTGAGCGGTATCCCATGATGACGATTGTGGTGAGGGCTACGAGGGCCCAGACGATCCACATTGTGAGAACGATTCCTGTTGGCATAAACTTTGCCTCCATTTCCTTTTCCGGCTCTTATCCGGCGTGGACTTTGCCGGCCGGATTCGCCGCGGGGCGCGAGAGTTCGCGACGGAGCGGAGATACAGGGCCATTCGATTGATGACTATAGCGCCACTGGAATTGGAATGGGCGTGACGCGCGTCACGCGTCTTGGTGGGGGAGATGAAGTTCGAAAAGAGCGCGAGATGGGTGGAATCTGCGACCGATTGCGGCCTTCACGCATCCAAAAATTAATATCGGACCAAAACGCTCTTGTTTCCGCCGGGCAGATGGCGGTACATTGAGAACAGGGTTCGACAATCGTTTCGATTCAGGGAGAAATCACAATGGCAACCGCAACCGCACCACTTGCAACCGCAACGGAGACCAAGGCAACCCCACTGAATATGACCCCCTCGGCCATTGCCAAGGTTCGCGAGATCATGGCCACTCAAGATCCGATTCCGGCCGGTCTGCGCGTGGGCGTTGTGGGCGGCGGATGCTCGGGCTTCCAGTATTCGATGGCGTTTGAGAACCAGTCCGGCATGATGGACAAGGTGTTTACCTACGACGGGCTGAAGG
>Ga0302279_10007949_pt1 | contig 10617 bp, 6 predicted proteins | sample III_Bog_N3_3_FD_194541 | JGI IMG/M metagenome (GOLD analysis project Ga0302279, IMG submission 194541) | Peat permafrost microbial communities from Stordalen Mire near Abisko, Sweden - III_Bog_N3_3 | ecosystem: Environmental > Terrestrial > Soil > Wetlands > Peat | place: Sweden: Abisko...
AATCCGGCGGCGCGGGTACGAAGACCCGCTTGCAACGAGTCTGGGCATTTTTCAAGCGTCCGTCTTCGATGTCCTGGAGTGCCCTGGTGGTTGCGGGAGGCGTCGCGGGAATCCTGTTCTGGGGCGGCTTCAACTGGGCCCTGGAGATGACCGGCACCGAGGCCTTTTGCGTTTCCTGCCATGAAATGCGGGACAACGTTTACCAGGAGCTGCAGCAGACCATTCACTGGAAAAACAGGTCCGGCGTTCGCGCGATCTGCTCGGATTGCCACGTGCCGAAGACCTGGATCTACAAGATGAAGCGGAAGATCGAAGCCTCCAACGAGGTGCTTCACAAGATTCTCGGCACCATCGATACCCGCGAAAAATTCGAAGCGCACCGGCTCGAGCTCGCCGAACATGTATGGGCCACGATGAAGGCGACCGATTCGCGCGAGTGCCGCAATTGCCACGCGGTCGAATCGATGGATCCGCACAAGCAGTCCGCGGCCGCGCAAATGATGCCGGAAGCGATCAAGGCCGGGGCAACGTGCATCGATTGCCACAAGGGCATCGCGCATCATCTTCCGAAAGAACCGGAGCAATCGGAAGAATCCGAAAAGAAATAGGCACATTTCGACTGATCGGGTCGAAATGTCCGGAGTGTGACTTTTTAGCAATATCTGAAGGTGGCCTCGACGGCTCACAAAGTGGTGAACGATCAAGTTACCAGCAGGCGAACGCGGGAGCGTTGTTGATGAGCAGGGTGAGTGGATTTAACGGAAGTCTCGACAGGGGAGCGCAATATGCCAAGGCATGTTGTGCGCGGCCTCTGGCCAAGCTTCTCTCGCTTTTGAAGTCTGCGCTGGTAGGCGGGGCGGTCCTGGGGCTCGTTCAGCCGGCCTTCGCCATCGGGGTGATATCCTCCGATCAGGCCATCTTCCCGACGTCGGGCCAGGGCATTTACGCCGCATTGCTCGACCTCGACGGAGTCGGTGCCAAGCCGGCAGCCGCCGGGCGCGACGATGACGCGTTCGCCCAGCTCGCCGGCTTCGCTCAAACCGTTGCGGTCAAGACGTCCGGCGAGGGTGCCGAGGCTTCCCGGCCGACCGGCGATGCGGTCTATGCGGAGTTGACGGAATTCGCCCAGCGCGTCGGCGCCAAACGGGCGGTCTCGCATGAGCCGCGCCTGAAGCTCGCCGATGCGGATAACGCGATCGACGCCCTGCAGGATTTCCTTCGCCAGAGCGGCAAGCCCGAAGCGCCCGCGCCGGTGGCGGCGCCCGCCAAGCCGGCGGGTCCCCCGGTTGAAGCCCATTTCGTCGGCGAGAAGGTTTGTATGACCTGTCACGCCGGTCATGCCGAATCGTTCTCCAAGACCCTGATGGGCCGGATCGGCAAGACCCAGCCCGGCAAGTTCGCCTGCGAGAATTGCCATGGCGCGGGCTCCCAGCACGTGAAGCTGGGCGGCGGTCGCGGTGTCGGCGGCATCATGTCGTTCAGGCCCGACGATCTCTCCCATAGCGTCGCCGAATACAACAGCGTCTGCCTCGCCTGCCACGAAAAGGGTGACCGCACCTACTGGAGCGGAAGCACCCACGAAGTCCGCAACGTGGCCTGCACCAATTGCCACACCATCATGCGGAGCGTGTCGCAGAAATTCCAGCTCAAGACGGTGTTCGAAGCCGAGACCTGCTTCCAGTGCCACAAGGACCGGCGTGCGCAGATGGCCCGCTCGTCCCACATGCCGATGCGCGAAGGCAAGATGACCTGTACGGATTGCCACAACCCGCACGGCACGGCGAACGAGAGCCTGCTGAAGACGGCCACCATCAACGAGACTTGTTACAAGTGTCATGCCGAGAAGCGTGGACCGTTCCTGTTCGAACACGAGCCGGTTCGTGTGAACTGCCTGAACTGCCATGAAGCGCACGGCTCGATCAACGAGTTCCTGCTGAAGGTCTCGCGGCCCCGGCTCTGCCAGGAATGCCACGGATTTGGTCACACTCTGACCGGCGGTCCGAACAGCTACCAGATCATGGGACGTGCCTGTAACAACTGTCACACCCAGGTTCACGGCACCAACAGTCCGTCGGGGGCGCTCCTCCACCGGTAACACTGAGTATCGTAAGCGAACGACTAACCCGACTTCTGTTCGTCACTAAACTAACTGCCCATGGGGGGCTAAAATGAAATCGCGATCTGGCGTTCTTCTCTCGTGTGCTACCGGGGCTCTTTTGCTGGGCATGGCGCCGGTCATACCGAGCGCTCTGGCGGCCGATGCCGACATGCCGCTCAAGGCGGCGGCTCCCGTCGACACCCCCTGGTGGACGCATGGTTTCGTCGAAGTCGGCGGACGCGGTTTCCTCAACGACCCGACCTACGGCGGTCACATCTACCAAAATCAGGGCAGCCTCGCGAAGTTCTACGAATACAGCAGCGAGAAGCCCGGCGCGTTCGGCGACTTCAACGTTGCCGCCGGCAGCAAGGACGGCCTCTACGAAATCGATGCCTGGGGCAAGAACGTCGGCTACAGCGATCAGGCCTACAACGCCTATCTGACCAAGGCCGGCGAGCAGTATTTCAACTTCAACTGGGATCAAACCCCGCACGTCTACAGTACCAGCGCCAGCACGCTGTTCAATACCAACGGAAACGCGCTGACGCTGGCCAATCCGAATATCGGCACCCAGATGTACAATGCGGGTGGCACGGTGGGTTGGCCGACGATCGCCAACAATCCTACCGCCGCCCAGATCGCCAAGACCAACGCGATCTCCAGCATCATCAACGCGAATGTTCACCCGACCGACGTCGGGATCGTGCGCGATACGGCATCGGTGGAATATCGGTACACTCCGACTGACAACTGGGACATCAGGGCCAACTACTCCAACATGCGGAGGACGGGCAGCCAGGTCGACGGCGTGCTGTTCACGGGTACGAATACCGGTTCTCGCGTCGAGGTCGCAAAGCCGGTCGACGATACCACGCAGAACTTCGGTGTGAACGGCGAGTACTCGGGCACATCGGCCTGGGGGCAGAAGTTCAACGCGATGGTCGGATACAATGGTTCGTTGTATCGCGACGATTTCAATAACTACACCGTGCAAAATCCATTCTGTTCCGGCAATATCTGTGCCGGCAACGGACAGCCGACCACGCCCCTTGCGATGATGTCGACGCCGCCCAACAACCAGATGAACGGGGTCTCCGGCACGCTCGGCGCGGATTTGCCGTTCAAGAGCCGGTATATGGGAACGCTGTCCTACAGCGGGATGACGCAGAACGATCCGTTCATCCCGTTTGCAAGCGCAGGCGTTCCTGGCCTGACCCTGAACGGGCTGTCGGCGTCCGCGCTTTCGACCATTCCGGCGTTGATCCATACCCAAAGCGGAGCCGGTGTGACCAGCCTGGACGGTTCGATCAACACGCTGTTGGTCAACAACGTCATCACCACCCAGATCACCCCGGATCTGAAAACGAAGCTCAGCTATCGTTATTATGACTACGACAACCAGACACCTGAGCTGCAGATTGCCCAATGGGCCATCGCCGATGCGGTGCAGGCGACGACTAACCCCGGTGCCCCCAACTACGCACCCGTGGATTCCCTGTCTCTCGGCTACATCAAGCAGAATGCCGGTGCCGAGGCGACCTGGCGGCCGGTCAATTCGGTGAATATCGGCGCTGCCTACGGCTATGAACATTATGACTGGACGCGGGCCGACGCCAGTTCCACGGGTGAAAACTCAGGCAGGGTCTACGCCGACTGGAAACCCACCGCGTGGATCACGACCCGTGCAAGTGGTATGATTTCGGAGCGCCGCGCATCGAACTACGACTACCTCGGTAATGTCGGCATGTTCCAATGGCCCGTTGGGCCGTTCCCCAACAGCACGAACTACTCGGAGTACTACCGGCAGTTCTACCTCGACGATCGCGACCGCGCCCAGGCCAAGTTCGCCGTCGATGTCAATGTGCTGCGCAACCTGACGGTCTCGCCGACCGTCAATGTGAAGAACGACACGTTTATCTTTTCGCAAAACCAGGAAGGCGTGACCAGCGACCGGTCTTATGCCGCCGGAGTCGAGATGGCCTATGCCGCCACTCCCGACGTCAACTTCCTGTTCTCGTACATGAACGAAAGCCGCAACCAGAACCTCATTTCGGCGAGCAACACGCAGATTGCCCCGTACGCGGCGGCAACGTCCTACACCGCGGCCCAGCTGACGGCGACGAGTGTGAAGGACAACGTCAATACCTTCATCATTGCCACGAATTATGCGGTGATCCCGCAAAAGTTCGATCTGCACTTTGGCTATACCTTGTCGATGGCGACCAACAGCCAGCCGTTGTACTTTGCCAACGGAAACGGACCTCAGTCGGGTGGCTATCCGTCCTACATCGCCGGCGTCGCGCAGCCCGGTCAGTTCCCCAACGTGAACACCACCTTCCAGCGGCTGGAAGTGAGCGGGAAATACATCGTCGACAGGGATTTTGTTACCAGCCTCGGCCTGAAGGGTGAGGTCGCGCTCAAGCTCCGCTACGCCTGGGAACGCAACAGCGTGACCAACTGGAACACGGATACGATGCAGCCCTACATGTACACTGCGATGATGAACCAGCCTCAGGCCGCCTACGTTCAATGGCTGGCCGGGAACAATCCGAACTATAACGTTCACATACTGGGTGGTTCCGTTAACTTTGCCTGGTAGTTCCGGCTCCGGCCAATTGGTCTAAAAGTCTCCCAAGCGGCGCGTCGTTTGATCGGCGCGCCGCTTTGCCATGTTTGGCCGCTAACGTCTGATATATGTCAAAGCCGGGTTCTGCTCGCTTGGTATCAGGACGTCGTATTGGTATAAACAGGGCAACTCGGGCACCGCCCGGCAAAGTGACTAGATGATCCTCTGGCTGACTATCGCATTGATGACGCTCGCAGCGGTTTTCGCTGTTTGGTGGCCGCTGTCGCGTCGCGGGCAGGCTGACCGCTCGGGCAGCGATATCGCGGTCTATCGCGATCAGCTGGAAGAGATCGATCGCGACGAGGGGGCAGGCCTGGTCGGCGGCGCCGAGGCCGACGCGGCGCGGGTCGAGGTTTCACGCCGCCTGATCGCCGCCGCGGACAGCGCCAAAGTCGCCAGCGCCGCCGTGGCCCCGGTTCCTGCGGGACGCGCCCGCTTTGCGACGCTCGCCGCTGCGGTCCTGCTGCTGCCGCTCGGGGCCGGCTTGACCTATTTTTCGCTGGGCTCGCCGAACCTGGTTCCGGTCTCGATGGACACCGCGGCCGCAGGCCAGGCGCTTCCCGGCGGCATCGAGGATACGGTGACCGAGGTCGAGACCTATCTCGAGAGCAATCCCAAGAACGGGCGCGGCTGGGAATTGCTGGCGCCGGTCTATCTCCGTCTCGGGCGCTTCGATGACGCGGTGCGGGCGCGGCGCAACGCGCTGGAGATCTTCGGCCCGGACGCGGCGCGGCTGGGCGATCTCGGCGAGGCCATCGTGGTGGCTTCCAATGGCGTGGTGACTCCGGAGGCGAAGAGCCTGTTCGAGCGCGCCAATGCCGCCGAACCCGAAGACGTCATGGCGCAATATTATCTCGGGCTCAGCGCCAAGCAGCAAGGTCGCCGCGAAGAAGCCGTGCAGCGCTGGACCGCTCTGGTGTCGTCGGCCCGCGAGGGCGCCGAATGGCTGCCGATGGTCAAGAATGCGCTGGCGCGGGTCGATGAAAAGAGCCCGCCGATGATGGTCGCGGCCCCTGCGGCCCCGGCGTCGGCGGTTTCTCCTCCGGAGCATAGTGGCGGCGCCATCGAGGCGATGGTCGATCGTCTGGCCCAGCGCCTGAAGCAGGACGGTTCCGATGTTCCGGGCTGGGTCCAGCTGGTGCGCTCCTATCGCGTCCTCGGACAATCCGACAAGGTCAAGACTGCCACCGCCGATGCGCATGCCGCGCTGGCGGGCAATCCGGAAGCGCTGCAGCGCCTGGATCAGGGGATTGCCGGGCTCGATACCGAAGCCGGTCCCATTGCCACCGGTCCGGGTGCCGCCGGCGCGGTGCCCGCCGCCGCGAATGCCGCGATGCCGGGACCGGATGCCAGCCAGGTCGCCGCCGCGGCGCAGATGGCGCCGGCCGAACGCAACGGCATGATCGAAACCATGGTCGCGCGCCTTGCCCAGCGCATGGCCCAGAACGGCTCCGACGTCGACGGGTGGCTTCGCCTGATCAAGGCCTACACGGTGCTGGGTCAGCGCGACAAGGCGCTGGGCGCCGCCGCCAGTGCCCGCGGCGCGCTTGCCGGCAACGACGACTACCTGCGCCGCATCGGCGAACTGACGAAAGAACTGGGACTGGAAGGTTCATGACACGCAAACAGCGGCGCCTGATTTTGATCGGCTCGAGTCTCGGCGTGCTCGCCTTCGCGGTGGCGCTGGTGCTGAGCTCGCTGCGCGATTCGATCGTGTTCTTCAATTCGCCGACCGACATCGCCGACCACAAGGCGGCTCCTGGCAAGCGCGTTCGCCTCGGCGGCATGGTGAAGATGGGCAGCCTGGAGCGGGGCGATAACCTGCAGATCCGCTTCGAAGTGACCGACGGCAACAAGGACATTCCGGTCAGCTACCACGGTATCGTGCCCGACCTGTTCCGCGAAGGGCAGGGCGTCATCGCCGAGGGGCACGTCGAACCGGGCGGCACGTTCACCGCCGACACCGTACTGGCCAAGCACGACGAGAATTACATGCCGCGCGAGGTCGTCGACACCCTGAAGAAACAGGGGCACTGGCAGGAGACGTCGGCGCCGAACGCGGCACCCGTCAAGGCCGCCGCAAAGTGAACGGGGAGTTGTCGCTATGATCGCCGAACTCGGTCACTACGCGCTGGTGCTGGCGCTGGCTCTGGCGCTGATTCAGTCGTGGTCGCCTGTCGTCGGGGCCCGCAAGCGCGATGTCGCGCTGATGAAACTCGCCGACTCGACCGCGCTGGCGCAATTCGCTTTCGTCGCGCTCGCTTTTGCCGCGCTGACCTATTGCTACGTGGCGTCGGACTTCTCGGTCGCCAACGTCTACGAGAATTCGCACACGCAGATGCCGCTGATCTACAAGTTCACCAGCGTCTGGGGCAACCACGAAGGCTCGATGCTGCTGTGGGTGTTGATCCTGGCGATCTTCGGCGCGCTGGTGGCGCTGTTCGGGGGCAATCTGCCCGCGCCGCTGAAGGCCAACGTGCTGGCGGTGCAGTCCTGGATCGCGTCCGCCTTCTATTTGTTCATCCTGCTGACCTCGAACCCGTTCCGCAGGCTCGCCGAAGTGCCGGTCGAGGGTCGCGATCTCAATCCGATCCTGCAGGATTTCGGCCTCGCGGTGCATCCGCCGATGCTCTATCTCGGCTATGTCGGCTTCTCCATCGCGTTCTCCTTTGCGGTGGCGGCCCTGATCGAGGGCCGCATCGACGCGGCATGGGCGCGCTGGGTGCGGCCGTGGACCCTGCTCGCCTGGATGTGCCTGACGCTCGGCATCGCGATGGGCTCCTACTGGGCCTATTACGAACTCGGCTGGGGCGGCTTCTGGTTCTGGGATCCGGTGGAGAATGCTTCCCTGATGCCCTGGCTGGCCGGCACCGCGCTGTTGCATTCGGCGGTGGTGATGGAAAAGCGCAACTCGCTCAAGGTCTGGACCATCCTCCTGGCGATCCTCACTTTCTCGCTGTCGCTGATCGGCACCTTCCTGGTGCGCTCGGGGGTGTTGACGTCGGTACATACCTTCTCGAACGATCCGGCGCGCGGCCTGTTCATCCTGCTGATCCTGATGGTGTTCATCGGTGGCAGCCTGGCGCTGTTCGCCTGGCGCGCGCCGCTGCTCAAGCAGGGCGGCCTGTTCGCGCCGATCTCGCGGGAAAGCGCGCTGGTGTTCAATAATCTGTTCCTCGCCACCGCCTGCGCCACCGTGTTCGTCGGCACGCTGTATCCGCTGGTGCTGGAGTTGCTCACCGGCGATAAAATCTCGGTCGGTGCGCCGTTCTTCAATCTGACCTTCGGGCCGCTGTTCGTGCCGCTGCTGATCGCGGTGCCGTTCGGGCCGCTCCTGGCTTGGAAGCGCGGCGATCTCTACGGCGTGGCGCAGCGCCTGCTGGCGGCGTGCGCCGTCGCCATGGTCGGGCTTGCCGCGGTCTTTGCTTTCGAAGGCGCCCAGTCGGTGTTGGCGCCGTTCGGCATCGGGCTGGCGCTGTTCGTGATGGCCGGCGCGGTCACCGACATCGCCGAACGGATCGATCTGCGCAGCATGTCGATCGAGATCATTGGCCGGCGCGCAGCGGGACTGCCGCGCTCGGCGTGGGGAACGGCGGTGGCGCATTTCGCGCTTGGTGTCACGTTGATGGGACTTGTCAGTGCCTCGACCTGGGGCAGCGAGCGGATCATCGCGCTGAAGCCGGCCCAGACGGTCACCATCAGCGGTTACGACCTCAGTTTCGACGGCATGGTGAACCGGGACGGCCCGAACTATCGCGAGACTGCCGCGCATTTCACCGTGCGCAAGTCAGGCTCCGTGATCGGCATCATGGAGCCATCGAAGCGGGTGTTTCCGTCGCGCGACGGCATGTCGACCAGCGAGGCCGCGCTGCTGACGCGAGGTGTCAGCCAGCTCTACCTCTCGCTCGGCGACAACAATGCCGATGGCTCGATCGCGGTGCGACTCTACCACAAGCCACTGGTGCTTCTGATCTGGCTCGGGGCGCTGGTGATGGCGCTGGGCGGAGCGTTGTCATTGTCGGACCGCAGGTTGCGGATCGGCGCGCCCAAGCCGGCGACGAGGATTGTGGCGCAGCCTGCGGAATGACTTCTCGCCCCGCCCTGGTTGGTCGCGCCGCGACCGAACCGGGTTTTGGGTAGAATTGAAGGACGTCAAATGGTCTGGACCGTTCGGATTGTTCTGGTGCTGCTGGCGCTGCTCGGCGCGGCGCCGCTCCATGCCGTCCAGGTGGACGAGATCCTCCCCGATCCCGTGCTGGAGGCGCGCGCCCGCGAAATCTCCCACGACCTGCGCTGCATGGTCTGCCAGAATCAGTCGATCGACGATTCCGAGGCGCCGCTGGCGCGCGATCTGCGCCTGCTGGTGCGCGAGCGTCTCAAGGCCGGCGACAGCGACAGCCAGGTGGTCGATTTCATGGTCGCGCGCTATGGCGAGTTCGTTTTGCTGAAACCCCGGATGAGCTGGCATACCGCGGTGCTGTGGGGCGCCCCGCTGGCGATCCTGATCGCGGGTCTGTTGGCAATTGGGTTCTCGGTGCTGCGCCGGTCCGCCGCGCCTCCGGCTCCGGAAGTCGCCCTCAGCGAGGCGGAGCGGCTGAAGCTGGCCGCGATTGCCGGGTCGCAGCCCGACGGCGCTTAGAGCGTTTTCGAGCGAAGTGGAAACCGGTTCGCGTAAAGAAAACGCGTCAAATCAAGAATCTGGAGCCCCGTTTCGATTCCATCGAAACGGAAAAGGCTCTCGGGGACGGCCCTGTTTCCTGATCTGGATCAAGGCGGTGGCCGGGGATCTCGGCTCTACTGCAATAACAGCCGACGGCTTGCATGCTTGTAATGGGACACCGAGGGGGCACCATGGACTACAACGCGTTTTTTGATTCAGCCTTGGGCCAGCTTCATGACGAGCGGCGCTACCGGGTATTCGCCGATCTCGAGCGTCTGGCGGGCAGGTTTCCGCATGCGATCTGGCATTCGCCTGAGGGACCGCGCGACGTGGTGATCTGGTGCTCGAACGACTACCTCGGCATGGCGCAGCATCCGAAGGTCGTGGGCGCGATGGTCGAGACCGCGACACGGATGGGCACCGGGGCCGGCGGCACCCGCAACATCGCCGGCACCAATCATCCGCTGATCGAGCTGGAGCGCGAGCTCGCCGATCTGCACGGCAAGCAGGCCGCCTTGGTCTTCACTTCGGGCTACGTCTCCAACGAGACCGGCATTTCCACCATTGCCAAACTGCTGCCGAATTGCCTGCTGCTCTCCGACGCGCTCAACCACAATTCGATGATCGAGGGTGTGCGCAAGGCCGGTACTGAAAAACAGGTGTGGCGTCACAACGATCTCGAGCATCTCGAGCAATTGCTGCGCGCGGCGGGTCCCGAGCGGCCGAAGCTGATCCTGTGCGAGAGCCTCTATTCCATGGACGGCGACGTCGCACCCCTGCACAAGATCTGCGATCTCGCCGAGCGCTACGGCGCCCTGACCTACGTCGACGAGGTTCACGCCGTCGGCATGTACGGGCCGCATGGCGGCGGCATCGCCGAGCGCGATGGCGCCATGGCGCGCATCGATATCATCGAAGGCACGCTCGCCAAGGCCTTCGGCTGCCTCGGCGGCTATATTGCGGCCAATGCCAATCTGGTCGACGCCGTGCGCTCCTACGCGCCCGGCTTCATCTTCACGACGGCGCTGCCGCCGGCGATCTGCGCGGCGGCGACGGCCGCCATCCGCCACCTCAAGACCTCGCAGTGGGAGCGCGACCGCCATCAGGACCGCGCCGCCCGCCTGAAAATCGTGCTCAACGCGGCGCGCCTGCCGGTGATGCCGAGCGACACCCATATCGTTCCGGTGCATGTCGGCGATCCCGAGAAATGCAAGATGGCGTCCGACTTGCTGC
>Ga0302279_10007950_pt1 | contig 10616 bp, 8 predicted proteins | sample III_Bog_N3_3_FD_194541 | JGI IMG/M metagenome (GOLD analysis project Ga0302279, IMG submission 194541) | Peat permafrost microbial communities from Stordalen Mire near Abisko, Sweden - III_Bog_N3_3 | ecosystem: Environmental > Terrestrial > Soil > Wetlands > Peat | place: Sweden: Abisko...
CGAACCGGCTCCCCAGCACCCCCGCGTGGCTGATAAGACTGGTGCCGGAGGCGGCGGCCTCGGCCTCGCAGTTGCGGCACCTCTTCACCGACCCGGAGATGATGGCACTCCTCGCCGCCGCCCCGACAGCGACGCTCCGCCCGCTGCGCTCGCTCTGCCGGATGCTGGACGTCGAACTGCCGATCCCCAGGCCGCCCCGCCCCGCAAGGCCGAAACCGCCGGCAAAGGCAGCCCCTGCCCGAAAACCGCCCAGCAGATCAAGCCGCCCGCGCTATGTCTTCGGCCTGCGCTACCCCCCGCCTTTGCCCGATCCGGCCTGAGCCAAGCCGGTGCCTTGGCACGACCGTTTTGTTACGATATCATAACATTCATGGAGCCGCCAATACTGATATTCAGCATTGCTATAAAAACCACAACGTGATTCCCACGAAAGCGGGAATCCACGAGGCGCCGCATGGATTCCCGCTTTCGCGGGAATGACGAGAATCGAGCACTTATTCCCGAACGATTTTTCAAACGGTTTCCGTGACCTTGCGCAAATGCGACGGCCGGTCCGGGTCGTGGCCGCGCGCGCGCGAAAGCTGTTCGGCCAGCCGGTAGAACGACAGCAGCATCGCCAGCGGATCGAGCAGCGTATGCCCGGTCGGCGTGAACGCCAGCCGCGACGGCGCGGCGGGGCCGGCCTCGGCGGTAAAAATCTTGCCGCCGGCAGCGGCCAGCCGGCCGATCGCATCGCCCATCGCGGCAAACGCCGCGTCGTGCGGGCGGAACGCCAGCACCGGAAACCCGTCGTGCAGCAGTTGCAACGGCCCGTGCATCACCTCGGCGCCACTGAACGCTTCGGCGTGCAGGACAGACGTTTCCTTCAGTTTCAGCGCCGCCTCCATGGCAATCGGCAGCGCCGGGCCACGGCCGACCATGTAGGCCGAGGCAGCCTGCGTCAGCATCGCCAGCGGCGCGCTCCAGTCGGCCGCGTCCTGCCGCCATTCGGCGATCAGCGCGGCGAGCACGGCCGCCGAGGCGATGCAGCTTTTCGTGGCGGCGACGCTGCGCTCGGGGCCGGCGTGCAACGGCAGCACCGCATCCGCCTCGCGCGCCAGCGGCGATTCGGTCTCGTTCACTACGGCGACCGTGAATGCGCCCGCCGCCCGCGCCGCCGCTTGCAGGGCGACGATATCGGGGCTCTGCCCGGACTGCGACACCGAGAGCAGCAGCGTGCCCTGCAAGCGCAGCGGCGCGTGGTAGATCGAGGCCACCGAGGGGCCGATCGAGGCCACCGGAATGCCGGCCAGAATCTCCAGCGCGTATTTGAAATACATCGCCGCGTGGTCGGAGGAGCCGCGCGCGCAGGTCACCGCGAATCGCGGCGCGAGCCGCCGCAGCGCAGCCCCGAGGTCGCGCAGCGGCCCCGCCTCGCGGTCGAAGAAGCGTGCGACGGCGTCAGGGGTTTCGGCGATCTCGGCGGCCATCGCCGTGCCGGTGGGCTGGGTCATGCGTCGTGCCTCACAACTGCGCTGCGGGCGAGCGCCACCGCGCCGTCCAGCGCGTCGCCGCGCGGCGGCACGATCACGTCGGCGAAGCGGGCCGGCAGCCGTTCACGGTAGGTGTCGGCGAGGCCGCCCATCAGCGCGATGCGTTTCGCGCCGAGCGCCAGCAACCGGTCGAGCAGCGCCACCGCCTCGGCCGTCGCCGCCGCGAGCAGGTCCAGCGCGACCGGATCGCCCTGCGCGGCATGCTCCAGCACCAGCGGCACGAAGCCGCCATAGTCGCGCGGCCGGGCCGTCGCCGCCCATGCGACGGCGTGCGCCGGCGAGCCGCCGAGACCGGCCAGCACCGCCTCGGTCAGCGCGGTACGCATCGCCAGCCCATCGACCGCGGCGACCGCGGCGCGCGCGGCGGCGCGGCCGAGAATGGCGCCGGAGGCATCGTCGGACACGGCAAACCCCCAGCCGCCGACGGTTCGGACCTCGCCGGCCACGATCGCGAGCCCTTGCGAGCCGGTCCCCACGATCAGGATCGCGCCGTCGCCGCCGCCATGCGCGCCGAGGCAGGCGATCACCGCGTCCGAGGCGAGTGCCACCGCGGCGAACGGCAACGGCGCCGCGCGCACCGCCTCCGCCAGACTCGGCACGTTCGCACCGGCGAGGCCAAATCCGGCGCGGGTCGCGGCCTTGGCGCTGTCCGGCAGTCCGGCGGCGGCGAAGGCGCGGTCGGCGGCTTGCAGGATCGCGGGGACGGCGACGGCGATGCCAAGCGTCAGGTTGGCGGAGCCGGCGACGCCCTCGCCGAGCCGCCGGCCGGCGGCGTCGGTCAGCCGCGCACGGCAGGTCGTGCCGCCGCCGTCGACGCCGAGATAGTACAGGTCGGCCATGAGCGCCTCCACGGTCGCGACCATACCACGCCAAATGTCTCGACGCTTGTCGGCGGGGCGCAATCCGGCGAAGACCAGTGTCGCGGAACGGACCAGGCACACCAGCGAGGACAGCACAGGCCATGTCGAGCCCCAAGGTCGTCGTCGTCGGCAGCCTGCACTACGACATCATGGTGCAGGCGTCGGACCGCCCGCGCAAAGGCGAGACCCTGGCCGGCCGCGCCTGGTGGCCGAAATCCGGCGGCAAGGGCGGCAATCAGGCGGTCGCGGCGGCGCGCGCCGGCGCGGACGTGCGCATGGTCGGCGTGGTCGGCGACGATCATTTCGGCGCGGCGCTGCTGGCCAACCTCGCCGCCGCCGGAGTCGACCGAAGTGGCGTGCGGGTATCCAGGACCGAGGCTTCGGGCATGAGCGTCGCCATCATCGACAGCGCGGGCGACTACGGCGCTGTCATCGTCTCCGGCGCCAATCTGGCGCTCGCCGAGCCCGATCTGCCGGCGGCGGCGCAGTTTTCGGGCACCGTGCTGGTATTGCAGAACGAAATCGCCGAGGCGGCCAATCTGGCGGCGGCGCGGCGGGCGCGCGCCGCCGGGGCGCGGGTGATCCTCAATGCCGCGCCGGCGCGGCCGCTGGACCGCGCATTGGCGACCTGCATCGACATTCTCGTCGTCAACGGCGTGGAAGCCGAGATGCTGGGCGGCGGCGCCGTTGCGACCCTCGCGGACGCGCGCCGCGCCGCGCGCACGCTGTCGGCCACGGTCGCGACCGTCGTCGTGACGGCGGGCGGCGCCGGCGTCGCAGCGCATGGGCCCGGCATCGACCTGTCACTGCCGGCCGAGCCGGTCGAGGTGCAAAGCACGCATGGCGCCGGCGACTGTTTCGTCGGCGTCCTGGCGGCCCACCTCGCCGCCGGCGCCGCGCTGCCGGCGGCCATCGCGGCGGCCAACGCGGCCGCCGCCCGCCTCGTCGCGACCGCCGAGAGCGACCGGGGCGCGCGCAGCGCCACACAGACTCTGTCCCGCGATCCCCCTTGACCCGGCCAGATCGGGCTCGCTATAAATTTGGAGCGGTCCAAACGTTTATTCGGCCGTATATCAGGCCATTTCGAGACTGATTTGGACGTTCCAAACCCACCATCGGCCGGCTCCACGTCGCGCGCGACCATTCGCGACATCGCCCTGGCGGCCGGCGTGTCCAAATCGACGGTCTCGCTGGTATTGAACGGCAGCGATCTGATTAAGCCTGCGACGCGCGAGCGAGTCAGCGCGGCGATGCGGGCGCTCGGCTACGTCTACAACCGCCGTGCTGCGCATCTGGCGGGCGGCGGCAATTCCATCGTCGGCATGGTCATCAACGACCTCGCCAATCCGTTCTACACCGAACTCGCGATCGGCATCGAACGCGCCTGCCAGAGCGCCAACGTGGTGGCGTTCATCGCCAATACCTCCGAAAGCGCCGTCCGGCAGGCGCAGGTGATCCGCTCGATGCGCGAGCACGGCGCGGCGGGCTTGATCGTGGCACCGGCGCAGGGCACCGAAGCGGCGCAGTTCGACGCGCTGACCGGCGACCTGCCGGTGGTGTTCGCGATGCGGCAACTGCGTGGCGCGCGCGGCTCGGTGGTGGTGCCGGACAACCGCACCGGCGCGCGGGCCGCGACCGCGCATCTGCTCGGCCTCGGCCATCGGCGCATCGGCTTTCTCGGCGGTTTCGCCCAGATGGTGGTGCGCGACGAGCGGCTGGCCGGCTATCGCGATGCCCTGCGCGCCGCCGGCGTCGCCGCCGATCCGGGGCTGATCGCCGAGTCGCGGCCGACCTCGGAAGGCGGGCGCATGGCGGTGGCGCAGTTGCTGGCGCTGGCCGACGCGCCGACCGCCTGCCTCGCCTACAACGATGTCGTCGCGATGGGTGCCGTGCATGCGCTGACCGAGCGTGGCGTCGTGGTCGGCCGCAGCTTCGCCGTGGTCGGCTTCGACGACATTGCCGAGGCGCGGCAGATGTCGCCGCCGCTGACCACCGTGGCGGTGAACGCCGAAGGCCTGGGCGAGCGCGCGGCCCGGTTGCTGCTGCGCCTGATCGACGGCAGCGCCGCCAAACACGAGACGATCATCGGCGCGACGCAACTGGTGGTGCGCCAGTCCTGCGGGGCGAACCTGAGCAAGGGAGCGGCATGATGGCGGTGCGGTGGGGTCTGGTCGGCGCAAGCACGATTGCCCGCGAGTGGATGATCGACGCGATCCGCGCCGCCGGCGGCGATGTCGCCAGCGTGCTGAGCCGCGATCCGGCGCGCGGGCAAGCCTTCACCGCCGCGAATGGTATTCCGCGCGCCGCCGAGAGTCTGGAGGCGCTGCTCGATTCCGTCGATGCCGTCTATGTCTCCACCACCAACGAGCAACATCTGGCGCCGGTGCTCGCGGCGGCGGCGGCCGGCAAGCACGTGCTGTGCGAGAAGCCGCTGGCGCTGACACTGGAAGACGCGCACCGCATGGTGGCGGCCTGCCGCGCAGCCGGCGTCGTGCTCGGCACCAATCATCATCTGCGCAACGCGGCGACGCACCGGGCGATGCGGGAGGCGATCATCGAAGGGCGGATCGGCCGGCCGCTGTTCGTGCGGGTGTTCCATGCCGTGTTTCTGCCGCCGCATCTGCAAGGCTGGCGCATCAACGATCCGGCGACCGGCGCCGGCGTGATCATGGACATCACCGTCCACGACGCCGACACGCTGCGCTTCGTGCTGAACGACGAACCGGTCGCGGTGACGGCGATGACGCAGAGCGCCGGCCTGGGGACGGGCGCCATCGAGGACGGCGTGATGGGTGTGCTGCGCTTCCGCTCCGGCGCGCTGGCGCAGTTCCACGATGCCTTCACCGTCCGCCATGCCGGCACCGGCTTCGAAGTGCATGGCGAGGCCGGCTCGCTGATCGGCACCGATTGCATGACGCAGCAACCGATCGGGCAGGTACTGCTGCGCGATGCGCACGGCGAGGCGTTGCTGCCGCTGCAACCCGAGAACCTCTATGCCCGCGCGCTGCGCAACTTTCACGCGGCCATCGCCGGCACCGGCCGCCCGTCCGCCGATGGCGCCGACGGCGTGCGCTCGCTTGCCGTGGCACTGGCCACGCTGCGCGCCGCCGCCACCGGACACGAAACGCCGATCGAGCCGGGGATCTGAATGACCGTCCCGGGCGACGTGCCGGAGCGCGTCGATGTCGCCATCATCGGCTCCGGCATCGGCGGCGCGACGATGGCTTACGGCCTCGCCGGCAGCGGCGCGCGCGTGGCGATCCTGGAGCGCGGCGAACATCTCGGCGACCATCCGGCGGCGCGCGACGCGCGGGCGATTTTCCGGCACGGCGTGTTCCGCCCGACCGAAACGTGGCGCGATCCGCAGGGCCAGCGCTTCAACCCCGGAAATTACTACTATGTCGGCGGCAACTCGAAATTCTATGGCGGCGTGCTGACCCGCTATCGCGAACGCGATTTCGCGGCGCTGGAACATTGGGATGGCGTTTCGCCGGCGTGGCCGTTCGGCTACGAGGAGTTGGAGCCATGGTACGGCCGCGCCGAGGCGCTGTTCCAGGTGCGCGGCACCACCGGCCAGGACCCCACCGAGCCGCCGCATTCCACCGCGTATGCGGCGCCGCCGGTGCCGGATGAACCGGACATCGCGGCGCATCGGGCGCGGTTGGTCGCACTCGGGCTGCATCCGTTCTCGCTGCCGCTGGCCGTCGATATCGAGCGCTGGCTCGGCCGCGCGGCGACGCCGTGGGACGCGTTTCCCGATACGCACAGCGGCAAGTTCGACGCCGAGACGGCGCCGCTGGCGCACGCGTTGAAACACAATTCGGTCTCGCTGCACACCGGCGTGCAGGTGGAGCGGCTGGTACTTGGCCCCGACAGCAACCGCATCGCCGCCATCGACATCGTCGCCGGCGGCCAGCGGCGGCAACTGCGGGCAAAACTGTTCGTGCTGTCCGCCGGCGCGGTCAATTCGGCGGCGCTGCTGCTGCGCTCGGGCGGTGTCGCCAACCGCTCCGGCGTGGTCGGCCGCTATTTCATGAACCACAACTGCACGGCGATGCTGGCGGTCGATCCACGCCGCCGCAACGATGCCGTCTATCAGAAGACACTCGGGCTCAACGACTTCTATTTCGGCGACGGCGCCGGCGGCAAGCCGCTGGGCAACATGCAACTGCTCGGCAAAGTCTCGGCGCCGATTCTCAGGGCCAGCCTGCCGCATGTGCCGGAGGCGGCGCTGCGCTGGCTCGCGCACCATGCCGTCGACTGGTATTTGATGAGCGAGGATCTGCCGCATCCCGACAACCGCATCGCCGTCGACGGCGCCGACATCGTGCTGCACTGGCAGCGCACCAACATGACGGCGCATCGCCGCCTCGTCGCGAAAGCGCGGGACGTTTTCCGGGCGGCCGGCTATCCGCTGGTGCTCACCAAGCCGTTCGACCGCCGCACGCCGTCGCACCAATGCGGCACCGTGCGCATGGGCACCGATCCGGCGACGTCGGCGCTCGACGTGTTCTGTCGCGCGCACGATCACGCCAATCTGTTCGTGGTGGATGCAGGGTTGTTGCCGACCTCGGCGGCGGTCAATCCGTCGCTGACCATCGCCGCCCAGGCGTTGCGGGTCGCCGACCACATCGTGCAGGGGGGCTTCCAGGCATGAGCGCGGCCAGGGTTGCCGTCGTCACCGGGGCGGCGCGCGGCATCGGGCTTGCGACCGCGCGGGCGCTGGCGGCGCGCGGCTTCACCCTGGTGCTGCTCGACCGCGACGCGGCGGCGGCGCGGGCCGCCGCCGATGGCATCGCCGCGCAAACGCATGTCGTGGTCTGCGACCTTGCCGATGTGGCCGCGCACGCGGACGTCGCGGCGGAGATCGAAACGCAGGCCGGGCCGATCGACTGCCTCGTCAACAACGCCGGCATCGGCTCGCCGGCGCGCGGCGACTTCCTCGATCTGGCAGTGGAAACGTTCGACCGCGTCATCGACGTCAATCTGCGCGGCACGGTGTTTTTCACGCAGGCGGTGGTGCGGCGGATGCTGGCGAACCCGCCGCGCGCCGGCCGCAGCGTCATCACCGTCACCTCGGCGAGTGCCGCGCTGGCCTCGCCGGAGCGGCTGGATTACTGCATGTCCAAGGCGGGGCTTGCCATGTTCACGCAGGGGCTGGCGCTGCGGCTCGCGCCGCACGGTATCGGCGTGTTCGACGTGCGCCCCGGCATCATCCGCACCGACATGACCGCCGGCGTGGCCGCGCGCTACGACGCACTGATCGAAGGCGGGCTGGTGCCGGCGCTGCGCTGGGGCGAACCCGACGATGTCGCCGAGGCCATCGCCGGGCTGGCGACCGGCCCGTTCTACAGCACCGGCAGCGTCGTCTCGGTCGACGGCGGGCTCAGCATTCCGCGTTTATAGAAGGGGCATTTCGATGCCATACGACTACATCATCGCCGGCGGCGGCTCGGCCGGCTGCACCATCGCGGCGCGCCTGTCGGAGGATGCCAATGTGCGCGTGCTGCTGCTGGAAGCCGGCGGCAGCGACCGGCACCCGCTGTATCACCTGCCGGCCGGCTTCGCGCGCATGACCAAGGGCATCGGCAGCTGGGGCTGGCAGACGGTGCCGCAACAGCATCTCGGCGGCCGCGTGCTGCGCTTCACCCAGGCGAAGGTGATCGGCGGCGGCTCCTCGATCAATGCGCAGATCTACACGCGCGGCAACGCGCGCGACTACGACGCCTGGGCGAGCGAGGCCGGTTGCACCGGCTGGGCCTACCGCGACGTGCTGCCGTATTTCCGTCGTGCCGAACACAACGAGCGCTTCGCCGACGAATTCCACGGCACCGACGGCCCGCTCGGCGTGTCCATCCCGATCAATCCGCTGCCGATCAGCGAGGCGTTTTTGCGCGCAGCACAGCAGATGGGCATTCCCTACAACCCGGATTTCAACGGCGCGCGGCAGGAAGGCATCGGCCACTATCAGGTGACGGTGCGCAATGCCCGCCGCAGTTCCACCGCCGTCGCCTATCTGCGGCCGGCGCTGGCGCGGCCGAATCTGACGCTGCGCACCGGCGCGCAAACGCTGCGCGTGGTGGTCGAGCACGGCCGCGCGGTCGGCGTGGACGTTGCGACGGCCGGTGGCGGGCGCGAGACCATCCGCGCCGAGCGCGAGGTGATTGTGTCGGCCGGCGCCATCGGTTCGCCGTGGCTGCTGCAACTTTCCGGGATCGGGCCGGCCGGGCATTTGCGTAAGCTCGGCGTGGACGTGGTGCATGACCTGCCCGGCGTCGGCGGCAATTTGCAGGATCACCTCGACCTGTATGCGATCGCCGAATGCAGCGGCGACCACACCTACGACGGCTACCTCAAGCCGCATCGCGCCGCGTGGGCCGGCGCGCAATATCTGCTGTTCGGCAAAGGCCCGGTGGCATCGACGCTGTTCGAGACCGGCGGCTTCTGGTTCAGCGGGCCGGAGGCGGCGTGGCCGGACATCCAGTTCCATCTCGGCCTCGGTTCCGGCATCGAGGCCGGCGTGCCGAAGATGCGCAATCCGGGCGTGACGGTGAATTCGGCGTATCTCCGCCCCGCCTCGCGCGGCAGCGTCCGCCTCGCCTCGGCCGATCCCGCCGTGGCGCCGCTGATCGACCCGAACTATTGGGAGGCGCCGGAAGATCGCGCGCGGGCCCTGGAAGGTTTGCGGATGGCGCGTGAAATCCTGCGCCAGACGGCGCTGCGGCCGTTCGTGCTCGCCGAGCGGATGCCCGGCGCCGATGTCACGTCCCACGCCGAGTTGATTGCCTACGCCCATCGCAGTTGCAAGACCGATCACCATCCGGTCGGCACCTGCCGCATGGGCACCGGCCCGGACGCGGTGGTGGGCCTGGACCTGCGCGTGTATGGTCTGGACGGGCTGCGCATCGCCGACGCCTCGATCATGCCGCGCGTGCCGTCCTGCAACACCAATGCGCCGACCATCATGATCGGCGAGAAGGCCTCCGACATCATCGCCGGGCGCGGCCATCCCGCCAATCTTCCGCCGCCCGAGCTGACCCGGGGCGACGCCGCCGCTGCCTGAGCGCCGGCAACGCAGATCGCAAGATCGTCGTTGCGACCTGTGACAAATCCTCAGGTCGCGCCGCCCGCCCTACGTTCAAAACTGCGGCCATAGGCGGACAGGGCGAAGCAGCAGACGAAGAACACCAGGGCCGAGAACACATAGCCCTCGGTGGCGAAGCCGAGCCACGCCGGGTCTTTCAGCGCCTGATTGACCGCGCCGAGCAGGTCGGTGAGGCCGACGATGGTGACCAGCGTGGTGTCCTTGAACAGGTCGACGACCGTGTTGATGATGCCCGCCATGGCGATGCGCAACGCCTGCGGCAGCACGACATGCATCTGCACCTGCGCCCAGTGCAGCCCGAGCGAATACGCCGCCTCCTCCTGCCCGACCGGCACGCCCTGCAAGCCGCCGCGCACCACCTCGGCCATGTAGGCGGCGTTGAACAGCACCAGTGCGACCATCGCGCGCACCAGTCGGTCCACGCTGACGCCGCCCGGCAGGAACAGCGGCAGCATCACCGCCGACATGAACAGCACGGTCAGCAGCGGCACGCCGCGCCACAACTCGATGAAGCCGACGCTCAGCGCCCGCACCACGCGCAGGTGCGAGCGCCGCCCCAATGCCAGCAGCACGCCGAGCGGCACCGAGCCGGCGACGGTGACGAACGAGATCACCACGTCCAGCAGCAGGCCGCCCCAGTCGTTGGTGTCCACGAACGTCAGGCCGGCGACGCCGCCGACCAGCAGCACGCCGCCCAGCGCCGGTGCGATCGTCAGCAACAGCAACACCCAGACGCCGCGACGGCGCACGTGCTCGCGCAGCACCGGCACCACGCAGACGCCGACAATCAGCAGCGCCACGGCGATCCGCCATCGCTCCGCCGCAGGATAGTGGCCGAAGATGAACAGCGGCAGGCGCAGGCGAATGAACGTCCAGCACGCGCCGTCCGGCCCGCAGGCGGCGCGCGAGGCACCGGAGATGGTGGCGTTGATCACCGCCCAGCGGAACAGCGGCGGCACGATCAGCGCCAGCGCCGCCAGCACCGCGAGCGTCAACACCGTATTGAACACCGAGCCGAACAGGTTGCGCCGCAGCCACTCGCCCGGCAGCCACGGCGCGCCGGGCTCGCGACGGCGCCGCAGCGTGAAGCCGCGCGGCTGCCGCAGTTGGACAGTGCCC
>Ga0302279_10007951_pt1 | contig 10614 bp, 12 predicted proteins | sample III_Bog_N3_3_FD_194541 | JGI IMG/M metagenome (GOLD analysis project Ga0302279, IMG submission 194541) | Peat permafrost microbial communities from Stordalen Mire near Abisko, Sweden - III_Bog_N3_3 | ecosystem: Environmental > Terrestrial > Soil > Wetlands > Peat | place: Sweden: Abisko...
CTCGACGCCAAAAGAGAGGTCGCGCACCATCTGTCGAATGACGCACAGTTGCTGGAAGTCCTTCTCGCCGAAATAGACACGACACGGTCCGGTCACGACCAATAGTTTCGCGACGACGCTCGCCACGCCGTCGAAGTGTCCGGGTCGTGCAGCACCCTCGAGTACGTCGCCGAGACCTCGTATCGTCACGGTGGTGGGGGTCGGATCGGGAAAGTCGGGCCACATCGCCTCGAGCGTCGGCTCGACCAAAACGTCCACGCCGTGCACCTCGGCGAGTGCACGGTCGGCGTCAGGCGTACGGGGATAGTGCGCGAGGTCGTGTTGATTGTCGAACTGTCGGGGATTCACGAAGGTCGTGGCGATGACGACATCGTCGTGCGCTTTGGCGGCTTCGAACAGCGAGAGGTGCCCCGCGTGCAGCGCGCCCATGGTCGGCACGAGTCCGACGCTGCGTCCAGCACGACGTTCGGATTCGGCCAGGGACCGCCACTCCTCGACGTCGCTGACGAGGCGCATCAGGCCGGGGTCTGTGAACGGCGCAGTTCTGAGAGTTCGAAGGCGGCGTTGGCGAGCGCCACGTACGTCGAGCGTTCCGATTCTGGGATTGCCGCGAGGTGGGCGTCGATCGTGGCCATATCGCCCCGCGAGGCCGGGCCCGTCAACGCGTCATCGGGTCCGTAGCGCGCGACGTCGTCGATCGTCTGATCGGCCAGTGGAAGGAAGTCCTCCAACGTCAACCCGATCGACTCGGCGAGCGTACGGACTTGGCCCATGAGCGCCACGAGATGATTCGACGCGACCACGGCGGCCGCGTGATAGATCGTTCGCTGATCGTCGCGCAACGTGATGACGCGTCCCGCGAGCGAGAGCGCCACCTCGCGCAGCAGTTCGTCGCCCGCGACGCAGTACGTCGCGCCGATGAGACGCTCGGCGTCGCTCCCCGACGGCAGCGCCATCAGTGGGTGCAGTGATCCGACCCGAGGATGCGGCGCAAGGACGTCCAGGTTCCGCGAGCCGGCCACGTGCGCCAGGACTCGGTCCTCACTCGGCGCGATCGACGCGGCGACACCCGCGATGGCGTCGTCGGGCACGCACAGGATCACCAAGGCGGACTCGCCCATCGATGCGACGTCCTCGTGATGCACCACGTCCACCTCGTGGCCCATCCGCTCCAGGGCGGTGGCGAAGGACGAGCCCGCACGACCGGCTCCGACAATTGAGATTTTCATCACAGCTCCTTTCCGTTCCAGCCCCTCGCGGGTGCCGTTCGGTTATTCGCGCAACGATTCGAGTGTACCGACTCTCGTGACGGCCCCGTTGCCGGCGGCCAACTGCGCCTGGGTGACCATCTCCGGTGCCACCTCATGCAACGGGATCAGCACGAAGGACCGTTCGTACAGGCGCGGGTGCGGCACGACGATCTCCGGGTCGTCGCTGCGTTCGTCGCCGACGAGCAACACGTCGACGTCGAGGGTACGCGGTCCCCAGTGGACCTCACGGACCCGTCCACGCGCCGTCTCCGCTCGTCGAGCGCGTTCGAGCAACTCACGAGGCGTGGCGTCGGTCGAAAGCTCGACCACCATGTTCCAGTAGTCGTCTTGGGCGACGCCGCCGAGCGGCTCGGTCTCGTAGACCGACGACGTTCGATAGTCGTCGTCTTGGGCGACGATGGCGACGCCGGACGCGAGGTGTTCGGCACGGTCACCGATATTTGAGCCCAACGAGAGATAGGCGCGGCGCACTAGCGCCGAACGGTGCAGCGCACGCCGACCGAGGCCACGTCCTCCACGACCGGCGGACGGACCTTCTTCACCGCGACCGTGACCGACGCGATCTCTTCGTCGAGCGCGAGGACTTCGTAGGCGACGCGGTAGGCCAAGGTCTCGAGCAAGAGGTAGCGGCCTTCGGTCGCCGTGCGCACGGTGAGACTCAAGACGTCGGCGTAGTTCGTGGTCTCGGCGATGTCGTCGTTGAGGGCGGCCTCTTCGAAGGGACGAACGAGCTCGAGATCGAAGACGAGCGGTTGAGCCCGGTCGCGCTCCTCGGCCAACACCCCGACGATCGCACTGCAGCGAAGATCGCGCAGCTCAATGACGTCGTTCACGCAGAGACCTCGGGGAGGTCGAACAACACGGTTCGCCCGTCCGGGCCAATCGAGCGCTTGAAGAGACGCTCGACGTAGGCGATCGCGAGCGGCACGGTCGGCACCCGCTGACTCCACACGAGGTAGCCGGCGATCACGCCCAGCAGTCGGTCCGAGACCTCGTCGCTGTGCAAAAGGACCATGGTCTTGTTCGACATCGAATTCGCCAGGTCCAGGTAGCACGCTTCGAGCACCTCGCGCTGCTGGGGTCCGCCGCGCAGCGCGTAGTGGCTCGCGGTGAGACCGTGTTCGAAGTAGGCGCTGAGGTTCTGCATCACCGGCAGGATCGAGATGACCCGACCGAAGCCCTGGTGCTTCAACCAGAGCAACTCTTCGTCGCGTCGAACGCGACGGTGAACGGTCGTCGAACCGCCTGGCCGCTCCGAGACCGCCAGAATCCCCTTGTACACCCAGGTGAAACTTCGCGGCTCGATACCCGCAGCCCACTTGCCCCTCACGCAACTACCTCCTCGACGGGACGGACGAGCAGCTCACGGAGCTGAACGGCGGCCGCAGCGTCGTGCACTCGTACCATACTGACACCTTGCAAGAGGGACCACGCCTCGGTGGCGATCGAGCCCTCCAAACGCTGGTCCACGTCGAGGCGCTCGGCACCGAAGTCCCCGAGGAAGCGCTTGCGACTGGTACCGATCAAGACCCCGGCGTCGTAGTCGCGCGCGATCCCCACGAAGTGTGCCACGTGGGCGAGAATCGCGACGTTGTGCTCGGTCGTCTTGCCGAATCCGATACCGGGATCGAGCCATAGCTTCGCGACGCCCGCGCTCTGGGCGCGTTTCGCCATTGCCACCAAGAACGCGGCGATCTCTCCCACGACGTCGTCGTAGGTCGGGTTCAACTGCATCACCGTCGAGTCGCCTTGACGGTGCATGGCCACGTAGCCCACGCCGAGTTCGCCGGCCACCTCGACCAACGTGCTCGAGACGTCATTGAGGACACTCGCACCCGCCTCGATGGCCGCGCGCGCGACGGACTCTTTTTGCGTGTCAACCGAGACCGGCCCGAAGGCGCAGAGCGCCTCGATCACCGGCACGACACGGGCGATCTCCTCGTCGGCCGCCACGGGCGTCGCGCCCGGTCTCGTGGACTCGCCACCGACGTCGACGATGTCACAGCCGACCTCGAAATGTGCCCGACCCCGGCGCACGGCGTCTTCGGTGGCGAGCGTGCGCGACTCCGGGAAGAACGAGTCCGGCGTCACGTTCACGATGCCCATGACGCTGGGGCTCAGCGCCATGCAGAGCGGCGCTGGTGGATGAACTGCAGGGCCTCGGCCCGGCTCGCGGCGTCGGTGCGGAACGACCCGCGAACGGCCGACGTGACCGTCGTCGTCCCGGCCTTCTTCACGCCGCGCATGGACATGCAGAAGTGTTCGGCCTCGATCACGACGATCGAGCCGCGTGGTTTCAGTTCGCGCTCCATGGCCTCGACGATGTCGGTCGTCATGCGCTCTTGCACCTGCAGGCGCCGGGCGTAGCCCTCGACCAGTCGCGCGAGCTTGGAGAGTCCGGTGATGTTGCCGGCCGGACCGGGGAGGTAGGCGACGTGGGCGAGTCCCACGAAGGGGACGAGGTGGTGCTCACAGAGTGAGGTGAAGGCGATGTCGCGGACCATCACCATCTCGTCGTGACCGGCCTCGAAGGTGACGCGCAGGTGTTCACCGGGATCGGCCTCATTGCCCTGGAACAGCTCGACGTACATATCGGCCACCCGTCGCGGCGTCTCGACGAGTCCTTCGCGCGCCGGGTCTTCGCCAATCGCTTCGAGGAGTTCGCGCACGAGGCTCTGCACGCGCTCGTGGTCGACCATGTCTAGGCCTCGCCGGTGAAGGTGTAAATCGCGTCGAGGTTGCGGTAGCGCTCGTTGACGTCGAGCCCGTAGCCGACGACGAAGTCCGAGGGGATCGTGAAGCCGACGTACTTCAAGGACTGTTCGACTCGTTGTTCGCCCTCTTTGAGCAACAGCGCACAGACCTCGAGACTCTTGGGACTGCGCGCACCGAGGTACTGACGTAGGTAGTTGAGCGTGAGACCGGAGTCCACGACGTCTTCCACGATCAATACCTCGCGATCGAGCAGGTCGACGTCGAGGTCCTTCACGATTCGCACGACCCCGCTCGTCTTGGTCGCCGCGCCGTAGGAGGAGACCGCCATGAAATCGACCTCGACCGGGAGTTCGATCGCGCGCATCAGGTCGGACATGAAATTGATGGCGCCCTTCAAGACGCATACGAGCAGTGGCGGACTCTCGGCGTAGTCAGCGGTGATCTGTCGGCCCAGTTCGAGCACCCGGTCGTGCACCTCTTTGGCCGAGACCACGACGTCGCCGAGGTCGTGTTGCGCCCAGAGCGCGGTGAAGTCGTTGGAAGAATGGCTACCCATGTCAGGCAAGCGTACCTGTTGTCTCTACTCCAACGTCAGGTGTTGGTCGTGTCGCGACAGTCGACGACCGCCGCTCAACTCCGTCGCGACGACGTCACCGTCGACGACGACGATCGCGCGCTCGACCTCGTCGGCACTGGGCGGGTGACTGCCGTCACCTGCGTCCGCGACGCGCAGTTGTGCTCGCAGCCATCGGCGCAGGCGCGCTCGCGGCCACGTCCGTAGTACCCGACAGTCGGCCTCTTCCAGTGACACGGCCCGGTCGTCCAAGGCGAGTTCATCGAGCCAGGTCCGCTCGTCGTGCAACAACACCGCCTGGCGCGCGAGGATCGGCACGACGTCGCGATCGGCGACGTCATTGAGTTGTCCGATCAACTCGTGACGGACTCGATTCCGGCGGAAGTCCGGACTGTCGTTGGTCTCGTCGTGCAGCGCCACGAAGGGCGTCGCGCTCACGAAGGCGTGGAGATCACTTCGGCGCAGGTCACGAAGTGGCTTCGTGGGATCGTTCACCATTGGTGAGAGGCCGTCCAGACCGGCACCGCGAAGCATGTTCAACAGGACGGTTTCGGCCAGGTCGTCCATCGTGTGACCAGTGAGGACACCGCCGGGCATCGCCGAACGACGCGCACTGCGGGCCCTCGATTCAAAGTTCGCGCCAGGTTCCACGAGCACATCGTGGCGAACGAAGACGACGTCGAGTTGCTGGCAGATCGCGTGCACGTGTTCGGCGTCGGCGCCGCTCGTCGGCCGCGCGTGATGATCGACGTGGTGCACGGTGGCGACCAACCCCGCTTCGAGGGCGAGCAGAAGCAGTCCGAGGGAGTCCGGTCCGCCGGAGACCGCGAGGTCCACGGGCGCCGGCGCCCCGTCGAAATGGCACCGCGCCAGCAGATCGGAACTCATGGCCAAAGGTTAGGCAGGTGCCCGTCGTACGTGACGAACTCGATTCCGGCCATGGACGCTCGCGCGAAGGAGCGTCGGCACAGCCCGTCACGTGCTCCAGAGCCGGACCGGTCCAGCGATCCACACGCCGAAGGCCGCACCGGCCCACGCGTTCGCCCGGGCGATGCCCATCGTAGGCTTCGAGTCGTGAACTCCTCGCGAATCGCCGACCGACACCGAGTCGTAAGTACGGTCGCGAGTCAAGCGGGCTCCTCCGGTGGCGAAAGCGGCCACCTCTGCGAAGGACCTCGTCGCGTCGTGGAATTCAACGGGGTCTGATCGTCATGCCGGTCGAATTGAACCTGACACCATCACAGCACGGGACGCTCGACGTCTATCCGATCGAGTTCGCTCGCCACTTCGGCGTCCGGGCGTTCGTCACTGGCCGAAGCGGTGGTGTGAGTTCCGCGCCGTACGAGTCGCTCAACCTCGGCGACCACGTGAGTGATGACCCGGCCAACGTCCTGGAGAATCGCCGACGCGTCGCCGAGGCCATCGGCGTGGGCGCAGATCGACTGGTGATAATCAACCAGGTCCACGGTCGCGACGTCGTGAACGCGAATGAGGCGACGGCCGAGAGTTCCGGCGATGTCATCGTCGACTTCGGCGACGAATTCGCCATCGCCGTCGTAGTCGCCGACTGTCTGCCGATGTTGCTGGTCGACGAGGACTCGCCCACGCTCGCGGTGGTCCACGCCGGTTGGCGAGGGCTCCAGAGCAACGTGCTCGCAAGCGCGCTCGAGCACTTCGAGCACCACGACGCGGTGCACGCATTTCTCGGACCGTCGATCTCTGCGGCGGCCTATCAGGTCGGTCCCGAAGTGGCCCAGAACTTCGCCGACGTCCCGGGCGCGCTGACACCCGACGCCGCCGATCGATCCCGACTCGATCTACGCGCCGTCGCCGTCGCCCAACTGTTGGCCCTCAACGTCACCGAGAGCCATATCACGGTGGCGACCCAATCGACCGACGGCGGCACGACGTTCTTCAGTGACCGTGCGCAGCGACCGTGCGGAAGATTCGCCCTCGTCGCGCGTCGGGTGATCGCGTGAAGCAACGCGCCGAGCTCTTCCGCTACGTCGGCCTCGACGTCACCGCCGACACGCTGACGGGTCTCTTCGACCTCGACGGACGAACCTTCGTTGAAACCGTCACGTTCGAAGGGGTGAAGTCGTTGGAGGCACCGGCCGTGGTCGCGCTCGCCGAACTCTGGTACCTGATCGCCGGACTTTCGTACTACAAGGCGGGCGCCGCTCGACGGATCGACGTCGGCGTGACGCCGCTCGGGACCAATGGTCGACGACTGTTCAAGGCCGCGCTCTCCGACGGACTCGGCGAGTTCGCCTACCGCAACCAGATCCAACTCAGTGACGTCACGATCGAAGGCCGCGTGGGCGTCCAATCCTACGAGCCGTTCGTCGACCCCAGTCGCGTGCTCACGCCCTTCGGCGGCGGCATCGACTCGGTCGTGACCGTCGAGAAGTTGCGCGGCCTCGTCGATCAGGCGTTGTTCGTCGTCAGTCCCTCGTCCGGTCGATTCACGCCACTCGAGGCGACCGCCGCCGTCACCGGCTTGGACGTCATTCGCGCCTCGCGAACGCTCGACCCGCAGATCGTGCGGGGCGACGAGTCCTTCTATAACGGTCACGTGCCGGTGACCACGATGGTGACGTTGTTGGCCGCGGTGGCGGCCGTCGCCTCCGGTCGAGGCGGCGTCGCGCTCAGCAACGAGTACTCCTCGTCGATCGCGAACCTTCGCTGGTACAACTCGGACATCAATCACCAGTGGAGCAAGTCCTGGAACGCGGAAAACCTGATCGCCCACGCGATCGCGGAACGCGTGGGCGACGAATTGGTGGTGGCCAGTTATCTGCGCGATCGCAGTGAACTCTGGGTCGCCCAGGCCTTCAGTGAACTCGAGCAGTACCACCACGTCTTTCGAAGTTGCAATCGAGCCTTCACTCAGGCACCCGGAGATCGCGCGTCACGGTGGTGCGGCGAATGTGACAAGTGTCTATTCGTCAATCTGGTGCTCGCGCCGTACCTGTCGCGTCCGGCGTTGTGGTCAATTTTCGAGAGCGAACCGTTGAGTGATTCGGCACGCACCGAGCAGTTGCGCACCCTGGTTGGACTCGGCGACGAACACAAGCCATTCGAGTGTGTGGGCGATCCCGATGAGAGCGCCGTAGCGCTGACCGCGGTGAGCCAACTCAAGGAGTGGCGCGACGTGACGAGTCTCGACGACCTCGCGAAAGAGCTGCAGACCGAGAAACGCCCCTCTGACCTGCTCGAATCACAAGGACCGAGTCGTGTTCCGACCAACTGGCTTCGCTGACCTCGCCGGCCGGCGCGTAGGAATCTTCGGCTACGGCGTCGAAGGCCGCACGACGCGACGTCGCCTGCGCGGTGTCACCGACACGATCGTGCTCGTCGACGACGACGACGTCGACCCGGAGGTCGTTCTCACGAGCCAAGGCGGTCTCGACGCGTTGCGTGGGTGCGAGGTCGTCTTGAAAAGTCCTGGGATAGCGCGCCGACGAAACGACGTCCTCGAACTCGAACGAGGTGGCGTCACTGTCACGTCGTCGCTCAATCTGTGGCTCCATGACGTCGATCGTTCGCGGGTCGTCGCGATCACCGGTACCAAAGGCAAGTCGACGACGACGGCGCTCACGACGTTCTTCCTTCAATGTCTCGGTGAGGAGGCACTGCGCCTCGGCAACTTCGGCCGACCCCCGTACGATCCCGACCTCGACACCTCGAAGGGGTGGCTCATCCTCGAGGTCTCCAGTTTCCAATCCGTCGACATCGACGTGGCGCCCGCACTGGTCGTGGTGACGTCGCTCGGCGAAGACCATCTCGATTGGCACGGCTCGCTTGAGGCGTACCGGAGCGACAAGTTGTCACTGACGCGAGCGGACGGCGAACATCGCACGCTCGTCGCGAATACTGCGACGATGCACGACTACGCGAGCCAAATCGGCGGCGATGTCGCGTACGTCGCGCCCGACGTGACGCATCTGGCCAGTGTGTTGGGGCTCTTAGGTGCGCACAACGACGCCAACGTCGCGCTCGCACTCTCCTCTGCGGCCCTCCTCACCGACAACAGCGTTGACGAGGTTCGCGCGCGAGTGACTGACTCGGCATCGACCTTCGAGCCACTGCGCGGTCGACTCACCGCGGTGGCAAGTGAGAACGTCGGTGGGGGAACGCTGCGTTACGTCGACGACGGACTCGCCACTTCGGCACTTCCAGTGGTCGCGGCGTTGGACGTCTTCACTGATGAACCGGTCGCGCTCATCGCCGGCGGTTTCGACCGCGGTGTCGATTACGCACCCTTGGCCGATGCGATTGCGAAGCGACGACCGCCAACCGTGGTCATCCTTCTCGGCGAGGCCGGACGCCGCATTGGTGACGAGGTGTCACGACGCTCGCCGGAACTCCTGCAGATGCCAGTGGCGTCGATGCGCGACGCAGTGAGCGAAGCCCGCCAGGCGCTTGGTTCCGGTGGCGTGATCCTTCTCTCGCCCGGTGCGCCGAGTTTCGACATGTACAAGAACTGGGAAGAACGCTCCGAGGACTTCACGTCGTTAGTCCGGACCGTCATCGCGGCCGATACCTAGAGAAGCAGGTGTCACAGCACACGAAATGGGAGCCTGGGGTGGGAATCGAACCCACGACCTACGCATTACGAATGCGTTGCTCTACCGACTGAGCTACCCAGGCGCAAGATGCAACTCTACTTCATGGGTCAGCGCGCTCGACCCTGCGAAGTCTCAGAACTCCATCAACGACAGCATGAGATCGTTCAGTAGCAGCGTCTCGTCGACGTTGGAGGAGAGTCGACGTGTCGCCTCGCTCAAGACACCGATCGCTCGAATCGACGCTCCCACGCGGTACTGATCACGCGCGTCGCCGAGTTCACTGCCCTCGAGGCTCTCGACCATGCGGTCTCGGTAGACGTTGGTCAGCGCGGTCAGTCCGAAGCGCAACTCGTCGATGCGAAAACGTCGTTGTTCGCGCTTGAACTGGGCCTCGGTGTCGCGTCGATTCGATATCGATCGCTGCCCCATTTGCCGGGCTTCTCGGACACGCAGCTCCATCTCTTCGTCCTGGACCTGCTGCAACGGCGCGATGGCGTCATCGAGGGCGCGCGCGATCTCGGTGGCGAGCGCGGCCGACGTGGCCGGTGTCCCGTTCAGTCGATCGGGCACCGAACGCCACTGGGCGATGCGCTGGGCCAGTTCGTGGTCGCGACTGAGAATCCGTGCGCGTCGCAGGTTGCCGTTCGCCGCGCTGGCGGCCGCGCGCGCGGCCAGCGCCGTGGCCCCTTCACGAATGAGGACCTCCGCGATCCCCTCCTCACTCAGACCCTTCAGTTTGAGTTCCACGCACCTTGAAGCGACCGTGTCGAGTGCCGGTGGGACGTCCTCGGCGGTCAAGAGGAAGATCGTTCGCGTGGGTGTCTCTTCGAGGGACTTCAACAGTGCGGGCGCGCTCGGCGACGCCCCGGTGGTCGTGAGTTCCACGTCCTCGATGATGACGATCTGATAGCCCGCACCCAACGGTCGGCGCCGACTCACGCGGTCCGCTTCGCGCAACTCATCGATTCGCCACGCGAGGCCGGCGCGCTCGGCGAAGTAGACGTCGGCGTCGGCGTCGCTCAGCACCCGTCGACAGACGTCACACGTCCCGCAACCGTTCTGGGGGCATTGCAACGCCGCCGCGAACGTCAACACGGTGTCGTGCAAGCTCGAACCGACCGGTCCACTCATCAGATACGCGTGCACCGGCGCCTTGACGTATTGGCGCATCGCCGCCACGGCGGACTCTTGGCCCACCAGTGCATCGAAGACGTCAGTCATCTCACCATGGTAAAGAGGCGAGTCGCTCGTCGACCAACGCGGCGACATCGGATTCGCTCAGCGATCCGTCGATCACGCACCAGCGCTCACCCCACTTGTCGGCGATCACCAAGTAACCGTCGCGCACGCGCCGGTGGAAATCCAGGTCGGCCGATTCGAATCGGTCGCGCACGTCGGGCGCTCGACGTTCGTTCGCGACCTCGAGCGGCGTGTCGATCAACACCGTCAAATCCGGGATACATCCACCGATAGCGAGTTCCGT
>Ga0302279_10007959_pt1 | contig 10607 bp, 10 predicted proteins | sample III_Bog_N3_3_FD_194541 | JGI IMG/M metagenome (GOLD analysis project Ga0302279, IMG submission 194541) | Peat permafrost microbial communities from Stordalen Mire near Abisko, Sweden - III_Bog_N3_3 | ecosystem: Environmental > Terrestrial > Soil > Wetlands > Peat | place: Sweden: Abisko...
CGCGCGGCGGCAAGATCGTGGTGTCCGGCCTGATGGGCGGCAATTTCAGCCTGCCCATGGTACAATGGATCTACAAGCGCATGACCATCGAGGGCTTCATGGTCGGGACGCTGGCCGAAGCCCATGAATTGATGGCGCTGGCGCGCGCCGGCAAGATCAAGCCGACGCCGATGAAAGAGGAGCCGATGGCCGAGGTCCAGAAATGGATCGAGGAATTGCGCGCCGGAAAAGTCGTTGGACGCATCGTGCTGAAGAACTGAGGCAGAGCATCTCATAAGCCTCGCCAAAAGAGGCAGAGTGCCACCCAAGCCTCACTTGAACAGGGAGGATACGGATGGCTTGGATTGCAGAGGCCCGGAGCAATCGCTTCACGCTGGCCGCTGTTGCGGCCGTGACACTGGCGCTGGCCGCTACGCCGGCGCTGGCGCAGAAGCACTACAGTCCCGGCGCCAGCGACAGCGAAATCAAGATCGGGACCACCACGCCCTATAGCGGCCCGGCGTCGGCCTATTCGGCCGGCGCCATCTCCCTGACCGCCTATTTCGCGATGATCAACGAACAGGGCGGGGTGAACGGGCGCAAGATCAATTTCATCAGCCTCGACGACGCCTACAGCCCGCCGAAGACGGTGGAGCAGATCAGGCGGCTGATCGAAAGCGACGAAGTGCTGTTTCTGGTCAACCCGGTGGGCACCGCCACCAACATGGCCGTGGTCAAATACATCAACCAGAAGCAGGTGCCGCATCTGTTCGTCGGCTCGGGCGCAACCGTCTTCAACGACCCCGAGCACTATCCGTGGACGATGAGCTGGACACCGCATTATGCGTCCGAAGGCGAGATCTACGCCAAATATATCCTGACGACGAAACCCGACGCCCGGATCGGAATCCTGGCGCAGAACGACGACCTCGGCCGCGACTATCTGCTGGGCTTCAAACGGGGCCTCGGCGACAGGGCGGCGACGATGATCGTGTCGACGCAGACCTACAACACCAGCGACCCCACCGTCGATTCCCAGGTGGTTTCGCTGAAGGCTTCCGGAGCCGATGTGTTCTTCATCGCCACGGTGCCGAAATTCTCCGCGCAGGCGATCCGCAAGGCCTATGACGTCGACTGGCACCCGCAGGAATTCGTGGTCAGCGTCGGCTCCTCGATCGCCGGGGCGATCCGGCCGGCTGGCTTCGAGGCGGCGAAGGGCATCATCTCCGTGGCCTATCAGAAGGACCCGGCCGATCCGCAGTGGCGGGACGATCCGGCGATGAAGGCCTGGCAGCTGTGGATGGACAAATACAATCCGCGCGTCGACAAGAGCGATTACTACGCGCCCTACGGCTACAATATCGGTTTCGCCGTGGTGCAGCTGCTCAAGCAGTGCGGCGACAATCTCACCCGCGAGAACGTCATGAAGCAGGCCTCCCATCTCGACATGGAACTGCCCTTGCTGCTGCCGGGAATCCGGCTCAGGACCACGCTTGGGGATCTGCGCCCGATCAAACAGATGCGGCTGGTGCGCTTCGATGGATCGCGATACGTGCTGTTCAGCGACGTGCTGGAGAGCGACTGAACTTGCTCCGGCGAATGCGGCTTTTCGCGACGCCCGCCGGCGCCTTTTCGGCCCGCACCGGCGTGCTGCGACCGCTAGAGCCGTTTCCGTTGAATCGAAACGGGGCTCTAGATTCTTGATTTGACGCGTTTTCTTAACGCGAACCGGTTTCCACTTCGCTGGAAAACGCTTTAGATGCGAGCCTAAATTAAGCCCTACCCGCTCCGGAATTGCGGCTCATTGCCACCCAAGTTTTTGGCGAGATTTGGCATGCAGTATCGCGTCGCATCGCCGGAGTTTGCCATGTCCAACCGAACCGCGAAATTCGTGTCCGCCATTTTCGCCAGTGTTCTCGCGGGTACCTGTGTTGCAACGCTGCCACTCGGCGCAGCCCGCGCCGATGACTGCTTGTCCGCACCGAAGGACGACCCCCCCGGGGGCAGCCACTGGTACTATCGCATCGAGCATGGAACCAAACGCCATTGCTGGTATCTGCGGCCGGAAGGCGAACAGCAGACCCAGACCGCCGCACCGAATCCCTCGCTCCCGGCAACGCCGGCGCCGCCGAAGGCGGAAGGCGCCACGCCGCGATCGCTCGCCGACGCTCACGCCGAGCTGCCCGCGCGAACCAGCATCGCACCGCAGAAGAACAGCGATGCCCCTTTCGCCACGATGCCGACGGCGACGGCGACGGCAACGGCAAATGATGGGTTTGCGCCGGCCGCGCAGCCGCCGCAATCGTTGTTCGCCTCGCGTTGGCCCGAGACATCGGGCGTGGGTCCCGCAACGGGTCCGCAACCCGCGACGATCGAGCTTGCCGCCAACCTGCCGCCAAATGCAGTGGCGGCGCCCGCGCCGGTTGCGGCCGCCGCTGTGCCGGTTACCGCGGCCGCTGTGCCGCTTGCCGCAGCCGATACATCGCAAAGCCTGCCTCCGTCGGTCCCGAAGCTGCTCGGCGTGATGACAGGGGCGCTGGCGCTCGCTGGCATCACCGCGGCAATCGTCTTCAAACTCGGCGGCGCGCGGCGCCCATCCAGGCGGCGGTTGCGGCCGGACCAGATCTGGGAACGGAGCGATGATCACGGCATCAAGCGGTCAAATCCTCCGGCCCCGGACGTCGTCCCGCGCCGCGCCGGTTTTCCGCGCGACCTGGACCAACCCGCCGACGCCGACCTGAACGACGCGAGCGAGCGCATTGCCGAATTCATCTCGCAATTGTCCAGGCGGGCTCCGACCTGACAGAGAACTGGTTCTCGGAACTATTTCTCGGGACTATTTCTCGAGCTGCCGCTGCAACTCGCGCACGAACGTCGTCAGGCCGGTCCGGCGTTCGCGCTTCAGCCGCTCGGCCATCAGGATCGACCGCACTTCGGCGAACGCCGCGTCGATGTCGTGGTTGATCACGATATAATCGTATTCAGCCCAATGGCTCAATTCGTGGCTGGCCCGGCTCATCCGCCCGCGGATCACCTCGTCGGAATCCTGCGCGCGGGAGTGCAGCCGCTTTTCCAGATCGGCGGCGGACGGCGGCAGGATGAAGACACTGACGACATCGGCACGGGCCTTTTCCCGCAATTGCTGGGTGCCTTGCCAGTCGATATCGAACAGCACGTCCTGCCCCGCCGAAAGCGCCGCCTCGACCGGCGCGCGCGGGGTGCCGTAGCGGTTGTCGAACACGGTGGCCCATTCCAGCAAATCGCCCTGCCTGGCCATCCGCTCGAAATCCGCCTTGGCGATGAAGTGATAATCGCGGCCGTCGACTTCGCCGGGCCGCATCGGCCGCGTGGTCGCGGACACCGACATCTTCAGTCCCGGCGCGCGATCGATCAAGAGCCGCGACAGCGTGGTCTTGCCCGCACCGGACGGCGACGACAGCACGAACATCAGTCCGCGCCGCTCAACCCCGTCGAAGCCGTGGCCGCCCGCGGTCATGCCCTACTCCAGATTCTGAACCTGTTCGCGGAATTGCTCGACGACGTTCTTCATCGCAAGTCCGGTGTTGGTCAATTCGAGATCGTTCGACTTGGAGCAGCAGGTGTTGACCTCGCGGTTGAACTCCTGTGCCAGGAAATCCAGCCGCCGTCCGATCGGGCCACCCTTGCCGATCATCTCGCGCGTCTGCGAGACGTGCGAGGCGATGCGGTCGAGTTCCTCGCGAATGTCGGCCTTGGCCGCGATCATGAGCGCCTCCTGATTGAGCCGGTCGGGATCGAAGCGATCGGACGTTTCCAGCAGCGCCGCGATCTGCTCGGCCAGCCGCGCCTTGATCGCTTCGGGCTTGCGGCCCGGCGCGGCCTCGGCGTTCCTGGCCAGCCGCTCGAGCTCATCCATACGCTGGATCAGGATCTGTCCGAGCGTCACGCCCTCGCGCTGGCGCATCTCGACGAGATCCAGAAGCGCCTGGTCGAACGCCGCTCCGGCGGCCGCCTTCGCCGCCTGTTCCTCGGCCTCGTCGGATTCCGGCTCGACGACCTCGATCACGCCCTTGATCGCCAGCAACCCATCGATGCTCGGCGCCACCGCGTCGATCTTGCCGGCGAGCACGCCCGCCACCTTGACGATCGACGCCAGCACTTCCTCATTGATGCGGATGGTCGAAGCCGCGCCCGCGCGCTTGACGGTCAAATTCGCGTACACCGTGCCGCGCGACAATACCTCTCCGGCACGCTTCTTGGCGAAGGCTTCCAGATCGTCCCAGCCGGGCGGCAACCGCATCCGCAGGTCGAAGCCCTTGGCGTTGACCGATTTCAACTCCCATTCGAAGGCGTAGGGTCCGCTGGCACCATGGCTGCGGGCAAAACCGGTCATGCTCGACAGCGCCATCGCGTGAATTTCTCCGGCAGTTACGGGTGTGAGATTCGCACCAGAAGTTCGGCGCGACCTTATCGCGTATTGCGCAAAAATGGATACCGGTTTTGCGAATGGAAGGCCCGCAAATGACCCGCATACGCATTTCGGCCGGAGCGGAATCCGGTTCCGGCCCCGTACCGCGTTCCCCCCGCTATTGCTGAACCGCCGGCGGCGCCGCCGTCGACTGCGCCGCGCCCTGCCGGGCCGGGGCCGCCCGAGCCGGTTTCCTGGCCGGGGCAGGCTTGGGAGTGGTGGCCGTCGGGGCGGGATCGGTCGCCGGCGCACTCGCGGCGGGCGGCGCGGGATCGTCCGCCGGCTCCACGGTATCGTTCTGGATCTGCTTTTCCATCGCGCGCAGCTTGGCGACGTTCTTCTGGTGCTGGTCGTAGGTGTCGCTGAAGGCGTGGCCGCCGGTACCATCGGCCACGAAGAACAGGTCGCGGGTGCGCGCCGGATTGGCGGCGGCTTCCAGCGAGGCGCGGCCGGGATTGGCGATCGGACCCGGCGGAAGGCCGTCCACCACATAGGTGTTGTAGGGTGAGGGCTGCTGGATTTCGTTGCGCTTGATCGGCCGTCCCAGCGTTCCCTTGCCGCCGACCAGGCCATAGATGATGGTCGGGTCCGACTGCAGCTTGATCTTCTGGCGCAGCCGGTTGACGAACACCGCAGCGACGCGGCTGCGTTCGTCCGGCTTGCCGGTTTCCTTCTCGACGATCGAGGCCAGCGTTACCAGCTGCTCCGGCGATTTGATCGGCAGATCCGCGGTGCGGCGCTCCCAGATTTCCCCAAGCACGCGCTTCTGCGCCTGCTGCATGCGCACAATCACCTGGTCGCGGCTGGTGCCGCGCGGGAATTTGTAAGTCTCCGGCAACAAGGTGCCTTCGCGCGGGATTTCACGGACCGAGCCCGAGAAGATATCGTTGTCCGACAGCCGGGCCACGATCTGCTCGGAGGTCAGGCCCTCGGGAATCGTGACGGCGTGCTGCACCACCTTGCCTTCGACCATGGTGCCGATGACATCGCGCAGACTGGCATTCTTCTGGAACAGATATTCGCCGGGCTTGAGATCCGTGCGCGCCTTCAGCGCCAGCACGCTGCCGATGAACGCCCAGCGATTGTTGTCGATGACGCCCTCGCGCTGCAAGGTGTCGGCGATGTCGGCCATTCCCGCGCGCGCCGGAATGTTGACGACCTTGTCTTCCTGCAACGGCCCGGGAGCCTCGATCTTCTGCTTACCGTAGATGTAGGCGCCGCCGACGCCGATCATCAGCACCAGCACGATGGTGATGACGGCATTGCCGACCACCACGAACGGATTGCGGGCGCGATCGGAGCGTTTTGGCGGCGGCGGAACCTGCTCGGGCTCCAGCGCGGCGCGCGGGCTCCGTGGCGAAATGGGCGGCCTCTCACTCATCGATGCAACCTGAATCCTGTCGGTTTAATCGTGGCCTCGGGAAATTCCCGCAACGGCCCGCAGTCTACGCCCAGATCTAGGATTTATCACCGAATGCGGCGAAACGGTGGACTCTTCTCGGACGCGCGTCAGTTGACCACGCGCTGCACGATCACGGAAGCGTTGGTGCCTCCGAAACCGAATGAATTCGACAGCGCCACATTGATCTCGCGTTTGCGCGGCGCCTGCGGCACGAGGTCGATCGCCGTTTCCACCGAGGGGTTCTCGAGATTGATCGTCGGCGGGGCGACGTTATCGCGAATCGCCAGGATGCTGAAGATCGTCTCGATCGCACCGGCGGCGCCGAGCAGATGCCCGGTCGAGGATTTGGTCGATGACATCGACACCCGGGACGCGGCATTGCCCAACAGCCGCTCCACGGCACCGAGCTCGATTTCGTCGCCGACCTGCGTCGAAGTTCCGTGCGCATTGATGTAGTCGATGTCGGAAGAACCGATCCCCGCGCGCTTCATGGCGGCACTCATGCTGCGGAACGCGCCATCGCCGTCGGGCGAAGGCGAGGTGATGTGATAGGCGTCGCCGGACAGTCCGTAGCCGATGATCTCGGCGTAGATCCGGGCGCCCCGCAGCCTGGCGTGCTCGTATTCCTCGAGCACCACGATGCCCGAGCCTTCCCCCATCACGAAGCCGTCGCGATCGCGGTCGTAGGGCCGCGAGGCCTTTTCCGGAGTCTCGTTGAAACCGGTCGAAAGCGCGCGCGAGGCGCAGAATCCCGCCATCGACAGCCGGCAGATCGGGGATTCGGTTCCGCCCGCCACCATCACGTCGGCGTCCCCGAGCGCGATCAGCCGGCTGGCGTCGCCGATCGCATGCGCGCCGGTCGAACACGCCGTCACCACCGAATGATTGGGACCCTTGAGGCCGTGCTCGATCGAGACATAACCGGAAGCAAGATTGATCAGGCGCCCGGGAATGAAGAACGGCGATACCTTGCGCGGGCCGCGTTCCTTGAGCAGCAGCGCGGTATCGGCAATGCCGGACAGGCCGCCGATCCCCGAACCGATCATGGTACCGGTGGCGCAACGGTCCTCCTCGGTGGCGGGATGCCAATTGGCATCGTCCAGCGCCTGGCGCGCCGCGCACATCGCGAAGATGATGAAATCGTCGACCTTGCGCTGGTCCTTCGGCTCCATCCACTGGTCGGGATTGAAGGTGGCGTTGGTGCCGTCGCCGCGCGGGACCACGCAGGCGATCCGGCTGGTCAGGTCGGACACGTCAAACGTGTCGATCTTCCGGGCACCGCTCTCGCTGTTGAGGATGCGCTTCCAGGTCGGTTCGACGCCACAACCGAGTGGCGACACCATGCCGAGGCCCGTGACGACAACCCGCCTCATATCCAGCACTCCAGCCCGGTATGCGCGGCCCACAACAAGAAACCGGTGGACCGCACGACCACGGCCCGCCCGGTTTTGTCAGTTCCGCGCAGGGCGTCAGCTCTTCGCGTTTTTTTCGAGAAATTTCGTGGCGTCGCCGACGGTCAGAATCGTCTCGGCGGCATCATCGGGAATCTCGCAACCGAATTCCTCTTCGAACGCCATCACGAGCTCGACGGTGTCGAGGCTGTCGGCGCCGAGGTCGTCAATGAAGCTCGCGTTGTCGACCACTTTTTCGGGTTCAACACCAAGGTGTTCGACCACGATCTTCTTAACTCGCTCGCCAATCTCGCTCATCGTTCAACCTCGTGCTTGTTCCCACTAAACTCGTCCCCAGGATGAAACGAGTCATCCTGGTCTCTAAACTTTCCTTCGCAATCGCGCATAGACTTGATTTGGCCAAATCCCGACTCTGCCAACTCAAAGCCGACAAAGGCCCGGCGAACGACGCAGGCTCAGCACCGCCAATATACAGGGTTTGAAAATCCTGCAAGGCGTTCTTTGCCCATCCGTTGCTGGTTCGGTTATCATACTTCCCAAGCCTTGACTATAAGCCTCGATCGGCGTCCGGGAACGGCCCTTATCCCGCCCAAGGCCACTGTTAACCGGATCAAATCATGGCCATTCCGCCGTTGACGTGAATCGTCTGCCCGGTGACATAGGCCGCTTCGTTCGAGGCGAGGTAAACCGCCGCCGCGGCGATTTCCTCCGACGTTCCGAGCCGTCCGGCAGGAACCTTCGAAAGGATCGTCTCGCGCTGCTTGTCGTTCAGCGCATCCGTCATCGGGGTCTTGATGAATCCGGGTGCGATACAATTGGCGGTCACGTTGCGCTTGGCGTATTCGCCGCCCAGCGTCTTGATCATGCCGATCAGCCCGGCCTTCGAGGCGGTGTAATTGCCCTGGCCCGGATTGCCGGTGACGCCGACCACCGAGGTGATGGCGATAATGCGGCCAAACCGCTTGCGCATCATCAGCTTGGTCGCCGCCCGGGCGAGGCGGAATGTCGCGGTCAGGTTGACCTTGATGACCTCATCCCAATCCTCGTCGCGAAGTTGCACGAACAGATTGTCGCGGGTGATGCCGGCATTGGCGACGAGGATGTCGAGCTGGCCCATGGCCTGCTCGGCCGCCGGCACCAGCGCCTCGACCTCCGCGGTCTCGGAAAGGTTGCAGGGCAGCACGTGAACCCTGCTCCCGAGCTCACCGGCGAGCGTGTCCAGAACCTCGCGGCGGGTCCCGGAAATGGCGACGGTGGCGCCCTGGGCGTGCAGCGCCCGGGCGATCGCGCCCCCGATGCCGCCGGTCGCGCCAGTGACGAGCGCCGTCCTGCCAGTCAGATCGAACATCATGGTCCTCCCCCGCTCAGGCCGTTTGCGCGGCAGCGAGCGCGTCTTTCGCGGCGGCCAAGTCATTCGGGCCGCCGACCGAAACGCCGACGGCGCCGTCGGCGATCCGCTTGACCAGCCCCGACAGCACCTTGCCGGCGCCGATCTCGAAAAACCGGGTCACCCCGTGGCTTGCCATATAGGCGACCGATTCGCGCCAGCGCACGGTTCCCGTGACCTGTTCGACCAGGCGGCGGCGGATCTCGCCCGGATCGGTAATCGGTGCGGCCAGCACGTTCGATACCAGCGGCGACGCCGGCGGCCGGATGGTGACATCGGCCAGCGCCCTGGCCATGGCCTCGGCAGCCGGCTGCATCAGCCGGCAATGGAAGGGGGCCGACACCGGCAGCAGCATGGCGCGCTTGGCGCCCTTGGTCTTGGCGATCTCGAGCGCGCGCTCGACGGCGGCCTTGTCGCCGGAGACCACGACCTGCCCGCCACCATTGTCGTTGGCGGCCTGGCAGACCTGGCCCTGCGCGGCCTCGTCAGCGACCGCAACCGCGGCCTCGTAATCGAGGCCGAGCAGTGCGGCCATGGCGCCGACACCCACCGGCACCGCCTTCTGCATGGCGAGCCCACGGGTGCGCAACAGGCGCGCGGTATCGGAGATGCTCAGGCTGCCGGCGGCGGCCAGCGCGGAATATTCACCGAGCGAATGTCCCGCCACGAAGGCGGCGTCCCGTCCGACCGAAAATCCGGCCTCGGTTTCCAGCACCCGCAGGGTGGCGAGCGAGACCGCCATCAGCGCCGGCTGGGCGTTTTCGGTAAGCTGCAAGGTCTCGGCCGGGCCGTCCCAGATGACCGCGGTGAGATTTTCCCCGAGCGCCGCATCGACCTCGTCGAAAACCGCGCGCGCGGCCGGAAAAGCCTCCGCCAGGGCCTTGCCCATGCCGACCGCCTGGGAACCCTGCCCCGGAAAAGTGAATGCTGCCGTCATCAATACCCCTGAATACCCTTGATACCGTTGGCGCGCTGAAAACCGCTAAAGTTGGGCCGAAAGACACTGCGGGGACCGCTGATGTCAAGCCGCGCCGGTTCCAGGCCCCGGTCCCGGCGCCCCCATGGCGCCGTTTTCGCTCGCCTTTCCCTTGCCATCCCGCTCAAAATCCTTATAAACCGCGCCATCCGTGGATCCCGGCCGGGAGCTGAACGGACGGTCCCAGCAATTTCACCGTAACGGCGATGTTGATGTGGCAGGGCCAGTCGGCCCGTCGTCCCGTGCTTCCGCCTTCTGAGCATTGTCGAGTCCTTTCCGAAGGTCTCGAAGGGCTTGCCGCCGGGAACCGCGCCAACACAGGAAAGGACACCCATGCCTCTTTATGAGCATGTTTTTCTCGCGCGTCAGGATGCGAGCACCCAGCAGGTCGAAGAGCTGACCACCCAGATGACCGGCATCGTCGAAGGTCTCGGCGGCAAGGTCGTCAAGATGGAAAACTGGGGCGTACGTTCCCTCACCTATCGGATGAACAAGAACCGCAAGGCGCATTTCGTGCTGCTCAACATCGACGCCCCGTCGGCGGCGGTCGCCGAGGTCGAGCGGCAGGAGCGGATCAGCGAAGACGTGGTCCGTTATCTCACCGTTCGCGTCGAGGAGCACGAGGAAGGTCCCTCGGCGATGATGCGCAAGGCCGATCGCGACCGTGATCGCGACGACCGTGGCGGCGGCTTCCGTGGCGACCGCGAAGGCGGTTTCCGCGGTGATCGCGAAGGTGGATTTCGTGGCGGCGACCGCGATGGCGGCGGCTTCCGTGGTGATCGTGGCCCGCGCCGGCCGCGCGACGACGACGCAACCGTAGCGGTTGAGGAGTAAGAATCATGGCTGAAGCTGGTGCACGCCGTCCGTTTTTCCGCCGCCGCAAGACCTGCCCGTTCACGGGTCCGAATGCGCCGAAGATCGACTACAAGGATTCCAAGCTGCTGATGCGTTACGTCTCCGAGCGCGGCAAGATCGTGCCGAGCCGCATCACCGCCGTCTCCGCC
>Ga0302279_10007967_pt1 | contig 10597 bp, 12 predicted proteins | sample III_Bog_N3_3_FD_194541 | JGI IMG/M metagenome (GOLD analysis project Ga0302279, IMG submission 194541) | Peat permafrost microbial communities from Stordalen Mire near Abisko, Sweden - III_Bog_N3_3 | ecosystem: Environmental > Terrestrial > Soil > Wetlands > Peat | place: Sweden: Abisko...
AGCGAGACGCCCCTTATGGCCTGGATCGGACCGTAAAACGTTTCTATGCTGTCAACCCGCAGCAGCGCCTCGCTCATACCTCTACCTCGCCGCCGATATAGGCTCTGATGACTTCAGGATGGGACTGGACTTCCTGCGAGGTTCCCATCGCGAGCACCTTGCCGTAATTCAACGCCATCACCCGGTCTGACACCTGGCTGACCAGGCTCATGTCGTGTTCCACCATGATGACGGTGATGCCGAGGTCCTTCTTGATGTCCTCGATCCAGAATCCCATGCCCTCGGTTTCTTCGACGTTCAGGCCCGATGACGGCTCATCCAGCAGCAGCAGCCTCGGTTCCGTGCACAGCGCGCGTCCGAGTTCGACAACCTTGCGCACGCCATAAGGCAAATTGGCGATCAGGCTGTCGCGGTAACGCTGCAGGCCAAGGAAAGCGATCACGTCCTCCACCTTCTCGCGATGGCGGAGTTCGTCGCGGCGGGCGGACGGCAGGAAGGCCATCTGCGACAGGAAACCGACCCGGGAATGGCAGTGCCGGCCGATCAGCAGGTTCTGCAACAATGTGGCGTTGGCAAACAGTTCGATGTTCTGGAACGTGCGCGCGATGCCGAGACTGGCGATCTTGTAGGCCGGGGTGTGGGTGATGTCGTGGCCGTCGAAGGTCAGCTTGCCTTCCGTGGTGTTGTAGATGCGGCTGATCAGATTGAAGATCGTGGTTTTGCCGGCGCCGTTGGGGCCGATGATGGAGAACACCTCGCCTTTTTGGACGTCAAAGCTGACGGAATCGACCGCGCGAATGCCACCGAAACGAACGGAGATATCCTGTGCCTGGAACAAGGTCATGGACGTCATCGCAACCGTTCCGATCGGGCATAGGATTTCTGGCGGCGGAAACTGGTCCGCCGCTTCAGCGGGAACGCTACGAACCAATGCTTGATCTTCAGCCACAGCCCGTTGATCCCACCTGGCTGAAACAGGATGACCAGCACCAGAACCAGGCCGAACAGCGACGGCTCCAGCCCCGGCATGCGGCCGATGCCGAAGGGCAGGTCGTCGCGCACGATCGCAATGAACTGCGGCAGCAGGCGCACGAACAGCGCGCCGAAGATCGCACCACGGATCGAGCCCAGCCCGCCCACGAACACGATCGTCACGAACTGCACCGACAGCAGCACGTCGAACGCATCCGGCGCCAGGAACCGCACGTAGTGCGCGAACAAAGCCCCCGCCAGGCCGGTGATCCCGGCGCTGATCGCGAAAGCCAGCGTTTTATACTGCGCGAGATGGATGCCCATGCTCTGCGCCGAGACCTCGCTGTCGCGGATCGCCACCATCGCCCGCCCGATCGGCGTGCGCAGCAGATTGGCCGACAGCCACAGCACGAACAGCAGCACCACCAATGACGTGTAATAAATCCCGTTGGCGGTATCGAGCACGATGCCGAAGAAATAGGGCGTCGGTACTGCGAAGCCGTCGAAGCCGCCGGTGACGGCCTCCCATTTCTGGAATACCGTTCCGACGATGCTGCCGAAGGCCAGGGTGGCAATGGCGAGGTAAAGCCCGCTCATGCGCAACGTCGGCCGCCCGATCGCGGCACCACAGGCGGCGGTGAACAGGCCCGAGACCGGCAATGTCACCACGAAGGGCACGCCATGCGACAGCAGCACCGAGTTCATATAGGCGCCGATGCCCAGGAACGCGGCGTGGCCGAGACTGATCAGGCCGGTGTAGCCGACCAGCAGCATCAGCCCGACACCGGCGATCGCGAAGATGAACACGGCGCCGAGTTCGCCGACGTAGAACTCCCCCATCACCATGGGGATGACCAGAACCACGGCGAGCAGCAGGCCATACCAGAACAGGTCGCCGCTGTGCTTCCACAGCGCGGTGTCCTGGCGGTAGTTGGTGCGGAACAGATAGCGCATGGTTCAGACCCGCTTGCCCATGCGTTCGGCAAACAGGCCCTGCGGGCGCAGGATCAGCATGCCAAGCAGCACGACGTTGGAGGTGACCTCCTGGAAGCCCGCGGGGAGGTAGTAGCCGGCGAGTTGCTCGACGATCCCGACAATGACGCCGCCGATCAGCGATCCAGGGATGCTGCCGAACCCACCGATGACCGCAGCGGCGAAGGCCTTGATGCCCAGCACGCCCATATTCACGTCGATCATCGACACGGGTGACAACAGGATGCCCGCCAGGGCCGCGACGCCGGCGCTGATCGCCCAGATCATGGAGAAGATCGTGCGGACCGGGATGCCCATGTAATAGGCCGCCAACTGGTTTTGCGACGCGGCCTGCATCGCCACGCCGACGCGGGTTTTGCCGAAGAACACGAACAGCACGGCGCACAGCACCAGGGTGCCGACGATGATCGACAAATTGTCGTCGCCCAGTATCAGCCCGCTGATGTTGACCGTCTTGTTGGTGAAGGGCGTGTTGAACCCGACCGAATCATAGCCCCAGGTGATCCCCGCGGCAGCCCTGAAGATGAAACCCAATCCGAGGGTCAGCATGACCACGGCGAATTGCGGTTGTCCGATCACGCGTCGCAAGACGACCGCGTCCAGCACGAAGCCGAAGGCCGCGGTGATGGCGATGGCGAGCAGGGCGCCGGCCCAATAGGGCATGCCGTGATGGGCCACGAGTGCGTAGGCGACGAAGCCGCCCAGCATCATGATGTCGCCCTGGGCGAAGTTCACCATCTCGGTCGCCTTGTAGATCAGGACGAATCCGAGCGCGATGAGGCCGTAGATGCAGCCGGCGGCGGCACCATTCACGACAAGCTGCAACAGACGCGCAGCGTCTTCCACGTAGGGCGGCCTCCCTTATGGGGGCCGTCCGGGCCCCTTAGCTTCGTTGGGGCGGACAATAGGTTGGCGGTGCAACCGGCGTCAATGCGTTGTGATGGCCCCGCGCTCAGAACAGTGACATCTGCGCCTGCTCGGGTGGCGCCTTGCCGCCGGGCACCGCGAAACGGTCGCAGTCGAGTCCTTCCCGCGTCTCATCGAGGCCCCATTGCCGGGCGGCGCGGGCGAAGCGGCGCATCAGCAGGTCGGCATAGACGCCCTGGCCCGAGAAGCGGTGATGGAAGCGCGAATCGGTCAGCGCGCCGGCCCGCGTCTCCCGGATCAGGCTGAGCACGTGCTTCGCTCTGTCCGGGAAGTTGACGTTCAGCCAGGAGGTGAACAGATCACGCAGTTCGTGCGGCAGGCGCAGCAGGATATAGCCGGCGTGGCGGGCGCCGGCGCGGGCCGCGGCTTCGAGCAGCTTCTCCAGCTCCGCGTCGTTCAGGCCGGGGATCATCGGCGCGGTCAGCACGCCGGTCGGCACGCCGGCCCGCGTCAGTTCCGCGATCGCGTGGAGACGCCGCGCGGGAGTCGCCGCGCGCGGCTCCATCACCCGCGCCAGCCGCGGGTCCAGGGTGGTGACGGAGATATAGACCCGCGCCAGGTTCCGTTTCGCCATCGACGACAGGATGTCGAGGTCGCGCAGCACGCCGGCCGATTTGGTAACGATGCCGACGGGGTGGTTGTAGCGGTCCAGCACCTCCAGCACCGACCGGGTCAGTTTCAGGGTGCGTTCCACCGGCTGATAGGGGTCGGTGTTGGAGCCCAACGCCAGGGTGCGCGCGACATAGCCGGGCTTGCACAGCTCCTTCTCCAGCAAGGTTGCCACCTCGGGCTTGAAGATCAGCTTCGTCTCGAAATCCAGGCCCGGCGAGTAGCCGAGATAGGCGTGGGTCGGGCGCGCGTAACAATAGATGCAGCCGTGCTCGCAGCCCCGGTACGGGTTGACCGCTCTGTCGAAGCCGATGTCGGGGGAGGTGTTCCAACTGATCGCCGACTTGGTGGCGTCCTTGGTCAGGGTGGTGGCCAGCCGCGGGAGTTCGGCGAATTCTCCGGTCAGGGTGTCCCAGCCATCGTCGAAGGGGCTGGCGACGCGTGCGTCGAAGCGCACCGCCGGGTTGCTGACCGCGCCGCGGCCGCTGCGGGCGAGCGAGGGCATCGCAGCCACAGGCTCCGGATCCGGCAGGCCGGCCCGATCCAGCGCGTTGATCGCATCCGCGTCCTTGCCAGGATCATTGTACTCCAGCATGGTGCGTTCCCTGTCCGTTCGAGCAGGCACAGTGCCAGCGGCACCGACGGCCGTCAAGAACAATATGGGAACCTGAGTGCCCTCGTGCTGGATATTTCCGTGATTATCCCGACGCTGAACGCCGGTCGGACTCTGCCTGCGACTTTGGCGGCGCTGGGGCCGGTGGCGGAGGTGATCGTGGTCGATGGCGGCAGCCGCGACGACACTGTCGCGGTGGCGGCGGGAGGCCGGGTGGTGGCGGCGCCGCGTGGGCGCGGGTCGCAGCTCGCCGCCGGGGTTGCGGCCGCAAGGCGGGACTGGCTGTTGCTGCTGCATGCCGACACGCGGTTGCAGTCCGGGTGGCAGCAGGTCGCCGCAGCGTTCATGGCGGCGGGTCCGGGGCGGGCCGGCTGGTTCCGCTTCGCCCTGGACAGCGACGATCCGCGGGCGCGCCGGCTCGAGCGGCTGGTTGCCTGGCGATCCAGCACCCTGGCGCTGCCCTACGGAGACCAGGGGCTATTGGTCCACCGCGCTTTGCTGGAGTCGATCGGGGGGATCAGACCAATGCCGCTGATGGAGGACGTCGATCTGGTCCGCCGGTTGGGCCGCCACCGGTTGGTCGGGTTGGATGCCGCGGCCCTGACCTCCGCCGCGAAATGGGAGCGCGATGGTTGGTACCGTCGTTCTGCTCGGAATTTGGTCTGTCTGGCCCTGTATTTCGCCGGGGTGCCGGTGCGGACCATCGCTCGGCTGTATGCATGAGGGACACGGTCATCGTCTTCGCCCGCGCCCCCCGGTTGGGGACAGTGAAGCGGCGGCTGGCGCGCGATATCGGGGACCGGGCCGCGCTGCGCTTCCATCGCGAGACATTGGTCCGGTTGCTGCGCGCGCTTCTGGCGGAACGGCGGTTCCAAACCGTGCTCGCGGTCACGCCGGACGGGGCGCGGGACCGGCTGCCAGTGCGGGTCGGCCGGATCGGGCAGGGCAGGGGGGATATTGGCGAGCGGATGGACCGAGCCTGCCGCGGGTTTCCGCGCGGGCGGGTGGCGATCATCGGCTGCGACATTCCCGACGCCGGCGCGGCTGACGTGCTGGCGGCGTTCAAAGCGCTGGGGCGGGCGGCGGCGGTGTTCGGGCCGGCGGCTGATGGAGGGTATTGGCTGGTGGGGCTGGGGCCCCTGCGCCCGGCGCGCCCCTTCGCCAACGCACGCTGGTCAACTTGTCATGCGCTGGCCGATACCCTGGTGAATTTCCGGGGCCGACCGGTGGCGTTGCTGCGGACCTTGAACGATGTCGATACCGTGGCGGACTGGCGCGGTCAGGCAACCGGGTGCAAAGAGCGGCCGGAAACGCAGGAGACGTCCCGATGAAGCGCCGCACCTTCCTGGCCACCTCAACCGCGGCTGTGCTGGCCCGTCCGGCAATCGGCGGCACCACCTCGACCCTGGTGCATGTGCCGCAAGCCAACCTGACCAGCCTGGACCCGGTCTGGACCACCGCCCAGGTGACCCGCAACAGCGCCGGGATGATCTTCGAAACCCTCTACGGCCGCGACGAACAACTGAACCCCCGGCCGCAGATGCTCGACGGCCATGCGATCGAGGACAATGGTCTGCGCTGGACCATGACCCTGCGCGCAGGCCTGCTGTTCCACGACGGCACCCCGGTGCTGGCCCGCGATTGCGTTGCATCGCTGAAGCGCTGGATGCGCCGCGACCCGATCGGTCAGACCATCGCCGACCGGCTGGATGCGCTGGAGGCGCCGAACGATCGCACCGTGGTCTGGCGCCTGAAGAAGCCCTTCGCGAGCCTGCCCTACGCCTTGGCCAAGACCCAGCCGAGCCCGGTGATCATGCCGGAACGCCTGGCGCTGACCGATCCCTTCAAGCAGGTCCCCGAGGCGATCGGCAGCGGCCCGTTCCGCTACCTGCCCGACGAGTATGTGTCCGGTCATCGCGCCGTGTTTGCCCGTTTCGACCGCTACACGCCGCGGGATGAGCCGGCCAGCTTCACCGCGGGCGGCTACCGTGTGCTGGTGGACCGGGTGGAATGGCGGGTGATCCCGGATGCCGCCACCGCGGCGAACGCTCTGGTCAGCGGCGAGGTGGACTGGCTGGATTCGCCCTTGCCCGATCTGCTGCCGATGCTGGCCAGCAAGTCCGGCGTGGTGGTCGCGCCGATCGATATTTATGGCACCTTCGGCGGCCTGCGTCCGAACCATTTGCACGGGCCGACCGCGAACGCCGGCGTGCGGCGGGCGATGATGGCGGCGATCGACCAGGTGGATGTCATGACGGCGGTGATGGGCGGCGATCCGGCGCTGTACCGCGCGCCGGTCGGCTATTACATTCCGGGAACACCCTCCGCGAACGAGGCCGGGATGGAGCGGGTGCGCCAGCGCGCCGACACCGCCGCGATCAAGGCGATGCTGAAGGACGCCGGCTACGGCGGGGAGCGGGTGGTCCTGATGCACCCGACCGATCAGGTCTATTACGACGCGATGAGCAGCGTCGCGGCCGCCGCCCTGCGCGCCGTCGGCATCAACCTGGACGAGCAGTCGACGGACTGGGGCACGGTCGTCGAGCGCCGCACCAGCAAGGAACCGCTGGAGAAGGGCGGCTGGTCGCTGTTCCCCTATGGCTCGCCCGCGGCGGAATACCGCGACCCGATCTTCGCCACCAACATGCGCGGCAATGGCGGTGCCGCCTGGTTCGGCTGGCCGTCCGATCCGGAATTCGAGGCGATGCGGACGAGCTGGATGGACAGCAGCGATCCGGCCGAACGCAAGCGTCTGGATGCCGCGACGCAGCAACGCGCGTTCGAGACCGTGCCTTTCATCCCGTTGGGCCAGTACCTGCCGCCGGCGGCGTGGCGGACGTCACTGACCGGACTGCTGAAGGGCGCCACGCCGGTGTTCTGGAATGTTGCCAAGAGCTGAGACCGGTCAGTCCGGCAGTTCGTCGCCGGGGACCGGATCGGCGGTGCCGGCCTTGGCGAGGATGCGGCCGAAGTCGCCCGGTTTGGCGCGCGCCGCGCGTTCCGCGAGGTAGCCGCGGGCCTTCAAGGTCGCGATCTTTTCCGCCGTCGCCTGGACGATGAACTGGTTCACCGACACCGCGTCTTGCGTGGCCGCGGCTTTGGTGTCCTCCATCAGTGATGGGGGAAGGCGGAGGGCGAAGTTGCTGGCGCTCGCCATGAGAGTCTCCTGACAATATCGCCCGGACGGCATACGGGAACGCCGAGCCCGGGACAGCATGGGTCGATCGGGGTGAAATCCCCGAGGTTGAAGGTGACGATGGCGTCCGCCTCCCCGTTGAACGCGACCGCGACGAGCATTTCGTCGTCGGGATCGCGAATGGATGGCCAGTGCCGGAAGACCGGATCGATATGATCGGCCAACGCCACAAAGCCATCCAGGAAGGCATCCACCTCCGCCGGACCGAGATACGTCGCCGCCATCTGCGCTGGCCGTTTCAGCACCGCCTCGTATTCCAGGACGGTGGCGATGCTGACCAGCGGCGTGATGATGCCGGCTTCGACGGCCTGGAGCAGGACCCGCGATGCCTCTGTGGAGCTTCTGAGACCGGCGACCACGACGTCCGTATCGAGCACGAGCCTCATATTGCATCCAATATCATGGGGTCAAGAGCTAACTGCTTTGTCCCGCGTAGGATGCGGGAAAAAGGTGAAGGAAAGGTCTACTGCACAGCCCCTCGCCGTCACGCCACCGGCGCCGACTGCGTCAGCCGCAGGAAACTCACCCCGCATGCCACCCCGGAAAATCCTGCCCCCACCGCCAGCGCCAGCCCGACCCCATGGGCAATATCACCATGGGTGAAGGCGAACACCACTGCCACGATCACGCCCCCCAAGGTCTGCCCGGTCAGGCGCGCGGCGGAGAGCATCCCGCTTGCCGCCCCGCTGCGATGGACCGGCGCGGTGCTGATCAAGGTCCGGTTGTTGGGCGACTGGAAGAAGCCGAACCCGATGCCGCATACCATCATCCGCCACACCACATCCACAAACGCCGCATCCGGTGGCAGAGCAATGTCGAGCAGCAGCCCCACCGTCAGCACCGCCAGCCCGATGCCGCCCAGCAGCCCGGCCGGGTAGCGGTCTGCCAGCCGTCCCGCCACCGGGGCGATGAACACCACCACCGCCGGCCACGGCGTGATCAGCAGCCCGATATGCGACTGCGACATCCCGCCCGCGATCTGGAAGTAAAACGGCAATGCCAGATAGGCGATCGTCTGCGCGGCATAGGAACAGACGGAGGTCGCGATCGACAGCGCGAAGATCGGCACGCGGAACAGGTCCAGCGGCAGCATCGGCGCCCGCATCGAGAGTTGCCGCCGCACGAACACCACCGCCGCCACCGCGCCGATGGTCAGTTCGACGGCGACCGCGATGCGGTCCTCGCCATGGCCGATCCCGTCCAGCCCGACCAGCAGCAGCCCGAAGGTCAGCGCGTTCAGCACCGCGCTCGGCAGGTCGAACAAATGGGTGGACCGGGGCGTGCGTGGGATCGACCGCCAGGCGAGCCACAGCGCGAAAACGCCCAGTGGCACGTTGGACAGGAACAGCCAGTGCCAGGACACCACCGACAGGATTGCCGCCGCGACGGACGGCCCCGCGGCGGAGCAACTGGCGACCACCAGGGCGGTCGTCGCCATGCCGCGTCCCAGCGCCGAACGCGGGAAGATGAAACGGACCAGGGCGCTGTTGACGCTGATGATGCCGGCCGCGCCCAGCCCCTGCGCAACCCGAGCGACCACGAGCAGCGGGAGGGTGTCGGCCAGGCCGCAGGCGAGGGAGGATGCGGTGAACACCGCCAGCCCCCACAGATAGACCAGCCGGTAGCCGTAGATATCGCCCAGCGACGCGAGCGGCAGCAGGCTGACGGTGACCGCGAGCTGGTACGCGTTCACCACCCAGATCGACGCCGACGCCGAAACCCCCAGATCGTGCGCCATGCTCGGCAGCGCGATGTTGGCCAGCGCGGTGTTCAGGACGGAGACGCCGACCGCGATGCAGATCGTCGTCATCGCCCGCCGACGCGCATGCGGCGCCAGGCCGTCCGTTCCGTCCATGCCGCCGTCCTTCGTCACGCGCGGCAACTTGACCGAGGGCCGGTTCGCCAACAAGGTGCGCTGCACCATGAGCACCTATGTCAGCGAGTATCACGACGTTGTCCGACCGGAGTGGATCGACTCCAACGGGCATATGAACATGGCCTATTACGTGCTGGTGTTCGACCTGGCCACCGACCGGCTGTACGACGCGCTGGGGATCGGCAACGCGTACCGGGAGGCGACGGGGTTCTCGTGCTTCACCGCCGAGACGCACACGCTTTACGAACGCGAGGTGCATGTCGGCGAGCGGCTGCGCATCGGCACGTTTCTGCTGGGCGCGGATGCCAAGCGGTTGCATTATTTCCACGAGATGTTCCATGTGGACAGCGGGGTTCGGTCCGCGGCGCAGGAGTTGATGGCGCTGCACATCGACCTGTCGGCGCGCCGGGTGGCGCCGTTTCCGCCGGACCGGGCCGAGGTTTTGGCGGAGACGGTGCGGGACCACGCCCCGGGCGGGCCGCCCAAGGGTGCGGGGCGGCGGATCGCGCTGCCGGGGTAGCGAGGCTGCGGGCGAACCGTTCAGCTCAGGAACTTCTCCGTCCAGGTCTTGAATTCTCCCGCCCGCGTGACCTTCGCCATCATCTCTGACGATGCAATTCCCGTCAGCTCCGAGGGCTTCGTTCCGTCCCGCAGCGCCTTCAGGGTGGTGTAAACCGCCTGCACCGCGGCCGAGAAGGGTTGGTGGCCCTGCAACGCCACCCGCACGCCCATGGACCCGAGGTATGCTTTGTCGCCGACGCTGCCGCCGCCACCCAGCATCAGCGGGATTTTGATTTCGGCGTGCAGCGCCTCCAGCAGGTCCTTGGTCACCCCGCCCGCAAAGAACAGCGCGTCCACGCCTTCCTTCGCGTAGGCTCGGGCGCGCTTCAGGGCTTCATCGGGGCCGGCGATGGCGGCTGCGCTGGTGCGGCCGATGATGACCAGCGCCTTGTCCTCGCGCGCGGCCAGGGCGGCGCGCATCTTGCCGATGCCTTCGTCCAGGGTGGTCAGGGTCGGCGCCGTTTCGCCAAACTGGCGGGGCAGGACGGTGTCCTCGATCATGATGCCGGCGACACCGGCGGTTTCCAGTTCCTGGATCGTGCGCATCACATTCAGCGCGTTGCCGTAGCCATGATCGGCATCGACCATCAGCGGCAGCTTGCCGGCGCGGTTGATGCGGTAGGCCTGCTGGGCGAATTCCGTCAGGGTCAGCAGGATCAGGTCGGGATTGCCGAGAACGGAGAAGGATCCGATGGACCCGGCGAACATGCCGATCTCGAAGCCGAGCTCCTCGGCGATGCGCGCGGAGATCGCATCGAAGACGGAGCCGGGATGGATGCAGTCGTTGCCGCCAATGACGGCACGGTAGCGCTCGCGGCGATCGGTCCAGTGCATGGTTGTCTCCCCCGAA
>Ga0302279_10007968_pt1 | contig 10597 bp, 8 predicted proteins | sample III_Bog_N3_3_FD_194541 | JGI IMG/M metagenome (GOLD analysis project Ga0302279, IMG submission 194541) | Peat permafrost microbial communities from Stordalen Mire near Abisko, Sweden - III_Bog_N3_3 | ecosystem: Environmental > Terrestrial > Soil > Wetlands > Peat | place: Sweden: Abisko...
GTCGTTGCCCGGCACGCAGACGCCGCGACCGGTGATGGAGGTGATCTTGGAGAGGGCCATGGTGATTTTTTTTGGGTCAGGAGTTTACGGAAAAGACCTCGCGGGCGTCGGCGACGGAGCCGGAGACGGCGGCCGCCGCGACCATGAGGGGGCTCATCAGCAGGGTGCGCCCGGTGGGGCTTCCCTGGCGGCCCTTGAAGTTGCGGTTCGAGGAGCTGGCGCAGAGCTGGTCGCCGACGAGCTTGTCGGGATTCATGGCCAGGCACATCGAGCAGCCGGCCTCCCGCCACTCAAACCCGGCGTCGCGGAAGACCTTGTCGATGCCCAGCTCGGCGCAGAGCCGGCCGACGCCCTGGGAGCCGGGGACGGCGATCGCCTTGACGCCGGCCGCGACCCGCCGGCCCTTGAGGTGGCGGGCGACTTCCTGGAAGTCGCTCAGCCGGCCGTTCGTGCAGGAGCCGAGGAAGGCCACGTCGATCCGCGTCCCCTTGATCGGCGCGCCGGGCCTGAGCTTCATGTAGGCGAGGGCCTCCTCGATCGAGGCCTTCTCGTCCGGCGTCGACGCCCGCGACGGGTCCGGGATGCTCTCGGTGATCGACACGCCCTGCCCCGGGTTGATGCCCCAGGTGACCGTGGGCGCGATGGCGGCGGCGTCGATCGCCACCGTGTCGTCGTACGCGCAGCCCGGGTCGCTCGCGGTCGCCCGCCAGCGGGCCACGGCCGCCTCCCATGCCGCGCCCTTGGGCGCGTAGGGCCGCCCCTTCAGGTAGGCGAAGGTCGTCTCGTCGGGATTGACGTAGCCGGCGCGGGCGCCGCCCTCGATGGACATGTTGCAGACGGTCATCCGCTCCTCCATCGAGAAGCGGTCGAACACCTCCCCGCCGTACTCGTAGGCGTAGCCGGTGCCGCCGTTCACGCCCAGGGTGCGGATGATGTGCAGGATGACGTCCTTCGCGTAGACCCCCGGGCGGAGGCGCCCGGTCACGTTGATCCGGCGGACCTTGAGCCTGCCCAGCGCCATCGTCTGGGTCGCCAGGACGTCCCGGATCTGCGTCGTGCCGATGCCAAAGGCGATCGCGCCGAAGGCGCCGTGGGTGCTCGTGTGGGAGTCCCCGCAGGCGATCGTCGTCCCGGGCTGGGTGATCCCCTGCTCGGGCCCGACGATGTGGACAATGCCCTGCCGGCCGGTCGCCCGGTCGAAGAAGGTGATGCCCGCCTCCGCGCAGTTGCGCCGAAGCTCCTTGATCATGGAGTCGGCGAGCGGGTCGGCGAACGGCTCGCTGAACTGGTCGGTCGGCACGATGTGGTCGACGGTCGCGAAGGTGCGGTGCGGCATCGCCACCCGCAGGCCCAGGTCGCGCAGCATCCCGAAGGCCTGCGGGCTGGTGACCTCGTGGATCAGGTGGGTGCCGATCAGCAGCTGCGTCTGGCCGTCGGCCAGCCGGCGGACCGTGTGGGCGGCCCAGACTTTTTCGAAGAGGGATTGGGACATGGCACCCTTATACCACGGACTTGCCAGTCCTCAAAATACTTGTTTCGCTTCTTTTGATGCCCAGGGAGTATCAATATGCCTTCGAGCTCCGGCACCTCGTCTATTTCCTGGAGGTTGCCCGCCAGCTCCATTTCCGCCGCGCGGCCCTCGCCCTGTCGATCGCCCAGCCGGCGCTCAGCCGGCAGATCGCACAGCTCGAGGCGGCGCTGGGCACCCCCCTCTTCACCCGGACAAGCCGCCGGGTCGAGCTGACGCCCGCCGGCGAGCTGCTCGCCCGCCAGGCCGGGCCGATCCTGCGCTCGCTCGCGGCGCTGCCGGAGGGGCTGCGCGCGGTCGCCGCCGGCGAGGTCGGCCACCTGCGCGTCGCCTTCACCGGCCTGGCCATGGCGACCGTGCTCCCGGGGATCCTGAGGGAGTTCCACCGCAGGCACCCGGGAATCCGGCTTGAGCTGAACGAGTCGCCCACGTCGGCCCAGCTCACGGCGCTTTCCACCGGCGAGGTCGCCTGCGGTTTCTTTCATCCCGACGCCCCCACCCCCGGCTTCCAGACCCGGCTCCTCCTTCGCGAGCGCAACGGCATCCTGCTTCCCTCCGGGCATCCGCTGGCCCGCCGCGCCTCGCTTCGCCTGAGGGACCTGGAGTCGACCCCCTTCGTGCTTTTCCCGCGCACGCACAACCCCGGGTTCTACGACCGGATGCTCGCCTCGTTCTCGGCCGCCGGGATCACTCCGCGGATCGCCGAGGAGGTCTGGCCGCGCGCGAACGCGGTGGGGCTGGTCCGGGCGGGAATGGGCGCGACCTTCATGTGCCCGTCGGAGGCCCGCCTCCTGCCGCCCGACGTGGTGTTTCGCAGGCTGGTCGGGCCGGCGCCCGAGAGCCGGCTGGTCGCCGGCTGGAAGAAGGGCGCGGAGAGGGACGATCCCGCGCTGCGGGCGTTCCTCTCGGTCGCCTCACCGGGCCGCTGATCAGCCCTTTCCCGGGACGTCCGGGGTGACCTCGGTGGCGGCCGGCGGCGGGGCCTGCTGCACGAAGACGAGCTTCTCGCCCTCGCAGCTGACCATGACCGGCTCGTTCTCCTTCACGTCGCCGCGAAGGATCGCCTCGGCCAGCGGGTCCTCGAGGTAGTGCTCGACCGCGCGCCGGAGGGGGCGGGCGCCGTACTTTTCGTCGTAGCCCTTCTCGATGAGGAGCTGCTTGGCCCCGTCGGTGAACTCGAGCGTGATCTTACGCTCGACCAGCCGGCGGGCGAACTTGCTGATCTCCAGCTCGACGATCTTCACCAGGTCCGCCTTGTCCAGCGGCCGGAAGAAGACGATGTCGGAGATGCGGTTCAGGAACTCGGGCTTGAAGACGCGCTTGGCCTCCTCGAGCACCTTCTCGCGCATCTTCTCCGCGTCGTTGAAGCTGGTCGAGGCGGCCGCGAACCCGAGCGAGGTCTGCCGCTGCAGCAAATGCGCGCCGATGTTCGAGGTCATGATGATGATCGTGTTCCGGAAGTCGACGGTGCGCCCGAGCGAGTCGGTGAGCCGGCCGTCCTCCAGGATCTGGAGGAGGAGCTGGAGCACGTCGGGGTGGGCCTTCTCGATCTCGTCGAAGAGGATGACCGCGTAGGCGCGGCGACGGACGGCCTCGGTGAGCTGCCCGCCCTCGTCGTAGCCGACGTAGCCGGGCGGCGAGCCGATCAGGCGGGAGACGGTGAACTTCTCCATGTACTCGCTCATGTCGATCTGGATGAGCGCGTCCTGGTTGCCGAACATCTGGGCCGCGAGCTGCTTGGCCGTCTCGGTCTTGCCGACGCCGGTCGGGCCGACGAAGAGGAAGGAGCCGATCGGGCGCCGCGGGTCCTTCAGGTCCGCGCGGGAGCGCCGGAGGGCGCGCGCGATCGCGCTCGCCGCCAGCTGCTGGCCGACGACGACCTTCTGGAGCTCGTTCTCGAGGTTGAGCAGCTTCTCGCCCTCCTTCTTCTCCATGCGGGAGAGCGGGATGCCGGTCCAGTCGGCCACGACCTGCAGGATGAGGTTGTCGTCGATGATGGTCCGCTTCTCCTCGCGGACCTTCTTCCACTCCTCGGTGACCTGCTCGTGCCGGGCGCGCAGCTGCTTCTCGGTGTCGCGGAACTTCGCGGCCTCCTCGAAATGCTGGTCGCTGATCGCCTTTTCCTTCGCCGCGCAGATCTCGTCGATCTCCTTCATCAGGGCCTCGATGTCCGGCGGCCGGCTCAGGGTCGAGATCCGGGCGCGGGAGCCCGCCTCGTCCATGACGTCGATCGCCTTGTCGGGCAGGAAGCGCCCCGTGATGTAGCGGTCCGAAAGCTTGGCGGCGGTCTCCAGCGCGTGGTCCGTGTACGTGGCCTTGTGGTGGTCCTCGTACTTGTGCCGGATCCCCTTGAGGATCGTGATCGTGTCCTCGACGGACGGCGGCTCGACCTTGACCGACTGGAAGCGGCGGTCCAGGGCGGAGTCCTTCTCGATGTACTTGCGGTACTCGTTGAGGGTGGTCGCCCCGACGCACTGCAGCTCCCCGCGGGAAAGCGCCGGCTTGAAGATGTTCGAGGCGTCCATGGCCCCCTCGGCGGCGCCGGCGCCGACGATCGTGTGCAATTCGTCGATGAACAGGATGATGTTCCGGGCGCGCTTGATCTCGTCCATCACCGCCTTGATCCGCTCCTCGAACTGGCCCCGGTACTTCGTGCCGGCCACCATGAGGGCCAGGTCCAGGGTGATCACCTTGCGGTCGAGCAGGATCTCCGGGACGTTGCCCGTGGAGATCTCCTGGGCCAGTCCCTCGACGATCGCCGTCTTGCCCACGCCCGCCTCGCCGATGAGCACGGGGTTGTTCTTGGTCCGCCGGCAGAGGATCTGGATCACGCGGCGGATCTCGTTCTTGCGGCCGACGACCGGGTCCAGCTCGCCCTTGCGGGCCAGCTCGGTGAGGTCCCGCCCGAATGCCTTGAGGGCCGGGGTCTTGACCTCCTTGCGGTCCTCGGGCTGCGCACCGGGGCGCTGGGTGCCGCCGGCGGCGGCCTCCTCGCCGCCCTGGGGGGCGCCCGGCGTCTCGCCGCCGGAAAACTGGGGATCGAGCTCCCGGAGGATCTCGTTGCGGGTGCGCTCGATGTCCACGTCGAGCGCCTTCAGGACGCGCGCGGCGACACCCTCGCCCTCGCGCAGCAGGCCGAGCAGGATGTGCTCGGTGCCGACGTAGGAGTGCCCGAGCGTCTTCGCCTCCTTGCCCGCCAGGGCGAGGACCTTCTTGACGCGCGGGGTGAAGGGCATGCTTCCCTGGCTCTTGAGCTCCTGGCCGGTCCCCACCTGCTTCTCGACCGCGGCGCTGACCGTCTCGAGGTTGAGCCCCATCTTCTGGAGCACGCTCACGGCCACGCCCTGGCCCAGCTTGATCAGCCCGAGCAGGATGTGCTCGGTGCCGACATAGTTGTGCCGGAAGCGGTCCGCTTCCTTGCGCGCGAGCGCCAGCACCTGCTGGGCCCGGGGCGTGAAGTTATTCATGGGTTCCTGTGACATAAAGGGAGGGTGGGTCCGGTCAGTTCCTGGGTTCGCCAGCCGCAGAGAAGTCAGGGCGGGCCAGATTGGCAAACTCGGAACGCAGGCGTTCCGCCCGCAGCAGGTCGCGCTGCCCCGGCTCGCAGGGCGCCTTCTGGGCGTGCTGGAGGTGGCCGGGCTGGGCCTCGATGAAGAGCCGGTCGATGACCGAGCGGTGGGACTCGGAGAACACGCCCAGGTCAACTCCCAGGCGGATCAGGGAGAGCAGGTTCATCGCCTCGCCCGAGCTGAGCAGGTGGCTGTTCTGGAGGATGCCGTAGGCCCGGCCGACCTTGTCGAAGACCTTCCCGGGGTCGGCCTCGAGCAGTTTCGCGCGGGCGTTCATCTCGTGCTCGATGATCGACTGCAGGACGCCCGACAGCCGCTTGATGATCGCCTCCTCGGCCTCGCCGAGCGTCGTCTGGTTGGAGATCTGGAAGATGCTGCCGCTCGCGTCCGAGCCCTCGCCGAAGAGCCCGCGCACGACCATTCCCAGCTGGTTGACGGCGCGCACGACCTTCTCCATCTGCCCGGCGATCACGAGCGCGGGCAGGTGCATCATCGCCGAGCCCCGCAGCCCCGTCCCGAGGTTCGTCGGGCAGGCGGTGAGGTACCCGAGCGTCGGGGAGAACGCGTAGTCCAGGCGCTCCTCGAGGGCGGAGTCCAGGTCGTTGATGGCGTTCCAGGTCTTGCGAAGCTGGAGGCCGGAGCGGAGCACCTGGATCCGCAGGTGGTCCTCCTCGTTGACCATGACCGAGACAGTCTGGTCGCGGCTGATCACCACGCCGCTGCCCTGGGGCGAGCCGCTCAGCTCGCGGCTGATCAGGTGGCGCTCGACAAGGATCTGCTTCTCCAGGTCGCTGAGCTCGCTCACCGCCACGTTGAGGCTGCGCTTCATCGGCGCGGTTGCGGCCACGGCCTCCCGGCAGACGGCGAGAATGTCGCTGCGCTGCGCCGGGCGGGCCCAGCCCGGGAAGGAGCGCCCCGCCAGGTTGCGCGCGAGCCGGATCCGCGTCATCAGCACGATGGCGGTCTTGTTCGTCCGGCTGTCGGTCAGCTCGGAGGGGGTCGCGATGAGGGAGGCGATCGTCATGGGATCACTCGGCGGGTTTCGGAGCCCCCGCCTGCTTGGCCTGGTTGATCTCGTCGCGGAACCGCGCCGCGTCCTCGTACTGCTCGGCCTTGATGGCCTGACTGAGGTCGACCTCGAGCTTGGTGAGCCGGTCGGAGAGCGTCTTGCGGCTGAGGGCGGCCTTCGGGACCTTCCCGGCATGGGTCGTGCCCTTGTGCATCCCGTCGAGCATCGGCTCCAGGAGCGCCTTGAACGCCTCGTAGCAGGCGGGGCAGCCGAACCGCCCGTGCTTCTTGAAATCGGCCTGGGTGAACCCGCACGCCGCGCACCGGACCCCGGCGGCCGCCTGCTCCGGGTTGAGCGAGGCCTTGAGGAGCAGATCCGCCAGCGAGGAGAACTCGGTCGGGTCGGTCACCCCCTTGGACTGCGCGCACGCCTCGCAGAGGTCCACCTTGTGGACCTTGTTGTTCACGATCTGCGTGAGATGGACCGTCGCCGGCTTGGGGCAAAAGTCGCACTTGAGCGGGTTGGTCATGAATTATTGGTATCCTGTCCTGCAGTTAATGTGCCACCGCTTCACCGGGCTGGCAAGCACCGGTCGAGCGCCGCCACGTGCCAAGACGGCACACGGTGGCTCACGAAGCGGGGCAAATGGCACAACCGCGGGCTGCCCCTGCTTCTATACGGCCGCCGGGGCCCCCAACTTAAATCCGAGTTCCCTCGACGAGCACCCGCCGCCGGAAGGCCTTCATGATTTCGCGGGTGATCGTTCCTGGACGACCATCCCCGATCAGCCGCCCGTCCAGCTTCGACACCGGGACGATCTCCGCTCCGGTTCCCGTGAGGAAGCACTCGTCGGCGCACCAGATGTCGTAGCGGGTCATGTCCGCCTCGCGGATCGGGACGCCGAGTTCCGCGGCGATGTCGAAGACCGCGCCCCGCGTGATCCCCTTGAGGGCTCCCTGCGAGGCGGCCGGGGTCATGATCGCGCCCTTGTGGATGGCGAAGATGTTGTCGGCCGTGCACTCCGCCACATATCCCTGGTCGTTCAGCATGATCGCCTCGAGCGCGCCGAACTGCCGGGCCTCGATCTTGCCGAGGATGTTGTTGAGGTAATTCAGGGACTTGACGGTCGGCGGGAGCGCCGCCGGGCTGATCCGGCGGGTCGGCACGGTGACAATGGCCAGCCCATTGTCGTAATGCTCCTGTGGATAAAGGGATATGCGGCTGGCGATGATGAACAGGGTCGGCTTGGGGCAGAGCCAGGGCGCGAGGCCGAGGTCGCCGACACCGCGCGTGACGACCAGGCGGATGTACGCGTCGGAAAGGCCGTTTACGCGGCAGGTTTCGCAGGTCGCCGCCGACAGCTCGGCGCGGTTGAGCGGGATCGCCAGCATGAGCGCCTTGGCCGAGTGCTCGAGGCGCTCCAGGTGCTCGTCGAGCCGGAAGACATTCCCCCCGTAAAGCCGGATGCCCTCAAAGACCCCGTCGCCATAGAGCAGTCCGTGATCGAACACGGACACCTTGGCCTCGGACTCGTCGACAAACTTGCCATCCAGGTAGATTTTCATCGGGTTGCGCAGATTGGGTGGGGTCAAATGTGAATCGCCTCGCCGGTCGTCGCGGCGGCGGCCTCCATCACGGCCTCGCTGAGGGTCGGATGCGCGTGGATCGAGTGGTGGATGTCCGCGACGGTGGCCTCCAGGTCCATCGCCAGCCCGTACTCGCCGATGAGCTCGGTCGCCTCCGCGCCGATGATGTGCGCGCCGAGGATCTCCCCGGTCTTCGCGTCGCTGATGACCTTGACGAAGCCCTCGCTGTCGGCGGAGGCCACGGCCTTGCCGGAGGCGGTGAAGGGGAACTTCCCCACCCGGTAGTCCAGGCCCTTCTCCTTGGCCGCGCGCTCCGTGATCCCCTCGCTGGCCACCTGCGGCTGGCAATAGGTGCACCCCGGGAAATTGCCGACCCGGCGCGGCCGCCCGTGGCCGAACATGCCGTTGACCGCATTCACGGCCTCGAAGGTCGCCACGTGCGCGAGCCAGGGCGGCCCGATGATGTCGCCGGCGGCGTACACGCCCTTCACGCTGCTCTGGTAGTCGTCGCCCACCCGGATGAAGCCCCGGTCCAGGTCCGGGCGCACGCCCGGGGCCAGGGCGCCCTCGAGGTTGGCGGTCACCCCGATCGCGGAAAGCACGGACTCGACCTCGATCTCGGTCACCTTGCCGTCCTTCGTCAGGTCGAGCTTCACGGAGGCGGCCCCGACCCGGAAATTCCCGCAGGTGGTCCCCGTGTGGACGGCGATTCCCTGCTTTTCGAAGGAGCGCTGGAGCGTCCGCGCGACGTCCTCATCCTCCACCGGGAGGATCTGGGGGAGCATCTCCACCAGGGTCACCTTCGCGCCGAAGGCGTTGTAAAAATACGCGAATTCCACGCCGATCGCCCCGGCCCCGACGATGGCGATCGACTTGGGGAGCGTGCGCGAGGCGAGCGCCTCGCGGGAGGTCATCACCCGGGCGCCATCCACCGGAAGGTCGGGCAGGCGGCGCATCCGGCATCCCGTGGCCAGGAGGATCTTCCCGGCCTTCAGGCGCGTCCCGGCGTTCTTTCCCTCGGTGATCTCGACAAGGCCGGGCGCGGCCACCCGCGCGCGGCCGGAGAACCCGTCCACCTTGTTCTTTTTCAGGAGAAACTCGACGCCCTTGGCCATCTGCTCGGCGACGGAGCGTGAGCGATCCATCACCCGGCCAAAGTCAAATCCCAGCCCGGTGACCGAAAGCCCCAGCGTCTCCGACTTCTGGATGGTGCGGTAAAGCTCCGCGCTTTTCAGCAGGGCCTTGGTCGGGATGCATCCCCAGTTCAGGCAGGTTCCACCCAGCCGCTCCATCTCCACGCACGCGACCTTGCGGCCGAGCTGGCCCGCGCGGATAGCCGCCGCGTAGCCCGCGGGCCCGCCCCCGATGACAACGAGGTCGTATTCGATGGATTCAGCCATTCCCCAAACGTGATCCGACTGTCAGGCCGGTCAAACAGGAATTTCCCGGTCCGCCGGCGGCGGAATCGCTCAAATGTCGATCACGTCGTTTCTTGCGTCCCCGCTGCCGGGAGGCGGCGGGGGGGGCGGCGGCGGCCCGCGCCGGCCCCGGATTCCGCTCACAAGGAAATTTGTCGCGCTGACCACCAGCGCCCCCCAGACGGCCGAGCCAAATCCCGCCACATGGAAGGACGCGCCGACGATGTGCGAGACAAGGAGGAACAACAAGGCATTGATAACGATGATGCCCAGCCCCATGGTCACCAGGATGAAGGGCAGCGTGAACACGACCAGGATCGGCTTCAGCACCGCGTTGAAGAGGCTGAGCAGCACGACCACCTCGATCAGCGTGGCGGCATTGTCGCACTGGATGCCGGGGACCAGCCGGGTCGCAAGGAATACGCCCAGGGCAAGGATGGCCCAGCGCACCAGCAGTTGAGGAAGGGAAGACGCCATTTATGCCCCAACTTTCCCCCTGCATTCCCGGCGTGCAATGAAAATCCTGATTGTCCAGGACTTCCTCAGGAGCGGGGGGACGGAGCGGCAGTCCCTCCTGCTCGCGCGCGGGTTCGCGGCCGCGGGGCATGCGGTCGAGCTCCTGACCTTCCGGCCCGGGGGGGCGCTGGCGATGGCCGACGACGGACAGTCGCCTCGGGCGGGCGGGCGCTTCCGGCACCGCGCCCTGCAGGGATTTGACACCGGGCTGGACTGGTTTGCCCCGGGGCTCGCCCGGTCGGCCCGCGCGTTCGGGCCCGATGTCGTCGTCTGCATGGGGCGGATGGCCAACTGCCTCGCCGGGGGGCTTCAGCGGAAGATCCCCGGGACGGCGGTTGTGGGCACCCTCAGGACGGGAAAGCCCCTGCCCTTTCTCTTCCGGCGCTCCCTCGCGCGGGTTCGCCACATCGTCGCCAACAGCGCGGAGGCCCGGGACCGGCTTGTCGCCTTAAACGGGATCGCGCGAGCGAGGATCTCGGTCATCCGCAATTCCCTGGTCTTTCCCGCGCCCGCGCCGGCGGACGCCCGCGACGCCCTGCGTTCCCGCCTCGGCGCGGGGCCGGGGACCGGCGTCATGCTGTGCGTGGCGATGTTCCGGCCGGAAAAAAACCAGCGGAAGCTCCTGGAGATCGCCGCCGGGCTGCCGGCGGGCCTCGACTGGCAGCTTTGGCTCGCCGGCGACGGACCTTGCCGGCCGGCGTGCGAGCGCCTTGCGGAGCAGCTCGGGGTTGGCGAACGGGTCAGGTTCCCGGGTTTCCAGAGGGATCCCGCGGCCTTCTATGCCGCGGCCGACATCGCGGTGCACGCCTCGTCAAGCGAGTCGCTTTCCAATTTTCTCATAGAGGCCCAGGCCAACGGCCTTCCGGCCGTGGCCCTGCAGGCGCAGGGAATCGGCGAGTGCTTCCTCCCCGGCGAGACCGGTTGGGCCGTGGGCCGCGGGGATACCCCGGGGTTCCGCGCGATCCTGGCCC
>Ga0302279_10007969_pt1 | contig 10597 bp, 1 predicted proteins | sample III_Bog_N3_3_FD_194541 | JGI IMG/M metagenome (GOLD analysis project Ga0302279, IMG submission 194541) | Peat permafrost microbial communities from Stordalen Mire near Abisko, Sweden - III_Bog_N3_3 | ecosystem: Environmental > Terrestrial > Soil > Wetlands > Peat | place: Sweden: Abisko...
TGAGGAGAGACCCATGAGCTCCCCCCGTTTTCATATCCCTTCGGGCGCCTGGGTGCGCCACGACGACCGCCGCCCTCTGCCTCCTGACGCGAGCTGCGCTGCTTTTCAAGCCGCGCTCGCAGCCCTCGGGCGGCCGGTCGTGGCGGTGCTCCATGAAGGGCGAGCGGCGGTAGTCCCGGCGCACGCGGGCGAGGCCCGGCTCGGGGTCACGGCGCACGGAGATGCCCTTCCGCTTCTAGGGTACGTGCCCGCGCTGCTCCCTGGCGACCTGGGGGACCCGGCGTTTCGCGAGGCCTATGGCGTCGATGCCGCCTACGTCGCGGGGGAGATGGCGAACGGGATCGCGTCCGAGGAGCTGGTCCTCGCGGCGGCACGCGCCGGCTACCTGGGCATCTTCGGCGCGGCCGGGCTGACGGTCGATCGGGTGCGGGACGCGATGACGCGCCTATCGACCGAGCTCGCCGGGCTCTCGGGTGTCCGCTGGGGGGTGAACCTCATCCACTCGCCCGACGACCCGCGTCTCGAAGCCGAGCTGGTCGAGCTGTTCTTGGCTGCGCGTCTCCGTTTCGTGAGCGCGTCGGCCTACCTCGACCTGACGTTGCCGGTCGTGAAGTACCGCGTCATGGGGATTCACCGCGACGCCTCGGGCGCCGTGGTCGTGCCGAACCGGCTGATGGCGAAGGTTTCGCGCGTCGAGGTGGCGACTCGGTTTCTGAGCCCGCCCCCCGAGCGATTCCTCGAGGAGCTGGTCTCGGAGGGCGCGATCACGCCGGAGCAAGCCGCGCTCGCCAAGACCATCCCGATGGCCGACGACGTGACCGCCGAGGCCGACTCGGGGGGGCACACCGACAACCGTCCGCTTGTGCTTCTTCTTCCGGCGCTGATGGCGCTGCGCGACGAGCTCGCCCGGCAGCATGGGTACCAAGTGCGCGTTCGAGTGGGCGCTGCAGGCGGCATCGCGACTCCGGCGTCGGTCGCGTCGGCGTTCGCGATGGGGGCGGCGTATGTCGTTGCCGGGTCCATTCATCAGGCGTGCCTCGAGGCAGGGACGAGCGATCGCGTGCGGCAGATGCTGGCTTCGGCCGCGCCCACCGACGTGGCGATGGCTCCGGCCGCGGATATGTTCGAGATGGGGGTGAAGGTGCAGGTCCTCACGCGAGGGACCCTCTTCGCCGTGCGAGCGACGCGCCTCTACGAGATCTATCGCGCGTACGACAGCGTGGCCGCGCTGCCTGCCACCGTGCGTGAGGAGCTGGAGAAGAAGCTCTTTCGGCAGACGCTCGAGGAGGCATGGGAGGGATGCCGGGCGTTCTTTGCCGAGCGCGACCCGCGTCAGCTAGAGCGTGCGGCGACGGAGCCGCGTCATCAGCTGGCGCTCCTCTTTCGTGCGTACCTGGGCCAGGCGTCGAAGTGGGCGAACGCGGGGGTGGCGGACCGCGCGCTCGACTACCAGGTGTGGTGTGGCCCTTCGATGGGGGCGTTCAACGAGTGGACTGCGGGGTCGTTCCTGGCCGACTGGCAGAACCGCCGCGTCGTCGTGATGGCGAAGAATCTGATGGTCGGAGCCGCCGTGCTGACCCGCACCGCCGCGCTCCGCACGCAGGTGGGCGCGCTCCCGGCCGGGGTCGAGCACTTCGCCCCTGCGAGCGAGGCGACCCTCGATGCGATGGTGCGTGGCCGTGACGAGCTACGCGCGAGCGCCACCGCCAGCAGGCAGAGCCAGGACGCGAAGCCCCAAGACACCGCCGACGAGCCCATCGCGATCGTCGGCATGGGGGCGATGTTCCCGGAGGCACCGAGCCTCGAAGCCTTCTGGCGCTTGCTCAGGACCGCGAAAGACGCCGTCAAGGACGTCCCCGCCAGCCACTGGTCGGTGGCCGACTATTACGACGCCGACCCGCACGCCCCCGACAAGACGTACGCCAAGCGCGGCGCCTTTCTCGCGCCGCACGCCTTCGACCCGACCGAGTTCGGCATCCCGCCCAGCATTCTCGAGGCGACCGATACGTCGCAGCTGCTCGGGCTGGTCGTCGCGAGGATGGCGCTCGAGGACGCGGGGTATGGCGAAGGTCGTGCCTGGGACCGCAGTCGAGCGAGCGTGATCCTGGGGGTGACGGGGACGCAGGAGCTCGTCATCGCGTTGGGGTCGCGCCTCGGGCATCCGAAGTGGAAGAAGGCGCTGCTCGAGGCGGGCATCGACGAGGCGCTCGCAAGCGAAGTCGTGGAGCGCATCGGTCGCGAGTACGTCGGCTGGCAGGAGAGCTCGTTCCCCGGGCTCCTCGGCAACGTGGTCGCGGGGCGTATCGCCAATCGCCTCGATCTCGGCGGCACCAACTGCGTGCTGGACGCGGCATGCGCGAGCTCGCTGGCAGCCGTGCACCTCGCGGTCCTCGAGCTGCGCGCGCGGACGAGCGACCTCGTGCTGACTGGGGGTGTCGACTGCCTGAACGACATCTTCATGCACATGTGCTTCAGCAAGACCCCCGCGCTGTCGCCGACGGGAGACGTGCGGCCGTTCAGCGATCAAGCCGACGGGACGCTGCTCGGCGAAGGACTCGGAATGGTGGCGCTCAAGCGCTTGTCCGATGCCGAGCGCGACGGTGACCGAGTCTACGCGTGCATCGTCGGGGTAGGGACGGCGAGCGACGGGCGGGCGAAGAGCGTCTACGCGCCTCTCCCTGCGGGGCAAGCGAGGGCACTCCGAGCGGCGTACGCGCAGGCGAAGGTGAGGCCGCGCGAGATTGGTCTGCTCGAGGCGCATGGGACAGGGACGAAGGCGGGGGATCTCGCCGAGGTCGAGGCGCTCCGGACGGTGTATCGCGAGGACTCGAGCGATCCTGCCTGGTGCGCGCTCGGCACGGTGAAGTCGCAGCTCGGGCACACGAAGGCGGCGGCGGGCGCAGCGGGGATGATGAAGGCGGCGCTCGCGCTGCATCACAAGGTGCTCCCGCCGACGTTGAAGGTCGACCGTCCGCACCCGTCGATGCAGATCGAAGAGAGCCCGTTCGCGATCTCGGGCGAGGCGCAGCCCTGGATCAGCGATGCCGGGAAGAAGCGGCTCGCAGGGGTCAGCTCGTTCGGCTTCGGAGGGAGCAATTTCCACGTGGTGATGGCCGAGCAGGGCACGGAGCGCGCGCTTCCCGCGTGGGACGGGTCGATCGAGCTGGTGGCCCTCTCTGCACCCGATGCCGCTGGCATCGCGGCCCAGGCGAAAGACCTTCTGGCGCTTTCCGACGCGCATCGTCCTGCAGGGGTGGCACGAGCGCGCGAAACGTTCGACGTTCGACGCCCGCATCGTCTGCTCGCGGTCGTCACCACCGGCTCCGATTTGCGCGCGCTGCTCGAGCCCGCCCTCGCTCGCATCACGAGCGCACCGGAGACCGCTTTCCAGCTCTCCGCCGACGGCGACACCGTCACGTATGGCGTCGGGCCGAAGGCGGGCTCGGTCGCGCTTCTCTTTCCGGGGCAAGGGGCGCAGCACGTGGGGATGCTCCGCGAGCTCGCGTGCATCTTTCCCGAGCTCCTCGAGCCGCTCGCCGCGCATCCCGACCTTGGCCGCGCCATCTACCCGCTCGCCACGTTCGACGAGGCAGTGCGCGAGCGTCGTGAGACCGCGCTGACTCGCACGGACGTCGCGCAGCCGGCGATCGGGCTCGTGAGCCGTGGGCTTCACGATCTCCTCACGCGGCGGTTCGGTATCCAGCCAGCGTTCGCCGCGGGGCATAGCTATGGCGAGCTCGTCGCGCTGCATGCGGCGGGGGTGCTGACAGCCGAGGGGCTCGATCGCGCGTCTCGGGCGCGCGGGTCGCTGATGCTCGGCAATGGCGACGACCGCGGGACGATGCTGGCCGTGCTGGCTCCGCTGGCTGACATCGAGCAGCTGATTGCGACCGAGCGGCTCGACCTCGTGCTCGCGAACAGGAACGGTCCGAAGCAGGGGGTGCTGTCGGGGGCGCGCGCCGAGATCGAGCGGGCGCGTGTCGCGTGCGAGGCCCGTGGGCTTCGTACGGCGCCGCTCGCGGTGGGGGCGGCGTTCCACAGCCCGCTCGTCGCCGGTGCCGCCGAGGGCTTTCGCGAGGCATTGACCGAGATCGCGTGGAAGACGCCGTCGTTTGCGGTGCTTTCGAACTCGACGGCCGAACCGTACCCCGGTGATGAATCTCAAGGGCGAGCCCTCCTCGCGGGCCAGCTCGCGCTCCCCGTGCGCTTCGACGAAGTGGTGCTTCGTCTTCATGGGCTCGGGGCGCGGACGTTCCTCGAAGTCGGTCCGCGTGCCACGCTGACGGGGCTGACCCGCGGCATCCTGGGGGACCGTTCGCACACGGCGCTCGCCATTGATGCTGGCGGGAAGCATGGGGCGCTCTTCGACCTCGCGATGGTGCTCACGACGCTCGCCGCAGCAGGCCACGCCGTGGAGCTCGGCGCCTGGGCGCGTACACAAGACGCCGCGCGGGCTGCCAGAGTCGCGAAGATGGCCGTGTCGCTCACCGGCGCGAACCATCGCTCTCCCGTCGCGCCGATGCCCCCGCGTCCCGCGCGCCCCGTGTCTCCGGCGCGAGAGGCACCGAGAGCCGTCCCGGCAGCAGTAGCGGCACCCGCGCCCGTCTCGGCGCCCCACGCGCGCGTACGCGTACAAGAGGAGGGCATCCGTGCGCTGCAGGCGATGCAGGAGCAGACCGCGAAGGTTCACCAGCTGTTCCTCGAAGGTCAGCGTTCCGCCCATGTGAGCCTGCAGGCGATGCTCACCGGCACCCTTCCCGCAGCCCTTGCTCCGCACCTACTCGCTTCTCCCCCGGCGCACGCCCCCCAGCCCCCAACCCCCGCACGCCAGCCCGCACCTGCTCCTGTCGAAGTGGCCGCCGTTGTCGTCGACGTCGTCCCCCTCCTCCTCGCGGTGGTCGCGCAGGCCACCGGCTATCCCGAAGAGACCCTCTCGCTCGACATGGGGATGGAGGCCGACCTCGGAATCGACTCGATCAAGCGGGTCGAGATTCTCTCGATGCTCTCGAAGCGCGTCCCTGGTGCCCCTTCGGTCAATCCCGAGAAGCTAGGCGCGCTGCGCACGCTGAAGGACGTCGCCGACTTCATCGACAAGCATCGAACGGCGCCTGCGGTCGTGAGCGGCGCGGTGTCGAACGGCCACGTCCCGCACGCAAACGGTGCACACGCGCAAGTGCGCCCAGAGCACCTGAACGGGCACGCGCCGCCCGCGGGGGAAGACCCACGCGTCGTCCTGCTCGAGGTCGTCTCCGAGCTGACTGGGTACCCGCTCGAGACCTTGGCGCTCGAGATGGACATGGAGGCCGACCTGGGCATTGACTCGATCAAGCGAGTCGAGATCCTGTCGATGCTGTCGAAGCGCGTCCCTGGTGCCCCCTCGGTGAATCCGGAGAAGCTCTCGAAGCTGCGCACGCTAGCGCAGGTGCTTGCGTTCATTCAGTATCCCGCGCCGCTCGCGCCGCCCGCGTCGCCCGCGTCGACCAATGGGCATGCCAGCCTGGCACCGAGCGCATCGTCCGCACCGGCGACTCTGCCCGCTCCGCCTCGCGCACCGGTCACTCGTCGTGCAGTGGTCGCCGCGGCAGCACCCGCCGTGGGCGAAGGGACTCTCTCTCTGCCCGACGGCCCCGTGCTGATTACCGCGGATTCAGCCGGCCTCGCGGACGCTCTCGCCCAGCGCTTCGCCGCCGCGGGTCGAACGGCTCGCGTCGTGCGCCCAGGGGACGAAGTGAGCGGCCCTGTGGGCACGTTGGTGCTCGTCGGCCCAGAGGGGACCCGCTGGACAGAAGCGTCGGAAGCGCATCTAGCCTACTGCCTTGGTCTCGCCCGGACCTTCGGGAGCCGACTTCGCGAGAACGCTGGCGGCGCCCTGCTCGTGACGGTGTCGCGTCGCGACGGAGCGTTTGGCCACGCGTTTCGTGTGCCTCGGAGCCACCCGCTCGACGCCGGGTTGGCCGGTCTCGCGAAAAGCGCGGCGCACGAGTGGCCCGAGGTGCGCTGCCGGGCGCTCGACGTGACGGTGGCGTGGTCGGCGGAGGGGGCAGCTCGCGCGATCGTAAACGAGCTCTCGCATGCCGGCCCCCGAGAGGTCGGGCTCGGGCCGGCGGGTCGGATGACTCTCGCGCTCAGCGTCGGGGAGGTGTTCCCGCTCACGTCGCGGCTCGATGCTTCCGGCGTCGTGGTCGTGACGGGCGGGGCACGCGGCGTGACGGCAGAGTGTGCGCGTGCTCTCGCCGTGCGAACGGGGGTATCGCTGGTTCTCCTCGGACGGACTCCCGAGCCGCAAGAGGAGCCCGCGTGGTTGGCTGCGGCGACGAGCGAAGCGGCGATCAAGCGAGCCTGCCTCGACCACGCGTCCGAGGGAGAGCGCCCGACGCCCAAGGCGTTGGGGGAGCAGTGCCAGGCCGTGCTCGCTGGCCGCGAGATTCGTGCGAGCCTCGACGCGTTCGCCAAGAGTGGCGTGCGCGCCGTGTATCACTCCGCCGACGTCCGCAGCGCGGCCGCCGTCACGAGGGCTCTCGCCGACGTGCGCGCGACGCTCGGGCCGATCCGGGGGCTCGTGCATGGCGCCGGCGTCGTTCGCGATCGTCGCATCGAGGACAAGCGCGACGACGACTTTGACCAGGTGCTCGGTCCGAAGGTCGGAGGGCTGCGGACGATGCTCGACGCGCTGCGCGAGGACGACCTTCGTTGCCTCGTGCTGTTCGCTTCCGCGAGCGGGCGGTTCGGGCGCCGCGGCCAATCAGACTACGCGGTGGCGAACCAGGCGCTCGTCTCGATTGCACAGGCAGAAGAGCACGCACGACCGGGCTGCCGCGTGGTCGCGCTCGACTGGGGGCCGTGGGAAGGGGGGATGGTGACCCCTGCGCTCCAGACGGAGTTCGAGCGGGAAGGAGTGCCGCTCATTGCGCTCGCCGACGGCGCTGCAGCGATGACCGACGAAGCGCTTTCGGCGCCCGGGGGGCCGACCGAGGTCGTGCTCGGGGCCGGCTTCGGAGCAGAGGAGCCAGCCGGCTGGTCGCTTGCCGCGACATGGCGTCTCGATCCGGCGACCTTCCCGGTCCTCCACGACCATGTGCTGGCGGGCAAAGCCGTGCTGCCGCTGGCGCTGACGCTCGACTGGTTCGCGACGGCGGCGACACGCATCTCGGGTCGCCCGCTCGTGTCGATCGACGATGTCCGCGTGTTCCGTGGCGTGACGATTGGCACCGAGCCGCACGACGTCTCGGTCTGGGTGTCCGCGCGCGAAGGGGACCAGGGGGCGTTCCACACTGAGCTTCGGACCGGCCTCGATCAGGTTCATGTGCGTGCCGTGGTCCGTGTCGGCGCTCGCCCGGAGACGCCGCCACCTCTCGCCGCGCCTGACGCACTGCGCCCCTTCCGCGGGGCGATGGATCGGCTCTACGCCGAGCAGCTCTTTCACGGTCCCGCGCTCGAAGCCATCGCGGCCATCCACGGGCTCTCGAACGACGGGATGACGCTCGACCTCTACTCGCATGCGACGTCCGAGCGACTCGTGCCGGGGCCGGCGTTCGCGTGGACCCTCGACCCGCTCGTTATCGACGGCGTCTTTCAGGCGCTGATCGTCTGGTGCCGCGCGCACCTGGGCGCTCCGTCGCTGCCCAGCCGGGTCGCGTCCGTGCGGATCTTCCGGTCGCTGGCGAACGTCGCGCGCGTCCGCGCGGTGGTGAGGATTCACGCCGTCGAGGGGATGGTCGTGAGCTCGCACGTGGACCTGTCTGACCTCGAAGGGACGCTCCTCGTACGTCTCGAAGGGGTGCTCTGTACGGCCAGCGCCTCGCTGCACCGCGCCTTCGCAGTCGAGCCGGCGGCCGGCTCGACTCTCCCGGTGGCATGACCGAGGCGCGGTCGATCGCGATCGTGAGCGTGGCGGGGCGCTTCCCGGGTGCGCCGGATGTCGCGTCGCTGTGGGCGAACGTGCTCGCCAATCGTTCGGCGGCCGTGTCGATCGACGCGTCGCCATGGTCCCTTCCCCTGTCGGACGTGATCGACGGGACGTCTGCCCCCGACCACGCGGCGTCCAAGGTTGCGTGTCTCCTCGAGCCGTTCGACTCACGCGATGAGCTTCTGCTGCTCCCGGAGGAGTGGCGGTCTCGCCTGAGTCGTCTGGCGCGCCTGACGCTGCGGGTCGGCGTCGAGGCGTGGCGTGGGTTGCAGTCGAGGTGCGACCCTGGGCGAGCGAGCATCGTTCTCGCGAACATCGCCCTTCCGACGGACGGCGCGTCGCGGGTCGCCGAGGCTCTGTTCCTCGGGGGGCCGGACATGGCGCACGGCACTCGCCCCGCGACCTTCGAGCCGTTCGACGCGTTTCCGAGCGCTCTCCCGGCTGGCATGCTGGCGCAGGCGCTCGGCATCGGTGGCGGGAGCTTCACCCTCGACGCAGCGTGTGCATCCTCTCTCTACGCGATGTCTCTCGCGTGCGGCGATCTCGAGGCCCAGCGGGTCGACGCGGTCCTCTGTGGAGGAGTCTCGCTCCCGCAGTCGCTCTACACGCAAGTCGGCTTCACCCAGCTCAAGGCGTTGTCCCCCACCGGGCGGTCGGCCCCCTACTCCGCAATCGCCGACGGGCTCGTCGTCGGCGAAGGGGCCGCGATGGTCGTGTTGAAGCGACTTGAGGACGCGGAGCGTGACGGCGATCGGATCCACGGAATCATCCGCGGCATCGGGCTCTCCAACGATGTCGCCGGGAGTCTCCTCTCGCCCGAATCCGAGGGACAGCTCCGAGCGATGCGAGCCGCCTACGCACAAGCGGGCTGGCGACCGGACGACGTCGACCTCATCGAGGGGCACGGCACGGGCACTCCCCGCGGCGATGCCGTGGAGCTCGCGAGCTTGACGGCGCTGTGGGACGGGCTCGCCGCGCGCGGGACGGTGCTCGGGTCGGTGAAGAGCAACGTCGGGCACCTGCTCACGGCCGCCGGCGTCGCAGGGCTCTCCAAGGTGCTGTCAGCGTTTGAAGCGGAGCAATTGCCACCGACGGCTCACGCGGTCCCTCCCGCGGATGCCGTCCGTGGCGGGCCTTTTCGCCTGCTGTCCTCTGCGGAGCCATGGGCGCGGCGGAAGGACGGCGTCCCGCGCAGGGCGGCGCTCTCGGCGTTCGGGTTTGGCGGTATCAACGCACACCTTCTCCTTGAAGAGCATCTGCCTGACGTTCCTCTGCCAGCGCGTGCGCCCGTCGTCGCGGCGGAGGAGAGCCTCGTCGCGATCGTCGGCATGGCTGCGCATGTGGGTCGCCTCGATTCGCTCGCGCGCTTCGAGCTTGCCGTGCTGCGTGGTGATGTCCAGAGCGACGAGCTTCCGCCCGAGCGCTGGCATGGGCTCGACCACGGCTTGACGAGCTCGACGCTCTCGCGGCTGCGCCATCTCCGCGGCGCCTTCATCGAGTCCATCGCTCTCCCCTCCGGTCGCTTCAAGCTCCCCCCCAATGATGTAGCCAAGGTCCTCCCACAGCAGCTCCTCGCGTTGAAGGTGGCGTGCGAGGCGTTCACCGACGCACGCGCCCCGGAGATGGGGAAGGGGCCACACCTGCGGACCGGCGCGGTCGTTGGTATCGGTCTCGACCTCGAGAGCACGTCCTTTCACCTGCGATGGCTCGCTCGGGCGCGCGTGCTCACGTGGGCGCGCGCGGTCGGCCGAGGGCTCAGCGAGCATGAGCTCGACGCGTGGACCCGTGAGGTGAAGGACGCCCTGGCGCCGGAGCTCGAAGCTACCCGCACGCTTGGAGCCTTGGGCGGGATCGTGCCGAGCCGCATCGCGCGCGAGCTCCAGCTCGGGGGACCGAGCTTCGCTGTCGCGGACGACGAGGCGAGCGGGCTCCGCGCGGTCGAGGTTGGCGTTCGGTTGCTCCAGCGTCGTGAAGTGGATGCCGTGCTCGCGTGTGCCGTCGACCTCGCCGGCGATGTGCGGGCCGTCGTCGCAAGGGACCAGCTCCGCGCCTGGTCTCCGTCGAGCGAGGCGCGTGCGTTCGATGCGCGGGCGGATGGAGCGAAGGTGGGGGAGGGAGCCGCCGCGGTTGTTCTGAAGCGCCTGGATGATGCGGTCGCGGCGGGCGACCGGATCTACGCTGTCGTGCGCGGTTTCGGCGTCGCATCAGGCGGAGCAGTGGAGGCTTCGAGCGCCCGAGCGCGCGGGTACGTCCGTGCGGCACGGGCCGCGTACGCAGAGGCGGGGATGGCGCCCTCGCGGGCCGGGCTTATCGAGACGCATGGGAGCGGCGTCGCGGCGGAAGACAGCGCGGAGGCGAAGGCTCTCGCAGCGCTCTTCGAGGAGGCAGAGGCTCGTCCTCAGTCTGTAGCGCTGGGCGCGATCGCGGCGGTCGTCGGGCAAGCCGGCGCTGCAGCGAGCCTCCTGTCGCTCGTTCGGGCTGCGCTCTGCCTCCATCACGAAGTCCTTCTCCCGCTCGGCCCCGTCATGTTTCCGCTGCCCGCCATCGACCAGGGGGGGAGCTCTCCGTTTCACCTGCCCCGCCTCCCGGAGGCATGGTTGCGCGACCGCACGCGTGGGCCTCGTGTGGCAGGCGTGAGCTCGATGGGGCTCGACGGCACCTGTTTTCACGCGGTTCTCGAGGCCTATGAGG
>Ga0302279_10007975_pt1 | contig 10592 bp, 7 predicted proteins | sample III_Bog_N3_3_FD_194541 | JGI IMG/M metagenome (GOLD analysis project Ga0302279, IMG submission 194541) | Peat permafrost microbial communities from Stordalen Mire near Abisko, Sweden - III_Bog_N3_3 | ecosystem: Environmental > Terrestrial > Soil > Wetlands > Peat | place: Sweden: Abisko...
TGAGCACCAGCGCGGCCCGGTGCGTGGACGCCCACGGCATCAGATCGATGGGCTCCCCGTCGAGGCCGGTGGTGTGCCCCTCGGCGACCCGACGCGTCCAGGGCACGTGCAGGCGCACCGCCTCGACCTCCTCGGGGGTGAAGCGCTCCTGGATGGCGGGCTCGTGGAGGAGGGCGAAGAGAATCTTCTTGTCGAGCACCTTGGCGCGGAAGCTGTTGACCACGCAGACGACCCGGGCCTTGTAGGCCTCGAGCAGCGGCCGCACCTCGGCCTCGCGGCCGAGCAGCTCGCGGGTGAGGGCGCGGCGGTAGACCACGTCGATCCCCTGCCCTCCCGCGGACAGCTCCCCGTCCCGCAGCTCCAGCTCCCGCGGGTCCACGAAGCGCGCCGGGATGCCGTGGCGCTGGAGGCGCTCGCAGATCAGATCGAAATCGGCCCGGGTGGCGACCTCCTTCCAGTCGACGACGGCGACGCGCGGCACGCGGGTCCCGCCGAACTCGTGCCAGGTGTCGAGGATCGCCGACATCACCGCGTTGCCCTGGTAGAGCGGGGTCACCCGGCGGGTCCGGCTGAACTCGCGCATCGGCTGGAAGCCCTCGAAGAGATCGGTGAGCCGGTCCGAGTACGCGCCCCCGAAGGCGCCCTCGGCGTTGAGCTCGACCATCTGGAAGTCCTCGCCGGCGAGGATGGTGTCCAGCCGGGTGAAGACGCCGAACGACTTGAACTCGGGGTTGAGCTCGAAGAGGCGCCGCTCCCCGTCGGTCAGCGCCAGCAGGTCCAGGAGCTCGGGATCGGCGACGATGCGATCCTTGGCCTTGATGACCGCGCTGCGGAAGCGGCGCACGGCCCGGGTCATCCGGTCGTACTGGGCGCGGAGGACGAACTGGGGCCGGAGGAACGGGCAGATGGCCCGCCCAGCGAAGACCGCTCCGCGCTGGACGAGCCGATCGACCAGGGCGAGGTGATCCTCGCCCCCCTTGTCGACGTAGGCGGTGAGCACGTCGTGATAGCGCTCGGTCGCCGCCTCGAGGGCGACCTGCCAGGGGTGCTCCGTGGACTCCGGCGCCGGAAAAACCGACGCCGGGCCGCCCGCCACGCCGTGGACCTTCACCGCGGGGAACCGGGGACCTGACCGAGCGGTCCCAGGACGGGCGTCGCCGGGTCGAGCAGCTTGGCCCAGCGGTAGTCCTCGCGCGTGCCGGCCTGCCCCTTGGCCTGCTTCACGCAGAAGTCGACCATCCAGTCGACCACCACGTGGAAGTAAGGCTCCAGGATCGAGTCGATGTGCATGTCCGGAGCAGGATTGGTGAAATCGATGGCGTAGGGGACGCCGTCCTTGATGGCGAACTCCACCGAGTTCATGTCGTACCCGAGGGCGTGGTTGAGCTTCACCGAGTCGTCCATGATGCGATCGTGGAGCCCCTTGGGCAGCCACTGGACCTTGTCGTTGTGGATGTAGCAACGCCGGGCCGGGCTGTACTGGATGGGGAGGATCCGGTCCCGGCCGATGCAGATGCAGCGCACGTACTCCTCGAAGTCGATGAACTCCTGGAGGGTCATCACGTTGGTGTTCGAGGCGTCGTAGGCACGGAGCAGCTCCTCCGGGTTGCGGACGATGGTCACGTCCTTCCACCCGCCGCCGTCCGCTGGCTTGAGCACGGCGGGGAACTTGACGTAGTCGATGATGGCCTCCCAGCTCAGCGGGAACTCGAGGTTCCGCAGGCTGCGGTGCTTGTCGATCGCCGGGATGTAGTCCTTCTGCGGGAGCATCACCGTGCGCGGCACCGCCACGCCGAGGCGCGCCGCCAGCGAGTAGCCGAAGAACTTGTCGTCCGCGCTCCACCAGAACGGGTCGTTGATGACGAAGGAGCCGCTGAGCGCCGCCGCCTTCAGGTAGAACCGGTAATGCTTCACCTCCTGGCTGATGCGGTCGACCAGGACCCGGTAGGGACACTGGAACCGCTCGGGGGTGCCGCCGATGGTGGCGATCTCCGCCTGGATGCCCGGGACCTTGTTGCAGCGCTCGATGAACGCCTGGGGCATCGATTGCTCCCAGCCCACGAGGATGCCGATCTTCTCCGCCATGTCTGTCCGCTCCTGGGTCCGGGGGCTCTCTTGCCTTTTCGGGGAACGCGCGGGCGTTCCCCTCGATGGATCTCCCGTGACCGCGCCCGGCGCGTTACCCCCGTTTCGCAGCCGCGTCAGCACCCGCAGGATGACCGGCCCCGCCTGCCTGCCCCTCTCCCTCTTCTGCTCCGTCGATTCTCTCCGCCGATCCTCGCCGCCGACGATCTTGATGAGCTCCAGATTTTTCCTTGACCATCGCTCCGTTCTGGATAGAGTGGCCGCCCTTCCCGCAAGGGGCGGGTAGCTCAGCGGTAGAGCGCTGGCCTTACAAGCCGGTGGCCGCAGGTTCGAATCCTGTCCCGCCTACCCCGCTAGTCAGAAAAAAAGACTAGCAATCTCAAGCAGTTCGGGTTACAAGCTCCGCACATCGATACCACTGGGGTGGTAGTTAAGTTGGTTATAACGCCGGCCTGTCACGCCGGAGGCCGCGGGTTCGAGTCCCGTCCACCCCGCTCGTTCGTTCCTTGTCTCCTGTCTAGCTGGTAGGCTCTCTCCATGGGAGTTTTCGGCGGACGGTCACAGCAGTCAGGTCAGCCAGGGCGGTTCTTGCATTGCGCGGAATCGCTGGGCTGACGGCTCGGTCCCACACCGAAGCGCACCGTGGCGACCCTCGTCTACAATCCTGGTCTGCCGGACGAGAAGTGCTTCGCCATCGGCGCGGAGGCGGTCGCCATCGGCCGCGCCGAGGACCAGGCGATCTGCATCCCCCACCGGAGCCTGTCCCGCAGCCACGCGCGCATCGAGCCCGCGGCGGGCCGGTTCTTCATCAGCGACCTCGACAGCAAGAACGGGACGCTGGTCAACGGCGCCCGGGTCCAGCGCTGCCAGCTCGCCCACGGCGACACCGTCACCCTGGGGGATCTCGACCTCGTCTTTCGCAACGAGCCCCCTTCGGTGCACGCGGTCTCCCCTCCCCGCCCGCGCCCCGCCGACCATCTCGCGCCCCAGGCCACCCGGGCGCTCCTGCGCAGTCCACTCGGCAAGCTCCCCCCGGCCGGGCCCGAGGCCGCCGAGAAGGGCGACGGGGGTGCCCGGGCGCAGAGCCGGCTGCGCACGCTGATCGAGGTCACCAAGCTCCTCCCCGTCTCCGACGACCTGGACGAGCTGCTCCGCAAGATCCTCGATCTGGTCTTCCAGATCCTCGACGTCGACCGCGCCGTCCTCCTCCTCCATGACGAGAAGAGCGGCGAGCTGGCGCCCCGCGCGGTGCGCACCGCGCGTCCTGTGCCCGAGGGGCAGCCGCTCTACAGCCAGAACATCGTGCAGTACGTCCTCCGCCAGAACGTGGCCGCGCTCTTCACCGACGCCACAGCCGACCCGCGGCTCGACTCGGCGCAGTCGGTCGCCCTCCAGGCGATCCGGGCATCCATGTGCGCCCCCCTCAAGCCCCGCGACGATCTGGTCGGCGTCCTCTACGTCGACAACCTCGGCTCCGGCGCCGTCTTCTCCGAGGACGATCTGGAGTTCCTCCTCGCCTTCGCCAGCCAGGCGGCCGTCGCCATCGAGAACGCCGCGCTCTACCGGCGGCTGGAGGCCGAGACGGTCGCGCGCATGGGCCTCATCATGGAGGCCAAGCTCGCCTCCCTGGGCGCGATGGTCGCCGGCATCGCCCACGAGCTCCGCAACCCGCTCAACTTCATGACCAACTTCGCCGAGCTCTCCGCCGGCCTCACCACCGAGATCGAGGAGGGCCTCGCCGCCCAGCGGTCCCGCCTCCCCGAGGGCGCCCTCGCCGACCTGACCGAGGCGCTCGGCGTCCTGCGCGAGAACACCGGCCGCATCAGCGAGCACGGACGCCGCGCCGACGCCATCATCCACGGCATGCTCCAGCACGCCCGCCGCTCCTCCAGCGCCCGCGAGCCCTGCGATCTCCGCGCGGTCGTCGGCGAGGGGGTGCGCCTCGCCCGCGAGGGCCCGCTCGGCAAGGGCTTCGACGTCGTCGTCGTGGAGGAGCACGACCCGGCCGTGGGCTCCGTCGAGATCGCGCGCCTGGAGATCGGGCGGGTCGTCCTCAACGTGGTGGAGAACGCGCTCTACGCGATGCGCGAGAAGGCACGCGGCGCCGGCGGAGCCTACGCTCCCGAGCTCCGCGTCCACACCGAAGCCCGGGGCACCCACGTCGAGGTGCGCATCCGCGACAACGGGACCGGCATCCCCGCCGACGTGGAAGCGCGGCTCTTCGAGCCTTTCTTCACCACCAAGCCCTCCGGCCAGGGCACCGGGTTGGGCCTCTCGATGAGCCACGAGATCGTGGTCCAGGGGCACCAGGGGACCATGCGGGTGGAGACGGTGGCGGGCGAGTACGCCGAGATCATCCTCACGCTGCCCCGCGCGACCGCGACCCGTCCCTCCAGGTCGCGGTAGCCATCCGGCGGAACCCCCGTTGCCCTCGCGGCGCGGCCGTGGCTCTCTTCGGGGCACCGTGAGCACCTCGAACCCGCTGGTCGCCGACGACGACATCGCCTTCCTCCTCCACGACGTCCTCCACGTCGAGGCCCTGTGCGCCTGGCCCGCCTTCGCCGAGCACGCGCCCGAGGACTTCGATCTCCTCCTCGGCGCCGCCCGCCGCCTCGCCCGCGAGGTGCTCTGGCCCGCCTACCGCTCGATGGACCAGGAGCCCCCTCGGTACGAGGGTGGCCGCGTCCGGGTCCACCCCGCGATGCCCTCGATCTACGCGCACCTCGTCGAGCACGGCGCCATCTCCGCGAGCCGACCCCGGGGCGTGGGGGGCCTCGGCCTCCCGCTCACCATCGCGTCGCTCGCCAACCTCTACCTGATGGCCGCCAACCTCGGCGCCTATGCCTACGCGGGCTTGACGACCGGTGCGGCACACCTCCTCGAGGCCTTCGGCGACGCCGAGGTTCGCGACCTCTTCATGACCCCCATGTACGAAGGCCGCTGGACCGGCACCATGGCCCTCACCGAGCCCCAGGCGGGCTCCAGCCTCGCCGACGTGCAGACCCGGGCGCGGCTCGGAGGCGACGGCCGCTACCGGATCGAGGGCTCCAAGATCTTCATCTCGGGCGGCGACCAGGACTTCACCGAGAACATCGTCCACATGACCCTCGCCCGCATCGAGGGCGCGCCGCCCGGGATCAAGGGCGTGTCGCTCTTCGCCGTCCCCGCGCGGCGTCCGGAGGGCGGCGCCCTCGTCCCCAACGACGTGCAGTGCACCGGCATGTTCCACAAGATGGGGTGGCGCGGCATCCCCAGCGTGGCCCTCACCTACGGCGAGGCCGGCGACTGCTGCGGGTGGCTGGTGGGCCAGCCCCACCGCGGCATCTCCTGCATGTTCCAGATGATGAACGAGGCCCGGATCATGGTCGGCATGAACGCCATCGCCACCGCCTCGGTCGCCTACCAGGAGGCGCTCTCCTACGCCCGCGAGCGGCCGCAGGGCCGGCCCGTCGCCGCCAAGGACCCCACCGCGCCGCAGATCCCCATCGTCGAGCACGCCGACGTGCGCCGCATGCTGCTCCGGCAGAAGGCCATCGTCGAGGGCGGGCTCTCCCTGCTCGCCACCACCGCCCGCTTCGCCGACGCCGCCGAGCACGCGCCCACGCCCGCCGAGCGGCAGCGCGCGACCCTGCTCGTCGACCTGCTCACCCCCGTCGCCAAGAGCTTCCCCGCCGACCGCGGCTTCGAGGCCAACGTGCTCAGCGTCCAGATCCACGGCGGCTACGGCTACACCAGCGAGTACCTGCCCGAGTCGTGGCTCCGCGACCAGAAGCTCAACAGCATCCACGAGGGCACCTCGGGCATCCAGGCGCTCGACCTGCTCGGCCGCAAGGTGGTCGCGGGGGGCGGGGCCGCGTTCGCGGCGCTGGTCGCGGAGATCCGCGCCGGCGTCACCCGGGCCGGCGCCGCCGGGGTGCGCGGCGAGTGGATCGCCGCGGTGGAGCGGGCGACGGTGCGCGTCGAGCAGCTCACCATGAACCTGGCCGGCCTCGGCCTCTCGGGTCAGGTGGAGCCGATGCTCGCGCACGCCGCGGACTACCTGGATCTGATGGGCGTGCTGCTCGTCGCCTGGCAGTGGCTGGTGCAAGCGGCCGCGCTGCGGGAGACCCACCGCGAGGACGCGTTCGCGCGCGGCAAGCTGCGGGCGGCGCAGTACTGGATGGCGACGGAGCTGCCGCGCATCGAGCACCTGGCGCGCCTCTGCGAGGACGTGGAAGACTCGTACCTCTCGGTGCAGCCGGACGAGCTGTAGCCGCGCGCGCTACGTCGGTCGCACCGAGCGCCGCCGGGCGACGCGCGCCACGGCGCCGACCCCGTAGCGCCACCCCAGCCCGCAGGCGACGAGCAGGACGAGCAGGAGCCTCGCCCCGGCCGGCAGGCGCGAAGCCCAGGTCCGCGCCGGGGGCGCGAAGAACGCATGCTCGGTCGCCTCCGGCGTGAGCACCACGGACTCCGCGTCCTCGACGGCGTCCCGCCGGCGCGTCGCCTTGAGGGTGAGCCGGCGCTCGCTCCCCCCGGCGCCGAAGAGATCGCAGGAGACCGCCAGCTCCTCCGGCGCGCGCGCGAAGCGGGTGTGCACGAGCGCGACGATGCCGTCGGCGCGATCGGGGGACGCGTCGTGCTGCGGCGACAGGATCAGGTTGACGAGCTCGGTCTTCCCGCGCGCTTCCCCAGCTCGGACGACGAAGCGCCGGTCGACCTCGGCCTCCAGCTCGGCGTGGTGGCGCTCCAGCTCCGCGGTGCCGAGGAGCCCGTCGCCGTCGTCGTCGAAGCCGTGCAGCGCCGAGACCGGCACGGCGATGACCGAGAACACCGAGTCCCCGGCGACGTTGAGGGTGCCCTGCTGCGCCGGCATCAGGTGCGCGAGCGCCGGGAGCGGCGCGAGCAGCGACGCCAGCGCGAGCAGCGCGCCGGTGCCCTTGATCGCCGAGGTCCGCAGCGTGCGTTCCATGCGCCCCCTCCTAACCGGCGTCCGGGGGCGGCGGCGGGCCCATCATCATGCCGCCGTCGGGCGGCGGGCCCATCATCATGCCGCTGCTGCTCGCCGTCCCCTTCACGCAGCGCTGGATGAACGGGTAGGTGTCGGTGAGGTAGTAGTGGTACGTGCCGCAGGGGAACTCGGGGGTGACGCCCGTCCTGCCGTTGCACTCGTCGAGATCGCCGGAGCCGGCCACGTACGTGTAGTCCTCGCTGAAGGCCCCCATCGGGTACGTCGCCGTGGAGGGGCGCCCGCTGTCGGGGGTGGTCTTGAGCGCGTAGCTCCCCTTGACGACCTTGATGGCCGAGGTGGCGTCGTCGACGCTGGTGTACCCGTAGCGCGCGTAGATGGGGAACCCGTCGAGCGCGAAGCCCACCAGCGTCATCGCCATGCCCTTGCCGAGCTTGGTGAGCACCCCCTCCGGGATGCCGTGGTAGTGGTACCAGCCGTTCGGCTGCACGTGCGCGTTGTTGTCGTCGACGCCGAAGTTGAAGCTCGACTGCCCGAGCGCCTCGATGTTCCACGCCCCCGAGCCGCCGATGAGGCTGCAGGTCGCCCCCGCGGTGCCCGACGTGCAGGTCCCCGCGGTCCCCGGGTCGAACTTCACGCCGTTCCAGGCGTAGCCGACGATGGTGATCGCCGACGTGGTCCCCTTGAGCGCCGGGTCGAGCGGCATGGTCGCGGAGATGGTCTGCGCCGAGATGGTGTTGGGGCAGTTCGCGTTGGGGAAGGTGCCGACGTCGTGATCGGGGATGCCGTTCGCCGTGAGCGACCGCTCCGTCGCGGAGCAGCTCCACGCGGACGTGCTGGTGGCCTTGACCGAGGCGCTGCCGTTGTAGCCGCTGTAGGCGTAGGTGCAGCCGACCGTGGCCTTGTCCGCGCAGGCGCCGCCCGTCCCCGCGCTCGTCGAAGACGTGGTGCCGCCGGTGCCGGCGCTGGTGGAGGAGGTCGTGCCGCCGGTGCCAGCGCTCGTGGTCTCGGTGCTGCCGCCGCACCCCTCGGCGCCGGCCACGACGACGGCGGGCGCGACGAGGAGGGCGAAGATCGCCGGTCTGCGCAGGAGATTCAAAGCGGGGTGGGTGCTCATGCGCTCTGTCGGAGCAAGGCACGTGCCTCGCGCCCGCGGTGTCCTGCGAGCGCCAGGAGCGCGGGTCTCCTCCTCCATCGTCGCCGCCGCGTGCGGAATCCGCACTCCCGCGGGTGCGGATTCCGCAGTCACCTCGGGACGCAGGTCCCGTCCTGGCACTTCGTCCGCGGGGTCCGGCAATCGCCGCTGGAGCCGTCGCAGATCTCGGTGTGGTCGCGGCACTCGCTCAGGCTGGCGTGGCAGACGAGGGCCTGCACCTCGGCGTTGCCGACCTCGTGAAGGCAGCACACCGTGCCCTTCGGGCAGTTGTGCGAGCCGTCGCAGGCGGTGATGCCGGCCAGCCCCGGGAAGCCCTCCTCGGGCTCCGGAGTGCTGTGGTTGACCCAGCTCGCGATGCCCTGGCAGCGGGAGTCGGTGCCGGGCGAGACGACGCAGATCTCGTGGCCCGCGCGGCACTTCTTCCTGTCGCAGCTCAAGGTGCCGGTCATCGCCGGAGCGAAGGCCTCCGGTGACCCCTGCGGAGCCACCGGCGTGTGGGAGCTCGCGGTCTCGATCAGGTACTTGTGCAGCGCGGCCACCTCGGCGGACGAGGGTGGGGCCTCCGCCGCTGCTCCCGAAGGCGGGGCCGACGCGACCAACGCAACCGACGCGACCGACGCTGGAGCCGACGCTGCCGGCGCGACGTCCAGGGGCACCGGCGCGCGCTGGCAGCCCGTGAGCCCGACCAGCCCGGCGAGGGCCCAGAAGCGATGGCTTCTTCGAGAGTCCATGGGTGAATCCTAGCGTACCCGCCGGTTCGCCCCGTGACGACCGATCCGGGGCGCTTCGTCGCCCTTGGCCGAGCCGGCGCGAGCTTCGTCCCTGCGCGCCCGCTTCCCCCTCGACGTCCTCCCCGACTCGCTGCACCCTCCGCGCGTGCGCCGCCTCTTCCCCTCGCTTCTCCTCCTCCTCCCCGCGTGCTCCAACACCCCGGCGGCGATCTCCATCGACATCACCGCCGGGCAGGAGACGACCGCCTTCAGCGAAGCCCCGGCGGTCACCACGGTGGCCGTGACCATCACGTCACTCGACGGATCCATCAACACCACCCTCAACCCGGCCCCTGGCCAGGCCTTCGACTTCGGCGACGGCTTCGACAACACCGAGCAGATCAGCATCTCCGTCGCCGGCACCAACAGCAGCAGCACCCAACCCATCCTGGGCGGCCAGTCGCTTTCCGGGCTCCTGCTCAGCTCGATCGAGGGGGGGATCACGGTGTTCGCGCAGCGCAAGTACCAGTGGTCGCGCCCGTGGGGCGGGCTCGCCGCCTCGCACGTGGACGGCGTGGCCACGGTGGTGGAGGAGCGCTTCCTGTCGCTCTCCGGTGGCCACGCGGCGACCGGCGACACCACGTCCACCGCCACCAACGTCGACACCTACGATCTGTTCGGCCTCACCGGTGACGCCACCACGCCGCCGCTGTTCTCGGGGGCGCAGACCATCGTGCCGATCCCCGTGTCGAGCAACAACACCGACACCCAGGCGCTCTTCCTCAGCGACTCGGGTCCCCAGCTCTACGACTACACGCTGGGCAGCGCCGATACGACCAACGCCGCGCTGGACCTGCCGGCCGGGGTCACCGCGTGGAGCGACGTGACCGGAGGCGCAGTCCTCAGCGACGGGAGCGGCCGGGCCTTCGTGGTCGGAGCGACACGGAGCAGCGGGGCCACCGACGTGGTGCTGGACATCGAGGTCGACTCCAACGGGGACGTGGTGCTCACCAACTTCCCGCTCAACGCCAAGCGCGCGGGCGCGGCGGCGGCGTACATCGCGGGGGTGGGGTTGGTGGTCGCTGGAGGGAGCGCCACGGGCGGAGGCGTCGAGGTGCTCTCGCCGACCGGCGCAGGGTTCGTGCTGCAGGGCGGGTACCTGCCCATCAACGTGACGGGAGCAGGGGTGGTCACCGACGGCGCCACGAACGGCGTGTGGCTGCTGGGAGGCGTGGATGCGATGGGCAACCCCGCGCCCACGCTGCACCTGCCTCTCTCGTCGTGCGGGGCGGGGTGCATGCCGGACACGCCCAACACGGCGCTCCAGCTGCCGAACGCGCTGGTGGGCGTGTCGGCCTACATGCTCACCAACGGGAGCTTGCTGGCGGTGGGGAACGAGCCGGGTGGCGGGTTCACGCGCAGCTTCATCGTCGACGTCGGCGTCGGCGTCCAGATGCCGGTGACGGAGGCGCTCCTGAAGGAGCCGCGCAAGGGAGCGGCGGTGATCCCCGCTCCGAACGCGACGCTGGCGCTCCTGGGCGGCGAGCACGCCGACGGGACGCCGGCGCTGTCGGTGGAGCTGTTCTTGCCGTAGGCGCGGCGGGGGTGGCCCGAGCCCCGAAGCATCGGAGGCTTCTCCCTGCGGCGACCCGCGTGCTTCACGCGGCATGGTGCTTCTCGTCTTTCTGCGCGA
>Ga0302279_10007978_pt1 | contig 10589 bp, 5 predicted proteins | sample III_Bog_N3_3_FD_194541 | JGI IMG/M metagenome (GOLD analysis project Ga0302279, IMG submission 194541) | Peat permafrost microbial communities from Stordalen Mire near Abisko, Sweden - III_Bog_N3_3 | ecosystem: Environmental > Terrestrial > Soil > Wetlands > Peat | place: Sweden: Abisko...
CACCGTGGTCGTCGTGGTCGGGGGGACCGTCGTAGTGGTCGTCGGCGGCACCGTGGTCGTCGTCGGGGGGACCGTCGTGGTGGTCGTCGTGGTCGGGGGCACCGTCGTGGTGGTCGTCGTGGTCGGTGGCACCGTCGTGGTGGTCGGTGGCACCGTGGTGGTCGTCAGCGGAATTGTGGTCGTGGGCGGTGCCGTCGTTGTCGGCGGAACGGCGGTCGTCGTCGTGGTTCCGCCACCGGTTCCACCACCCGAGCTGCCACCCAAGAGGGGTGTCAGCCCCGTTCCGTTCACCACGGAGGGGCCGCCCGACCCCGTATAGGCCTGGATGGCGTGCACGAAGGCCGACGCCGTCTGGCCCTGGGCCCACCACGGTGGGATCCCACCGCCGTAGTACCCGCCGAAATTGACCTCGGTCACGTTGATCCTGATGGCGGTGGCCACTACCGGTGCGAAGGAGAGCAGCTCTTCGTGGTCGCGGAATTCGTTCGTCACGGTGGCGACGGTCACCCATCCGGTTCCCGGCTTGTTGACCGAGAGGGTGTAATCGCGGAGTCCGGGCGCGGTGGATCCGACCGACTGCGTGTCCACCACGACCCGGTCGAGGGTGGATGCCGTGGCCAGGTTCACGGTGAGCGACGGGGTGGAGTCGCCGACCGCCGACTCCCAGCCCTGCCCGTAGGAAGGCGACAGGCCCACGATGGCAGCCGTGGCGTTGCCGCTCGACGCCGTGGCGTTGGCACCTGCGGCCGCTGAGGCCAGGTCGGTGCCGAAGTGCTCGGTCGGCCCGATGGAGAGCGTGTCACCGACGGGATAGGTGAGGTAGGTGACCTGGTCGGACAGTGGGAGGCTGTAGGTGGAACCCGAGGTCATCTGCGCCGTCGTGGAGTTCCCGTACAGCGAAGTGACGGTGACCGGGTCGGTCCCACCGTGGGGGTCGGTGAGCGTGACCGTCGCCGGGGTCGACAGCCCGTCGGTCCAGACCGCGGCCAGGTCAGTCGTGCCGCCGGCGGTGCTTCCGAAGTCGGCCTGGTAGGCCTGGGGGATCCCGGTCGACGGCGTCGACACATAGGGTCGGCCGGCCAGCATGCCCGACGTTGTCATGGTGGCCAGTGCCGCGGGCTTCACGTAGTCGACCGTGTTGACCGCCTGGATCAGCGAGAACGACACGCCCCAGTTGCCCCAGCCCCCCTCGTCGTAGAAGTAGTTGTAGACGGGGACTCCGAGGACCTTCTCCCAGATCAGGGAGCGGGACACGGCGTTCGCCTGGGCCAGCGAGTCGTAGTCCCCGTTGTTCCACCAGCCGACCTCGGTGAACCACAGTGGCTTGGAACCGAGCAGGGTCTGGACCGCGCGCACCTGTGTCTGCATCCCCTCCTCTTCGAACGATTCGTTCGACCCGTCATAGGGATGGATCGCCGCGACGTCCATCCACGCCAGGCCGCCCGCCGCGATCAGCTGCTGCCACCACCCGGGGACGGGCTCGAGCGTCGAGCCGCCGATGACCGTCGAGGACGAACCGGGTTCGACCGACTTCACCGCGTTGTAGAACGGCTCGAGCACCTGGGTGGCGTAGGTCCCGCCGTTGGGCCAGCCGGTGTTGTTGGACTCGTTCCACGGCTCCCAGACGGTCACCGGGGCGCAGTTCGTGCACCCCGCCGGCACGGTGGCGTAGTGGGCCACGAGGGCGGCCACGTCGGCCTGCCAGAAGCCACTGGAGACCAGTGCCGAGGACACCCCGTCGCCCCCACTGACCTGTATCCAGTAGGTCAGGTGGTCCTGTACAGCCAGGTAGGCGGCCTGGTACGGGTCGGTCGAGGCGTTGGCGAAGGTCAATGCAGCCGAACCGCAGGTGGCCGCCGTCGGCGCCGAGGCCGAGCAGTTGGGCAGGAGCGATCCCCAGTCGATGGTGGAGCTGCTGCGCAGGGAGTTCAGTCCGAGCTGGGCGTTGAGGGCCACGCCCCGGGGGTCGGCCGGGCCACCGAAACCGACTCCGGTGGGGAGGGTGGAGAAGTTGAGCCGGTCACCGCTCGCCCCCACCGAGTACGGCATGCAGGTCGTCCCGAGCGTGGTCGGCGGCGTGGTGGAGGTGTCGAGGAGGCTGGCCTGCACCTGGTACGGACCCGGCTGGGTGTCGGCTGCAGCGAGTGTGAGGGGGACCGAGGCCAGTGCCGACGCCGTGGTCGGGAGCGGGACGGTGGTCGGCGCCGGAACCGACCCGTCGGTCATGGAGGTGAGGTCCTCCACCGAGTAGGAGAGTTCGAGTCCAGCGGTCTCCGGGGCCCACCACGGGTCGAACGTGGCGCTGACGGCCGGGGCCGTGCCGGGGGCGAAGTAGTTGCCGGTCGCCGAGGTCGCCAGCCCTGCCCCCCACCCGAGGGTGTCACGGGGGACCTGCAACGAGGAGAGGAAGGTCTGGACAGTGGGAATGGTGAACGACGAGATGCTGTCCGCGGGGTTGTTGTAGACCGGACCGCTCTGGAAGTAGAAGGTCGAACCCGTCAGAGTGAAGTTCCATCCCCCGAAATCCAGTGCACCTCCGAGGGTCGTGCTCCCCTGCAGGAATCCCTTGGGGGAGGTGGCCTCCATCGTCCCGAGGGGATCAGCGGTGTAGATCGTGCCGTCGGGGCCCTGAACCGCCTGGGCCGGGTAGTAGAACTGCGCGCCCGACCCGGTGTGCGTCCCGTTGCCCTTGATGTTCGCCGAACCGAACGTGGACAGGACCTGGCCGGTCGAGCCCACCGTCTCCACGTAGCCGTTGCCCGAGAAGAGAAGGTTGCCTGCCGACTCCAGGGTGACGAAGTCCCCCGTCCCCACGATGAGGGGGAACGTGCCGGTGACCGCCCCGGTGGACTGGCTGAGTACGACGCTCGCCGCGGTGTCCTGGACGAGGCTGACCACGACCTGGAAGTTGGCGCCGGTGCCGGTCGAGTAGATCGCCGTGGGGTTCTCGTTCTGGGGGTCGACCGACCAGATGAGCACGCCGGCGGGGGAGAACTTGTCGACGTCCTTCCCGTTGTACGACGACAGATAGATGTCGCCGGCGGGGTCGATCAGTGGTTGGAAGACCTGCTGGGAATCCCCGACGAAGTTGGCCGGCAGGGCGAAGGACGAGACCTGGACACCGCCCAGCGTGTAGGTGATCAGCTGGCTGCCGGTGTTCACGTAGAGGTTGCTGGCCGTGGTCGTGAAGTTCTCGACCCCTCCGCTCGGGGTGACGACGGACGAGACCGGGTTGGCCGGAAGGGTGGGTGCCGGCCCGAGGAACGACGCGGGGTTCGTCGAGGTGCACACGGGATCGATCTCGGAGGCGGTGGGTGCGGCGACGCTTCCGGCGATCTGCGGTGGCGGAGCGGTGGCGTGGGCCGAACCGCCGAGGCTCGACCCGACGGTGGCTGCGGTCAACAGAGAGGCGATCACGAGGACCGCACCCCGTGTGACGCGACTGCTCGTTGATGTGGTCCCTGCCCGGTCCATGATCACCAATCGGCGGGATCACGGCCTACTTGAGGGTAATCCCACGATTGGTAATCAAACAACCACTCATAGTGAGAATTGTGGGTGCAAAGAGTCGAAGTGCCCTGCGTGCGGACCCTACTGGTACCGTGCCCGGGTGGCGACTCCCGGTCCGGACACGCAGCCCGCTGGCGCCGGCAGGTCCTTGCGGGTACTGCGGATCTCCCACAGCGGCGTGGTCAACGCGTGGCGCGAGCGTGATCGGGCGCTGCGTCGTCGGGGCGTCGACCTGACCCTGGTGGCGGCCGCCCGATGGAACGAAGGCGGCTCCATGGTCGAATTCGTCGCCTCCGGTGACTCCTTCGCCGTGCCGGTCCGAACGTTCGGCACCCACCCCAACCTCTTCGTGTTCGACCCGCGTCCGCTGTGGCGCCTCCTGGGCGACGGCCCGTGGGATCTGATCGACGTGCACGAGGAGCCCTTCAGCGTGGCCGTGGCCGAGGTGCTGGTCCTGCGAAGGCTCCGCTGCCGGCACACACCGTTCCTGGTCTACTCCGCCCAGAACATCGAGAAGCGGTATCCGCCGCCCTTCCGATGGTTCGAACGGTGGTCGCTCCGCCACGCCGCCGGCGCCCAGACGTGCAATGCCGAAGCCGGGCAGATCCTCCGGCGCAAGGGCCTGGTGGGCGAGCTGGTGCTCCTGCCGCTCGGGGTCGATGTCGACCGCTACCGCCCCGTGCGACGTCAGCCTCCGGCCGGTCGGCTCCGCGTGGGCTTCGTGGGCCGCCTCAACGCCCACAAGGGGGTGGACGTCCTCCTCGATGCGCTGGCGCTGGACGGGCGGTTGGATGCAGACGTGTACGGCGCGGGGCCCGAGGCCGCGGCCTTGGAAGCCCGTGCGGCCGAGCTCGGGCTGGGCGACCGAGTCACCTTCCACGGGTTCGCCGACGAGTCGACGCTGCCCCGGGTCTTCCCGACCTTCGACGTCCTCGCCGTGCCCTCCCTCCAGGTGCCCGGGTGGGTCGAGCAGTTCGGGCGGGTCGTGGTGGAAGGTCAGGCGTCCGGGGTGCCGGTGGTGGCCAGCGCCACCGGCGCGTTGCCGGAGGTGGTGGGCGATGCCGGGATCCTGGTGCCGCCGCGGGATCCCGGTGCCCTGTGCGCGGCAATGGTGCGCCTGCTCGAGGAGCCGGGACTGTGGGACCACCTGAGCGAGGCCGGCCTGGCGACGGTCGGCCGCTACTCGTGGGAGAGCGTCGCCGAGTTGCAACACGCTCTCTACGAGCGGACGGCCTCCCCGGTCTGAACCCGCCGGGCCGGCGTCCAACCGGGCACGGTCAGCGGCGGTAGCCGTAGTCCAAGTAGCTGTCCGAGGCGGTGTGGCGGGAGTGGTTCATGACCAGGCCCAGGACCGTGCAACCGGTGGAATCCAGGCGGTCGGCCGTACGTTCGAGGTCCCCGCGATCGGTCTTGCCCTCCGAGGCGACGATGATGGCTCCATGGGCGAGACTACCGAGGATGGCGGTGTCCGGAGCGGCAAGGACGGGCGGCGTGTCGAGCAGGATGACGTCGGCCAGCAGGTGGAGCTGATCGAGGACGGGCTTCATGCCCGGGCTGTCGAAGAGCTCGCTCGGGTTGTCGAGGTGGACGCCGACCGGTAGGAGCTGGAGCCCGTCGATCCCCGTCTCGAGGAGGTGGGACCGGACCGCGGCGTCGCCGAACCCCGAGCTCCCCCGACCGGAGGAGCGACCGGCGCCCTCGGTGCCGCGCCGGCCCGCACGGCCGGCCGGATCGCGGGGACGGAGCTCGGGCTCCACGCCCTCCGGCTCCACGCCCTCCGGCTCGGACTGCTTCCAGTTGGCCTTGATCAGGTCCGAGAGCCCGGGGCTGTCCGCGGCGTCGATGCCGAATGCATCCTCCAGTCTCGGTCGGCGGAAGTCGGCCGAGACCACGATGACCCGGCTGCCGGTGAGCGCCCACGAAACGGCCAGGTTCGCAGTCACGAAGGTCTTGCCGTCGCCGGCCTCCGGGCTGGTGACGACCAGGATCGGGCTCTGCTGGTCGACGAGCAGGACCCGGAGGCTGGTGCGCAGGTCCCGGACGGCCTCGGCCAGCGACGACTGCGGCGCCTGGATCAGCGCGAGCGAGATCTCGCCCTTCTTGACCTCGGAGTCCTCAGGCAGTTCTCCCAGGAGGGGGACGTCGATCACGGACTCGATGTCCGGGCTGACACGGACGCGGTCGTCGAACTGCTCGCGGATGAAGGCGATCCCACAGCCGACCAGGAGGCCGGCGAGGAGCCCGATGGCCCCGAGCTTGGACTTGGACATCCCGGTGGACGCAGCCGGCGTCGCCGCCACCTGGATCTGCGCATACGGCATGCCGATCTGGATCGTCGACTGCGCTGCCTGGAGCGTACTGGAGGTCTGGGTCAGGGCACTGATCTGCGCGCTCACCAGCGGGTTGGGGTTGTTGGTCGACTGCTGGGACTGCAGCACGGCGATCTTGCTGTTGATCTGGGCCAGGGCGGCGGAGTACTTGTCGATCTGCGCCTGGGCGAGGTTCTGGATCGCACTGACGTACGCCTCGGAGTAGGCGGTGGTCACGGCCTCGGCCGCCGCCGGCGTCGATCCCGACCCGGTGACCGTGAGCGCTCCGGTGGTCGGATCAACCGAGCCGCTGACGCTGGTGCCGGACAGCCCAGGACTGGTCTTGCCGAGTGCTTTGGCCGCGGCCAGCTGCACCTGGGTGCTGTTCAGCTCCTGGACGGGGTCGGGGAGGACCAACGGTGTGGAGGACCCACCCGCGGCGGACGTGCTGTTGATCTGGACGAGCGCGGTCGACTGGTACGTGGGTGACGCCAACTTGGAGTAGGCGAGCACGGCAGCCACGGCAACCACCACGCTGACGATGATGGTCAGCTTCCTGTTCCACAGAATCTTGAGCATCTGTTGGAAGGTCACTGAGGGCTCACTTTCGGCGGTTGGGGTGAATTCACCAGGATACGGGTCAGACGGGCCCGTCGCGTAATCAGGCGGCCACGGGGAGTGACGTTCGTCACCGTGCGCCTGCCTCGTCCCGTACGCGGCGCATGACTGCGGCCATCGCCTGGGCCCGCTCCCGCCACGACGCCACCGCTGTTGCGGGGGCTTCCGTGTCCGCGGAGTCAGCCGAATCCAGCACGCGGGAGACCACCCGGACGAACTCGGTCCGGTCGGCCACGACGACCGCGTCCCCCAGGTCGCGGAACCCGGCCACCGGTGTGGCCACGGTCGGGCGCCCAGCGGCCACGCACTCGTAGGCCTTGATCGGGTCGAGGCTCTCGGTGAACGGATTGACCAGGTGCGGGATCACGACGACGTCCGCGTGCTGCAGGAATCCGGGGACGAGGTCGTAGGGCTGCGGCCCCACCAGGTGGACGTTGGGGAATGAGGCGAGCCGGGCGGCATCCGTCGTCCCGAGGCTGTTGGGTCCGACCAGTGCGATCTGGACGTCGGGTAGGGCAGCGGCCAGTTCTTCCAGCAGTGGGACGTCGAACCGCCACTCGTGGAGCGTGCCGACGTAGACGGCGACCGGTCCTGCGGGCAGCACGTCCGGTCGGTCCTGCGGGGTGCGGAAGAGCTCGACGTCGACGCCGTTCGGGATCAGGTCGACTGATCGTCGGTCGCCGCGGGTCCGTGCGAGGTCCGGCGAGCACACCACCACGGCGCCACTCCGCTCGAGGAGGAGCTCGTCATTTGCCCGCAGACGTGCCTCCTGGCGTGCCGGGAAGTCGGCGAGCAGCCAGTCGTCGGTGACGTCGTAGATCGTCGGCCAGCCGGTGGCCAGCGCGAAGCGGGCATAGTACGCATCGTTGATCCAGACCAACGGGTCGGTGAGCGCCAGCCGGTCGGCCGCACGGGCGACCTGGCGTCCCAGTGAGCGGTCGGCCGACGACCCGAGGACCCGCGGCAGCCACTTGCGTGGCCTCAGGACGTGCACCCGGGGATGCACCTGCTCCATGCGCGGCTGGGAGATCCGGGTGAGGCTGCCCTTGCGGAGTTCGAAGGGGACGTCGACCGCCGGGGCGACGAAGAGGACCTCGAGCGCCGGATCCATGGCCACCAGCTCGTCGACGAGGATGCGGATGCGGCGCCGGACGGTGCCCCAGTCCTCGAGCGAGCACACGACCAGGGACGTGGCGGACGACGGAGGCGAACTCATCGGCGTGGCGCCCCGGTCTTCGACTGTGGTGTCCACGAGCTGACGTCCCGGGGTTCATTCGCGGCAGCCGTGCACGGCAGGCGCTGGTCCGGAGTCGATCCCCGGCACACCACTACCGTCGTCACGTGCACGGGAGACCTTGAGACGCACGTGACGAGTGGGGGAGATGCGTGTGGCGAACGGGAAGTGGGTCGGCCCGGACCGGCACACGGGCGCGGTGTCGCACCGCTCTACCGCTACGATTCACGAGTCGTCCCCCGTGACGCACCCGAGGCACCCCGAGGCCCATGACCACCACCCTCCCGCCACGATGAGCCCCACCATCGAACACGGTCGGCTGCGTTGGCGACCCGGACGTCACCAGTTCGGGAGGTCGTCCGGGCCGGTGCTCGTGTGGGCAGTGGTCGTGGCCACCGCCGTCGTGGTCGGCATCGCCGTCGCCTACAACCTGCTGGCCGGTCTGGCCGTGGCCGTGGTCGTCCTCGGCTTCGGCATCTTCGTGGCTGATCCGATCCTCCTCGTCGTCATCGTCCTGCCCGGGGCGATCCTCATCCAACGGGTGGGTGGTTCGAGCACCAACCTCAGCGTGGCCGACGTCCTGGTGTTCGTCGGCGCGTTCATCTGCCTCTTCCACATCGACTGGAGCACGGCGAAGAACCTCAAGCGGTTCCTGACGGGGATCCTGTGGTACCAGGCCGTACTCGTCCTGGTGGTCGTGGCCCACCCCTTCAGGGGCGACTTCATCGAGTGGTTCCACCGGCTCTCCTACCTGGCCGGTAGCACCCTCGTCGGATGGGTGATCGCCACGAACGGTCGGGCACGGCAGGCGTTCCGGCTGTATCTCTGGGGTGCCGCACTGCTGGCTATCATCGCGCTCGAACACGCAGTGGCTCTCCACTTCCAACCGGCACAGTGGGGGGTCTACCAGAAGAACGCCGTGGGTTCGGTGATGTGGGTGGCGGTGGTCATCGCCCAATTGAACCCGTCCTGGGCCCGGATCCCCAAGGTGGAGGCCCGGGTGATGGAGGTCCTCTGCCTGCTCGGGCTCCTCGCCTCGCAATCGCGCCAAGCTGCCATCCTGGTGGTGCTGGCCCTCGGCACCGCCGTGCTCCGGGACTCGCACATCCGGGGGCGGTGGAAGACCGTCATGTTCATCGCGGTTCCCGCGCTCGGCCTCACCTACTACAGCTTCGTGCTCGCCTTCCGGAACAACCCCCAATTCAATTCGGTGGCGATCCGGGTCGGCCAGATCGGCGCAGCGGTGCACGTGTGGCACCAGAGCCCCTGGCTCGGACTGGGTCTGCGGTTCTACTACCTACCGCAGTTCGCCTCGGTGACCGCCCCGCCCAACTCCCTGATCGACAACCTCGCGTCCACCGGGATCATCGGCTCCGTGGCCTTCTTCTTCATGGTGATGGTCACGATGCGCTCGATGGCGCTCCTGCCCCGGGTGTACGGCACACTGGGCCTGGTCGTGCTGATGGCCCACTACGTCGACGGACTGTTCGACATCTTCTGGATCGGCGCAGAGTCGATCGCACCGTTCGTCATCGCCGGCATCGCGCTGGGCATGGCCGACGCCGATCCCAAGGGAGACCGAGCCCGCGATCTCGCGGAGGTGACCAACGCGGACAGGCGACGGCTGGACCGGGGTACCGGCGCCCGCCCGTCGCGGCGTGACCTTCCGCCATACCGTCCGTCGGCCCGGGGGTCGGTGGAACCGGGGGCGGTCCCGCCGGGCGCCGGCCGATGAGTGGCACTGTGGCCACGTCCCGGCGCTGACCGGCAGCGGTCGGTGAGGCGACTTCCCCCGGGAGTCGGCCATCGGGACGGAGCCGACCGGCGGGGACCGGACGCTCCACTTCGGCACGTCCTGCGGCTACAGGTCGCCCTCGGGTGTGCCGATGCCACAATTGATGTTTGGGCAGGGGCACGACAGGTCCCCGGGAGTGCAGGAATTGCTGTATCCCGAGGGAGTGGTGGACCGTGGGGACCGGATCCCCTCGGAGGACCCCTGTGGTTCCGATCTGGTGGTCCTCCCCCGTGAGATCGCCGTCCGGCCCCGCGACGTCGAGGTCGTCGTCACCTCCGGCCTGCTCGCCGACCTGTACGACCCGACGCTGGTCATCTCGCACGGCTACGTCGGACCCGACCGTCGCCGCTCCGACCGCTCCGCTCCCGTCCGGCGCGGCCTGCCGGGGTGGCTCCACCGGGTGGGGCAGGTGGTCCTGCTCACGGCGGTCGTCGTCATACCCCTCACCATGATCGCGGCACGGTCGGTCCCGCCAGCCGCCAACGGGACGTCACCCGCCCCGGCCACGGGTCAGGCCGCACCGAAGCTGACCGCGGCCAGCCGGCACGGTGCCCTCCACCACGCCCCGCACGTGTTCACCGCCACCAGCCAACAGATCGCCCGGGCCGAGGCCGCCTATCAGAAGGCGCTCGCCCGGGTCGGAGCCGCCGGGGCGCCCTCCGGGCCCGCCGCGCCGACGGACACGGCCGCTGCTCAGGCGTCCCAGGCCGCCGCCTCGGTGGCTGCGGTGCAGCACCAGGCGGCACAGCAGGCGGCACAGCAGGCGGCACAGCAGGCCGCGGCCGGGCAACGCGCGGCCACCCAGGCCGCCGCCGCTCAGGCCCGGGCCGATTCGCTCGCCGCCGAAGCGCAGCGCAGGGCCGCCCGTGCCGCCGCCCAGGCCCAGGCCCAGGCGGCCCGGTCCGCGGGCCACGGTGGAGCCGGCACGCCCGGTGCGCCCGGTGCGGGCACACCGACTACCGGCGGCACCGCCGGAGGACCCCCTCCTGGTGACGGCGCCTCCTCCCTCACCGGCTCCTGACCGACCGGACACGTCGATGTTCCACAGGTTCTTCAGTTGAGCCTGCCGTTTGCCGACCTTCAGGTATGGGGTCGGACACGATGGGCACTCGGATGTACGGGA
>Ga0302279_10007981_pt1 | contig 10587 bp, 6 predicted proteins | sample III_Bog_N3_3_FD_194541 | JGI IMG/M metagenome (GOLD analysis project Ga0302279, IMG submission 194541) | Peat permafrost microbial communities from Stordalen Mire near Abisko, Sweden - III_Bog_N3_3 | ecosystem: Environmental > Terrestrial > Soil > Wetlands > Peat | place: Sweden: Abisko...
TGGCAGGTCGGCATCCCGGGCGAGATCGAGGATGGTGCCTCCGGAGGGTGCGTGCTTCACGGGTACCTTCACTATCTCTGTAAAGACGATCGATTTAGTCAAGATTATGCCCACGCCGACGGCCCGCGTCAACAACCTCGCTTCCGTCGTAGCCCGGTCCTCCCCAGGTCCTTGCTACCGTCACCCCGGTGAACCCGCGACGCACACCGGTCCGTCGGCGCTCGGCCTCCCCGCTCGTCCGGACCGCACTCGGAGCCGTCGTCCTGGTCGGCCTGGGCCTGTCCGGGGCCGGCACGCTGCTCGCTCCGGTGGGCGCGGCCGCGGCCGCGGGCACCCTGCTGCCCGGGACCGACTGCCCGGCGTTCCCCGCGGACAACGTCTGGAATACGCCGATCACCGGCCTTCCGGTGGCGGCCGACAGCGCCACGTGGCTGGCGTCGATGGCGGCGGCCACCACCGATCTCCACCCCGACTTCGGGCCGTCGGGCAATGTCCGCAAGCCCTACGGCATCCCCTGGCTGGTGGTACCGGCGGCCACGGTGTTCACGCCGATCAAATTCACCTATGCCTCGGAGAGCGACCCCGGCCCGTACCCGTTGACGGCCACCACACCGGTCGAGCGCGGTTCGGACCGCCACGCGCTGATGGTCGACCCGACCGCGTCGGCCACGTCACCGTCGTGCACCCTGTTCGAGACGTGGCACACCCATTACCGCAGCGGGGGGCGGTCCACGGCGGGGTCCGGGGCTGTATGGGACCTGACCTCGAACGCGCTGCGGCCGGCCGGATGGACCTCGGCCGATGCCGCCGGGCTCCCGATCCTCCCCGGACTGGTCGACTACGACGAGGTGGTCTCGGGGGCGATGGACCATGCCATCCGGTTCACGGTGGCGTGCACCCAGCAGTCCTACGTGTGGCCGGCCCGTCACGAGGCCGGGCAGGCAGATCCGTCGTGCCCGCCGATGGGGGCCCGGTTCCGTCTCGATCCGACGTTCACCCTGCCGGCGTCCGTCTGTGCCGCCGACTGCCAGACGATCCTGACGACCATGAAGACGTATGGCCTGATCCTGGCCGACAACGGGAGCAACTGGTTCTTCCAGGGCACGGCGGACCAGCGGTGGACGGCCACCGATGTCGACCAGCTCAAGCAGATCCCGGCCGACCGTTTCGTGGCGGTGGACGAGTCCTGCCTGGAGGTCTCACCCGACTCGGGTCAGGCGCTCCAGCCGGGCACCCCGGCCTACGTCGCAGCCTGCGGATGAGCGCTCAGAAGCTCACGTCGACGGTGAACCCCACCATGGGCGAACCGGTGGAGACCTGGGTGCCGGTGGCATCGGTCTGATAGGCGAGCTCGTCGGCGTTCCGTGACGAACTGACAAGGTCGACCCGGAAGTAGGTCTCTCCGGACTGGACGACCGGGGTGCGCTCGATCTGGCTGACGGTGACCGCCACCGAACTACCGGGCACGGCGGGCAGCGTGGCCCGGGCCTTCTGGCCGACATGGATCTGGGCGATCTGGGTCTCCGGTACCTGGACGACCATCTGGTCCTGCATCGAGTCGAGGGTGATCAGTGACGCACTGGACGGAGTGGTGGAACTGCTGCCCTGTGGCCCCTGGGGGAACAGTTGGATGCCCGTGGTGCTGGCCGGGGTGAGCGACGCAGCGGGTGTGGCCTGACGCACCCCCTGGCTGGTCGCCACCTCGCCGACGGTACCGTTCACCGCCGCCACCACACCGGCGAACGGGGCGGTCAGGACGGCCTGGCCCAACCGGCTCTTGTCGGTGGCGATGGAGGCGGTGTCCTGCTGGATCTGGGACTGGATGGCGGCGATCCCCTGCGGGCTGGTCGGCACGCTGCCGGCGTCGAGTGAGGCCTGCGCCGAGGCAGCGGCCGCCGTGGCCTCGGTCACGGCCTGCTGGTCGGCGGCCAGGGTTGCCTGCTGGTCGGCGGTGACCTGGGCCAGCGATCCCTGGGCCGCGGTCAGGTTGCCCTGGTCGACCTGAACCTGACGCTGGTCCGAAGCGCACGACGGCGGCGGAGATGCCGACTCGCACTCGGCCACGTCGTCGGCGTAGGTCTGCTGGTCGGACGCCAACAGGGTCTGGTCGATGCGGATCTGTGACTGCGCCGCGGCCACCGAGGTGTCGGTGGTGGTCGTGGCCTGCGCCAGTTTCTGTTGCGCCGCGGTCTCGCCCAGTTGGGCTGCCGACAACTGGTTCTTCAGGGTCTGGACCTGCTGGCTCTGCTGGACCTGGGAGCCCGACTGTTCCTGGGCGAGCATCGCCTGGTTCGTGGTCAGGTCCGCCTGGTCGTCGGCCAGCTTCGTCTCCAGTGCGCTGGTGTCCTGGCTGGCCAGGACCTGGCCGGCGCGGACCACCTCGCCGACGTGCACCGGTATGGCGGTGACCGTGCCGGTGGTGGGCATGTTCAGTTCAGCCGCCTGTGCCGGTTGCACCACGCCCGCCGCCGACAGTGGGGATGACAGGAGCAGGTCGTTGACGGCCACGCCGAGCAGGAGCGCGGCACCCAACATGAGACCTCCGACCACCACACCGCGCGCGCCCCGCAGACGCCTGCGGTGCGGGTTCCTCGGCGCGAACTTCCCACCGTCACCGGCGGGCGAAGGATCGAGGTGGTCGGAGGGACCATCCGAACCCGGTCCTGGTGCTGCTGCCCCTGCCGTGGCGGCACCGCCGACCGCTCCAACGGCGGCTCCCGCCGCAAGCGGCACCAGGACGTGCGCGGCCGACGCCGGGGTGGGCACGTCGTTGCGGGGCCGGGTCATCCCGTCGATCACGTCGTTCAGACGGGCGACCGCCGGCAGCCCCGCATCGATCACCTGGAGCATCGGATCCGGCCTGCCGGCGAGCTGGGCCGATACCCAGTGGGTGAGTCGCGCCCCGAGTTCGTCGACCACCTCGGGGTGGTCGGCGGCCACGTTGTGCTGTTCCGTGGGGTCGTTCACCACGTCGTAGAGCTCGACGCCGTCTCGACCGTAGATGGTCGACTGGAGGAACTTGATGTACTTCCACTCCGGGGTCCGGACCGCCCGCGACGCCTGCCACGTCGCCTCGCTCAGCATGACCGCGTCCCGGTGGGTGGTGGTCTCCCCCCGCATGACCGGATAGAGCGAGCGTCCCGAGATCCCCTCGGCCTCGGGGAGCCCGAGTGTCTCCAGGATGGTGGGCAGGACGTCGACCAGGGTCACCATGGCGTCGGACTCGGACACCGGCACCTTGCCGGGTGCCCACATGAGCAGTGGCACATGGGTCACCGAGTCGTAGAGGCCGGCGTGGTCGAACCAGGCGTCGTGCTCGGTCATGTTTTCGCCGTGGTCGCCGAACAGCACGACCATCGTGTCCTCGAGGAGTCCCTCCTGCTCCAGGTGGTGGAAGATCTGTCCGATCTCGAAGTCGAGATAGGCGACCTCGGCGTCGTAGAGGTCGGCGATGTAGTCGAGGTTGGGCATCGAGTCGAGGAAGTCGTACAAGTTCTGCTTGAAGAGCGGGTAGCTCGGGCGGCCCTCGAGTTTGGCGGTGATGTCCGGATCGATCCGGCCGGCCGACCGGTGGGAGTAGCGCTCCTTGAACGGGGACGGCGGGACGTAGGGGATGTGTGCGTCCCAGAAGTGCAGGAACAGGAAGAAGTCGCGATCCTTGTGTTCGGTGATCCACGGGAGCCCGATGCTGTTGATCACCGAACCCGGTGACCGGGACCGTCCCGGCGGCGGCATGTAGTCGTCGTAGCCGCGGATGAACCAGTCCTTCATGGCGAAGAGATGGTCGACGGCCCCGGTGACGTACCCGTGGCGCCGGAGCAGTGACGGCAGCCACAGGGTCTCCTCCGGCAGGTAGGCGGCCGGGTGGAAGTGCGAGACGATCCCCGTCTTGATCCCGAACTGCCCGGTGAACAGCGCGGTGTGGGACGGTTGGGTCGGGATGTCGGTTGCGTAGGTCTGCGAGAACAGGGACCCCTCGCTGGCGATCCGGTCGAGGTTGGGGGTCAGACCCCGCTCGTTGCCGAGACAGCTGAGGTGGTCGGCCCGCAGGGTGTCGAGCGAACAGATGATCAGGTTCATACGCACCTCCCCTCGCGGATGGGTACGCGTCTACCGACGTCGACTTGCGCCATGACTCCTGCCCTTCACTCCGCAGGAGCACCGGCGATCTCCGTCCGACCGCTTTGCACCCTGCCCCACGGGTAGAGTAGCGAATGTTCACCCTAAGTGCACATAGACACACGGAGAGTGGTATTTTGGCTCGGTAGAACATGCCCGGGCAGCCACCGAGCGGCACTCCGGCGTGAACCGGACACGTGAACCAGGCAGGTGAACCGGACACGTGAACCGGCCATGCCGATCAGGGGCCTGCACCGGGCCAACCGCCGATCGAGACGACGAGGGACGAACACAGCGGTCACATGAACTTCTCACTCCTCACGGGGATCCGGCCGCTCCTGCTGCTCCTGTCCGCCGACGTGCTCCTGATGGCCTTCCTCGTCTACCCCATGGTCATGCGGTACGACGACGACCAGGGGGACGGGATGGCACTGGTCCTCCTGCCCAAGCCGAAGTTGCCCTCGTACTGGCGGGTGCCGGCGTTCGGTGCGCTCTTCCTCGTGCTCATGGTCGGCTACCACTCGATCCACGGGGCATGGACACCCGATCAGGCCTACAGCGACCTGGTGCGCCGGATCTGCCTGTCGGTGGTCACCTCGCCCGCCGAGGTCGGCGGCTACCTGGCCGGGTTCACCCTCGGGCTGCGCTTCCTGACCTTCGGCACCATCCTCTGCATCGCCGTGGTCGGGAGGGGCAACGCACCGCGACGGATCCTGGTGGCGTTCCAGGCCTTCCTCTACCTGGGGGTGATGGCCTTCGTGGACGCCACGCTGGTCGTCGTCGAAGTGGTGCTGGGCGCGCCGGTGGCTCCCACCACCCTCCTCGGCAACTTCGCCGCGGTTGGCCTGGCGGTGGTGGCGATGGCCCGGATGCAGTACCTCAACTTCGCCCTGCCCAAGCCGAGTGCGGTGCCGTTCGCCAAGCGGCCCCGCCTGTCGGACGCCCTGACCCTGCTCGGGGTGACGGTGGCGGCCATGGCCATCTGCATGGCCGGGCTGCTGTGGCTCTTCCACGTGGCCAACCCGGAGTTCCGACCGGCGTTGGCGTTGGTGCTCCCGGTGCCGTTCGCCGAGGGGTCGTTCGTCATCCGGACCATGCTGCTCGCCATCGTCAACGGGTTCACCGTGCGTCCCGACCCCCCGGTCGGAGACGAGCGACCGCCCATCGACGTGATCATCCCGGCCTACAACGAGGAGGAGGTGATCGGCGCCACCCTGGAGGCGATCGACACGGCAGCGGCGCGCTACGGAGGACCGGTGCGGGTGATCCTGATGAACGACGGCTCCACCGACGGCACCCGCGAGCTGGCGCTGGCCTGCATGGCCCGGTTCGGCCACGCCACCGGGGAGGTCCACGACGGCCGCCACGGTGGGAAGTCGGAGTCGCTCAACGCCGCACTGAATCTCGCCGTCACCGACAACGTGGTGCGCATCGATGCGGACACGATCATCGGTGAGTGGTCTCTCTACTACACGCCCCGTTGGTTCCGCGATCCGCAGATCGGCCTGGTGGAACCGATGTGCTTCCCGAGGGCGGGCCCCCGCTCGGTCTTCCCATACATGCGCCTGTTCGAGGAGCTGAAGCAGTTCGGTATGAACCACCGGACCATCCAGACGGTGGACGGGGTGAACGTGGTGCCCGGCGTGTTCACCGCCTTCCGGCGGTCGGTGGCGGTCGATCTCGGCGGGTTCACCGTCGGCATGAACGGGGAGGACGGCGACTTCACCCTCCGGTTCAGCCGGCTCGGGTACCGCATGTGGATGGACACCAAGATCGTGGTCTACGAGGACGTGCCCCCGACGTACGGCGAGATCCGCGAGCAGCGGGTGCGATGGGGCCGGGCGGTCCATCACAACCAGTCGCGCCACGGTCCCTACCGCGCCGGGGTGGCCACTCCCAAGGTGTGGTTCAACCAGACCCAGCAGTTCGTGAAGTGCACCTTCGCACCGGCCCGCCTCCTGCTGCCGATGTACCTGCTGCTGACGGCGGCCTTCGAGGGGACCCAACGGAACGTGATCCTGATCTTCCTCGGTGGCTACGTCCTGGCCGAAATCGCCTTCATGGCGCTGCAGGTCGTCCTCACCGTCGGCTTCCGTCAGACCCGGCACCTCGGCTGGGTCGTGCTGTGGCCGCTCTGGCACGAGTGCCTCCTGGTGTTCGCCACCGAGTCGTGGTTGAGCATGCCGGGTCGACCCCTCGGGCTCCACGGGACGCGCCCGCTGTTGATCACCCAGGCAGTCATCCACTGACGTCCTCACCCGCTCGACCGTGTACTCGGCCCGGAGCCGTGACGATCCGGGGGCGCACGGTAGGGTGGCGGCTGGACTCCAAGGGGCGTTCGTGCGACTGATCTACTTCGACATCGACACCCTCCGGGCCGACCACCTGGGCTGCTACGGCTACGACCGCGCCACCAGTCCGGTGATCGACGCCCTGGCCGCCGGTGGCGTGCGGTTCACCGACGTGCACGCATCGGACACCCCGTGTCTGCCGTCGCGTTCGGCCCTGTCGTCGGGCCGGTTCGGCATACGAACCGGGGCCGTCAACCACGGGGGAGTGGGGACCGACCCCTACCCGGAGGGGAGCACGAGGGGATTCCGCACCCGCGCGTCCACCGACGGGTGGATGGCGCCGCTACGCGAACTCGGGTGGTGGACGGCCTCGATCTCCACCTTCGCCGAGCGGCACTCGGCCTACCACTTCGAGGCCGGTTTCAACGAGTGCATCAACATCGGCGCCCGGGGGATGGAGACGGCGGACGAGGTGGCAGCGGTGGCCGAGGAGTGGTTGACCCGGAACGCGTGGCGCCAGGACTGGTTCCTGCACATCCACCTGTGGGATCCCCACACCCCGTACCGCACGCCGGCCCGGTTCGGCGACCCGTTCGTGGGCGACCCGCCGCCCGCCTGGTTGACCGAGGAGGTCCGGGCCGCCCACTGGACGCTGCCCGGTCCGCACTCGGCCCAGGAGGTGGCCGGGTTCGGACCCCGCGACGTCTGGGACCGCTGGGCCCGTCAGCCGCTGCAGGTGGCGGACATGGATGACGTGCGACGGGTCTACGACGGCTACGACACCGGTGTCCGCTACGCCGACCACCACGTCGGACGGGTCCTGGAGGTGGTCGACACCCTGGGCATGGCCGCCGACACCGCGGTGCTCGTCTCCGCCGATCACGGCGAGAACCTCGGCGAGCTGGGCATCTACTGCGACCATCAGACCGCGGACCAGTTCACCACCCGGGTGCCGGCGGTCCTGTCGTGGCCGGGACTGGCCGGCGGTCGGGTGGTCGAGGGGCTGCACTACCAGGTCGACGTGATGGCCACGGTGCTGGAACTGGCCGGTGCGGAGGTACCCGACCGCTGGGACGGGACGTCGGTGGCGACCCAACTGGTCGCCGGCACGCCGTCGGGACGTGACCATCTGGTCCTGTCCCATGCCGCCTGGACGGCCCAGCGGTCGGTGCGGTTCGACCGGTGGATCTGCATCCGTACGTACCACGACGCGTTCCACGGGTTCCCCGAGGTGCTCCTGTTCGACCTCGACGCCGATCCCTTCGAGCAGCGCGACGTGTCGGGTCGCCATCCCGAGGTCGTGGCGAGAGCGATGACCCTACTGGCCGATTGGCGGAGCGACGCCCTGTCCCGCTCCGACCACGGGGTGGACCCGCTGTGGGAGGTGCTCACCGGGGGTGGACCGTGGCACGCCAGGGTCGACGTCCCCTGGTACCTCGACCGGCTCCGGGCCACCGGTCGGGCGGTGTGGGCGGACCGGTTCGAGGCCGCCGGCTGGCCGCGGACCGGGGGCCGGGGTCCCGCCGTCCTGGCCCCGTGAGGTGGGCCAACTCCCGTTGACCCGGCCGGGCGTCGGCGGCGGGGGTCTCGGCGTCGGGGGTCCCGGCGTCGGAGGTCTCGGCACACGACCCGGCACACGACCCGGCACACGGCCCGGCGGCTCCGGCCAACGGCTCGGGTAGCCTCGTCGCTCGTGGACTTCGACCTCTCGCCCGAACTCGCCGCCCTCCAGGAATCCGTCCGTCGACTGGCCCAGGACAAGATCAGACCCCGTGCCCGCGAGATCGACTCGACGGGCGAGTACCCCCAGGACATCTTCGACGCGTACCGGGACGCGGACCTGCTCGGGCTGTGCCTGCCGACCGAGCTGGGCGGCTCCGGTGCGGGGATCCTGGGACTGACCATCGCCATCGAGGAGGTGGCCAAGTACTCCAACACCGCCGCACTGATGCTGCTCCTCACCCGACTGCCCACCGGGCCGATCCTCATCGCCGGCAATGACGACCAGAAGCAGCGCTACCTGCCGGGGATCGCCCGGGGCGAGCTGCGCTGCGGCTTCGGACTGTCCGAGTCCCAGGCGGGCAGCGACGTCGCCGGAATGCGCACCCGCGCCGTGCCCGACGACCGACCGGGGCACGAGGGCGACTGGGTGCTCAGTGGGACCAAGTGCTGGATGTCGGGCGTGGTCCAGGCCGACTGGTACACGGTGTTCGCCAAGACCGGTGACCCCGGGTCCCGGGCCCACGACTCGATCACCTGCTTCATCGTCGAGCGCAATTGGGAGGGGGTGTCGGTCGGTAACACCGACCACAAGATGGGGGTCCGGGGGGTCGACACCGGGGAACTGCTCCTCGACCAGGTGCACGTGCCCAAGGAGAACGTGGTCGGTGAGGTGGGCGGATTCCGCCTGGCCATGCTCGGCCTCAACGCCATGCGTCCCATCGTGGCCGCCCGGGGCATCGGCCTGGCCGAGGGGGCGCTCATGTACGCCACCGAGTACGTCAAGGGACGCGAGGCGTTCGGGCACACCATCGCCGACTTCCAGGGGATCCAGTGGGAGATCGCCAAGGTCGCCGTCGACATCGAGGCGGCCCGCCTGCTCACCTACCGTTCCGCATGGCTGGCCGACCAGGGGAAGTTCACCAAGGAGTACGTCCCCTACCTGTCGATGGCCAAGTACCACGCCACCGAACTCGCCGTCCGGGCCTCGGGCCTGGCCGTGCAGCTGCTCGGGGCGGCGGGCTACATGGAGGACCATCCGACCGAGCTCTGGTACCGGGACGCCCGGCAGCTCACCATCGTGGAGGGCACCTCCCAGGTCCAGCTGGGACTGATCGGACGGGGCGTCCTCAACCACGACCTGTGGTGGGACTGAGCGACGGTGACGACTTCTGACTCGACTGTTCCCTCGCCGGCCCCGGGCTCCTCGGGTGCGCAGGGCCCCTCGGGTGCCGATGGCTCCTCGCACGCCGCAGCTTCCCTCGGGTCCTCGACGTCCTTCGACGACCTGGGCCGGTGGCCCGGCGTGCTCAGCCGGTTGCTCCGGGGTGAGTCGCTGGACGCCGGCGAAGCGGAGGTCGTGCTCGGTGTGGTGCTGTCGGGCGAGGCCACGCCGGCCCAGATCGCCGGGCTGGCCGTGGCCCTGCGGGCGAAGGGCGAGTCCGTCGCGGAAATGACCGGCTTCGTCCGGGCCATGGTCACCCATGCCGTCCCCCTCGATCTGCCCGCCGGTACCGAGCTGATCGACACCTGCGGGACCGGGGGCGACCGGCTGTCCAGCATCAACGTGTCCACCATCGCGTCACTGGTGGTGGCGGCCAGCGGGGCGAAGGTGTGCAAGCACGGCGGACGCGCCTCCTCCTCGGCGGTCGGTGCCGCGGACGTGCTCGAGGCCCTGGGTGCGGTGGCCGACCTCGGTCCCGCCGGGGTGGCCCGGTGCATCGACGAGGTCGGGCTCGGGTTCTGCTTCGCCCCCCGTTTCCATCCGGCCATGCGGTTCGCCGGACCCGTGCGCCGGGAGCTCGGGATCCCGACCGTGTTCAACTTCCTCGGCCCCCTCGCCAACCCGGCTCGGGCCCGCTACCAGGTCATCGGCGTCAGCGACCCGGCCATGGCCGACAAGATGCTCGGCGTCCTCGCGGCCAACGGGACCCGCCGGGCGATGGTGGTCCACGGCGACGACGGGCTCGACGAGCTGTCCACCACCGGACCCTCGACCGTCCACGAGCTGATCCGGACGCCCGATGCGGGCCGGGACGGTTCTGGTGACGGCGACGGCGACGGGGACGGGGACGGGGACGGTGACGTGTCGGTGTCGACCTACCGGATCGACCCCCGTGACCTGGGCCTGGCCCCCGCCACGCTCGACGATCTCCGCGGAGGGGACGCCACCGTCAATGCGGAGGCCATCCGCCAGGTGGTATCGGGAGCGAACTCGCCGCATCGGGACATCGCCATCCTCAATGCCGGAGCCGCCCTCACGGTCATCGGTCAGGCCGACGACCTGCCGGCCGGAGTGGCTCTGGCCGGACTGCTCATCGACAGTGGCCGCGCAGCCGGGGTTCTCGACGCCTTCGTCCGGGTCACCCGTGAAGCGGCGGAGGCCGAACCGTCGTCCTGAGTGGCTGGGCGGTCAGCTCGCCGGAGGTGGCCCCGGCGCGATCCCGGAAGTGGGTCC
>Ga0302279_10007982_pt1 | contig 10587 bp, 9 predicted proteins | sample III_Bog_N3_3_FD_194541 | JGI IMG/M metagenome (GOLD analysis project Ga0302279, IMG submission 194541) | Peat permafrost microbial communities from Stordalen Mire near Abisko, Sweden - III_Bog_N3_3 | ecosystem: Environmental > Terrestrial > Soil > Wetlands > Peat | place: Sweden: Abisko...
AAGGCGGACTGGGTGATCACGAACGACAGCGGCCCGATGCACCTGGCGGCCGCCCTCGGGGTGCGGGTCCTGGCCATCTTCGGACCGACCGACCCCCGGCTGTTCGGGCCTTATCCGCTCAGTGCTCCGACCAATTTTGTCATCCAGGCCCCGGTGGGGGACCTGCGGCTGCTCACCGCCAAGGACGTCTACGCCCGCTTCCAGCGCATTCGCGCCCGGACGAAGGACAAGAGCTGATCGATTCCCGCCTCAACGTTTCCCCCCTTATGCTCGATTCAAAATTTCTCCGCGAATTCCCCGACCTGGTTCGGGCGGCCATTGCCAAAAAGCATCTTGCAGTCGACCTCGACCTGGTGCTCGCCGCCGACGCCGCCTGGCGCAGCCAGCTCCAGGAGGTCGAGCAGCTGCGCAACCGCCAGAAGGCGGCCAACACGGAGATGGCGGCCCTGCCCAAGGCCTCGCCCGAGTTCAAGGCCAAGGTCCTGGAGATGAAGGCGATTTCGACCGAGGTGAAGGACCGGGAGCCGCGCCTGAAGGAACTGGAGGAGAAGCTCCGCCAGGCGCTTCTGACCGTTCCCAATCTCCCCCACTCGAGCGTCCCGGAGGGCGCGGGCCCGGACGACAACGTGGTGCATGCGACCTGGGGCGAACCCGCCCGCACCGGCCTGCACGCCATGCCGCACTGGGAGATTCCCGGCTTCGACCGCGGTTTTGACTTTGCCCGCGGCTCCAAGGTGACCGGCGCCGGCTTTCCCTTCTACGTGGGAGACGCCGCCAAGCTGGTCCGTGCTCTCCTGCGCTTCTTCTTGGAGGAGGACGGGGCCGCCGGCTACCTCGAGGTGAGCCCGCCGATCTTCGTCAACGCCGCCAGCGCGACCGCCACCGGGCAGCTGCCGGACAAGGAAGGCCAGATGTACGAGACGACTGAGGATCACTTTTACGCCGTGCCCACGGCGGAGGTCCCCCTGACCAACTTCTTCCGCGACGAGATCGTGGAGGAGGCGGTCCTGCCCATCTACCGCTGCGCCTACACCCCCTGCTTCCGCCGCGAGGCGGGCAGTTACGGCAAGGACGTCCGCGGGCTCAACCGCCTGCACCAGTTCGACAAAGTCGAGCTCTTGAAATGGGTCCACCCGTCGACCAGCTACCAGGAACTCGACGCCCTGCGCGGCGACGCCGAACGCCTCCTGCAGAAGCTGGAATTGCCCTACCGCGTCCTGCTGATGTGCGGGGGCGACCTGGGCTTTTCCCAGTCAAAAAAATACGACCTGGAGGTCTGGGCGGCGGGGCAGAAGCGCTGGCTCGAGGTCTCCAGCTGCAGCAATTTCGAGGCCTTCCAGGCCCGCCGTGCGCAGATCCGTTTCCGGGCCAAGGCGACCGGCAAGCCCGAACTGGTTCACACCCTCAACGGCTCCGGCCTGGCGGTGCCGCGCGTCCTGGCCGCCATCCTGGAGAACAACCTGCAGCCGGACGGCCGGGTGAAGATCCCGGCGGCGCTGGTGCCGCACTTCGGGAAGGATTATCTCAGTTTCTCCTAACCGCCGCCCGTGGGGCGGACGGGCCGCATGACTCGCACCGATCGCAACTCCTGGCGGACTCGGGCCGAGCGCTTGGCCCAGGCAATCCCGCCGTCGCGCTGGCACCCGGCGGCCTTGGCCTGGGCCGAAGCGCGGCCGGCCGCCGAGCGCTGGGCGGTGGCGTTTTCCGGCGGGGCCGATTCGCTCTGCCTCCTCCTCCTCCTCTGGGCCCGGTGGCCGCAGCGGCGGGCGCGCCTGACCGCACTGCATTTTGACCACCGGCTGCGTGGGGCGGAGGCCCGGGCCGATGCCCGCTTTTGCGCCGAGGTTTGCGCCGGGCTGGGCATTCGCCTGGTCGCCGGGGCATGGGCGGGCCGGAAAAAATCGACGAGCGAGGCGGCGGCCCGGGCGGCCCGCCTCGCCTTTTTCGCCGCGGCGATGCGGCGGGAGCGCCTGCGGGCCCTTTGGCTCGGCCACCAGCAGGATGACATCGCCGAGAGCCTGTTCATGCGGCTGGCCCGCGGCAGCGGGACCGGCGGCTTGGCGGCCCCTCGCCCGGCCCAGCCCGGGCCGTTCCGCCGGATGCATGTGCGGCCGCTGCTCGAACTGAAGAAGGCCGAAATCGCGGCGGCCCTGCGGCGCGCCGGCTGTCGCTGGCGGGAGGACGCGAGCAACGCGGGGGAGGACTATTTCCGCAACCGCGTTCGCCGCGCGGTGCTCCCGGCCTGGATCCGGGCCTCCGGCCGGGACGCCCTGGCCGGTGCCGCCTGTTCGCGGGGGCTGCTGGAGGAGGACGATGCGGCCTTGGAATTCTGGGTCCAGGCGCTCGACCTCTTCACCCCCCACGGCCGGTTGAAGCTGAAGGCTCTGGCGGGCCTGCCCCGGGCGGTGACGCGGCGGGCCCTCCACCGCTGGCTGCAGCTCCAGCCGGAGGCGGGTGACCTTTCCCGCCGGGGCTTTACCGCCCTCTTGGAAGCGGTGGAGCGCGGCGAAGCCGTCCGGCACAGCCTGGGCCGGGGCTTCGCCGTCATTCGCGGCGGCTGGCTCCAGTTTGTCCGCCCCTGACGGGAGGGAGTGAGGGCCGCCCGCGCTTTTGATTTGTCCGCCGTTGGCGCCTGCCCAAGTCTCCCTCCCATGGAGGTCCAGCGCGCCAGCGTCACGTTTCACGGCCATGTCCAGGGTGTGGGCTTCCGCTACGCCGCCCTCCAGGTCGCCCGCGAGTTCGAGGTTGCCGGCTTCGTCCAGAACCTGCCGGATGGCCGCGTCCTGCTAGAAGTCGAGGGCGCCCCGGAGGAAGTCACCGCTTATGTCGCCGCCGTGGAGGAGAAGATGACGGGCTTCGTGCGCAAGACCGAGCGGTCGGTCCGCCTGAGCACCGCGCAATTCTCCGGTTTCGTCATCAAATGAGCGAACTTGCCGTGCCCTCTCCGGGGCGGATTTGGCTCGCGGCCGCCCGGCCCCGCACCCTGCCCGCTGCCGTCGCGCCCGTTCTGGTCGGCTCCGCCCTGGCCTTCCACGACGGCCGACTCCAGGGCCTGACGGCCGGCCTCTGCCTGGCCTTCGCCCTCTTGGTCCAGATCGGGGCCAACTTTGCCAACGACTATTTTGACTTTGTCCAGGGCGCCGACACCTCCGCCCGCCTCGGGCCCAAGCGGGCGGTCGCCTCCGGCTGGGTGAGCCCGGCGGCGATGCGCCGGGCGATGGTGGCGACCTTCGCCGTGGCGATTCTGGCCGGAGCCGGCCTGATCCTGCGCGGGGGGCCATGGATGGCGGCCGTGGGCTTCGCCAGCGTCCTTTGTGCCGTGGCCTACACGGGCGGCCCGTTTCCGCTCGGCTATCACGGCTTGGGCGATCTCTTTGTTTTCATCTTCTTCGGCCTGGTGGCCGTGACCATGACCTATTTCGTCCAGGCCGGCGGGGTGAGCGGGGCCGTGATTCTGGCCGCCGTCCCCATCGGACTGCTGACGGCCAATATTTTGGTGGTCAATAACTACCGCGACATGGAAACGGACGCGGCAGCGGGCAAGCGGACCTTGGTGGTCAAATTCGGCCGGGGATTCGCCCGCGGGCAATATGCCCTTTCGCTCCTGATGGCCGGCCTCGTGCCGGTCCTGTTCTGGCGGGACGGCTTCGGCCTCGGTTCGCTTCTGCCCCTGCTGCTGATACCGCTCGGCGGGCGGCTTCACCGCCGCCTCCGCTCGGGGCCCACACCCGGGGAATTGATCGCGCTACTCGGCGACACCGCCAAGCTTGTGGCCGCTTACGCCGTCCTCTTTGCGATCGGAATCAACCTCTGAGCGAACTCAGGCCAGCTGGGGGGCCAGCTTGGCCTTGAGGGCGGCTTTCGGCACCATGCCGACGATCTGATCGACCAACTGCCCGCCTTTGAACACGAGCATCGTGGGCACGGCGCGAATGTTATACTGGGCGGCGATGTCGTTGTGATCGTCAATGTTGACCTTCCCGATCGTGAGCTTGCCGCTCAGTTCGGTCGCGAGCTCCTCCAGGATCGGCGCGATCGCCTTGCACGGGCCGCACCAGGGGGCCCAGAAATCGACGAGCAGGGGGGTGGTGGTCGAGGCGGCCACCGCCGACTTGAAGCTATCTGCGGTTAGATGGGAGATTTTGTCAGACATAGGTCAATACGGCAATGAAGCCGAAAGAGGACCAAATGCAATTATTTCGGCTTGGCCTGGTCCAGGATCTCGGCCAGCTCCACCGGCTCGACTTGCTCCAGGCGCTTGCCCCGTTTCTTCAGCACCTCGAAGGTCTTGAGGGCCGTCTCCGTCATGCGTTCGTGGGTTTCGGCCGAACCGCCGACCAGGGCGAATTGATCCCCGGTCGTGATCCGCTTGTGCCCGTCGTCATTGTCTAGCCCCATCCCCAGGAGAGTCGCTTTGCCCGCAGGTTTCTTCTTTTTGCTCACGGGGGCAAGGTGACCGCCTCGGGAGCGGATTCAAGCGGCTTTTGCGCCGTGGCGTCGCAGACGATGTCGGTGAAGGCCTCGTCCTGGCGGATGCGGAGTTTGCCCAGGCGGCAGAGCTCGAGGACGGCGAGAAAACAGGCGACCAGCCGGCGCAGCGTGGCCCCCTGGGGAAAGAGGGAGGAGAAGACGAAGGTCGGCTCGGTCTCGATCTTGACCAGGAGCCATTCCATCTGGTCGGCCACCGTGACCGTCTCGTCGTGGATCTCGCCCACCACCAGCTTTTCCGCCAGGCGGCGCAGCACCAGGTTGAAGGTGTGCCAGAGTTCGATCCGGTCCGGCGGGAGGAGGGGCCGGTCCCGTTCGCTCGCCGCCCGGTTGGAGACGTAGCGGTCGTGGAGATTCTGCCGGACGTGCGCCAGCTCGGCCAGCTTGGCCGCCGCTTCCTTGAACTTCTTGTACTGGAGGAGCTGGTAGACCAGCTCCCAGCGGGGATCGAGGCCGTCGTCGTCGGCCTCGAGATCGACCGCGTGCTCGCCCTTGGGCAGAAGCATGCGGCTTTTGATTTCCATCAGGGTCGCGGCCATGACGAAGAACTCGCCGGCGATCTCCAGATCAAACTCGCGCATGGCCCGCAGCGTCTCGAGAAACTGCTTGGTCACCGACTCGATCGGAATATCGTAGATGTCGAGCTCGTGCTTCCGGATGAGGAACAGCAGGAGGTCGAGCGGGCCTTCAAAGACCTGCAGCTTGATGCGATGATCGAAATCCGGAGCCATGAGCGATGGGCTTGAAGAAAGGCGGTGGGCGGGACGGAGTAAACGCGAAAGCGCGCCTCAGCCCCGCCGGCGGAAGGCGGCAGCGAAAAATCCGTCGCCATTGTGGTCGGCCGGCCAGAAGCGCAGGCCGGCGGGCGGCCGAGGCTCTCCGCCCCGCGGCTGCGGCCAGGAGGCGGCGATAAATTCTGCCGAAGCGGCCAGAAAGCGCCCGACCACCGCCTCGTTTTCGCTCCGGCACAGCGAGCAGGTGGCGTAGATCAGCCGCCCGCCCGGCCGCACCCGGGGGGCGAATTCCTCGAGCAGGGCGGCCTGGCGCCGCGCATAGTCCGCCACGGCCGCCGGCGTGGTCGTCCACTTCAGGTGCGGCTGCCGGCGCCAGGTGCCCGAACCGGAGCAGGGGGCGTCGACGAGGACCCCGTCGTAGGCCGGAGCCAGGACGGAGGGGACGAAGATGCGCCGGTCGGCCAGGCCGGCGCGGCCGGCGCGGCGCAGGAGCTCATTGAGGGCCTCGCGGCGGAGGTCGAAGGCATCCACCCGCCCGGCGGGGCCGAGGAGGCTGGCTAACTGGAGGGTCTTGCCGCCGGCCCCGGCGCAGGCATCGAGCCAGCGTCCGCCGGGTTCGATCCCGGCCGCCGCCAGGATCAGCTGCGAGCCGACATCCTGGACCTCAAAGCGCCCGTACTGGAACGATTCCGTGGCGGTCAGGTCGGCCTCGGTGCCGATCGCCCAGGCGCCCGGCAGGAGCGGGCTGGGACTCGCCGGCCAGCCGCGGGCGGCGAATTCCGCCCGGACGGAAGCCGGATCGTCGGTCTGGAGCCGGATCCAGAGCGGACTCCGGGAGCAGAGGGCGTCGCGCTGCAGCGGGGCGAAGGCCTCCGGGCATTCCCCGGGGAGCCAGCCGGGCAGGAGCCGGTCGGGGTCGGCCCCGAGCAACGCCGCCTTGGCGGCCGTCGTTTCGGGGCAGGGGAGACGGCCGGCGCCGACCTCGGCGCGGAATCCCCGGGTCGAAGGGGTTTCGGCGCAGAGCCAGGCGATCAAGCTTTCCGCCTCCTCCGGGGCAGAATCCAATGTGGGCTCGATCCAGGGCAGGTAGCGCAGGGTGGTGTAGATCAGCTCGCGGTAAAGCCGCCGGTCGCGGGAGCCCAGGCGGCGGTCGCCCCGCAGCAGCCGCTCAATCCGGTCGGGCAGGGCGCCATCGCTGCGCCAGTGGGGCCGCAGCTCCTCCAGCATCTGGCGCAAGAGGCGGCGCTGATTTCCGGCAATGCTCAAAAGCGCAGCACGTCGACTTGGACCTGGAAGCCCACCTTGCCCTCGCGATTCGGACCGCCGTTGAAGACCAGGAGGTATTGAAGTTTCCAGGTGTTGGCCAGGTTCTGGGTGAGCCCGGCGGCGACGCGGTTGATGACATGGATGCGGGCGTCGTATTCCGCCAGGAAGGTGACCTGGAAGCGCTCGTTGAGCCGCAGCATGTAGTCGAGGATGTAGTTGTCGTCCTCGTGGCGGACGAAGTCGTTGCCGAGGTGCAGCGACCAGGCGTTGCCGTCGTGCAGGATGAGCCCGGAGGTGAATTCGTAGAGCTGGAACTTCTCCGGATCGACGATTTCCGTGACGTCATACTCCAGCCAGCGGGTGGGAATCAGCGCCAGGTCAAAATGCAGGTCGGAGAAATCCGGCTCCTCCGCCGTGCGCTCGAAGTTGATGTCGTCGGCGACATTGAAGAGGACGAGATCGCGCGAGCCATAGCCGTCCTCGCGGGTCTGCAGCGTGTTGTTCAAGCCCAGGCGCAGGGTGTTTTCCGAATGGAGCTGGTCGAGATAGCTCACATCGCCCAGGTCGAGGGGCGGCAGGTAGGTGTTGAAGGTCTGCCCGTCAATTTTCGGTATGAAGTTCTGGCCCTGGGTCGCATCGGGGATGTAGCGGTAGCTGAGCGTGGGGGTGAAAAGGTGGCGCAGGCCGTCGATCTCCCAGACGGGATTCTGGTAGTTGAAGGTGCCGCTCGAGCGCATCTGGGCGTCGAAGCCGACTTCGCCCAAGGTCCGGAGATAGCCGCCGGGCTGGGCCGCCCCTTGGGTGTCGAAGTAGTCGGTGACCCGGGCGCCCGCCACGGGCGTGAAGGCAAACCAGTTGGTGGGCGTGAAGGGGTAGGAGACCTCGTAGAAGGCGTCGAGACGGTCGCTCGCCAGCTCCGGGCCACCGGTGGGGGGCAATTCGCGCAGGTCGACCGCACTCGTCTCCAACCGCTGGTAAAAGCCGCCGCCCAGGGCGGAGGGGAGGAGGTTGTAGCTGAATTCCGGCAGCCGCTCCTGGACCGCCTCCCAGGTGTTGGGCCGGAAGCGGGCGAAGACGGAGGCGAAGTAGTTGTCCCCGCTGTCCATCGCCTCGACGTAGCTGTCTGGATTCTGATCCTGGTAGAACTGCTTGGGATTGAAGTCCCGGATCACATCGGAATCCGACCACCAGTTGATATCGGCGGTGAGGGTGACGTGATCGCCGATGCGCTGCTGATGGGTCCATTCGGCGTATTCCCGATCGCGGGGCACCTGATTGCCCAGGACGTCGGTCAGGCGCTGGCCGTAGTCGGAAATCCAGCCGGAGCGAAACCAGCCGACGATATCGCCGTCGTTCTTGGAGTCGAAGTAGTCGGCCGACGGCCCGATCATGGCGCCCCGGGAGGTGTAGATCCCGAGATCGCCGCCGAAGCGCACGCCGGTCAAGACCGGGACGCGCATGCCGATGTCGGCCGTTCCGCCCAGGGACGAGCGGTAGCCCACCGCCAGCGAGAAATCGGCCAGGCCGAAGGCCGTGGTCAGGTTCTGGTCGAGAGCTCCCAGGGGGATGATTTCCGCGTTATGCAGGCCGACCATCGAGCGGACCATCCGCAGGTAGCGGCCGGGGGAATAGACGATCGTTTCCGCCTTGATCGCGGGCTTCCAGCGCCCCGGGTCGGTGTAGGTGATGGAGGCGTGATGGATGAAGATTTCGGTCTTGGTGCCGGGGACGCTCTGGCCCTGGACGAAGATGGTGCCGTCGGCGCTCTGGCCCTGGATGTAAAAGGGGTAGCGGCCGACCCGGATATGGAGGGCGGAAAAGGAGCCCTTCTGGCGGTAGTAGTCCAGCTCGTCGGCCAGGAGGCGCTCGTCCCCCCAGGTCAGGGTGGTGTGGCCCGTCGCAATCAGGAGATTGGTCTGGGAATTGTAGCGGAATTCATCGGCCGTCAGGAGGACATTGCCCTCCTGGTACCGGCAGGAGCCCCGGAAGAGGGTTTCGCCGGTTTTCAGATCGGATTCCGAGGTGTCGCTGGAAAAGGACGGGACGAAGGTGGCGGGCGACGGCGGCGGGGCCGCCTCGGCCAGGCCGCCGCCCATGGCTAAAGCCAGGAGAAAGGCGAGGCGGCGTGTCACAGGCGGAGCCAAAGCGCGGCGCCGCCGGCAGGCAATGCAGAATCGCCGATTAATCGACCTCCGGCTTGAAAAAACCTCGCTGAAGATAAACCCTTCTACCTATGGCCGATACCAAGCCCGACCTCCAGCCTCTCCTCCAAGGCCGGAGCGCCGACCCGCATGCGGTCCTGGGCATGCATCGGGTCAAGCGGGGGCGGTCCTTCGGCCTGGTCGTGCGGGCCCGGCTGCAGGGAGTCGCCGGCTGCGAGGTGGTCGCCCCCGATGGGACGGCCTATAAAATGACCTCGGTGGGCGCCTCCGACCTGCTCGAGGCCGCGATCTCCGACCGGACCGAGATCTTCCGCTATCAGCTCAGGGCGAGCTATCCCAGCGGCGAAATCCGGCAGTTCTACGATCCCTACAGCTTTCTGCCGACCTTGAGCGAACAGGACCTTTACCTCTTCAACGAGGGCAACGAGCACCGCATCTTCGAGAAGTTGGGCGCGCAGCTGCGGGAAGTGGGAGGGGTGCCCGGGGTCTCTTTTGCCGTCTGGGCGCCGGCGGCCGCCCGGATCTCGGTCGTGGGCAATTTCAACCGCTGGGACGGCCGCTACCATCCCATGCGCAGCCTGGGCGCCTCCGGAGTCTGGGAATTGTTCATCCCCGGCCTGGCCGAAGGGGAGCTCTACAAGTTCGAGCTCTTCGACCAGCAGGGTTTTCTCCGCCTCAAAACCGACCCCTACGGCACCCGTTTCGAGGGGCCGCCGGGCAACGCCTCCATCGTCTGCCACCCGGAGAAATTCGCCTGGAGCGACGGCGCCTGGCTGGAACGCCGCCGGCAGGAGGCACCGCGTCTCGACCGAGCGGTGTCGACCTACGAGGTCCACCTCGGCTCCTGGAAGCGCAAGGCGGAGGACGCCAACCGCCCGTTGACCTACCGCGAACTCGGGCCGCAACTGGCCGACTACGTCCTGGAAATGGGCTTTACCCACGTCGAGCTCATGCCCCTGGCCGAGCATCCCTTCGACGGCTCCTGGGGCTACCAGGTCACCGGCTTTTTCGCCCCCACCCACCGCTATGGGACGCCGGAGGATTTCGCCTGGTTCGTCGACCATCTCCATGGCCGCGGGATCGGCGTCATTCTCGACTGGGTGCCGGCCCATTTCCCCCGCGACAGCTTCGCCCTGGCCGAGTTCGACGGCACCCATCTCTACGAGCACGCCGATCCCCGCCAGGGGGCGCACATGGACTGGGGCACCCTCGTCTTCAACTACGGCCGCAACGAGGTCCGGTGCTTTCTCATCGCCAGCGCCCTGGCCTGGGTGGAGCGCTACCACCTGGACGGCCTGCGGGTCGACGCCGTGGCTTCGATGCTCTATCTCGATTACTCCCGCAAGCCCGGCGAGTGGATCCCGAACCGCTACGGCGGCCGGGAGAACCTGGAGGCGATCGACTTCATCCGCCGGACCAACGACCTGATCCACCACTACCATCCCGGCGTCCTCATGATCGCGGAGGAGAGCACCTCCTTCCCCCAGGTCAGCCGGCCCACGGCCGAAGGGGGGCTGGGGTTCGACTACAAGTGGAACATGGGCTGGATGCACGACAACCTCGACTACTTCAGCCTGGAGCCCATCCACCGCCAGCACCACCAGAACGCGCTGACCTTCGGCATGCTTTACCAGTATGCGGAGAATTTTGTCACCGTCCTCTCCCACGACGAGGTCGTGCACGGCAAAGCCTCCCTTCTCTACAAGATGGGCGCCTGGCACATCCCGGAAAAGGCCGCGAACCTCCGGGCCTTTTACACCCACATGTGGGCCTATCCGGGCAAGAAGCTGCTCTTCATGGGCGGCGAGTTTGGCCAGGCCCACGAATGGCGGGTCGACGCGAGCCTGGACTGGCACCTCTGCCAGTACCCCGACCATGAGGGCATCCGGCTCCTGCTCCGGGATCTCAACCGTCTCTACACCGCCGAGGCGGCCTTG
>Ga0302279_10007984_pt1 | contig 10586 bp, 9 predicted proteins | sample III_Bog_N3_3_FD_194541 | JGI IMG/M metagenome (GOLD analysis project Ga0302279, IMG submission 194541) | Peat permafrost microbial communities from Stordalen Mire near Abisko, Sweden - III_Bog_N3_3 | ecosystem: Environmental > Terrestrial > Soil > Wetlands > Peat | place: Sweden: Abisko...
GACATCGGCCGCTACCTGGATGATTATGGAACTCACGTCCCGCAGGCCCTGCGCGACGAACTGGCCGCCTCCGCGGCGCGCCTGTAGGCGATCCTCAGGGCTGGAATTCGACCGAGTAGCGGATGACCTGAGAGGAACTCTCCTCCGCGGCCTTGCCGAGCCCGATGAGGCCTTCGCCGCGGATCTGCATGGAATCGCGGCGCACGAACACATCTTCGCCGCCCTGGGCGGTGACGAAGGTACCGTTCGTGCTCTGGTCGAACAGCATGAACTTGTTGCGGCTGAGTTCGATGCGCGCATGCAGCCGCGAGATCAGGTTGCCCTTGACGATCAGGTCGTTGTCCTCTGCCCGCCCGATCGTGATAATTTCGCGGCCGTGGTCCACGTAGATCTCCTGGCCCTGGTAGCGCAGGCGCAGGCGCTGCGGCCGCTCGGCGTGCTCGCCGGTCGTAATCGTAGGCACCATGCTGGTGGATTCCTCCGGCTGCCAGAGGACCTCGAACAGCGCCACCTCGTGGCTGCGCCCCTTGATCGTCGCCATGTCGATCTGGCGCACCGCAGCCCGCCACTCATTCGACAGCCGCTCGACCATTGTCGAGGTGGTGATGATCTGCCCCGCCTTGGCCTGGCTGGTCATGCGGTTCGCGGTATGCACCGCAGAGCCGAAGATGTCGCGCGCCTCCATGACGACGGGCCCGAAATTGCAGCCGATGCGGATCGCCACGGCATGGTCGTTGATCTTCAGGCCCGGGTGACTGGCGATATCGCGCTGCATCTGCGCGGCGGCATCGAGCGCCTCGTCGGCATCGGGAAACGTCGCCATGATCTCGTCGCCCATGGTCTTGATCACGGTGCCGCGGTGATGGTCGGTCGCCGAGCGCATGACGTCGACGCAGATGCCGACCATGTCGCGCGCGCGCAGGTCGCCGAGCTGTTCGTAGAGCTTTGTGCTCCCGACCACATCGGCAAACAGGATGGCGACTTCTACTTCATTTGCCATAACGCGCCCTGATTATACTTATTCCGCTGCAGTGCGCCTAAAACTGGTTCCTTTCATGCGGCAGCCCGCCGGCCGAGCAGTTCCAGGGCCCCATAAAGGGTCTCCGGCCGTGCGTCCGCGCGGGCGGCGACCTCCGACAGGAACCGGCGCCAGGCCCGTGCCCCATCGCAGCCTGCGATAAGCCCGTGCATATGGCGGGTAATCGAGTGCAGGCGCACCCCCGCCTGCGCCGGGGCGCGCGCATAAGCTACCATCGCCTCGACGATCGCCGCAGGCTCAGGGCAGCGCCAGCCCGGATCGAACAGGGCCTGTTCCAGCTCCGCCAGTATGCGCGGCTGATGGTAGGCGACGCGACCGAGCATGACGCCGTCCAGCGCCGGGCCGGAGGGGTCCGGGGCGAGTTCGCCGAGCACCTGGGCGGTGCTCGTGAGGCCGCCGTTCAGCACGACGGTGAGTGCGGGTCGCTCCGCCTTCAGGCGATGGACGAACGGGTAGTTCAGCGGAGGCACCTCGCGGTTCTCCTTCGGCGACAGGCCGCCGAGGACTGCGATGCGCGCGTGCACGATCAGTGCGGCAACGCCGGCGGCCTGCATCCGGGCCGCAAACTCCTCGAAAAACTCATAGTCCTGGTGTGCATCGAGGCCGATCCGGCACTTGACCGTGACCGGTACGTCGACCGCCTCGCGCATCCGCCCGACGCACTCGGCAACCAGCGCGGAATCCGCCATCAGGCAGGCGCCGAAGGCCCCCTCGCGGACCCGCTCGCTCGGGCAGCCGCAGTTCAGGTTGATCTCGGCGTAGCCGGCCGCGGCGCCGATCGCCGCCGCCTGTGCCAGTTCCCGCGGATTGCAGCCACCAAGCTGCAACGCCAGCGGATGTTCCGCAGCGTCGTGTTCGAGCAGGCGTGCGGCATCGCCACGCACCAGCGCGGTCGAGACCAGCATTTCGGTATACAGCAGCGCGTGCGGCGAGAACTGGCGATGGAACCAGCGGCAGTGCCGGTCCGTCCAGTCCATCATCGGTGCGACGCAGAGCCGTCGGTTCAGGGCGGTCATGACCCTCGCTGCTTCCCGTGCCTTGTCGGCCATAAAGCGGTTGGATTATGTAAGTATATGGGCCAGCACGTAATTTAGCACTTATCCGGGCCGCCCGGAATGGGGTGGCACTGATAACATCAGGCCATCCAGACATCCCATAGGATGTCAGTATGATTCTGGTAGGCGAGTTGTACTCGATACCTCGGTGCTGGTGGCCGGCCTCAGGAGCCAGCTCGGAGCCGGTAACAGGATCCTGCTCGCTGTCGCGGAAGGACGCTCTACGCCGCTCGTAACGACAGCGATATTCCTGGAGTACGAGGCTTTACTGCTGCGACCCCGCTGATGAGTTGATGCTCGAAGCGGCGGTCAACGGGCAGGCAGAGGCATTGATCACGCATAACGTTGGGGATTTTCACGCTGCAACAGAGCGCTTCGGAATCAGGACGCCGACCCCGGGCACTTTCCTCAAGGAGCTGACAACCTGAGCAAGAGCACATACCCACTGAAACTCCCGAACTCGGTCAAGGAAGCCGCTGCGGAGCTGGCCAGAATCGACCGAGTGTCGCTGAATCAGTTCAGCGCCTCCGCGGTAGCTGAGAAGGTGGGCAGGCTGCGTACTGCGAGCGAGTTCCTGCAACACCGCGCCGGGGCAGCAAAGCCAAAGGATCTGGCAGCATTCCTGCGTCGCGCACCACTAACCCCGCCGATCAACGGTGACGAGCAGATCTAATGCACCGTGCGTCCGCAGGGTCGGCTAAGTCCCGCAATCATCGCGCGTGCGCAAAGCCGGGCGGATGTTGGGTAAGCTCGGGACCAGCAACCAATGGCGCAACGGTGCCAGCTCGACGCCGTCTGGCACGTACCACAGGTTCTTCCCGGGATCCCAGCGGGCGCTGAGCGACCAGATCGTCGCGGCGGGCCTAGATCACCCGGGACATCAGCGGCGCGGCATCACTGGGCGCCACCGGGCGGGCGTATGCGTCGAACACCATCGCCACATTGCGCATCAGCATGCGCCCCGCCGCGGTGAGGCGGACGCGACCCGTCTCGCAGACGACCAGCCCATCGGCGACCAGCGACTGCAGGCGGTCGAGCTCCCGCGCGAAATAGGTCGGGAAGCGGATCCCGTGCCGGGCCTCGGTCGCGGCAAAGTCGACGTCACCATGGCACATCAGCTGCTGGATCACGTCGCGGCGCACGACGTCATCCTGCGTCATCGTCACGCCGCGCTGCGACGGCAGGACCCCGCGACGCACGGCCTCCTGGTACTGCGGCAACAGCTTCTGGTTCTGGATGTACAGCGTGCCGACCTGGCCGATCGCGCTGACGCCGAAACTGACGAGGTCGCGGCTGGCATGCGTCGTATAGCCCTGGAAACTGCGATGCAGCGTTCGATCCGCCAGCGCGCGCGCGAGGCTGTCGTCGGGCAGCGCAAAATGGTCCATGCCGACGTACACGTAGCCGGCGGCAGTGAGCTTCTCGACCGCGAGCTGTAACAGCGACAGGCGCGTCCTCGCATCCGGCAGGTCGGCGACCCTGATCTGGCGCTGGCCCTTGAAGATCCGGGGCATGTGCGCATAGCCGTACACGGCAAGCCGGTCGGGGCGCATGCCGACGACCTCATCGAGCGTCGCCGCGAAGGTCGCCGTGGTCTGCCGCGGCAGGCCGTAGATCAGGTCGAAATTGATCGAGCGCAGGCCGAGAGCACGGGCTTTGCCCAGCAGCCGGGTCACGAGCTGCGCGGGCTGTTTGCGATTGATCGCTCCCTGCACGCCCTCGTCGAAGTCCTGCACGCCGAGGCTGATGCGGTTGAAGCCGAACTGCGTCAGCGTCTCGAGGTATGCCTCGTCGACGGTGCGCGGATCGATCTCGATCGAGTAATCCCGCGACGCCGCCTGGCTCAGGCGGAAGTGACGCGAGACCTCACCGAGGATCCGGGACAGCTGCGCCGGCGTCAGGTAGGTCGGCGTACCGCCCCCGAAATGCAGCTGCTCGACCTCGCGATCGCGGGAAAAGAAAGGGCTGCGCATCGCGATCTCGGCCATGAGGTCGCCGACATACTCCTCGGCACGATGCAGCTGGCGCGTCACGATCTTGTTGCAGCCGCAATAGAAACACGGGCTCTGGCAGAACGGGACGTGCATGTAGATCGACAGCGGGCTGTTGTCGTGCGCGCCCGGACTGGCCGCGGCGGCAGCCTGGTAAGCCCCCGGGACCAGGTCCTCGCGGAACTGCAGCGCAGTCGGGTACGAGGTATAGCGCGGACCCTCCCGGTCGTAGCGCCGCATCAGGTCCGGGTCGAACAGTACTTGCGCATCCATGGAGCGCTAGGGTTCCGCAATCGCACCGCAGCGCCTATATGTAATTCCACGTATTTGCGGCGCTGCAGGCAGGCATAGAGTGGGTTTCGCACAACGACAACAACCAGGGGCAGACATGAAGATCCTGATGATCCAGCCGAATTACCATGCCGGCGGCGCCGAGATTGCCGGCAACTGGCCCCCGGGCTGGGTCGCTTACATCGGCGGATCCCTGAAGCAGGCCGGTTTCACGAACCTGCGCTTCGTCGACGCGATGACCAATCACATCGACGACGAGCGCCTCGCCGCGATCATCCGCGAAAACGCCCCTGACGTCGTCATGGCGACCGCGATTACGCCGATGATCTATCAGGCGCAGAAGACCATGGAGGTCGCGCGGCAGGCGGCGCCGGGCTGCGTGACGATCCTCGGCGGTATTCATCCCACGTTCATGTACTCGCAGGTGTTCGGCGAGTGCTCCGCGATCGACTACATCGTCCGCGGCGAAGGCGAACAGATCATCGTAGAGCTGATGCGTGCGATCGCCGACGGGACGATTGGCAGCACGCGCCAGTCCATCCTCGGAATCGCCTACCTCGAGGACGGCAAGGTGGTCGCGACTCCGGCCCATCCGGTCATCGAGAACCTCGATGAGCTGAAGCCGGACTGGTCGCTGCTCGAGTGGGACAAGTACATCTACGTGCCCCTGAACACGCGGGTCGCGGTGCCGAACTTCGCGCGCGGCTGCCCGTTCACCTGCCGTTTCTGTTCGCAATGGAAGTTCTGGCGCAAGTATCGCGTGCGCGACCCGAAGAAATTCGCCGACGAGATCGAAACGCTGGTCAACGAGCACAAGGTCGGCTTCTTCATCCTCGCCGACGAGGAACCGACGATCCATCGCAAGAAGTTCGTCGCCTTCTGCGAGGAGCTGATCGCCCGCAACATCAAGGTGCACTGGGGAATCAACACCCGCGTCACCGATATCCTGCGGGACCGCGACCTTCTGCCGCTGTTCCGCAAGGCGGGCCTCGTCCACGTCTCGCTCGGCACCGAGGCCGCAGCACAGCTCAAACTCGACCGCTTCCGCAAGGAGACGACGATCGAGGAGAACAAGCTGGCGATCCGCCTGCTCAAGGAGGCCGGCATGGTCGCCGAAGCGCAGTTCATCATGGGCCTCGAGAACGAGACCCAGGAGACCATCGAGGAAACCTACAAGCTCGCACAGGACTGGAAGCCGGACATGGCGAACTGGAACATGTACACGCCGTGGCCGTTCGCCGAGCTGTTCGAAGAACTCGGCGACCGCGTCGAGGTGCGCGACTATTCGAAGTACAACTTCGTCACCCCGATCATCCAGCCGGACGGCATGACGCGCGAGCAGGTGCTCAAGGGCGTCCTCAAGAACTATGCGCGGTTCTACCTGCGCAAGGCCTTCCTCGAATACCCGTGGATCAAGGACAAGTTCAAGCGCCGCTACATGATGGGCTGCCTGAAGGCATTCGCGAAGACCACGGCGACGAAGAAATTCTACGATCTGGAGCGCCTGAAGGTCAGCGGCCTCTCCGCGCAGGTGGACCTGGGGTTCGACGAGACGAAGGTGCTGAGCCGCGACCAGATCATTGCGCAGCGCTCGGCGCGGCCGGACCTGGATGCCGACATCGACTTCGTCGGCACGCCGCTGAAGGCGCCGCTGAAGGTGATGGCCTGCGGCGGTGGTGAGCGCCATGGACCCGGCGCGACGGAGCCGATGGAGGCGGCCGACCTATGATGATGGCTGTCGCCGACGGGCCGCGCATCGGCCCGAACGCGGTGATCCAGGTCGCCGCGGCGCTCGCCAACCGGCTGGGCACGGGGGTGGCCCGCGAGCTGATGCTCAGCGCAGGCCTCGGCGCCTACGTCAAGGCGCCGCCGCAGAAGATGATCGACGAGCGCGAGGTCATTGCGCTGCATTCGCTGCTGCGTGAACGGCTGCAGCCGGCCACCGCGAACGAGGTCGCGCGTGCCGCCGGCCTTGCGACGGGCGATTACCTGCTGGCGAACCGCATCCCGCGCATCGCGCAGCTCGTGCTGCGTGCACTGCCTGCACCGCTGGCGGCGCCACTACTGCTGAGTGCGATCCGCCGGCACGCCTGGACGTTCACCGGCAGCGGTCATTTTCACGCCACGACGGGGCGGCCGATCGTGATCACGATCGAGAACTGCCCGATCTGTCGCGGCGCAAATGCCGCGCGGCCCCAGTGCGAATACTATGCCGCAACCTTCGCGCGGCTGTTCCGGCGCCTCGTGCAGCGCCATGCGACGGTCCGTGAGACCGCCTGCCAGGCCTGCGGCGCGGATCAGTGCCGCTTCGAGATCGACTGGGACTAGATCGTCCGGTCGCCGTCAACCTGCTCGCCAATGCCGATCTCCGGCAGCCCCGAGATTTCCGCGTACAGCGGACCGAAGTCCGTTTGCAGCGTCTGGCGCAGCAAGTCCTCGAAGCTGTCGATGACGAAATAGTTGTCCTGGTAGGCATCGATCCGGTAGCGGGTGCGCATCACGCGCTTCAAGTCAAAAGCGATGCGCTTCGGGTCAGGTGAGTCGAGCGCATACAGCGACTCGCCACGCGAGGAGACGATCCCGGCGCCATACAAACGCAGCCCACCCGGATCGCGGACCAGTCCGAATTCAACCGTGTACCAGTACAGACGGGCAAGCTGATGAATCGCGCCGAGATGCAGCGCCCGCAGCCCACCCTCGCCATACGCCTGCATGTAGTCGGCGAACACCGGATTCGACAGTAGCGGTACATGCCCGAACACGTCATGAAACACGTCCGGCTCCTGCAGATACTCGCTCTCCGCAGGCGAGCGCAGGAACCGTGCAGCGACGAAGCGGCGGTTCGCCAGGTGTTCATAGAACACGGCATCCGGCACGAGCCCGGGCACCGCCACAACGCGCCAGCCCGTCGCCTCGGTCAACCGTGCGGAAAGTTCGGCGAAGTCCGGTATCCCGGATCTCGACAGCTGCAGGACCTCCAGGCCCTCGAGGAACGGCGCTGCAACGCGACCCGGCAGCAGCGCGACCTGGCGTGCGTACAGCTGGTCCCAGAGCGCATGCTCAGCCGCGCTGTAGCCGTTCCAGTCCTGCGGAACCGTGTAGTCGCTCATTCGCGCTCGAGTCCGAGTGTCGCTTCCAGCCCCGCCAGGCCGCGCTCGAGGCCCAGCCGATCCCGAGGTTTCAGCCCGGCCAGCAACTGCCCCTCGCGCGCGAGCGCGAGGGGCACCAGCGAGGCATAGAGGCGGCGGCCCCGCGGCGTGAGCGCAAGGTGCAGCGCGCGGGCGTCTGCGGGGCTTGCGACCCGCCCGATGAGTCCGCGGCGCCGCAGCGATGCGACCGCGCGGCTGACACGGGTCTTGTGCATGCGGGTACTCGCCGCAATCTGTTGTGCAGTGCAGTCGGCGTGCATGCCGATGGTCACGAGGATGCGCCATTCGGGGATCTCGAGCCCGAAGCGCTCGCGGTAGATCACCGCCAGATGCTCGCTGACCGCGGTCGCCAGCCGGTTGAGCCGGAACGGTACGAAGCCGTTCAGCCGCAGCAAAGTGGAAGCTTTTCGCGCCGGCACAGGCACTCCCGTTGACAGTTGCGCGCGCAACTACTTACCATGATCACCCAGCCGCTCCCGCAAGGCAAATCCAGTGACCGACCGCAGCGCATCGCAGCCACCCACCTGGGAAAACCCGCTCGGCACCGACGGGTTCGAGTTCGTCGAGTACACGGCCCCGGACACCGCGGCGCTCGGCAAGCTGTTCGAGACCATGGGATTTGCGCGCATCGCGCGCCATCGCTCCAAGGACGTGAGCCTGTACCGGCAGGGCGACATCAACTTCATCGTCAATGCGGAGCCGGACAGCCTCGCACAGAGCTTCGCCCGCCAGCATGGACCGAGCGCCTGCGCGATGGCTTTTCGCGTCAGGGATGCCGCAGTGGCGCTGCGCGGCGCGCTTGCGGCCGGCGCCGTCGAGGTCAAGGGCACGGTGGGCCCGATGGAGCTGAACATCCCGGCGCTCGAGGGGATCGGCGGCAGCCTGATCTACCTCGTCGACCGTTACACGGACCCGACGATCTATGACATCGATTTCCGGATGCTGCCCGGGGCCGAGCGCCACCCGGCCGGCGTCGGGCTGGTCGAGATCGATCACCTGACTCACAACGTGCGCAAAGGGCGCATGGATCACTTCTACGACTTCTACCGGCGCGTGTTCAACTTCCGCGAACAGCAGTTCTTCGACGTGACCGGCGAGTACACGGGGCTGACCAGCCGCGCCCTCGCCGCGCCCTGCGGCAAGATCCGCATCCCGATCAACGAGTCGAAATCGGAAGCTGAGTCGGGCAGCGTCGACCAGATCCAGGAGTTCATCGACCAGTATCGTGGTGAAGGCATCCAGCATGTCGCGCTGCGCACCGACGACATCCTGGGGACCTGGGACCGGCTGCATGCGAACGGCATGCCGTTCATGGTCCCTCCTCCCGACACCTACTACGAGATGCTCGATGAACGGCTGCCCGGTCACCGGATGCCGCTCGCGGAGCTGCAGCGGCGCGGCATCCTCGTCGATGGCGCAGAGGGGCGCTACCTGCTGCAGATCTTCACGCGCACGCTGATCGGGCCGATCTTCTTCGAGATCATCGAGCGGCGCGGCGATGAGGGCTTCGGTGCCGGCAACTTCCGCGCACTGTTCGTCAGCATGGAACGCGACCAGATCCGCCGCGGCACGCTCAAGCGCACGGACGGGGATACACTGTGACACTGCGCTACCAGTCCGGCTTCGGCAACGAGTTCGCGAGCGAGGCACTCCCCGATACGCTCCCCGTGGGCCGCAACTCGCCGCAGCGCTGCGCCCGCGGCCTGTACGCCGAACAATGGTCCGGGAGCGCCTTCACCGTGCCACGCCACGACAGCCGCCGCTCCTGGCTGTACCGGATCCGGCCGTCCGCGACCCACGGCACCTACCGCCCGCTGCCGCCGCGCAGCCTGGTTGGCTCCTTCACGGGCAGCGTGCCCACCCCGAACCGGCTGCGCTGGGATCCGCTGCCTATCCCGCAGGCCGAACCGGTCGACTTCATCGACGGCCTGTTCACCCTCGCCGGTACCGGCTCCTGGGACAACCACAGCGGCTGCGCGATCCACTGGTACGTGGCGAATCGCGACATGCAGGGGCGTTTCTTCTGTAACGCCGACGCCGAGTGGCTGCTCGTGCCGCAACAGGGCCGGCTGCGCCTCGTCACCGAACTCGGCATCGTCGAGATCGCACCGCTGCAGGTCGCGGTCCTGCCGCGCGGGCTGCGCTTCCGCGTCGAGCTGCCCGACGGACCCGTGCGCGGCTATGCCTGCGAGAACTTCGGTGCGTCGCTGCGGCTGCCGGACCTGGGGCCGATCGGCTCAAACGGGCTCGCGCAGCCGCGCGACTTCGAAACGCCGGTAGCCTGGTACGAGGACCGCGACGGCGACTTCGAGCTGGTCACGAAGTTCGGCGGCGCGCTGTGGAGCGCGAGGATCGATCACTCCCCGCTCGACGTGGTCGCCTGGCATGGCAACAACGCGCCGTACCGCTACGATCTGCGGCGCTTCAACACGATCGGCTCGATCAGTCATGACCACCCCGATCCGTCGATCTTCCTGGTGCTGCAGTCGCGCTCCGACACACCGGGCGTCGACAACCTGGACTTCGTGATTTTCCCGCCGCGCTGGCTGGTCGCGACCGACACCTTCCGGCCGCCGTGGTTCCACCGCAATATCGCCAGCGAGTTCATGGGACTGATCGAGGGCGAGTACGACGCCAAGCAGGGTGGGTTCGTTCCCGGCGGCGCCTCGCTGCACAACTGCATGAGCGCGCACGGGCCGGACAGCGGCAGCGTCACGCGGGCGCTTGCCGGCGATACCAGCCGCCCGGAATATCTCGGCGCAACGATGGCGTTCATGTTCGAGACCCGCGGCGTACTCCACGCGACGCCGGGCGCCCTCGGGCTCGCGCAGCTGCAGCCGGACTACGACAGCTGCTGGCAGTCGCTGCAGCGCCGCTTCCCTGCCGCCGGCGGCGGGGCCCCGTGACCGCAACGCTGGACGCGACACACGACCAGACCACCCTGAGCTGGGTGGCGAGCGCGAACGATCCGCACGGCGACTTCCCCGTGCAGAACCTGCCCTTCGGCGTGTTTCGCCGCGGCGGCAGCAACCAGACGTTTCGCGGCGGAGTCGCCATCGGT
>Ga0302279_10007986_pt1 | contig 10585 bp, 11 predicted proteins | sample III_Bog_N3_3_FD_194541 | JGI IMG/M metagenome (GOLD analysis project Ga0302279, IMG submission 194541) | Peat permafrost microbial communities from Stordalen Mire near Abisko, Sweden - III_Bog_N3_3 | ecosystem: Environmental > Terrestrial > Soil > Wetlands > Peat | place: Sweden: Abisko...
CTGAACAGCTCGCCGATGATGGTCTCCACGTCCCCGCCACTGCAGAACGCGCGCCCTTCGCCCGTCAGGACGACCGCGCGGACCTCGTCGTGGAGCTCGAGCTCGCTGAAAAGATCGCGGAGCTCGGCGTAGGACTCGAACGTGAGCGAGTTTAGGCGGTCGGGCCGCGTGAAGGTGATCGTGGCGACACCCTCCGCGAACGAGTACCGGACGTGCTTGGTGGCGATGGCGGCGGCCATGCTCTATCGCGCGTCACCGGGAAGCATGGCGACCCCCTCGATCTCGACAAGCGCCCCGGGCTCGAGCAGGCCGGCGACCTTCACGAGGCTCATGGCCGGGTAGTAGCGCCCCATCCGCGCGCGCCAGCCCTCGCCGATCGCCTGCTGCGCTGCCCGGTATTGATCGAGATCCGTCACGAACGCCAGCAGCTTGACGATGTGCTCGGTTCCCCCCCCCGCGGCGCGAACCACCGCGATGACGTTGTCGAGCGCCTGGAGAAACTGCGTTGCGAAATCGGAGCTGACCAGGTGGGCGTCCCGATCCCAGCCAATCTGGCCCGAGACGTGAAGCGTCCGTCCGTCTGCGGCAAGAACGCCATTCGCGTATCCACGCGGCTTGGGGAAGCCTGACAGCTCGATCACCTTGCTCATCGCATCACCTGTCCTCCGCAGACGCTCACAGCCTGGCCGTTGATCCCGCGCGCGTCATTCTGGCAGAGCATCCGTACGACGTGGGCGACTTCCTCGACCTGGAACAGCCTTTTCTGCGGGCTGACCTCCTCCAGCGCCCGCCGGGCCTCGGCGGGACTGCGGTGGGTGCGGGCGACGATGGTCTCGACCGTACGCACCGTCATCTCGGTGTCGAGGAACCCTGGACAGACGGCGTTGACGGTCACGTTGGTGCGCGCCAGCTCCGTAGCCAAGGCTCGCGTCAGCCCGACAAGCGCATGCTTCGACGCGCAATAGGCGCTCGTGTACGCGAACCCGGTCAATCCTGCGACCGACGCGATGTTGACGATGCGCCCCCATCCCTCGTCGACCATGGCGGGGACGAGCGCACGTGCCAGACGAAATGCAGAGGTGACGTTGACGCTCATGGTTCGCTCCCAGGCGTCATCGTCCGTCGTCCGCAGCGGCGCGCTCGTCGCGATCCCGGCGTTGTGGACGAGCACCGAGATCGAGCCCCATTTCTCGCGGATCTCCGTGAGCGCACCGTCAACGGCGCCAGCGTCCGTGACGTCGGCCACGACCGCCAGTCCGCCGCATGCCGTCGCCGTTTGCTCCAGCGCCGCCCGATCGCGGCCCAGGACGGCGACTCTCATTCCGTCGCGCGCGAGGGCGTAGGCGATGGCGGCTCCCGCGCCTTTTCCCCCGCCCGTGACGAGGGCGACGGGAGGCCGTCGTGACTGCGCGGGCGTGTCGCGAGGGGTGGCCGTCATGGGCGGTCAGGTCTAGGCCCAATGAACCCTCGGAGCAAGGCGGCGGGGGCCCCCGGTGCCTGTCCGCGACGGGAATCGTGGTGTCGCGGACGGGGCGTGACGCCCGTCTTGCGGCGCGATCACGGGCGTCCCGGCCGGCATGGCCATTGCGGTCGTCTGGGCATGCGCTCGTGCTCTCTTGTGCTCGGTCTTCTCGTGTCGGCCTGCGCCTCCGCACGCAGCGGCGGCGCCTCGTCGTCGGTGGGGCCGGTTTCGTCGCTGTACTTCGCCGTCACGGGCGATTCTCGGCCTCCGACCGTCGACGACACCGACGGCTACCCGACCCAGGTGGTTGACACGATCTTCTCGGACATCGCTGCGCTACGGCCACAACCAGCGTTCGTCGTCTCGACCGGGGACTACATGTTCGCGTCCCCTCATGGCACCGAGGCAGATTCGCAGCTCGGCCTGTATCTCGCGGCGCGGGGGCGCTTTCCCGGGCCGTGGTTCCCCGCCATGGGCAATCACGAGTGCAACGGCTTCACGGACTCCAACTGCGGTGTCGAGACACGCGACGGCCTGACACAGAACTACCAGAGCTTCCTCGAGCTCGCGCTCGCGCCCATCGACGAGCGGCTCCCGTACTACACGGTGCGGGTCAACGCCGTCGATGGCACATGGACGAGCAAGCTCGTCTTCATTGCGGCCAACGCGTGGAGCTCGGCGCAAGCGGACTGGCTCGAGACAACGCTCGCCGAGACGACCACCTATACGTTCGTCGTGCGGCACGAGCCTGCGGACGCGACGAGTGCGCCCGGCACCTCTCCTTCCGAGGCCATCCTCCGCGGGAAGCCGGTGACGCTGCTGCTCTGCGGCCATACGCATTCGTATTCGCATGAAGGGAACCGCGTGGTCGTGGGCAACGGCGGCGCGCCGCTGACCGACAGCAGGCAGTACGGCTTCGTGCTCGTAAGGCAGCGTTCAGATCGCGCCATCGTCGTCGACGAGATTGATTACGAATCGGGGGCGAGCGACGCCGAGTTTCACTTCGTCGTGACGAGCACCGGCGACGTCATCGAATGACACGACCGTGTGGTCAGGTGACCGGGGTCGCCGCCCGACGCAGCCGATCGGAGATCGCGTACCAGGCCGCCGCGGCCGGGACGGGCTCCACCAGGATGACCGACGCGGGAGGACGGAGATCGTCGAGATCATGGAGGGCGGCGTAGAGCCCGTGTGCATATCCCTCCGGGGACGGCCCGAGCACGACGACCCGGACCACGGACCCAACGGGCGTGTCGAGCGGGCTGACCAGCAGCAGCGCGACGTGCTCGCCGCGGGCCTGGCGGAGGTGCGCCTCGTCGAGCGCCGCCGTCCGGGTTCTTGCCACGTGGAGTGGTGTTCGTGGGGCGTAGTGCCTGCGGTCCATGCCGGGTGATGGACGCGAATCGTCCTCCGCGCTGTCGACGGAGTCGGGCACCGCCGTGGCGGGCTCCACTCGCTGAAGGGTGACCAGGTCCAGCGCCCCGGGCCGCAGCAGGAGAGGGACCCTCCCTCGCACGTCGACGACGGTCGACTCGATGCCAGCCTCACAGGGGCCGCCGTCGAGGATGAGGTCGACCCGGTCCCCGAGCGACCGGGCCACGTGCGCAGCCGTCGTCGGCGAAATCGACTGGTACGTGTTTGCGCTCGGCGCGGCGATGGGCTCGCCCAGGGCCGCGAGGAGCGTCCGCGCGACCGGATGCGAAGGCGAGCGGATCGCGATCGAGTCGCTGCCGCCCGCGATCTCGGGAGGGACCTGGGCGGCGCGGGGCACCACGAGGGTCAACGGGCCGGGCCAGAACGCCCGCGCGAGGCGGTCGGCCGACGAGGGCCAGCTCGCCGAGATGGCGCGCGCTTCGGTCGCGCCGAGGACGTGCGCGATCAGCGGATGAGCCCTTGGACGGCCCTTGGCTTCGAACACGCGGGCGATCGCGTCGCGGTCGAGGGCGCGCGCGCCGAGGCCGTACACGGTTTCCGTGGGGAAGGCGACGAGCCCCCCGCGGCGGAGAATCGCCACCGCCTGGTCGACCCACAACGTGGCGGGCTGTCGAGCGTCGATCGTGGGCATGATCGGTCCGCATAAGGCCACGCGGGCCGGCATTATGCTAGACCGCCGATGCGTAGCCCGACACCCATGCGTACGCCGTCTCGACTCGTCCTTGCCGCGCGCGCGGCACTCTTCGCGGCGTGCGGCGCTTGCACCACGCGTCCGCCCGCCGCTCCGGTGGCCCCGCCCAAGCCGGTCGAAGCGACGTCGGTCGAGAAGACGGCGTCGTCGAAGGTCACGCTCAAGCTGAACCCGGCCTGGGCGACGTGTCATTCGGGCTTCGTTCCCGCGGGCGAGCAGCCCGCCGCGGTCGCCAGTGCACTGGCACTGACTTGCGGTGCGGTCACGCACTTTCACAAGGTCGGCGAGGCCTTCGCCGGGAGCCAGGCGGCTGCCGCGGCTCCACAGGCGTACCGGTGGAGCGCGAAGGCGGGCCACTGCTATCGCGCGTACGGAGCCGGCGCTCCTTCCATCAAGACGATGGACGTCTTCATCAAGGACTCCGCCGGAATCGTCCTCGGTCAGAGCGCCTCGGATGACCGGGCTCCCGTGGCTCTGGACGCCGGCGCGGTGTGCTTCAAGGAAGACGACGACGCGACGGTCGTGGTGAGTATCGGCGATGGGTCTGGCGCCTACGCTGTGGAGCTCTGGGGCGACTGAGGGGCCGAGCATCGGTCACTCGTGGCGGAGCGCGTCGATCGGGTCCATCTGGGAGGCGCGGCGCGCCGGGAAGAAGCCGAAGGCGATGCCGGTGAGCGCGCTCGTGCCGATGCTCACGCCAAGCGCCAGAGGATTCAGGTTCATGGGCCACTCGAGGATTCGGGTGAGGCCGGCGATGGCGGCGATACCGATGAGGGCGCCGATGAGCCCGCCCAGGAGGGCCAGCGTCACGGCCTCGACGAGGAACTGATTGCGGATGTCGTGCTCGCGCGCCCCGATGGCCATGCGGATGCCGATCTCCCGCGTCCGCTCGGTCACGCTCACCAGCATGATGTTCATGACGCCGATACCGCCCACGAACAAGCTGATGGCGGCCACGAAGACGAGAAGGAGCGTCAGGAGGTTGTAGACGACGCTCTGCATCGCCTGGAACTCCTTCTGGGTGTGAATCTGAAAATCGGGAGTCGCGCCGTCGGCGATGCGGTGTCGCTGGCGCAGAATCGCGTCGATCTGGCGGACGGCCCGCTCAGTCGTCTCCGCGCTGCTTGCCGAGATCATGAGCACGCCCGCAAAGTCGGGTGACGTGCGCATGATGCGTGCACGAAAGCTCTGGATCGGCATGGCGATCATGTCGTCCTGATCGCCGCCGAACGGGCCTTCGCCCTTCGTCTCGAGCACCCCTGCCACGCGGAACGGGTAGCGGCCGATGCGGATGGTTCTGCCGATCGGGTCCTCGTCGCCGAAGAGCTTCTTCTGGATGGTTGACCCGATGACACACGTCTTGGTCTTCAGCGACTCGTCGTGGTCGGTCCAGAGCGCCCCGCGCGTGACCTTCCAGTTACGAATCGCGAAGTAGGCCAGCGACACCCCTTCCGCACTGGTGGGCTGGTTCTTGTCGCCGTAGACGGCCTGGACGCTCGCGCGCAGGGCAGGTGACACGGCCGCAACGCTCAGCGCCTCTCTGGCGATCGCCTTGCCATCTTCGCCGCTCAGGTGCACGCCCGAGCCCTGCGCTCCCTTCGCGCCCGATGCGGCCGAGCTCTGCGGAAAGACGATGATGAAGTTCGACCCGATGGAGACGATCTTGGAGCCGACCGAGTCGCGCGCCCCGGCGCCGAGCGCGGTGATGGTCACGACCGAGGCGACGCCGATCAGGATGCCAAGGATGGTGAGCGCGGCCCTGAGGCGGCTCCGGGCGATCGCCCGGAACGCAATCACGAAGGCCATGAGTAGCGAGTGCATCAGGCCCCCTCACTCCGTCCTGAGCGCATCGATGGGGTCCATCTTTGCAGCGCGGCGGGCGGGGAGGAATCCGAAGCTCACCCCGATGACGGCGCTCGTGATCATGGCGAGCCCCAGCGCGACGGGGCTCGGCCCCATGTGCCAGCCCAGAGCCCGGCCGAATCCGAGCGTGGCGCCGAACCCGAAGGCCGCGCCGAGGAGCCCGCCGATCATCGTGAGGACGACCGCCTCGACGAGGAACTGCAGGAGGATGTCCTGCTCGCGGGCGCCGATGGACATGCGAATGCCGATCTCGCGGGTTCGCTCGGCCACACTGACCAGCATGATGTTCATCACGCCGATGCCTCCGACGAGGAGGCTGATGGCGGCCACACCCAGCAGCAGCGCCGACAGGATGACCGTGATGCCCTGCTGCATCGAGCGAATCTCGGCCTGAGAGCTCGTGCGAAAGTCGGAAGGCTGGCCCTCCGGGATGTGATGACGTTGCCGGAGGATCGCGGTGATCTGCTGCTCGGCGCGCGCCGTCGTTTCTGCCGAGGTGGCCCCGACGACGATGGCGTCGGCCCGCCCCGGGGACGTGGGCTCGACGTGCGCGCGGAACGTGCCGATGGGCATCATCACGCGGTCGTCCTGATCCTCGCCGAACAGCGAGCTTCCCCGCGACGCGAAGACGCCGATGACGCGGAACGGGGAGCGTCCGATGCGGACCGTACGGCCGATCGGATCGGCATCGCCGAAGAGCGTCTCGGCCGTCGTGGAGCCCAGGACGCACACCTTCGACTTGATGATCTCGTCGCTCTCCTGCCACAGCTCACCCTTGCCGACGACCCACTTGCGAATCGGGAAGTACGGAAGCTTGGTGCCGTGGAGGCTCGTCGACAGGTTCTTGTCTGCGTAGACGACCTGGCCTTGCGTCGAGAGGTACGGCGCAGCCCCCGTGATGCTCACCGCCTCGCGGCCGATGGCGATGGCGTCGTTCTCGGTGAGCCGGCCCGTGGCCCGGGTTCGCGCGCCCGACGTCTGGGTCGTCTCGGGGCTGATCCAGATCGCGTTGGCCGACAGGCTATCGAGCTGGCCTCCGACCTCTCCCGCGGCGCCGCTCGCGAGGCCCGTGACCGTCACCACCGCAGCCACCCCGATGAGGATCCCAAGGACGGTAAGTGCGGCGCGGGTCTTGTTTCTCAAGATCGCGCTCATCGCCAGTCGGGTGGCGTTCCACAGCAGCGTCATGGGAGGCTCACGGTGCCGCGTGCGACAGGCTCGGGGCCGCGCGCGGCGTGAAGAGCGAGAGGAGCAGGTAGCGGAGCAGCGCAATCGCGCCGACGACGAGCAGAATCAGGACGAGCGCGACGGCAAACCCGCCGGACGACAGCGACAGCATCCGCTGGGTCAGCGCCGCTGGCAGCTTGCCCACGAACAAGGAGAGCCCCAGGGAGCGCCGAACCACGCTTCCGCGAGCACCGCGGCGATCAGGACGATCCATCCGACCTGTTCGCCGAGCACGATCGCTCCGTAGAGGACCCCGAGCAGCGCGCCGACCAGCGCGCCGAGGACCATCATGGGGTAGATGCCGAAGGGGACTGGAGCCGTTTGCCGGCGCCTGTGCTCGTCGGCGGGGTCCTTGTCGGCCCCTTCGCTGGCCTGAACGTGCGCAAGGGGGAGCTCGGAGAGCGCCTTGGCGGCGTCGAGCGGGGAGGTTTCGTGGACATCGCTGACGATGCGTCCGTCCCGGACGGTGATGACGCGCGACGCGCACGCCGCGATGTCGTGCTCGTGCGTCACGAGCGCGATCGTGATGCCGCGCTCGCGATTGAGCTTCTGCAGCAGCGCCAGCACCTCGAGGCTCGTCCGGGTGTCGAGGTTGCCGGTGGGCTCGTCCGCGAGGAGCAGGGGAGGGTCGGTGACGAGGGCCCGGGCGATGGCCACGCGTTGCTGCTGTCCGCCCGACAGCTGGTTGGGGGTGTGGTGCACCCGGTCTTCGAGGCCGACCTGCGCCAGAGCGGCCAGGGCGCGCTTCCGTCGTTGCGCCCGCGAGAAGCCCCGGTACTGGAGAGGCAGCTCGCAGTTCTCGAGTGCGGTCGTCCGCGGCAGGAGGTTGAAGCCCTGGAAGATGAAGCCGATCAGCCGGTTTCGGATGATGGCCCGTCCGTCGTTGCCGCGGTCCCCGACCGTGACGCCGGCGAGCTCGTAGGTGCCGCGCGTGGGGCGGTCGAGGCAGCCGAGGATGTTCATCAGGGTCGACTTGCCCGACCCGCTGGCGCCGACGATCGCGACGAACTCGCCCGGGAGAATCGTCAGGTCGACCTCGCGCAGCGCGCGCACGACTCCCGCTCCCGACTCGTAGTCCTTCGCGACCCCGCGAAGGGCGACGATGGGCTCGGCCATCAGAAGAACTTCCCTTTCTTCTTGTCGTCGTCGATCTCGTCGACCACGACCTTCGTCCCCACGGGAAGGTCGTCGCCCACGACCTGCGTGAAGATCCCGTCGGTGACGCCGATGTGAATCAGCTTCACCTTGTCCTTCTCTTCGCCCGGCTTGTCGTTCGTCAGCACGTGAACGCGCCCGGTCCCCTTCGCGAGCGGGGCTTCGGGCGCTTGCGGCACGGGCTTGCCGTTGGGGCCCTCGGGTGGCGTCGGCTTGTAACGGAGCGCGGCGTTCGGGACGCGCACGGTTCCCTTGGTCTCGTGGGTCTTGATCGTGACGGTGGCGGTCATGCCGGGCCGGAGCTTCTCGTCGGGGTTGTCGACCTCGACCACGGCGGAATAGGTGACGACCCCCTGCACGGTGTTCGGGCTGAAGCGGACCTGCTCCACCGTGCCGTGGAATGACTCGCCCGGAAAGGCGTCGACCACGGCATCGGCCTGCATCTTCTCTGCGAGCTTTCCTACGTCGGCCTCGTCGACGTCGGCCATGACCCTCATGCGCTTCAGGTCCTGCGCGATCACGAACAGAACGGGGGCCTGGAAGCTCGCGACGACCGTGGCCCCGGGGTCGATGGACCGCGTGACCACGACGCCGTCGACCGGCGAGTAGAGCTTCGTGTAACCGAGGTTGGTGGTCATCTGCTTCAGCTGCGCCTGCTGCGCGCCGATGCCGGCGTAGGTCGCCGAGAGGTTCGCCGAGGCGGCGTCGAACGTGGCTCTGGCCGCGTCGTACTGACCCTTCGCGGTGTCGAGGTCCCCCTTGCTCGCGAGGCCCGCCTTGAAGAGGCGGTCGACCCGCTCGAACGCGACGCGCGACGTGTCGGCCTGCGCGCGGGTCGTCTCCATCTGCGCCTTCGCCTGCTCCATCTGCGCGCGCGTGCCGACGAGGTTCGCCTCCTGCGCCGAGACCTGCGTGTCATAGATGCTCGAGTCGATCTCGGCGAGGACGTCCCCCTTCTTCACGATCGAGTTGAAGTCGACGTTGACCCTCGTGACGCGACCATTCACCTGCGCGCCGATGTTGATCTGGAGCAGCGGCTGCACCGCGCCCGTCGCCTGAACCTGTTCGATGACGTCGCCGGTGGCGATGACTGCGCTGACGAAGCGCGCGGGGGGAGGGGGGCGGTGCTTGACCCGGTAGACCAGGCCCGCGCCAATCACGAGCGCGACGGCTCCGGCGATGACGCCGCGACGCAGCCAGCGGCGGCCACCCTCCGCGGCAGCCAGCGCGCGTCGGAGCTCGTCGGGGTCGGCGATGGTCTGGGTCATGGGCTCTCGCGAGGGGAATCGGGCCGGGTGCTGCGGGCCACTACGGTAGCAGATGCCACCCGGGGGCTCTTCGATGCGACCGGGTCGGTTATTTCGGGCAGCCTGTGGACCACCGCGTGGCCATTCCAGTTCCCGACGAAACTGAAGTATTGTTCCGGGCTTCCGGGCGCCCCGCCTTCGCTCTGCCCCTTCTCTCGTCGACATGGCCAAGATCTCCGACCGGGACCTCGTCCTACGTGCACGTCCCACGGACGGAACGCCGGGTGACGGGAGGGCCTTTGGAGAGATCGTGCGGGCGCACCAGAAGCAGATCTATCGGCTGGCGGTGCACATGCTGCGCGACCGGACCGAGGCCGAGGACGCGACCCAGGAGACGTTCCTCCGCGCGTACCGGGCCCTCGGTCAGTTCGAGGGCAAGAGTCAGCTGTACACCTGGCTGCACCGCATCGGGATCCACGTGTGTCTGAACCGCATTCGGGCCGGGCGCGCCGTGAGCCGTCCGCTGCTGCACGGGGCGAGGGATGCCGAGACCGATGCCCGCCTCGAGGCGCTTCCGCCCAGCGACGACGGCGAGGCGGCCCTGTCACGCCGCGAGCTCTACACGGCGCTCGCGGAAGGGGTCGACACGCTGAGCGAGACGCTCCGCACGACGCTCATCGTCGTGTGCATCGAGGGGTTCTCGCACGACGAGGCTGCCGAGATTCTCGGCGCTCCGGTCGGGACGATCGCCTGGCGCGTCCACGAGGCGCGGCGCAAGCTCGGCGAGTACCTGTCCGCCAGAGGATTCGGGGGCGACCATGACGAGACCTGAAGCGAGAGGAGGACAGTCGTGAGCGACCCCACGCGTGACGGTAGCCGGCTTGCCCACGACCTCGGCCACTGGCCCTTGCTGGAGCCCGCGGCAGACCATCTGGAGCGCCTCGCGACGCAGATTGAAGCCAAGGCCCTGGCGGACGGCGGTGTCAGTGGTACCGAGGACGTGCTCGCCCCGCCGCTTGCCGCAACGCCCGAGGAGCTTCAAAATTCGCCTGGCCCCGCGTCTTACCGTACCGTATCGGGGGGCATGATCTCGGGCCCATCCCTCTCGGGGCCGAGCTCGAAAGACACGAAGATGACTGATGGACCGCCGTCCGACCGCAATCGCCGAAGCCTGAAGGATCTCGCCAAGCTGGCGAGCTCGCCGTCGCTGGCCTCGTTGCCCACCAAGACGGCGCCGCCGTCGATCTCGTCCCTGCCCGATTCCTCGGTCGGGAAAGATTCGGGAATCGTCGACCTGAAGGCGATGTCGCAGAGCGACCCTCAAGCCGCCGAGCGCGCGCAGACCACGCCGCTGGCCGCTTCGGGCCTGTTCGAGGACGACCCTGGCCCGCCCGACCCGCCGCCGCTCTCCTCGCGCGACGAGCCGACGGCCCCCATCCAGCGGCGCGCGGCGTCGGCCCCCCCGTCGGCTCCCGCATCCGCTCCGGCCGCCAGGCCCTCGGCGGT
>Ga0302279_10007988_pt1 | contig 10582 bp, 8 predicted proteins | sample III_Bog_N3_3_FD_194541 | JGI IMG/M metagenome (GOLD analysis project Ga0302279, IMG submission 194541) | Peat permafrost microbial communities from Stordalen Mire near Abisko, Sweden - III_Bog_N3_3 | ecosystem: Environmental > Terrestrial > Soil > Wetlands > Peat | place: Sweden: Abisko...
ACGCCGGAACCCAGCTCGTCAGCACCGGCCCGGCCGCGTCCGTCCCGGTGGCGATCTCCAGCTTGCCGTCAGAAATCCGCCCGGCGTCGTTGATCGAGCCGGACACCACCAGCCGCACCCCCGGTGACTGCACATCCAGCCGGCGCAATGTCAGCCGTCCGCTCTCCAGCCCGATATCGAGGGCGGTCGGCGCCAGGATCTGCTCGCGCAGGCTGGCCTGGTCGGCATGCAGTTGCAGATCAAGATCGAGCTTGCCGAACCGCGCCGGCAGACCCGCAAGCCCGGAAATGCCGCCAGACAGCCAAGGGTCCAACGCCACCCTGTCAGCACTTAAACTGCCGGCAACGCCCAGCCGCGCCCCTGGCCGCAGCGACAGCCCGCCCTGAACATGGCTGCTGTCGACCACGCCGTTCAGATCGGTCAGCACAATCTGCGCGGGGTTTCCGGTATCGGCGGTCACCCCCGCGCGCAGATCGGCTGATTGCAACACACCGTCAGGCAAATTTGCCAACGGCGCGAGCCCGGCCGTTTCCAGCCAGGTCAGCGTGGTGCGCAGGTTGGGGGCAGACACGCTGGCCTTGCCATCGAAATGCAGCCCAGAACCCGCCGCCACCCGCACCTGTCCGGCCATGCTGAACGGTGCATCGCCCGGCAGGATCGCGCTCACATCGCGCAGCGTCACGGTGCCGGGCATCAGTTCAAAATTGCCTCTGAGATCGCGCAGACTGCCGCCGGCCAGCGTGGCCGCCCCAGAGGAAAGATCGATCCCGGTGGGAATGCTCGCCACAATCCGCCCAGCACCGCCGCGCAGCAGCGCCGGCAGCCAGGTATCCAGATCCAGCCGGCTCGCCGCCAGCGCCACATCCAACCGCAACGCCGGCTGCAACCGCAAAGACACCGCCCCATGCGCCGGCGATCCCGCGATCTCCATCGAAAGCGAATCGGCCACCGCCAACCCCGCCGCCAAGGTCACCCGCCCATCAGCGCGAAACGGCACCGCCGGCGCTGCGATCAGCCGCGACAAATCCGGCCCGCGCCCTCCGATCCGGCCAGACAACCCGCCGTCTGCCCCGATCTGCCCGGTGAACAGCGCACCCAGCCCCTGCATCGGTCCCAGGCCATCGAGCGAAATATCCAGCCCGGCCGAGCCATCGCGGCCTGACCGCGTCAGCCGGCCCGAAACATGCCAGGACTGCCCGGAAATGCTGGTGGTCCCCGCCAGCGTGATGCTGCCGGTGTCCGGCACCAACCCCAGAGAAGCATCGATGTCGGTCGCCGCCACGTTGCCGATGGCAACACTGCCCTTCTCGATGCGCGCCGAGATCGAAGACAGCCAGGTCGGCGGCTCCACCTCCAACGCACTCGGATTCAGCGGCCACGGCAGGCGGATATCCAGCCCGCGCAGCACCAGTTCCTGCGCATCCACCCGCTCGGACAGCAACGGCAGCAGCGCCAGTCGCACCCGCAACTCCGCCACGGCGATGGTCACGCCGTCCTGCGCATCCGCCACCGATATCTTGCCGGCGGTCAGGATCGGCTCGGGCAGCAACTGCAGGCTGATCGGCCCCTCGATTCGCACGTCGCGGCCAAGATTGACCGAAACGAGTTCTGCGATATCCCCCCGGTAGCGGTTCCAGTCGAGCAACGGCGGCACCACCCAGGCAGCCGCCACCGTGAGTGCCACCAGGAACAGCAGGCCAAAGGCGGCGAAGCGGAGCAATCCGTTGTTCACGCGGCAGAAGGCCCGTATCCACCGCCACCGGGCGTCTCGATCACGAACGCATCGCCCGGCAGCATTTCGGCACTATCGGTGCCGGTCAGCATCTCCACGCTGCCATCTTTGCGCTCCACCCACTGCCGCCCAGCCGCACCATCGGCACCTCCAGCCAGCCCGAACGGCGCCACATTCCGGCGTGACGCCAGGATGACAGCCGTCATCGGCTCCAAAAACCGCAACCGCCGAATGGCGCCGTCGCCGCCCTGCCATTGCCCAGCACCGCCGGAACCATGGCGGATGCAGAACTCCTCCTGGATCACCGGATAGCGCAGCTCCAACACCTCGGGGTCGGTCATCCGCGTGTTGGTCATGTGGGTCTGAATGACGGAGGTACCATCAAACCCCGGCCCAGCGCCGGTGCCGCCGCAGATGGTCTCGTAATATTGCCGCGTGGCATCGCCGAACAGGAAGTTGTTCATCGTCGCCTGGCTGCAGGCCATCGCCCCCAACGCCCCGAACAGCGCATTGCAAGCCGCCTGCGACACCTCGGTATTCCCCGCTACGACAGCCGCCCCTGGCTCCGGCGACAGAAACGTGCCGCGCGGAATCACGATCTCGATCGGCTTCAAACAACCATCGTTGAGCGGAATATCGGTCCCGACCAAACACCGGAACACATACAGCACCACCGCATTGGCCACCGCCCGCGGCGCATTGAAATTATCGGCGCGCTGCGGTCCGGTGCCGGTGAAATCCACCTTTGCCGTGCGCGTCACGTGATCGACCGACACCTTCACATGCAACGGCGAACCGTCATCCATCACGTAATGATATTCGCCGTCCTTCAACCGCTCCAGCACCCGCCGCACGCTTTCCTCAGCGTTGTCCATCACATGGCGCATGTAGGCGCCGACCACCGGCCAACCATAGCTGGCGCAGATCCGGCCAAGTTCCTGCACGCCCTTCTCATTGGCGGCCACCTGCGCCTTGATGTCAGCCACGTTCACATCCGGGCTGCGCGCGGGATAGCGGGCGGAGGCGAGCAGCGCGCGGAACGGCTCCTCGCGGAAATGTCCCTGCTCCACCAACAGGAAATCGTCGATCACCACTCCCTCGTCCTCGATGGTGCGCGAGTTCGGCGGCGTCGATCCCGGAGTGATGCCGCCGATATCGGCATGATGACCGCGACTGCCGACAAAAAAGCGGATCTCCGTCCCGGTGTCGTCAAACACCGGGGTAATCACCGTGATATCCGGCAGATGGGTGCCACCGTCGGCGGGATTGTTCAGCGCAACCACATCGCCCGACCGCAGCGTGCCGCCGCGCTTGCGAATGACGGTACGCACGCTCTCGCCCATCGCCCCCAGATGCACGGGAACATGCGGCGCGTTCGCCACCAACTGCCCCTTGCCATCAAAGATCGCGCAGGAGAAATCCAGCCGCTCCTTGATGTTCACGCTCTGCGACGTGTTGGCGAGCACCGCCCCGGTCTGCTCGGCGATGTTCATGAACAGATTGTTGAACAACTCCAGCAACACCGGATCCGCCCGGTCCGTGCCAGCCGCACTGGCGAGCACCCGCGCCTCCGTCCGATGCAGGATCATATGGTCCTGCTCGGTCAACACAGCGGTCCAACCCGGCTCCACCACGGTTGTGGCATTGGCTTCCCGGATCAGCGCCGGCCCCTTGATGCGATCGCCGGCCAGCAATTCGGTGCGCCCGAATACCGGCGTGGCGTGCGAAGCACCCCCGCTCCACATCTCCACCACGTCGATCGGCACCGGCGCCCCCGCGGTGCGCTGCCCCAGGCGTGCCTCAACAACGGTCTCCCCCTCAGCCACCGCCTCCACGCCAATCGCCTCCGCCATCAGCGCACGGCCAGGTGTGGCAAAGCCGAATCGCGCACGGTGAGCCGCGGTAAACGCCTCGGTCATCGCCTCCACACTATCGAATTCCACCTCCAGCGCCGCCTCGGTGCCGGCGTAGCGCAGATGCAGCCGCCGCCGCAGCGTGCTGGTGGCGGGGTCAGCCCCCTGCGCCGCTAACCGCGCCGTCGCCTCATCGCCGAGTCGGTCCGCCTCGGCGATCAACTCCGGCAGCACATCCGCCGTCAGCAACCGCTCGATCGCCTGTTCCCGCATCACGCTCTGATCGGCCAACCCCATGCCATAGGCGCTGAGCACCCCGGCATACGGATGAATGAACACCGTCTCCATGCCGAGTTCGTCAGCCACCAGGCAGGCGTGCTGCCCCCCGGCGCCGCCGAAACATGCGAGCGCGAAGCGGGTGGCGTCGTGGCCCTTTTCCACCGAAACGTGCTTGATCGCATTGGCCATGTTCGCAACCGCGATGCGCAGATACCCCTCGGCCACCGCGCGCGGGTCCTGCGGCTGCCCGGTGGCAACAGCGATCTCCTCAGCAAGGACAGCAAACTTCGCCCTGACAACCTCGGCATCCAGCGGCGCATCGCCATCCGGCCCAAATATCGCCGGAAAATGCCGCGGCTGAATCTTGCCGACGCAAACATTGGCATCCGTCACCGCCAACGGCCCGCCACGGCGATAGCAGGCAGGCCCCGGATTGGCGCCGGCACTGTCCGGCCCCACCTGGAACCGCGCGCCGTCGAAGTGGAGAATGGAACCACCACCGGCCGCCACCGTATTGATCGCCATCATCGGCGCGCGCATGCGCACCCCGGCCACCTCGGTCTCGAACGCCCGCTCGAACGCCCCGGCATACAGCGCCACATCGGTGGAGGTGCCGCCCATATCGAAGCCGATCACATGATCGAACCCCGCCATCCCAGCCGTCCGCGCCGCACCCACGATGCCGCCCGCCGGCCCCGACAGAATCGCATCCTTGCCCTGAAACTGCGACGCCTCCGCCAGGCCGCCATTGGACTGCATGAAATACAGCCGCACCCCCTCCAACTCCGCCGCCACCTGATCCACGTAACGGCGCAAAATCGGCGAAAGATAGGCGTCCACCACAGTGGTATCGCCACGCGGCACCAGCCGCAGCATCGGGCTCGTCGCATGACTGGTGGAGACCTGGGCAAACCCCGCCTCCACAGCCAGTTCGCCGAGCCGCTTCTCCTGCGCCGGATATTTCCAGGCATGCATCAGCACGATCGCCACCGCCTGAATGCCGCGCCTCCGTGCCGCGGCAAACGCCTCACGCGCCGCATCCTCGTCCAACTTCTCCAGTTCGTTCCCGTCAACATCGACCCGGCCGCCGATTTCCACCACTTCCTCGTAAAGCAGCGTCGGCAACGTAATCGCCAGATCGAACAGCCGTGGCCGCGCCTGGTTGCCGATTCGCAGCGCATCGCGAAACCCACGCCCAACCACCAGCAGCGTGCGCTCCCCGGCACGTTCCAACAGCGCGTTGGTGGCAACCGTGGTGCCCATCTTCACCGCGTCCACCAACCCCGGCGGAATCGCCTGATCTAGCCGCAACCCCAGGGCGCGCTTGATCCCGGCGATCGCGGCATCACGGTAGCGGCCCGGATTTTCGCTCAGCAGTTTATGCGTTGTCAGCGTTCCATCCGGCGCCCGCGCCACGATATCGGTGAACGTGCCGCCGCGATCGATCCAAAACTGCCATTTTGCTGCCGACATGAAGCCACTCCTTGCTCGTCGGACAAGACGGCACCGCCGCCGCCCATGCAAGACCTCATCCTGCCCGCATAAATGTCATGATCAGATTTTATGACATCGTTTTGCTGTGGGTAACCTCCGCATGGTATCGTGCGGTGCAGCAGAAGGCGTGGGATCATCGAACGTGTGGGGTAAGATCATCGGCGGAATGGCTGGTTTCGCCATGGGCGGGCCGTTCGGAGCCGTGATGGGAGCTGCTTTCGGCCACGCCGCCGAAACCGGATTGGGCGGACGCACGTCCAACCCATTCCCAGGCATGTCCGGCTTCTCGATCAATTTCGGCGCGCCGCCGAGCTTCTTTCCCGGCCAGCGCGACCAGTTGTTCGCCATCGCCGTCGTGGTGCTGTCGGCCAAGGTCGCCAAATGCGACGGCCCGGTCACCCGCCTGGAAATCGACGCCTTCAAACGCGGCTTCCGCATCCCGCCGCAAGCGGTGCGCGACATCGGCGCACTGTTCGACCGCGCCCGCGAAAGCGACGAAGACCCGCTGGCCTATGCCAGCCAACTCGGCCAGGCCTTCGCCGACAGCCAGGGCATCCTGGAAGACGTGCTGACCGCGCTGTTCTCGATCGCGTCAGCCGACGGTCCGATCAACGTGAAAGAACGCGACCTGCTCGCCGCCATCGGCCGCAACTTCGGCCTAGGGCGCGCCGCCTGGGACCGCGCCAGCGGCGCCAGCCCCCGGCGTGTCAGCGAGTCGGAAGAAGACCCCTACGCCGTCCTCGGCCTGTCACGCTCGGCCTCGCCGGAGGAACTGCGCGCGACGTGGAAAAACCTGATGCGCGAAAACCATCCAGACAGCCTGGCCAGCCGTGGCCTGGGCCCGGAGTTCATCGCCAAGGCCAGCGACAAGGTCGCCCGCATCAACGCCGCCTGGGACCGCATCAAGCGCGAACGCGGGCTTTAGCGACGTCGCGCGGGCAAGAAAGATCGGCGGCAGACTGCCGGTGACGTATCAGAGGTGCTCGCACGACTGCCCTGGACCGAATACGCGCAGCACGACAACGTCGCCCGCGCTGTCATTGCGTCCAGCGTCGGGCTCCACGCTATACATCACGCGATGGCTTCCGCAGGACAGCTCACGCACGCCTGGGTGGTCGCCGATAGGGGAGAGGCAGGGAGCGTGCTTCAGGCGCTGGATCGCCTTCAACCGTCGGATCGACGCAACACCGGATCCCGGCTGTATCTGCCAACGCCGAATGGCGTCGAGGTCGGTGATCGCCTCGTCCGTGTAGCTTAGTGTCCTCGGCACGATCCTGGAGGGTCAGTGGCCGGAGCGTGGCGGGGCCATCTCGTGATCGGTGCCAAGACTGTCGATCCAGGCGTCAACCTGCTCTTCACGCACGGTCCGACCGGCGGCCGCCGACGCGCGCGCCTCGGCAATCAGTTCAGCCTCACCGACGCTACGGCGCTTTTTCGCCACGGAATCCTCTGAGCGGGAGGCGCGGGAGATGGGATTGACGGTGTTCATAGGGCGCAATGTACCCCTTTGGGCGACATGCAGCCAAGGCATTTTGCGGGTATTAGGTTGAAACCACTAACCCGCCGCCCGGATCGCCGCATTCATCGCCCGCACGCCAGCAGCCGCCCCATCCGGATGCTGCCAAACCGCCGCTGAAACCGCCAGGAAATCCGCCCCGGCCTTCACCAGCGGCGCACAATTCTCAGCGGTGATCCCACCGATCGCCACGCACGGCAGCTCCATCATCTCGGACCACCACGCCAGAATCTCCGGCGTCGCCACCGTCGATGCGTCCTTGGTGGTCGTCGGGAAAAACGCCCCGAACGCCACGTAATCCGCCCCGGCCTCGCCGGCCTCGAACGCGAGTTCGCGGCTGTTGTGGCAGGTCACCCCCAGCGTCAGGTCACCGAGAATCTTGCGCGCCTCGGCGGCAGGCGTGTCCTCCTGTCCCACATGCGCGCCGTCGCAGCCGAGGGCGACGGCCAGGTCAGGCCGGTCATTGAGCAGGAAAGCCACGTTGCGTGACTGCACAACCGGGCGCAGCAGCTCGATCAACGCGCGCAGTTCGGCATCGGGCACGTCTTTCACCCGAAGCTGAAACGCCGCGACATCGCCGGCGTCGAGTGCCGACGCCAGCGTGTCACGAAACGGCAGGGGATCGAAGGCGGCCGGTGAGATCAGGTAAAGCTGGCATTCCGGCTTTACCGCGCTCGGCTTTTTCGTCCCCTGCCTGGCCACTGTGATCAGGCCTTGTTCAGGTAGATGTCGATGATGGTCTGCAGCATCGCCAGCGCTTCGGCGCGCGGGCGCTGGAAGGTGTTGCGACCGATGATCGAGCCATTGGCCCCACCGTCACGCAGGCCGCGGACTTCTTCATACAGGCCATCGAGGCCCTTCGATTCGCCGCCGGAGAACACCACGATGCGCCGGCCGTTGAAGCAGGACTGCACAACATGCTTCACGCGGGCCGCCATGGTGGAGGCATCGATGTCGGCATAGGATTTACGCGCGGCTTCGAGGCCGATGTGCGCGGTCGGCGGCTTCACCTTGATGATGTGGGCGCCGCACAGCGCTGCCATGTGGGCGGCATAGGCGCAGATGTCGAACGCGGTCTCGGCGGCCTTGTCCAGCATCGGGCCGCGCGGATAGCTCCACAGCACCACGGCGAGGCCGGCGGCCTTGGCTTCCTCGGACAGTTCGCGCAGCTCTTCCATCTGTTCGAAGGCGTATTCCGAACCGGGGTAGATGGTGAAGCCGATCGCCGAGCAGCCCAGGCGCAGCGCGTCCGATACCGTGCCGGTCACCGCCTGGTCCTTCAGCGTGGCGAGGCTGTTGGAGGAGTTCAGCTTCAGGATGGTCGGGATGCAGCCGGCGAAGCTGGCGGCGCCGGCCTCGATCATGCCGAGCGGGGCGGCGTAGGCGGACAGCCCGGCGTCAAGCGCCAGCTGGAAATGGTAGTGCGGGTCATACGCCGCCGGGTTCGGCGCGAAGCTGCGGGCCGGGCCATGTTCGAAGCCCTGGTCGACCGGCAGGATGACCAGCTTGCCGGTGCCGCCCAGCTTGCCCTGCATCAGGATGCGGGCGAGGTTCGCCTTCGTTCCGGGATTGTCGCTTTCGTAATAGCCCAGGATCGTTTTGACTTCTGGCGTGAGATACATGGCTGGCGTCCTCGGAGTTGCAGGCTTTTGCCGTCTAGCGCAGGTGGGGCCGGCTGTCACGGTGGCCCGGGCCGGTAACGATCGCGTTAATGCGCCAAATAGGCTTTCAGAAGCCCTACGGCGCCATTTCCGGCAAAATCGAGCGCTGCGGGCCGAACCGCCAACACCTCCGCCCCACACGCGACAGCCGCTGCTGATACCGCGGCAAAGGCCGGGCAATCGGCAGACAGGATAAGCCGGCGCTGGCCCAAGCGCAGCGCTGCCATCGCAGCCCCCGGCGCATCGGCGCAATCGAGAATATCAGTGCAGGTCGTATCCGGATGTTCAGCCATCGCTGCATCGATCAGCGCGCGCCACCAGCCGCTGCCGGCGAAAACCCCCGCGCCATGGGCGGACAGCAGTGTCACCGGCAGTCCCGGCCGCAATGCCGCGACAGCATGTCGCAGTCCATGAACAACAATTGCATGTGCATCTTGCGGCGTTGTGCCTGGGCGGTTCATGCTTGACCTTCGGCCGGAGACCATCTTGAACCTGACAATAAGGCGGGGTAGGCGGCATGAGTGCAACGAAGGGGCCCGAAGCAGACGAGTTTGCGGCAGATGTCGCGCGTCTGGAAGCGGCGCTGGAGCGGATTGCCCATATTTCCGCGGCAGGGGTTTCTCGTGCGGCCGAAATCGTCAACACGGCCACCCCGGCACAAGGTGGTGCCATCGATACGACCGCAATCGTGCGGCGGCTGGACAATATGATCGCGAGGCTGCGCGCCGCGATTGACGAGGCATAGGGAGAACGGCGTGGCCCAGGTCACCGTCAAGATCAACGGCTATAGCTACACCGTCGGCTGCGAGGACGGGCAAGAAGACCATCTGATGGCGATGGCCTCCCAGGTGGAAAGCCGAATCGACAGCATCAAGGCGCTCGGCAGCAGCAGCGGCGAACAGCGCCTGCTGGTGCTCGCCGCCCTGCTGATGGCCGACGAGCTGCACGACACCCGCCAGGAAACCGAGAATCTGCGCGCCCTGCTGGCCAAAGCCGGCCGCGGCAAGGCCGAGGCTGAGAGCGCCCGCAAGCTATCCAAATTGGCGGCCCGTGCGGAACAGATTGCAAACGGGCTCGACCAGCCCTAACTGTGTGGCGCGGGGCTGCTGGGTGCGTCAGGTCGCTCATCCCCAGGGCCAATAAGCAACCTCCCGGGGACTGGCGCTGCCATGATCTTGGTCATGGTACCTGGTACCCACCTGCTCACGCAGGCCTTGGGAGGATGACAATACCAACGGCTTCGGCGGCTCCGCACCCTTCCATGACACATCTGCCCCTCGACGACGCCAAACAGCAGGCCCGGACGAGGGCGCTCGCAGCCCGCGTGGGGTGCGATCCAGCACTCGGCGAAATGCTTGGCGCGCATCTGCTGCGCGCCCTGCCGCCACCGCCGGGCGCCGTCGTCAGCGGCTTCTGGCCGATGGGCGACGAGATCGACATCCGCCTGCTGCTGAAAACCCTGCACCAGCGTGGCCACAAGATCGTGCTGCCGCAGACCATCGCGCGCGGCAAGCCGTTGATCTTTCGGCAATGGTGGCCAGGCGTTGCGATGATCCGCGAGCGCTTCGGCACCCAGCATCCGGACGGTCCGGTCTGTGATCCCGACTATCTGCTGGTGCCGCTGCTGGCCTTCGATCTCAAGGGCAACCGGCTCGGCTACGGCGGCGGGTTCTACGATCGCACACTCGCACATCTGCCCCGCCACACCGCCGTCGGCTGCGCCTTTGCCGCCCAGATGCTGGACGCGGTGCCGGTTGGCCACTACGACGCCCGGCTGGATGCGGTCGCTACCGAGACCGGCGTACATTTCTTCGAAAGATAGTTTTCACGATGCGGATTTTGTTTCTGGGCGACATCATCGGCCGCGCCGGTCGTGAGGCGGCGGTCGCGGCTTTGCCGGGCCTGCGGGCCGCGATGCGCATCGACCTCGCGATCATCAACGGCGAGAACGCCTCGCATGGCTTCGGCCTGGCGCCGGATATGGCCGAATCGCTGTTCGCCGCCGGCGCCGATGTGGTGACCCTCGGCAACCACGCCTGGGACCGCA